>Ga0302293_10001251_pt1 | contig 12703 bp, 17 predicted proteins | sample III_Fen_N2_2_FD_198758 | JGI IMG/M metagenome (GOLD analysis project Ga0302293, IMG submission 198758) | Peat permafrost microbial communities from Stordalen Mire near Abisko, Sweden - III_Fen_N2_2 | ecosystem: Environmental > Terrestrial > Soil > Wetlands > Permafrost | place: Sweden: Abisko... | reverse complement strand
ATCAGATTCAAAATTAAAGTGATCGTCTTCATTAAAAAGTATTGGTTTTGAATTTGATCCGATAACTTTTTTTGTTGCTTCGACCATGGCTGTTATTCGCGATGAATTACTAACGCCGTTGCCATGTATCAAAACGAAATCGGATGCCGCGACAACCGCTGAATCAGGAATCGTGCCACCGCCATAACTTGTGCTTACGAGCAGACGGTATCCATCTTTAGTTGTATTGTGCACTCTTTTAATCAATTCGGGCACCCGCTCTGGTTGAAGTATTTTGTGATCATACAAAATATTGCATTCATTATTTACTTCAATCAGGATGTTTTGATATCCTTTATTCAATATCCAGTTTGTAATATTGTCAACTGCTTTAATGACGGCTTGTTCGTTTTCTAAACTCTGATCCTGACCAAAATAAAAATAACCTAAAATTACCGCCATGTTTAGCTCGTCGGCCTTATTTAGTATCCGACCAAGTCTGGTCATATAATCAGTTCTTAATTCACCTTTCTCATCAAAAGCCGAATTAATCCAGGCATTATTTCCATATCCGATTGGACTACCTCCCTGAAGATTAAGGGTGAAAGCCAGCAGTCCATAACTTTTCCACTCCTCCATGTGAGAAATAAATTCATTGGTATTTCTATTGGCATCCCAAACTTTAGTGTCAGGATAAACAAAATTATCTCTGGTTTCTGAGTTCAAATCATCAAAGATTCCTTGTACCATTCTCGAATTTAAAAGTAAACCTTCAATTTTATTTCCCTTCCAGAAACGGCCTTTGTAGGTTAGCTCTCCATTGATATAAAATTGGTTACCGGTAATAGTAACTTTAGTTCTTCTTGCATTACCCGAACACGATACCATTACAAATGCTATAAAAAGAAGTAGAATTTTTGATTTCATTATTGGTTGGTTATTTTGCAAGGGTTATATCTTCTGTTCCTCCTATTCTGATTTCATTTGATTTTTTAATATTCGCCTCAGTTCTGGTTAAAAGTCTGATGACGTTCAACTGAAGATTCTCCTCTGCGTGATTAATTTTTTCAATACTAATTTGAAGTATAAACTTCTCATCTACCAAACATTTATTATAATCTCCACTTACAAATTCATTGTCTATCATGAAAAGACAAGGAGCATTATTTAGCTTGGTATATTTCAACTTTAAATCTGCTAAAGAAATTAGTTTCGGATGATAACCTTTTTTCATTTGAAAATAGATCCGACCACCATATTTTTTACCTTCTACTACAATTTCATGCCCGTCAACATTCAAATTGTCGATTTGGTTTGAATTAATAGTTTTCATCATTGCATCACTTACAAATTTACCGTTAAGATAAAACGCCGGCTTCCTGTCGTTTTCAGTCTGACTGACATACGAAACCAGGGGAATTGTATCGTTCACTGTATTCTCAACTTTCTTTGAATTTTGTACCGGTTCTGCCTTCCCGCTCAGTTGACCATACGCTTGAATCGTCAAAAATGCTATTGCAATTAAAATAATTCGTTTCATAGACTTGAATTTTATATTTAACTCGAAACTATATGCTGGGTGATATTTAAACGATGAACTTCTCACAAAGTGCTGCCTGCCAAATTACTAATTTTTTGTCAACAAAGCGCCGAAACCACAAATAGCCAGAAACCTATCAGCTATTGTCCGTCAAGTTGGCTTGTTATTTTTTATCGTATCTAATTGCCATTATACTGCTGATAATTACAAGAATCATCGCAATAATTACTGGAAAGTTCTTAGACCAAGTCAAATTGCTATAATCGATAATTGTCAATTCAGCAATGATCAAGACTACTGCACAAACAATCAGTACAATTCTAATTTTCTTTTTCATCTCTGTCATTATTTTATTGGTAAACTTTATCGAATCCTGTGTCAACAATTCAACGACCAACAACAATGAAACCCATACGAGAGCCGATTTTCTGGTAGTTTCCTGTCAAGCAGATACGTTTCCTGAACGAAGTTCAGATTGCGAATCGGCACCGGCTAAGGGAGAACCATTTTACATAATTGACCATAAATTTAAAAACAACAAGAAACTACTAATAATCACAATAACAGTATTTAATACCTTCCATAATTTATCTGATAATTTTAAACTCATACCGGCGAAAACAATAGCTGAGACACAAAAAATCATACTAAGAAGGGTCGTACCCCATCTGTTATCAAGAAAGTCCGGAAAATATTTTCTAAAAACAGTAACTCGCTCAGCATATGTAAGTGGTAAATCGAAAACATATATCCATAACCCAAGTATTGAAGAAGGGATTAACAAACATATTAAACTCACCAATGTTAATATTTTTAACTGGGTGCGATTTAAACTTTTCATAGGTTAATTTTATTTATAAAATATAAATACGCACTGCTGGCGACGATTTGCAACTGGTGCCCTAAATAATTTTTGCTATTGCGGCAAGGCACGGGTACCAGACCCGCGCCAGCGGGTGCTAAACCAATCAGCTATTGTCCGTCAAGTTTTCTTGTTGCTTTTTGTCGTATCTGATTCCCATTATACTGCTGATAATTAAAAGAATATTCGCTATAATTACTGCAAATGAACCCGAATTCTTAGACCAAGTCAAATTGCTAAAATCGATAATTGTCAATTCTGCAATGATGAGGACTACTGCAAAAACAATCAGCCCAATTCTAATTTTCTTTTTCATATCTGTCAATATTTTATTAGCGGTTTATCTCTCTGAATTCACTTACGATTGGTTCTGCTTTTCCCAGGTCACGTTCCTGAATGAATAAATCAACCGATGATGGGACTCCGCCGGAAAATCCTGCGGAAATTCCTGAATTAAAATCATTTTGGATCATGCTGGGAATTCCAGATCCTTCCAATTCATCTTTAAGTAAATTCACGGTTAATTCTGTCCCGGAATAAATGCGAATCAAGTTGTTATTTTCTTTCATCTTTCTATAAGTTGTTTTTAATTACCAAATTTATAATGATTCATTCTGTTGCTACCGATTTGTATTCGGGGCCAAACTGATTTTTGCTTTTGCAGAGAGACACGGGTTACAGGCCCACGCCAGCGGGGATCAATAAGGATTTTAATTTTTCTGCTCGATTTGTTCTTCCAATCTTTTTATTTTTTGTTTTAATCTATGTTTGACAAGGGAAGTTGCCAGAGCGCCAAGCGTTAATCCAAATATCAACACTGACAATCCATTTGGATAATTTTGAATCCTAAAAAATGCTCCGACGAGAACCATTATTGCTGCAATAGCATAAATAATTCCAATGATTGAGTTTACTTGTTTGGCTGTCATAGATCATTCAGTTTATGTTAGTAATTACTTCTAAAGATTTGCAGCACGGTTAAAAGCTATTCCAGCGGCGTTAGCCGTTCGTCTTCCCTTGTCCACTAGTCAGGTTTCATTTTCCTGTAATGTCGAATGGTGAAATATCCTATCACCAAAAATGGAATAGTTGAAAATAGTTCCTTTAAGTTAAAATTCATGCAACCTATCATAAATATCAAAGCCATCAGAATTCCAATTCCTCCGAGTCCGATATAGGTTAGTACTTTACCTGGGCTCTTTTGAAACAAGGTGATTAACAAAATGACCTGTCCAAGAAAAGGAAGTATTGTAAATGGATGTAACACAGAAATAGGATCCGCGAAAAATTTAGAAATGATTTCGGCTTCCAGTTGAAATAAAAACATTTTGTAATTACGTCCCCATTCTAAAAATCCGAAGAGCGAAGATACTATTAAGAGAGCATTTAGTATTTTACCTTTCATTTTACAAGTCATTAGTTGTTGTATGCCTTTTAAGACCACTGCTAACGTTGGAACCGAACTGATTTTCGCTCTTGCAACAGGACACGAGCCACGGGCCTGCACCAGCGGGTCATTATTCGAAGTACTGCTTGTCGATTACTAATTTCCTGTCATAACAGCAAACTACCGATCGGTAGTTTGCTGTTATTTGGCCAGGGTTATATTGATTAGATTAATATTTCTTTGGGATTTGGTCCATATTTATTTTCACCCGGTTTGCTATTTGTCAAAATTAAAACTAAGAGCCAAATTGCTCCTGCGATTGGAATCAAAGATATTAAAAGCATCCAGCCACTTTTCCCAACATCGTGAAGTCGTCTAACTGAAACTGCTAATCCAGGAATCAAAACAGCCAAAGCATACAATAAATAAAAATACCCATAAGGTAAATTCACGCCTTGACCTCCCATATCCATCTTAAACGTTGTTCCTAAGATATTATCAACAATCGCAGCTACAACAACAAAAATGAGATTAAACAAAGCAAACATCCAATATTCTTTTCTTCTCGCTCTTCCTCTAAAACCAGCATAATTTTTAATGACTTTTAAATACCAATTCATGATTTCATAAATTTCGAATTTCCCCTACTCGTATGGCTTTTCGGTACCGCCCCGTTTTTTCGAGTGGTTTCTGGACTCCACTTTGGTTATTTGTCTTTTTGTTATTCTTTAAGCATTCTTGATATCCCAGAGACGTTGAAAGCTGCCATCGAACTCTTGCAAATCTGCGTCAGCACGGGCGATCTTCGCTCAAATCGATAAGCTGCTTGAGCGGAAAGATGCACACCGAAAACCACTGCTGCCGTAGTTCGGGTAGCTGATGTTAACGCCATGTTGTTCTTTTTTCCTTTATTTTTTCATTCTTTTTGTTCAGTGTCGGAGACGCTTCGCCACTTCAGTCCCAGTCAAACGGTCAAGCCCGATTTGTCAAGGCACAAAAGTGTCGATTCGAATATTTTTTCCCTGCTTTTCATCTCCGTCTATATTTTAAAACCCGATTCCGTGTCAAATGGTGAAAATGTGTCACCGGCCAAAGTCTCAATAAATTCTGTGTCAGGCCGCTAAATTCTCTCAAAAGCGGAAACCTGTCAAACCCAGAAAACCTATTCAATTCCCTTTTGAAAAGAACGGTCCAATTGTATAAATTGCACAGATAGCCAATCCAATAATACTAATGATTGTCAAAAAATGTGTTTTATATTTTATTAAATGTATTATTCCGACCACCAAAAATATAATTTGGGCAAGAAGAAATGGAATTGTCAATAGTTCTCTAAATACACCAATTAAAACAGAATCTATTTTATAAAAATTAAGTGAATAAATCAGAACGAGGTACGTTACAATCACAAAATTTATAATTGTTAAATTTCTATTAGTCATTAATTTGTTCATTTTTTTTTACAAGTTAAGAGTGTTTTACAATGAATGGCAACAGACAACTAAAAACTAATTTCTTGTCAAACCTACACAACGTTTCGAAGCGCGACTACAATTGACTATACTAGTATATACTACCAAATATAAACTACTTTATCCGTATTTTATGTCAATAATTCATAATACTTATAAACATTTTGCACACTAGTTTTTAGAGTGTTGTCGAGCTATCGGATCAAAAAAAAGCCTCAGTTTCCTGAAGCTTTTAATATATTTGAATTTCACGATTAATTGGAATTGACTAGCTTTTGCGTGAGTGCTTCACGAATCATGCGCCGGAGTTCGAGTTGCCGGTTTTGCACTTCTCCCCTCGCCACCGGTCGGTAAAGTTCGGCGTATCTGCACTTGGCCAGCCGGTATTTCAGGTGATCAAGCGTGCCGCTGATATCAATTCCGAATTTAATGGGCAACGGGCTGTCGACCACCGAAATGTGATAATCGAAACTCATATCCATGTTATGCCTTCCGGCCACCACTCCTTTGTATTTATCCATCACAATCAGGAACGGATAAACATCAATCTCCTGCTTAAATACTGTAAACTCGGCAGCTAAACTATCCACCTTATTAAATGTCTTTTTATTGAACCTTAACGTCTTGGCAATTTCGGTAAACGTTTCTCCATCCATCAAAACCAGGTTCTGTCCTCTAACCGACGCAGCCCCGCGAATGGTCGATTTCTTCGGACTGTACAACGAATCGAGGTACGTTTCTGCTGCCATGTGAAACTCTCCCTTACCGCTAAACGAGCGCAACATGGGCATAATCGAGTCCACATCCGGAATAATTTTCAACAGTTCAACAATCTCCACATCCATCATATGAAAATCGAGTCCGATGAAAAGATGGTTCTTTCGCGGAGTGCGGTACATGGCTGTCAACTGCATTTTGGCAGCAGGAGTCACAAAAGTCAGCTGATCCAAAACCAGCAAACCGTCTTTCACACGTACTTGCCCTTTAATACCTTTAGCCTCACCCGAGCCATAATTGGCAGCGGCAATATCGACATTCAGCAGCAAATCCATTCCTTTCGGAACCATGTAAGGGCCGGTTGAAACTTCGGCCGGTTTAGCTTGTTTAACCGAATCAGTTTTCGTTTCGCCAAGTCCACTTGTGAGTTGCATCAGTTGCACCAAATCGGTATTGCTGCTTACAAAATTGAAATTGCCCCGGAGCAGCGAGTCTTTCCTGAAATAAGAGATTACATTATTCAGCTTTCCGGAAAGGCTAAAATCGGATTGATCAATTTTCAGTTTGCTCTCTTTGATGTTGAACACTTCAGGCGTAAAATCCATTTGAATCGAGGGGATTTCGAGCGGATATTTGAGCGACGACATGGAAATTACACCTTGATCAACTTTTAGAAATCCGTTGGCCTGCCATTGCAAAAAAACATCCTTTTGGCTTTGGTCATTCACTAGGTCGGTATTCAGATCAATTTTATTCATGCGGGCAGAATCCTTGCCCATTGCCATTTCCAGGCTTTCTCCTGAATATTGAATCTTCATTTTCGGCTGAACCTTGTCGCTCAACCAATATGCTTTGAACTTCGCGTTGTTCATTTGGCCTTTACCTGCCCCCGCCATTGCAATTAACCGTCCACTATTGAAAGTCACATTCACTTCAGGTTCTGCGATTTTACCTTTTCGCGGCATCATGTCAAACTGCCCAACTGGTTTTTGAACGGCAAACTGAATGGTGTCCATTCGTGCCGAAAGCGAATCAAGCTTAAAGGTACAGGCCACTTCCGGAATCCTGGTGCTATCCCTAAAATCGGAAGCTTCGAGCGAAACCTCTCCATTTTTTAAAAAGGCAGTTATTCCTTTAGTCGTGCTGACTGCAAGGCTTTTTGCATTTACTTTTGCACTTACAAAACTCTTGTTTTTTGAGGATGGTGCGAGATTGGGCAATGCAAAATCAACATTCGAATCGTCGGTTTGCATCGATATCGTATCGTAAACCATTTTGAAGTCTGAAAGCCTGACAGAGCCTGAAAAATTCATTTTATCCAGTTGCATCTTTTCAATCTGCGACATCGAAAAAAGCGATTTCACCTGCCCCGAAGCGCGACCGCTCAGTTTGGTTTTCAGATTGGCAGGTATCATTGGCGCCAGTTCCGACAAATCCAAATCGCCTTCGGAAGTCAAATCGCAATGAATATCGGTCAAAAAATGGGTGATTTTTCCACTCGTTTGAATGGTGGATTTGGGAGTCTTGGCACTAAACTTATCAATTTGCACATACGAAATGTCGTCGTTGGTCATATCAGAATAAAACTGAAGTTCGCCATTCATCCGACTCAACGGAACCGGAAATCCATCGTATTTAAGCGTTCCATCCTGAAGGACGATGTGCATATCCATCAGCGGCATCACCGAATCGGAATAAGCTCCCTTAATTTTGCCCTCCGAAGAAACCAATCCATTGGCTTCAACACCTTTCAGATACGATTGATAACTGGACGGAACAAACGCGACTAGTTCGGGTAACGGCAACAATTTGCCCTGATAATTTAAATCGAAAAGTATCTGATTGTGAGCTGAATCATTTTCAATAGAACCGCTAAATGCCAGGTTCATGTTATTTACTGTCGCCTCCGATTTCCCGAAATAGATCTTCATTTTCGGAAGATTTAACTTGGCATTCGTATTGAATTTCACCGATGCATTCCGAAGGTATTTCTCTCCATTGTAAGTCAATGACACGATTCCTTTGCTCACGTTAATTTGCGTATTGATTGTATCAGAAATCAGCTTTCCTGAAAATTGGGCAGTCAGGTCACGAATGTCCGCCTGAAACTTCATCGATTGATCGATGTACGAAACATGGATGTTTTTTAATTCTACGTTTTCAAGATTGATGAAGCTAAAAGACGTCTCCGAATTCGCCGGAACAGCGGTTGTATCTGATTTGACAATATCGAAATTGGTGCGCCCTATACTATCAACAAAAGCATTGATGGTACCAGTTTGTAGCTGAAGTTCGGTAAACACCAACTCTTTTCGATTCCACCAGGCCGCCAGATCAACGATGCCAACAAATTGGTCAGCACTAACCAAAGTATCAGATTGAACTTCAGGAATGTGATTAATCAATGCAAAACGATTCACTTTCAATCCAAACCGGGGAAAAGTGCTGAAAAAAGTTAACTCCGCCTCACCAATTTGCGATTCGCAGGTGATGTATTTGGCCAATTGGGTGCGAACAACAGGCGTTATTTTGGCAGGCGTAAACACCAGCCAAACCGCTACACCGCTGACCAATACCACCAAGAGTATGGCCAACACGAAGGTGATGGCTAACTTTTTAAACACTTTTTGCATCGCATGTAGTTTTTATTTTCATATTCACACCTAAATCCCCTAAAGCGGACTTGGGTATATGACAAGTGTTTACGGATATTCACAGCGAAAGTCCATTCAGGGGTTTGGGGAAATAAAGTTTGCATTCTTTATAATTTCGTAAACGAATACGATTTACCAAAGTCATCCTTATACCTTAGCGTGGTAGCAGTAAGTTCAGTTACTGTATAAACTTTGGGTATGTTTCCACCCACTACCATAATGTGGATATGTGTTAGTTCCGATTTCACCAAAGTCCAAGTGAATGGCTGAGCTTCGGCTTCGGTTACATCGTCGGCAGTATCCCAGGTTTTTCCTGAATAATCGCTCAAATATTTATAATAAACGGTACCCGAAACCCATTTCCCAATCAAAAAAGACTCCTGGAAAAATTCTTCATCCTTCGTACAAGAATTAAAAAGAACTGAGAAAGACATGAAGACAACTAAACAAATAATGAACTTTTTCATATACAGTATTTTACAAAAATAAAATTGAAAAAATATAAGGTCAAATAATGCACAACAAATATACTAACTTAAGTTTTCACTTAAGTATAAAACAAAAAGTCAAAAGGATATCACACCTGGTCAAACTTTAACAATTCTTACATATTACCGTTTTCACTGACAGTTACTATTTAAATTCTACATTCATGAAATAAAAATTACATTCAAGCTTATCTAGTTTCCAAAAACAATACATCGGCCTAAATTGTCTTTATATTCGGAATCTAAACTTTAATACAAATGGAAAAACAAAAATACATGAATCCTTACCTGGCAGGCGTGCTGCTTGGGTTGGTTCTTTTGTCTGCCATGTTTTTTTCAGGGCGTGGCCTTGGTGCCAGCGGTGGTATTAAATACGCCGTGGTGGCAATTGTTGGCGCCGTAGATCATCAGCACGCGATGGAAACGCCCTATTACAGCAAGTATTTCGAGAATGGCGAGAGTCCGTTGAAGAATTGGCTGGTGCTCGAAGTTTTAGGAATGGTTCTGGGTGGGTTTATTTCGGGTGCCATCGCTCACCGCTTAAAATTTAAGCTCGAGAAATCGCCCAAAATATCAAACAATAAACGTGCACTGTTTGCATTTCTTGGAGGCGTATTTTTTGTTTACGGAGCTCAGCTGGCTCGCGGTTGTACCAGTGGTGCGGCACTTTCGGGCATGGCGGTGTTTTCGGTTGCCGGTTTTGTAACCATGATCGCCATTTTTGGTTCGGCCTATCTCTTTGCCTGGTTTTTCAGAAAACTATGGATCTAGCTTCGACACGCGTTCGACTGAGCTCACGCCGAAGGCTCAGCTACCGTCGCTTTAAATTGGAATTTCAATAATTCAGTTATTCAATCCTTAAAATATGGGACCACTTTCAATAATCTCCGAACTTCCGGAATGGCTAAACCTTCTGATCGCTTTTTTGATCGGTATCGGTTTTGGGTTTGCACTGGAACAAGCCGGATTCTCGTCGAGCCGCAAACTGGCCGGAATGTTTTACGGTTACGACACTACCGTACTTAAAGTATTTTTTACAGCCTCCATCGTTGCTCTGACGGGCTCGCAGTTGCTCAGTTTCTTTGGCTTGCTAAACCTGAAACTGGTTTATGTGAATCCGTATTACATCAACTCGGCAATCATTGGCGGAGTCATCATGGGTGCCGGGTTCATCATGGGCGGGTATTGCCCGGGAACCGGAATCAGCGCTCTGTCAATCGGGAAAATTGATGCGATGATTTACCTGTTGGGCGGAATGACCGGTGCATTTTTATTTGCCGAAACTTACCCGTACATCGAAAATTTAGCACTTGAAAATTACAAAGGAGAAATGCGCATCGACCAATGGATGGGCGTTTCACCCGGAGTTTTCACCTTAATTTTGATTTTCGCTGCTGTGGCACTATTTTGGATAGCAGAACTTGCCGAGAAAAAATTTGAGCGGCGCGATATTACAAACGATCTTTAAAAAAATTAACGATGGATCCACGATTAAAATATTCAACACTGCTGCTTGGTGTGGGTGTTATTCTGGCTTTTCTGCCTTTTGACGCGGCACAAACCTTCCGGCTGAAATCGGGCGAATTGCTCTCCAAATCGGCTGCCGACAATATGTACGTGTCGGTTGATCAGGTAGCACGGTTTGTTAACAGCGAAGACAGCACCGTGCAAATTATTGATGTCCGCAGCGCCGAGCAATTCAAGGCATGCAACATCCCCAGTTCCATCAATATTCCGTTTGACGATCTGCAAAATCCATTGTGGGAAGCGACTTTAAATCAGAAAAAGGTAAAAAATATTTTCTACGGAAACGGCGATCAAACGGCAAGCTATGTGTGGACCATTGCTACCGGATTGGGCTACCCAAATAATTTTGTAATGAAAGGCGGCCTTAACGAATGGTTCAAAACGGTGATGTTGAGTCAGTATTCAGGCGATAAAATTACGGCCACCGAAAATGCGCTGTTCGAAAACAGGCTGAACGCCCGTAAAGCATTTACACAAATAAACAGTTTGCCCGACAGCCTGAAAACGAAGTTTTTCAACGCCAAAAGGCTCATGCAATCGAAGCTCGACGGGGGCTGCAATTAAAATCTAAAATCAGAAATTATGCAACAACTCAAAAATTTAAAATTTGTCATCCTCGTCATGGTTGTACTTCTGATTTTAGTCGTTATCCGAATTTCGGATCAGGGCCTTTTTAAAAAGGATGTGAAAACCGCCATTGAAGCGACTCGAAATAACAGCAATTTGCTTTCGCCTGCTGAGCTTCGCCAGTTGAAAGAGCCGTGGATGGTGGTAAATATCGGGACCAGCGATATTCCCGATTCCCTTCAGGTAGAACATTCAATAAAAATTTCATTTGAAAACCTGCTCGACCAGACCGACCGGAAAATACTGGAAGGAGTAAACGGGAGCCTGATTCTGTATTCAGCCAATGTAGCAACAGCATCGAAAGCCTGGATTATCCTGAATCAGTTGGGTTTTAAAAATGTATTTATCCTGAATACAGGAGGAAATCCGGAGGAATTAAAATACAAATTCCAGCCAGACACTACAGCCCGACTGGAACAGGATTCGATTTAAAAATAATTTTTCTGCTGGTTTCTAAATATAACCGTTCATTTTTTCTGATATTCTTTGCCGTCTGCTTTAGCTGACGGATGAATTTCAAAATGAATTGTTGGCTTTAGCCATTAATCTTCGGGCTAAAGCCCTATCATCGTCTTTCAGATAACCGTTGACTAAAGTCAACGGCAAAGGATAAAAGCAAATCATCCATCTTTTGTACATTATTAAAATCTAATTCTTTACATACGCAAAATCTCCAACCTCCTCTTCGGTAAATGGAAGCCACGAGAGGACACTCTTTTCCTTCAACATTTTGCTGTGCATAAAAGCATTGTTGCCATACATCAATGTTTTTGCTTTGTAGCCAAACAAGCGAAGGTAGGCAGTTACAAATCCTGAATTATGTCCGGTTCCGCAGTAAACTACCACATCTTTGTCGGTCGGAATCGATTCCATTTCAGGAATAATTCCCAGCGTTCCACTGGTTTTGTAGCGCACAGCTCCCGGAATATGTCCTGAATCGTACTTGTCTTTTCGCTCAAAATTAACGGTATAGAAATTCTGAGGTTGCTCAAAAACCTGATCAGCCGAAATGAAAGCGTCGGCATATCCTTCAGCAAACAAGCTATTGAAACGGGCAGCCATAATTTCTTCGCCGGTCGATTTTCCAGAATTCAATTTCGGAAAGTCAGTCAGTGCTGGTCTTCCATTTTCAGTCAATTCCAACTTCGATTCATACTTGTCAGAAACACTTTTCAACCACGAATCAGCGGCAAAGTCTTTGTTCCAACTACTCATTCCCCAGCGTAAAGCATACACATTTCCGTAGCCCATTAATCGCAGCAGCGAAGTGGCGTAACTTGCAATTTGCCCGGCATAACATACCATCACAATTTTATCGTACTCGAAAGGCTTAATGACGTTTGAAAAATAGTTAGGAATTTTACTGAAATCCACATTCACCGCGCCTTTAATGTGCCCTTTTGCAAATGCATCAGGACTTCTCAGATCGATGATTTTGATCTTTCCACCA
>Ga0302293_10001250_pt1 | contig 12703 bp, 11 predicted proteins | sample III_Fen_N2_2_FD_198758 | JGI IMG/M metagenome (GOLD analysis project Ga0302293, IMG submission 198758) | Peat permafrost microbial communities from Stordalen Mire near Abisko, Sweden - III_Fen_N2_2 | ecosystem: Environmental > Terrestrial > Soil > Wetlands > Permafrost | place: Sweden: Abisko... | reverse complement strand
TGCCATTGCGGCGGCGTTCCTGTCATGGTGGCTTGGCCGCCATCCCATAACGGGGCGGGTGAGATCCTCGCCGGTGCGAGGATGACATTAAGATCGTGAAGATGATATTAGAATCGTGAGGATGATATTAAGGTCGCGAGGATGACAGGGCCAAGCGAGGGACGGCGTTGAGCTTCGGAATTTTGGACTAACCATCGTATGTTGTCACCGCCGCCGCTATGCCCTTGAGAAAGGCTCTCCTATATCTCCGTGTATTTTTCTATCTTGCGCCCCACTCGCGAAAGTGGCGGAATTGGTAGACGCACCAGACTTAGGATCTGGCGCCATTGGCGTGGGGGTTCAAGTCCCCCCTTTCGCATATTTCAAGGGACCATTAGAACCGGAGATTAACCGTGAACGTTTCGATCAAAGAGACCAGCTCAACAGTCCGCACCCTCGAGGTGTCGATCCCACAAGATGCACTGAAGCCAGCTTACGATAAGAAGATTGCGGAATACCGCAAGGAAGTGCAGTTCAAAGGTTTCCGTCCGGGTCAGGTTCCTCGTCAGATGATCGTGCAACGCTTCGGCGAAGCACTTCGTAACGAAGCTGTAGATATGACGATTAACGACCTTGTGCGCGATGAGCTTGCGAAGGCGAATATCGTTCCTGTGGCTCGTGGTCATATCGACGATTTCAAAGACGATAAGACGGCTCCCATCACGTTCAAGTTGACTATTGAAGTCGATCCCCCCATTACCATCACTGGCTATAAAGAAACTGGCATCACAGTGCCTCCAGTAGTGATTGGCGATGTGGAAATTCAAGATGAACTTTCGCACCTGCGCAACATTTATGCAGAGCATAAGCCTGTTGACCGTGCAGCTCAGCAGGGCGACTATGTGGAAGGCGAATATCTCGATGTGGTGATTGGCGGTGAAGCCAAGGCTCTGCCCGAAAATCCAGTGTTCCGCTCGGTGATCGGCGAATCCACCACTCCAGGTTTTGATGATGGTTTGATCGGTGCTGTGAAGGGCGAGAATATGAAGGTTCTCTTCACCTACCCAGGTGACCACAAAGACCCAGACTACGCGGGCAAGACTGCTGAGTTCACGGTCAAAATCGACAATGTGAGCGAAGTGATCCATTCCGAATTCGATGATGAATTTGCAAAGAAGCTCGGCCTTGATTCTATGGAACTGCTGAAGGAACGCATGCTTGAAAGCATCACCAATCAGCGCTCAGGTCAAGCGAAAGCAAAGGCTCAAGAAGAAGCTATTGATTTCTTGATATCCAAGAATTCGTTCGATGTCGCACAAGCTCGCGTAAAGAACTGGATTTCTCGCCAAGTGCATCGCAATGAACAATTGCCCGATGACCATGAGTTCGAAGAGCCAACGGCAGAACAGCTCGAAGCCATGGGTTCACAGGCTGTTCGTGAAATCAAGAAGTTCCGCATTCTCGAGTACATCGTCAAAACCGAGTCCGTGAAGCCAACTCAGGCCGACGTGGACGCTCGCATTGAAGGCATGGCTCAGCAATATGGTGTGGACTTCGAGACGCTCAAAGCAAACCTTCGCCAGACTGGCCGCATCACCGAAATCCGCGAAGATCTGAAGTTCCAGAAGGCTCTGGACTTGATCGTCGGCGCATAAGGGATGCGCTAATTTAGACGGAAAGGATGAGAATTGAAAATTGAGAGTTGAGAATTGAAAGAGCGGCAAGATCCTTTTTTGCTTATAACTTTCAACTTTACTCTTTCAATTTTCAATTTCCTCGACTCTCCACTGGCCTCGCGCGCTGAAGCCCTTGGTGTGGGTTAGTTGTTGCAACTCTCCACTCTCCACTATTTGTATTTTTCCCCCTATAGTCTTTTCCTGAGGTTTGCGCTATGATCATCCCAACCATTATTGAGAACACCGGTCGCGGCGAACGCGTCTACGACATCTACTCCCGCTTGCTCAAAGAGCGTATCATCTTTTTGGGTGATCCGATCAGCGATCAGATTGCGAATAACGTGATGGCGCAGATGATCTTTTTGGAATACGAGAATCCTGAAAAGGACATCATCCTTTATATCAACAGCCCCGGTGGCTACGTGTCTTCGGGCATGGCGATCTATGACACCATGCAGCACATTCGCCCCGATGTGGTGACAATCTGTATTGGCTCGGCAATCTCGATGGCTGCAGTGCTTCTCGCTGCGGGCACCAAGGGCAAGCGTTATGCGCTTCCTCATTCCAAGGTGATGTTGCATCAGCCCATGGGTGCAGCGACAGGCCAATCCACTGATATTCAAATTCATGCGAAAGAAATCGTGCGGTCACGCGATCAGCTTGCGAACATCGTTGCCAAGCATACTGGCAAGAGCGTTCCCGAAGTGCGCGAAAAGACAGACCGCGACTTCTATATGGGTGCAGAAGAGGCATTGACCTTTGGCATCGTCGACGAGATTTTCCAACCCCGCAAGGGTATCATCAAGGATCTGTAATGTATCGAACGGGCAAAAACCACCCGCGCGTCACTTGTTCCTTTTGTGGCAAGGGCGCAGAGCTTGTTTCCAAGATCCTGACCGGCCCTGGTGTGCACATCTGTAACGAGTGCGTGAACATGTGCCACAACATTATGGTTGAAGAGCTTGCGCGCGATGCGAACAAGGCTCCTGCCGTTGCTGGTGCGGCTCCACAGCCTGCAGAAAAAAAGCTCCCCACACCTTCGGAGATCAAAGCGCATCTCGATGAGTACGTGGTGGGTCAACACCCTGCAAAGACAGCCCTCGCAGTCTCCGTATACAATCATTACAAGCGCCTACGCCATCGTGAAGCAAATATAGGCGGCGTCGAAATTGACAAGTCAAACCTACTGCTGATTGGTCCCACAGGCACAGGCAAAACCTTGCTTGCGCAGACCATGGCGCGTTTTCTTAACGTGCCTTTTACCATTGTCGATGCAACGGTGCTCACCGAAGCGGGCTATGTTGGAGAAGATGTCGAAAGCATTTTGGTGCGCTTATTACAAGCCGCAGACTACGATCCAAAGCGCGCCGAGCAAGGAATCATCTTCGTTGATGAAGTGGACAAAATTGCGCGCAAGACCGCAAACCCATCGATTACCCGCGACGTTTCGGGCGAAGGCGTTCAGCAAGGCTTGCTTAAGATTTTAGAAGGAACCGTGGCAGCGATTCCGCCTAAGGGTGGACGTAAGCATCCCGAACAGAATTTGGTGCATATCAATACCCGCGATATTTTGTTCATCTGCGGTGGCGCATTTGAAACCTTGGATCGCATTGTTATGCGCCGTATCAACCGTGGTGGAATGGGCTTTGGCGCCGACTTGCATACCGGCCGTGAAATTGCTTTGGGCGAACTATTCCGCCAATGCGAACCCGACGATTTGATTCAGTTTGGTTTGATTCCAGAACTTGTGGGTCGTTTGCCTGTAGTCGTTGGCCTCGATGAGCTTGATGCACCGGCGCTCATGAATATTTTGACGCAGCCCAAGAATGCCTTGGTGAAGCAATATACCAAGCTGTTTGACATGGAAGATGTCGAGATTTCTTTCACCGAAGAATCTTTGCATGCGATCGTGAAGCAGACGCTTGAGCGCAAGACCGGCGCGCGCGGACTGCGCAGTGTCATGGAACGCGTGTTGCAAAAGCCCATGTACGAAATTCCTGGCAACAAGTCCGATGCGAAGTTTGAAGTCACGGGCGAAATGGTGGATGCAGCCATGATTCCTGAAATGAATGCAAGTTCAGTTAGTGCAAGCACAGACGCGCCTGTCCAAGAAAACATTTTGAACCCATCCGCCCGTAAAAAGGTTGCTTGATCTAAAGGCTTATCATGGAAGACTCTAGCGAGGGAATGCGTCTCAATCGGTTTCTCGCAGTTTGCGGAGTCGGGAGTCGCCGAGGTGTTGAAGAGGTGATTCGCGCAAGCCGCGTGACCATCAATGGCGAACTGATTTCAGACCTAGGGCGCCGTGTGATTGAAGGCGATGCCGTGTGCGTCGATGGCAATCCTGTAAAGGCTCCACGCCAATATTCTTATATCGTACTCAATAAAGCCCCTGGTTGTGTCACGACCCGTAAAGATCCCGAAGCGCGTGAAACCGTGTACGACTTTTTACCCTCGGGCTATCAAACCTTACGCACTGTAGGCCGCTTAGACTTACAAAGCCGCGGACTTTTGCTCTTTACCGACGATGGCGACTTAGCCTATCGACTCACGCATCCGTCTTGGCAAATTCCCCGAACCTATCACGTTTGGACCGATCGCCCTATTGGCCCCGAGGGCAAAAACGCCCTGCTCGAAGGCGTGGATATTGGCGAAGGCGAGATTGTGCAAGCGAAAAGAGTCAAGGTCGACGAAGAAAAAACCGAGATTACATTATTGGAAGGAAAGAACCGCGAAATCCGTCGCATGATGGAAGCGATCAACCGTCGTGTGCGCGATTTAAAACGCGTTTCTTTTGGACCTTTGCAATTGGGCCCCTTGGCCTCGGGCGAGTTCCGCGAACTTACCGAAGAAGAGGTGGGAGCCTTGTACCGATCCGTGAACCTTACCTAGGAAGGATGCATGCTCAACAGACTCTGGAACCGCGTTGCATTTGGCGTCGCAGCCCTAGTCTCTTCGAGCGCAGCCCTAGGTGGCACCGATGGGTTTATTGCAATCCCTACCGCTGATGTTTTACCTCATACCGCATACCAAATCTTTGGCCAAATCGGATGGCACCGCGTGCCCGAGAATGGCGACCCTACCAGCGTATTTCCTTGGGTAAGTGGCGTGCGTTTTGGCCTCTTTGACCGCAGCGAATTCAGTGTTGAAATGGGGCGGCGCATTTCGCTTTCGGGCAAAATGCGTTTTGTGCAAGAAGAAGACTGGTTGCCTTCGATCAGTTTTGGAGCGCGACAGATTTTCAATTCACAAGAAGCGCATTTCTATTCCGTGCCCGATTCCTTGCGCGATGCTTATGCAGGGGAATTATTCCTTACAGCCTCCAAAACCTTTTTCGGCAGCACCAGTATTCACGGTGGCGCATCCGTTATCCCTAATGTGGATTCTGGTACAGCGGATCCATTCTGGGGCATTGCACAGCCTATTGCAGGCGGTGTAGCACTGGTGTACGACGGCTTCTATCGCCATGGCGAAGCGCATCACAACGCAGGTCTTACCTGGGCTTTCCGCGACATTCTTCGCGTCACAATAGGTGCAACTGAGGTCAAGAAATTCTTTTATCAGAACGGTGGTTTCGGATTCTTTACACGCGATCGCGAAACACCTTTGCTCGATGCATATAATGCGCCCGGTTTATATGCATGCATCAGCTTCACCGGATTTATGCGCGAGAGCATGCACCCCACGACCCAAGCGCGCCTAGATGCCGTTGAAAAGCGCCTCAATAATCAGACCAAGCGTTTTGAAATTTTGGAAGGCCGTCAAGACCGCACAGAGCTTGGTGTACAAGGATTGCGCGGCGGTGGCACCGACTCGGTGAGCATTAAAGATGCACTGGCAGAACGCATTCTCAACGACCTCGTGAAAGGAATTCAAAATGAATCTTGGGATCCACGCCAAAGTCGCAAACTACAAGACAGCTTACTCGCAGTAGGTGAAGTTGCCAATCGTCTTTTGGTACGCACCGCACTGCGCGAATCCTCCTCTCTTGACTTCCGCTTAGCCTCTTTGCGCGTTATGGGGGGGTCGCATAATCCTCGCTTTGTGGGTTCACTCAGCGATATTCTTGCACTCGATGAAGTAAGCCTACAGCGCGAAGCTGTGCTTGCCCTCGCAAAGATTGGCACGCCCGAAGCTCTCGACATTTTGCGTGCTTTCCGCCCCAAAGCACAAGGCGATTTACTGTCTCTTGTGGACATGGTGATCAAAACACTCGCACCGCCACCAGCGCCATTAATACCAACGGCCCCTCTCGTCCCAGCAACGGCTAATCCGCTCATCCCTACTTCTGCGTCACCTACGCCGACAGCTGTTACTCCCACGAAATAGCATCCACAATTTTGTGTGACGATTCTGCGGTCTTGTTTGGGGCAAGGCCGTTTTTTTGTGGATTCATCAATTATTCTCTCGGTCTAGTTTTTGCATACAACACTCCGTCAAAGGGCGGGATAAAAAAGTTATGCAAGACATTCTGATTCTCAAGATGGGATCGGCCTACCCGGAAGTGGCAGGCGACCTCGGTGACTTTGAAGACTGGGTGCAGCGCTGCATTCCAGAAGAAGCGCATCGACTACTGCAAGTGAGTCGAATAGATAAGCCATTTCCTGATCCGAAGTATCTCAAAGGCCTCATCATCACGGGCTCCCACTCCATGGTGACCAAGGCGAGTGCGTGGGAACGTAAAGCGATGCACTGGGTGCGTTGGGCTCTCGACGAAGGCGTACCAACGCTTGGCATCTGTTATGGTCATCAAATGCTCGCGCAAGTTTTGGGTGGATCTGTGGGTTATTTGCCCGACGCTCCTGAGGTTGGATTCCGCCGTTTGCAATTCATGGGAGACTACGAGGCTGATCCGCTATTTGGACTGTATCCATCGCACTTTGAGGCCTTCACCTTTCATTACCAAACTGTGCAACGCCTTCCCGAACGCGCACGCACCTTCGCACGCACTACGCAAGAGCGCAACCAAGCTGTGCGTTTTGGGGAATGGATTTGGGGGATACAATACCATCCTGAATTTAGTCCGCAAGCCGCTTGCGCATACATTCAACACGAAGCTGCCGAGCTTGAGCGTGCAGGCCTTGACGTCCAAGAACTTCTACGTGAAGCCAAGCAAAATCGCCCACCCGATCCAATCATTCCTCGCTTTATCGACTTAATTCTGTCACGAGATTATGAGTAAATCGCTTTAACTGCTCCCTTTTAATGGCTGTGGAAAAAACATGACTCCATGCATTAGTTTAATTGCGCAAAATATTCAAAAGAGGCAAGTTCTCTAGCATCTACGATGTGTTACCAGTGTCGCATATGGCCTAAATGAGTCATCGCCACGGAAAGGGAGCAGTTAAAAAATTTTGCCGTAAGTGTTCATGATGTTCTTCCTTCGCTTTGCATCAGCGACGCACGCAACGCAACGATTGCGAAGCAATGAGCGTTGCCGACTTGCATGCTTTCAAATTATCGCGTTCCCAAACCGGCCCATTACTGATTGTCTGCCCAGAAAGAGTGTAAAACGTAAAGTGTAGAGTGCGGAGGGACGGGGGGATTTTTGGGAAAAGCCACCCACAAGGTGGCGACCTGTTGCACTACTTTGCGTTTTACACTTTGCACTTTGCACTAGCACCGACTTTCACAAAAAGCCCACCTGTTGCCGAGTACATCGGATTCTGTGGCAGACCCTATCTACATATGGACGGTGGGGGTATCGCGACAATTCAAAAAAAGTTATGTTAGGGCCATGGAACGCAAGCGTATCCGACTCAGCGGAAAATATCGTCTCATCACTCGCAGTGATTTTGATGGGCTTGTTTGCGGAATGCTCTTCGAAGAAGCAGGGCTTGTGGATCGCATTCTATTTGCGCATCCCAAAGACATGCAAGACGGCACAATCGAAGTGAATGATCGCGACATCATTGCAGGGCTTCCTTACGCATATAGCTGCGCAGCCGCATTCACAACATCGACAAGCGAAGTGTTTCCCGAAGATCAGCAACCGCAAAATCTTGTTTGCGATACTCGCCCAGCATCAGTTGCGCGCCTAGTGTATTCATGGCTTGGCGGGCGTCTCGCATTTCCACGTATCGATACCGGCATTATCGCAGCAGTCGACAAAGCCCAAACAGCACATTACACCATCGATGAAATCATCAACGCGCAAGACTGGGTTTTGCTCGGATTTCTAGTGGATGCTCGCACGGGACTTGGTCGTTTCAAAGAATTTCGCCTGAGCAATTATCAGTTGATGCTGGAACTCATTCCATTCTGTCGCAATCACCGCATCGCAGAAATTTTGCAGCACCCCGATGTGCAAGAACGCATTCAGGTGTATCACGAGCATCAAGAGAAATGCAGCGATCAACTCACTCGCTGTCTTCGCATCGATGGCAACGTAGGAATCCTAGACCTCCGCAACGAAGACACGATTTGGGCTGGCAATCGCTTCTTGATTTACGCGGTGTTCCCGCAAATCCAAATCAGCATTCATATCATCTGGGGACTGCGCCGCCGCAATACAGTGTTCGCAGTGGGTCGCTCCATTGTGAACCCAACTTCAACCGTAGACATTGGCGCGGTAATGGAAAAATACAGCGGTGGTGGACGACCTTCCGCAGGCACCTGCCAGGTGATTCACGAAGACTCTGAACGCGTGCTTCAAGAAATTACAAAAGCCTTGCAGTAATTCAATAAGCAGCCTTATCTCACGCGGAGACACAGAGGCACAGAGTCAAAAAAAGAGCCGCAACGTGCGCGACTCCATTCTTATAAAATTTGCGTAGACTTAGAAATTGACTTGACCAGAGAGGCCAAGGCCTAGGCTGTAATGGGCATTCTTGGTTTCCCATTCATTACGCTGCCAGAACGTTAACGTCATCTTCTCTGCGGGGTACAGGTAGAAGGTTGGTGAAGCCAAAACATAGTCGTCATCCTTCACGCTCGTGCTTGGATTGTGCCATTCACCAGAAAGTCCCACGCTGAATTTTTGATTGACCGAAATAATGGGTTCAACGTATACGAACTGTTCTTCAGGAATGTCGGTTTGCAATTTCACAGAGGAATCTTGCTTAGCGAGCAATGCTTGGTAATACGTTGCACCGAGTGAGAATTTCTTGTAGCTGAAAGAAGGTTCAACAAGCCATGTATAGGTGTATGTGCCTGCATATGGGCGTAAACCGAAATCAAGCTTTCCACCATAATTATAATTAGTCATAGCCTTCGAATATTCACCCTCGCCACCCAAAGTCCAGCGACGTTCACGGCCACCATTCTTGAATACCAAATCACCGAGTCCACGCAAAAAAAGCTTTTCGTCGGTACGCTTAATGAGCGATCCACCATAAGTGGCATAACCCCAGATAGCACGGTCGTTCGCGTCGGGTGCACCTAAATAAATTTCGCCTTGATCTGCTAGTTTGAAGCCCAAACCGCGCAAGCGATTCTCTTTCATGATCGCGCCATATTCGCGAGCCCAAGAATATCCGTAGTAGCTGGTTTGACCTGCAGAGTAAACAAGGTCACCCACAATCAGCTTTGCCATGCGAGAAAATTCCCACTGGAACTGAATGCCATCAAAGTGCATTGCACCCCAACGACTTGCGGAGTCCGAAATTGCTGCTTGGCGACCCGGCTCCACGCCACGAACCACAGAGGCTATGCGTTGATTCGTATCCAAAGGATTTTTCACCGTCGAGTAGTTTGAGATGCGCAGCTCAACTGCAGTCTTCTCTTCAAACTGTGCGCGTGTGGTCAAAGTCAAATCCTGATTTGCCGAATTGACTTGCTTCCAAGATGGGCTGAAGTTCGATTCGACATCCGCGCTCATCGCACCGGAAAAAGTGACTTCGGTGGCGGTGGCCATGGAAGCAATAGCCAGAAGGGACAAGGAAATTTTGCGCAGCATTCACTACCCATTGTAAAAGGTTGGGTGGAAGATAGCAAATCGCACCGCGCTAGAGTATCGCGAAATCCCGCATTCGTCGGTGCAAAGGAGTTAAACGTCCAACACGAATAAAAACCCGCCCTCGCAAAGAAAAGGAACCCCAGCCTGCGCTAAGGTTCCTTTCTCTTCTCGGGGGGTCCTATCCCGATTATTAATTGCGATTAGAACGTGTAGTTCAATTCTGCAGAAACGGTTGGCTCCGTCTTGGACTTATTTGCTCCCTTATCGGTGGAGAACAAGGAGTCGCTAGCGATATCCATGCGGAACTCAGCACGCACCAACGTTGCTGGGGTCAGCTTGTAGCCAGGCGACACAGAGATTGAATTAATGGTCTTGAAGTCCCCATTTTTCTCGTTCATGAATTCATAGCGCAGGCCAAGCTGTGCCGCACCGAAGTGGAACAGAGGCTGCAAGCCAAAGCCAATTGCAGTAAGATCTGCACCGCTTGTTGGGTATTTTTCCTTGGTCAAATAGTTCACTTGGAAATTCAAGTCAACCAAAGCCAATGAATGATTTGAACCAGTGAAGTCAATGCTCAGCAACTTATCACGATTCTGGTAAGCTCCGTAATAAGCAGTCAAAGCACCCGTCAGTGGAGCACCTAGGTTAATTCCAACCTTGCCCACGGCCATTGGAATACCATCGGTAATCGAGGCTAAAGGGTTATCCCAGCCATTCACGCCACCGATTGCGAAGTCAAACTTGGCAAAGGTTCCCGTCACCAGTGCACCGGTATGAGAAATAGGCTCTGCTTGGCCAAACAATAAGCCACGCGAGATTGTTGGATTTGCTGCAGAGTTCAACACTTCAATGCCTTCGGTGGTGTAGAACTTACCACCCTTCAAGCCAAAAGCAGTGCTTCCGAAAGGAACAGCAACGAATGCCTGTTGGACTTCAAAGCCCCAACCTTTTACTGAATCAATGATCGCTCCATTGTTGTATCTGCTATTTGTTCCGGCATCGATATCGATGCCATACGTTGCTTTTAGTGAGTCACCACCTGCGATCGTTAAGTGAGCTGCATCAGATTGAAATGTGGCATCTTGTCGCGCATAATAATCATAAGAGCTAGTTGTACGTGAGCCGTTTAGGTTTTTATTATAACTACCAGTCACATAACCGGTGACCGCTGGGCCTGCGATAGCCATGCCCGTGAGGGCAAGCGTCATAAGGGCTGTCGATCCGAGGATTCTTGAATTGTTCGTGAGCATCAGGGTTCTCCTTGTTGTTCCTGTTGTTTTGTCTCTGTGCCTACTATCGCAAGCTTTGTGCCGAAATCCAATCCGTGGATTTTGGATAGAAATTAGCGGCGCAACCGTAAAAAAGGCATCAAAAACCGTTTTTGTCTACGTTTTTGTATTCATTTTTGTTGTTTTTGCAAATTCGTTTCGACCCAAGCTTTTTTTGTACGTTGACGTCAATCATGCCGCGCAACCCATTCAGAAGTCTTCGCACCCAATTCCGAGCCGGGCTCTGGGTTGTCGCGCTGGCTGTAGGAATCTTGGGACCCATTGGGGTGGGATTCCATCATCACAATGATTTTGATTCCCACGATGATTGCCCCGTTTGCGAAGTGGCGCAAAATCCGTCGATTACTCCCGATCAGCCATGTGAAGTGGTCATTGCACAAATTGCGATCAGCTCCACGCCACAACTTGCGGAAACCTCTCCTCGCAATACTGCACCCGCACTTGTTCGCCTGCGCGGCCCGCCTCTCGTTTGATTGTTGATAGTAATTCTCGATAATTCGGGAATGTCATTTCACATCATTCGAGAGCACCTCATCCTAGCATTCGATTGAGGTGTTCCCTAAAGGAACATTATGAACATTCGCAAGATCATTTCTTGCGGAAAGTGCTTTGCGTTGGCCCTTCTAGCCACGCCGCTTTTCGCAGGGGTCACGAACCCCGATATTTCGCTCATTGGCCAAGTGCGCTCCGACTGGACCAATAACCCAGCAAGCCTTGATTCCAAAAGGCCTACGCTGTATTTAGGCGAAACAGAACTTTCGGCCGATGCCGCACTCAACCCTTACGCCACGGGCGCTGTGGTGCTTTCGTTTGCAGATGAATCTGTGAGCGTGGAAGAAGCCTACATGAAACTCGAACAAGGACTGCCTTGGGGTTTAGCGATGAAGGCCGGAAAGTACCGCGCTCCGTTTGGCAAACTCAATCCAGCACACCCGCATGCGTATCCGTTCCTAGATGCGCCTCATGTGATGGATCCTGCCAACGGATTGATTCCAGGGCAAGAGAGCTACAATGAAACAGCGCTTGAACTTTCGGAATTGTTCCCAGGCATAGACACGTGGGCACCACTGCTTTCTTTCGATGTGCAGCAAGGCTCTAGTTTTCGCAATAGCCAAGATACCAACGCCGCATTCGCCAATTTCGATTCGCTAAAAGCTCGCACAGACATGTCGTGGCTCGCGCACTTGGCGAATTCATTCATGGTGGGCGATGGGCTTGCGGGCGACTTAGGATTTTCGCTTGCACGCGGTACGACAAATGTCGACAAGCAACAGCACGCCTTACTGGTGGGTACAGATCTTAAGCTCAAATTCTACGTGAGTGGAGAAACCCATGTGGTGTGGCAGACCGAAGGGATCTGGCGTCGCGATGATTCTGCCTCGGCGCAAAAGCTTGGTGGATATAGCTTCGTGGACTGGCAGCACAATCGTTTCAACGCGGGCGCTTTATACGAACAGCTTGGCGATGCAAAGACAGGCAAGGTGAGCGACCGCTCTGTGAAAGGCTTTGCGGGCTTTTCGCTCATGGAAGAAACCACGCTATTTCGCATTGCTGCAGAGCATCGCTGGCTTGCGGGCGTAACGCCTTACAACACCATCGAAGCGCAAGTGCTCTTCAGTATGGGTCCTCACAAACCACATCAATTCTAAGGGAAGTGCTGTGTGGTCATGGAATCAGATTACTGCGCATCCCTTTTTGCGCAGTCATGTTTGCCCAACTCTGCGTTGTCATGGTCGCCCAACTCTGCGTTGTCATGGTCGCCCAACTCTGCGTTGTCATGGTCGCCCAACTCTGCGTTGTCATGGTCGCCCAACTCTGCGTTGTCATGGTCGCCCAACTCTGCGTTGTCATGGTCGCCCAAC
>Ga0302293_10001248_pt1 | contig 12711 bp, 12 predicted proteins | sample III_Fen_N2_2_FD_198758 | JGI IMG/M metagenome (GOLD analysis project Ga0302293, IMG submission 198758) | Peat permafrost microbial communities from Stordalen Mire near Abisko, Sweden - III_Fen_N2_2 | ecosystem: Environmental > Terrestrial > Soil > Wetlands > Permafrost | place: Sweden: Abisko... | reverse complement strand
AAATTCTCGGCATTAGTCGCGCCGCAACAAAAGATGAAATAAAGGCAGCCTATCGAAAGGCCGCCCGTTTGAATCACCCTGATTTGAAAGCGAAAACAGAAAAGGTAGAAGCAGAAGAAAAGTTTAAGAAAATCAACGAAGCTTACGAGGTATTGAGCGACCCGGAAAAGCGCGAGAAGTACGATCGATACGACGAGAACTTTCGTAACGTACAAACGCGGCAGCCGTCCTCCGACTTCAATCAACAGAACCAAAAACAGGACTACTATACTTGGGATCAAGGGGAGCCGGATGGGTTTAGTGACTTTTTTGAGAGTCTGTTTGGAAACGCGGGAACCCATTCGTCGGGCGGAGGCTTTCGGCAACAAAGAAGTACACGCGGTCAGGATGTGGAGAGCCAACTCCAGCTTACGCTGGAAGAAGCATTTTTTGGCGGGCAAAAATCCATTCAATATTCACGCAGGAGCATTTGCCAAACTTGCGGTGGTGAGGGTGCGGTCAATCAGAGAGCATGCCCCAGCTGCGGGGGTACCGGGTATAGTACGAACGTGAAATTGCTCGATGTTAAGATTCCCGCGGGACTCAAGGACGAAAACAAAATACGGCTCAAGGGACAAGGCGGCGAAGGTTCTGCGGAAGGCAAGCGAGGGGATTTGTTGCTGACAGTCAAAATTCTTCCGCATGCATTATTTGTTTTGAACGGGAACAACATAGAAACCAACTTAAAAATCAGGCCGGAGCAGGCAGTCATCGGCGCTCAAATCACGGTACCTTCCATAGACGGAGAGGTTATGATCACGGTGCCACCGATGTCTCATAACGGGCAGAAATTGCGGTTACGCTCCAAAGGTTGGCTCACAAAGAGCGGCGTTCGAGGCGATCAAACTGTGGAGATACGCATTGACATCCCTGCGTCATTAAGCCCGGAGGAACAAAAAGCATACCAGACCCTTATGAATCTGGGAAAAGACTCGCACGAAAACTGATCAAATTTCTATGCTAAACACAACGAAGGCATCCCAATAAATTTGATCAAAGAATGCAAAACAACTTGTGTAAAACCAAGTCGTTACATAAAAAGAAAACCCCCGTTGATCGCAAAATCTCGTTGTTCTTCTTGCGATAGGGGGGTAGAGTTACTGAATTTATCTTTCGTCAATGTACCGCGGGCGAGGGTTTTTCGGTTGGTCGTTCCGACGCGGCTTTTTTTTTCTATTGCGAGCAACCACTGTAGCAGAAAGAATCAGGACAAAGACACCGTAAATGAGCAGCTCGACATGGAAAAATGCCTTGCCGAAAAAGGTCGGGTTAAATTGATCAAGCACAAGAAACGTTAGCGTGACCAACGAAAGTATAATGCAAATATGAGGAAGAAGTTTTTTTAACAATTGCGTTCTCCTTTAACTAGCAGTGATGTAGAGGATATCGGTCGTGCTTCTCCCGCCGTCATATGGTTGATTCACCAGATTTCCCATAAAGACCATTTCGGATGATTGCCCGCCGTCCAGATTAAACGCGACTTTGCAACCGGCATCATAGAAAAACTGTGACAGCTCCTGCATGGTCATTCCATCCGAATATCCCGCTTGCCTACCGTCTACAACCAAGAAGCAATAATGACCGGGTTCATAATATCCGACTGCCGTTCGGGGATTCGCTTTCATCAGGGTGCTGTTAAATTCGGTCATCGGTTGACCGTCCTTGAGCAGCATCGGGCCAAATGTCCAAACTTGCCATGCGCCGTTTGTTTTGATCGCGTTCATATCCAGCTGATCGGCAGAGTAGGTTTGCATGCTGCCATCGTAATTCATGACGAGCGCATCCGCAAACGTCTCATCGCGAAACAGTTTCCCGTTTCGGATAACGGGCCCGTTGTTATCTACACAATGATCCCCGTTGATGGCCAGTATCGCATTGTTTTCAGTGGCGACGACATTTGTCGATTCGCGCCCACCCATCACATCCGGCTGTTTTGCGAATGCGGTCTTAAAATATTGAATATCCGCAACATAGATATCCGCTAGAAAATATGTCAAATTCTCTTTTTGCACCTTGTTGATGGTGATGCTAATATTGGCGTCTTTGTAGGTGGTGTCGGTTTTTTCCACAGCACCGGTGGTGAACTTGTCCGCGAACTTTGTCCGCAGCGAAACAGAATCAGCTGTCACGCTGGGTTGCTGTGTGGTTTGGGCGGCGGGATCGGTGCTGCTCTCTGTGCCGGCATCCGTCGGTGTGGTGCCATCACCCGGTTGGGCAGTCGCCTCGACGCTAGAACTGTTGGATGGAGCAGGCAAGCTGCTACCAACCCGTTCTGATTGCACGACGTAATTGGTGATAAAGAAAATCAGCATGATCAGCGCAGCGAAAAAAACGTCGATGCCGATAACCGCTGCAATAGGCAACTTGCGCTTAAAGTTTAGGCTTCGGCCGCCGCCTGATCCGCCGCTGCTTATGCCCAAGTTGACAGATGCCTTGCGGGCTCTGCTGTCGGGTTCATCATAATAACGTTTGCTACCCGGATTTTGTCTATTGTCCTGTCCATACACTTTGCTCATATCGCTCCAACAACACATTCTATAAAATCTAAGTCAAAGATAAAAAGGAAATCGCCACAATTGAGTTTCCTTCATATATTACTACCAAAACATGGTCTTGACCAACAATTACACAATTATTTTACTTTGTAATGTCAAATATATGCTTATAAGACGAAAATCCGACTAAAAATCTACTGAAGCTCTTAATATTCTTTCCAATGCAGTGCTATTTTATCACCTTATAGCGAAATTCTTCTATATAAATCGACTTTACTAAAAAACGTGTATGAAATTCAAGTAGCATATCTATTGACAGCAATTTTTGCGAATGGTACATTAAATTCGCAATCGGGTTTGGAACTCTTCTGAGGCATCACCCCCGTCGGTTGATTGGGGTTTGCCGGAAGAGCTTTTTATTTTGAATTTTACGTCGAATTCTGACAATTTTGAAGCGGTTGCATTCGATCTGCCTGACCGTCCGGCGATCGGAACCAATCGGGCAATAAGCGAAAGCAAAGTAGGAATAAGCGCAGGTGGAGGTTCGTTTGGAAGAAAAAACGCCGTATCGGCTTGTAGCATTTGACCTGGATAACACGACGCTGTATCGCGGGGCAATGTCGGACGCGACAAAACAAGCGTTACGCTCTCTTAATAGCAAGGGCGTAATCACCGTTGCAGCAACCGGGCGGCATATTTCACTCATTCCGGATATGATTAGAAAAAATCGGAACATTGACTTTATTATTTGCGTCACGGGTTCATCGGTATACGAAGTCAAGACCCGCTCGATGACGCACCTTTGGAACATGTCAATTGAACAAGCCAATCTTGCGATAGAGGCTTGCAAACGTAGCGGCGGAAGGATGAATTTGGTTACACGCGAACGAGCATTTGCTGAAAAATCTGCATTTCAATACTTTTTAAAAAGTTCTGCGGTCAGCGGACAAACGCGCGCCAAACCTTCTTTGCTGCAAATACTGCGAATCGTTCAGATGATTTTGGTTTCTTCGCTGATGGATGACGCGGGGAAGTATCTCAAGGCGCACACGGGTGCAGCCGTGGTGAAACTTGATGCGTTCTTCGATCTGGAATCGGAAACGGCTGACGCGGTTGCCAAACTGAAAGAGTGCGGCTGCTTTGAAATTGCAGAATCGCCCAGATATCTGGAGATTACCGCAAAAGGCTGCACAAAAGGGACGGGGCTGGCGCGGCTCTGCGAGAGGCTTGGGGTCTCAGCGAACGATGTAATTGCGTTTGGAGACAGCGGGAACGACATCGCTCTGGCGGACTATGCGGGTATGTTTGTCGCAATGGGAAACGCTGACCCTGCCGTTTTACAGCGAGCGGGAATCATTGCGCCAAACGTACGGGAAGATGGCTTCGCGTCGGTGATCCGGGATTTGTTTGGCATCGCCTAAAGACGAATTGCCACAACAGCGCACCTCTCGAAATGCGTGGGAACGAACTCTCATTTGATCAATTTCTTCAGATACGGCATGCGTTGATGGCAGAGTAAAACAAACGTCATGTGACCGTTATGTGGAATAAGACGCGGTGGTATTCTCCAAATATTGGCTCAATAACTTGTGGAGCTCGAGCATCTCCGCCTCTTGCTGTGTGCAGCTTTCGTATTGTTGTTTGATTGCGCGAATTTCATCGAGAATTTCGAAAAATGCATCTACCACCGCAGGATCAAAATGGCTGCCTCTTTCATCGCGAATTAAGTCGAGCGCTTTTTCCACGCTGAATGCCTCTTTGTATGGACGAACGGAGGTCATCGCGTCGAAGACATCCGCAATTGCCGTGATTCTTCCATAAAGCGGAATCTCCTCGCCGCGTAATCCGGCGGGGTATCCGCTGCCGTCCCATTTCTCATGGTGCGTGCGCGCAATCATTTCACCAGTGCGTATCAGTTCAATCTCCGAACCCTTCAAGATTTCCGCACCGATGAGCGTATGTCTTTTCATGATTTCCCACTCTAGCGGGCTGAGTTTCGCAGGCTTGAGGAGAATTCGGTCCGGGATTCCAATCTTGCCCAGATCGTGCATAGGCGCAGTAGATAGAACCATTTCTGTCATGGTTTCGTCAAGGCCCATACGTCTCGCAACGGCGGCGGCGTAACGGCTCATGCGGCTGATGTGGTTTCCAGTCTCTTCATCCTTATACTCAGAGGCGATGGACAGGCGCTGTATGATCTCCAACGATGCAGCTTTCGTTCGCGTCAGCGACTGCTGCAATTCCTGCGTTCGAATCTTGATTTCCAACTCCATCTTATTTTGATAATCTTGGACTAGATCATGGTAAGCCTTGACTTTGAGCAGGGCTCGTACACGCGCGATCAACTCGGGTTTGTCCACCGGTTTCGAGATAAAGTCGTCGCAACCCGCTTCAATTCCCTTCACGTGATCTTCGATCTCGCGCAGTGCGGTAACAAGGATAATCGGCAGTAGTTGGAAGGATGGATTTTCACGCACGCGGCGGGTCACCTCAAATCCGTCCATGCCAGGCATCATGACATCGAGCAAAATCAGATCGATGTCATTGCCCGACAGTATCGCCAACGCCTCTTTGCCGCTCTGTGCGCGGATGATATCGTACCCTTGCGGCGTCAAAAAAGCTTCAAGTAGTTCGATGTTTTGAATTTGGTCGTCAACGACCAATAGGAGCGGTTTCTTGTTCGTCATTTATTCCTCTTCAGTCTGAAATACGCTTGAATTGTGAGCATTTTCCCAATAGCGCTCGATTTCCAGCGCAAACGTACGTGTGTTGATGGGCTTACCGATGAAGCCGATGTTAGAAATGCCCAACATTTCTTTCTTGTCTTCTTTCATGACAGAAGCGGTAACAAAGATGATTGGGATATTCTGCAATCGGATATCCTGTCGCAAAATCTTGGCGGCTTCTGTGCCGCGCATATCCGGCAGACGGACGTCCATTACGATGATATCCAGCTGTTCGTTTTTCGCAATGGTAATTCCCTGCGATGCATTTTCCGCCTCAAACACAGTAAACCCTGCTACCTGAAGCATATCAGTTTCGAGGATTCGATTATTGATATTATCGTCTACTACGAGAACTCGCATTTTCATGTTTGCCCACCTCCACTAGCGTGAACAGGTAATGTAAACCGTACAGTAGTGCCTTGATTCAAACCAGATGATTGGACGGTTAGTTCGCCGCCGTGAAGCTCGACGAGCTTTCTCGAAAGAGGTAACCCTAGTCCCGTTCCCTCCGTAATACGAGAGTACGGTGTATCGACGCGAAAGAAACCTTCGAATATCTTATCCATGTTTTCTAAAGCGATTCCGATGCCCGTATCGTGAATGGTAATTTCGATAGAAGAACCGGATTTTTTCGCGCTGAAATCGATTTCACCGCACTCTGGCGTGAATTTGACCGCATTGGAAAGCAGATTGTAAAGGATCTCCTTGAGTTTGAGTTCATCCGCTTCAATATTCGGCAGGTCATCATCGATTTCGAGTGACATGTGAATCTTTTTTTTGCTCACGATATCCTCAACCAACATCGCAATTTCATACAATAAGCTCTTGGTTGAAACTTGGGAGAGGACTAGGTGCATCTTGCCCGACTCGACTTTCGCCATGTCCAGGATCTGGTTAATCAGCAGAAGAAGATGTTTTCCGCTCGTGAGTACGTTATTGATGTAGCTTTTCTGCTTTGGATTAAGGGGACCAAAGGTCTCGTCGTAAAGCACCTCTGAAAATCCGATAATCGAATTGAGCGGGGTTCTGAGTTCGTGGGACATGTTCGCGAGAAACTCTGACTTTGCTAAGGCAGCACGCTTGAGTTCTACCGACAGCGTTTTCAGTTCGTTATGCGCTTTTTCCAGTCCGGTTTCCGTATCCACGCGCTCAGTAACGTCCTCAATGGCGAGCAGGATAATGTGTTCTTTTCCTAGCACACGGTGAATCTGCCGTGCGTTGAGCAGCATGATGCGCCGCCCGATGGTGGTGAAATCATGCTCGACCTCATAATTGTCAAAGGTTGCTTTTTGCGGTAGTATGGTCTCCAACAGTTCCCGCAACTGGGGAATATCCCATTGTTTGTTGCCCAAATCGTAGATGAGTTCTCCGACAGTTTCCTTCGGATTCACCTGAAACACTTCATAAAACGAACGGCTGGCGGTGACCACCCGTAGATCCTGATTGAGCACAATCAGCGGTTCACGTACGGTGTTAATGATGCTCTGCGAATACTCATATGCCTCATCTTCATGAATCTTGGTATCCGCGAGTTCCTTGCGCGCTTTTTCCAGCCCATTCTCCGCATCCCTACGGTCGGTAACATCCTTGATGACAAGGAGGATAATTCGCTCTTTGCCAAGTGAGAGCTGAATTTGCCGTGCGCTGAGCAGCATGATGCGCCGCCCAATGTTTGCAAAATCGTGCTCGACTTCGTAGTCATCCAGCGTCGTCTTCTCGGGCAGAATGGTCTCGAGCAGCTCCCGCAGTTTCGGAATATCCCATTGCTTGTTTCCGAGGTTATAGATCAGCTCGCCGACCGTTTCCTCGGGATTGACTTGAAAAACCTCGTAAAATGATCGACTGACGGTTACAACCCGAAGATCCTGATCCAGCACAATCAGCGGTTCGCGGATGGTATTGATGATACTTTCGGCGTATTCCTGGGATTTTGTGACAGCTTTGGTTTTTGTAGCGCGTGTTGGCGGGCGAGCGTGCTCCGCCGGTTCGTGAATGGTGTCTTTATTCATACATGCCTCCGCTTCATCGTAACAGTTTTCCAGTTGCAAACATTCGTCGTGATCAGTATCCGGGGATGTGCGAATATTTGCGAATCTATCTTTTAAATACCAACGCTAACTTCTTAAACGCTGGCTTCCAGAACCTGCTGTGGCAACCAAACGTCGAGATAAACTTGGAAACGATCTATCTCGTTATCTTGCAGCCGTCCTAAATTTATAATACCTTATTCAAACAAGAAATACTAGTATAATAATAAGAATAAAAATAATACATATAATTAGAACACAAGCATGCAGGGATACAAATTGTGATTTGCTTTTGCTGATTCAAACAAAGAGAAATCGTTGCTGAAAAGGGTACGATTTCGATGTCTTTTTACCCCGGCAAGTGCGCAGACTGAAAGCGAAGAATGATGAAGGCAGACAAGAGTTTCACAGCTCGCTTTATCTTTAGTGAGTTACTAGAGCCATGGTTGGTACGCCAATTCAACACAAAAAAACACGGGGCAATCAAACTGCATCCGTGTTGGGTTACTGCGATAGACCGCGTGAACTCCGGGTTTTGTGTGCTACGCTTTTTTGATCAGTGAAACTGGTATTCCGCCGATAAACGAGGAAAATTCTTGTGCATCGAGTGTTTCTATGTATTCGATTACCGCAGAAAGTTTCTCATATTCCGTTGCCGATATCAGCACTGCATCAAGCTGGTTATTTTTTAAAATAAATATTTTTCCATGCGCCTCCGCCTTGTCGCGACAAGATTTGTAGCTTTTAATCATCTCAGAATTGGAAACGATGCTTTTTGTCGAAATCTTCATGCCTATATTCCATACCTTTACTCTTCGCTCTAGGATATTTTATATGGGATAAAACGATCTGTCAAACAATTTATACATTCTTTTGACCATAATTTTAAAACAAAAAAAGCACAAGAAAACACTAATAAAATGAGTTATTTTTTTGAGGTGCGCGTTGTTTACAACCTACATGCGTTCTATGGCACGTTGTTCCAGGACTCATACTTTTACAAGGATAGTATGAGCACTGCCGAAAAAACAGTGCTCTTTATTCCGTCTGAGAATTCTTATGGAATGAATCGATTGAGAGCTGGGGTCTCATACCGTTACGGAATTATTTTGTCTTTTTTTTCGCGTGCTCATCAAGGGAGTTATTAATCTTCTTTGCAACGCTCTGCTGCACTTCTTTGACTTTGTGCTCGACGCTCGCTTTTCCCTGATCGGCGGTTTTTTTGATTTTGCGGGACAGGTCATCAACGTCGGTTTTTTTCTGGAGATCCGCTTTAGAGGATTGAATTTTTCCCTTGAGTTCTAAGACTTCGTCTCCCGAAATTTTTCCGGCGGCTTGCTTGGCTGCACCAGAGATCTTATTTTTGGTTTGATCGAGTTTACGTTCCAGTTTGTTCATGTGAATACCCCCCATGTTTATTTTACTTTAATCTATTTTGATTGATATACAAGTTGCTGATTCTATTTGATATTTTCCCGAATTGAGTTCAAAAACCAAATGAGATTCAGCTAAATCCTTCAAGCAGATCAACTGTATGAATAATATAATAATAGGATATAAAATGCAATAAATAATAAAAATAAATATGAGAACAATAAATATATGCTACACTGTTGCTACTGCGTTTAGTTAAAACCGATCATAAAAGACAAAATCATCTCAAGATAAATAATCTATCTTTCATGAATGGTAAATGAAGATACGGCACACTTTCCCAACACGACAAATAATACCTTACATTTTTTATATCGATAGAAAACATAGACGATTTGAAGGCAGATAAAACAATGATAAGGAGGAATAAACAGATGTTTGAAATATCAACAGATTTTACCGACAGAACGATTTGCGGAGAAAACGAAACCTGCTTCTATCGTAATCAATCGAAAAATCTGGATCAACTTGACGAGCAGATGGATCAGTCTGCCATCATGCAAATAGATGAGCACACGCAAGAGCCACCCGAACAAAAGCATACACTCGAAGATGAGAAACTGATTTTGGAACCGCTTACCGAAATGAAGAATGGTAGAACGGGTTGGAGCCAAGCGATGGATGGAATTGCGGTCCTGACAAATTCATTGGGAATGATCGTGTATTCGCTTGACCTGGAACCACATTATCTGAAGAAAATGATGAAACTAAAAAATCGCTACGAGGAAGCAAAGGCGAGTTTACGTGGATCAGACGAGTTGACCGATGTGATACATGCTGCTTATGAATGCAGAGTGGATACCATTTTTGTAGAAGCCGGTAAAACCATTTCTGGCAAGTATGATGCGAATACCGGGAGTTTTGAATTGGGAAGCCTTGACGATACGGAATGCGGCGATATCGTCGAGGCAATCGTGATCGCTGTGATGAAAGATAAGCAGGATATTATAGTACTTCCATCGAGCCGTATGCCTACCGATACTGGCCTAGCGGCATTTTTTAGATATTGACGAGGGAGATTTTTGTTTCACTCGAAGATATGCTTAAATGAGTGCTGTAAATATTTGCCGAGAATCAAGAGCAGGTAGTAAGTAAATTAAAGTCATAGAAAATAAGAACCGCTTGCGTATACAGGCGGTTTTTTTCGCAATCATCATGATGCGGTTTTTTGTGAAAGTTTTTTGTTTTTTTCCGCTCGCATCAGTAAAAAACTTCGTGCGTATGATGACGCGATTCCTATTATTGATGGTCAAAGAATTTTTACGAGAAGTTATGCGATACCCACGGATGATGCAATCATCCAGTTTCCTAAATTCTGATTATAATCAGAAATAAATATTGACAAATAATTACAATAAATGTAGTATTAATTATAGAACATGCAACTGTTTCAATCAATTGGAAAAGAGAATAATCGATTGATGATCGTTCCGAGTTCTGAAAAAAACAAAAACGTTGCTCTGCGGAAAAGAAGGAAGTATTCCGGAAAATGCGTCGCGGCAGCAACGGGTCAACAGAGGTTAATGTGAACGTTTTTAAAGACATCAAGAGTAACCAAAGACGAAATGGCTAGAGCGTTCTACTGTATATAAAATAGTAAGTCATGATTGCCTCATCATAATATGCATTGATGAAACCATCAAGACAAAGGGATCAAGATAACATTCAACCTTCGTTCAAATGATAAATGTTACGAACGAATGAAACAACTCTTTTTAAACTTAGTATGCGACTCGATTGAACAACGAATATCAAATAGTGATGTAGCGATCACTTGGTTGATTGACCCTGAATTAAAATGAAACGCATACAAAAAGATAAGAAAACAAGAAAAAGAATAGAGGTATTTTAAAATGTTTATTCAAGAATTAATGGAACTGAGAGCAAGAAAAGCGCGCGCACTAGTGGCAAGAATCACAGCAAAAAATGTTGCAATCGGCTTGGGAGTCGGTGCGGCTTTGGGTATGGTAGCTGGCATGCTGTTGGCACCAAAGTCCGGGAAGAAAATGAGAGAAGACATTGCCGCGGGTTCGCGTGAAGTTATGGAGCAAGTAAAGGACCAAGTCGAAGAAGTCAGCAAAATTCTGAAAAGAGAATTGGATGACGAAGAGATTTCAAAAGATGTGAAGGCGGTCTCAAAGAAAGCCGGAGAAAAAGTAAAAGAAGTAAAGACGAAAATCAAAAAAGAAGTTGCAGACAAAGAATCCGCAATTTTGAAAAAGAATGCAGCGTAAAATTGGGGCGTCCCGTGCAGACGGCAGCAAGCGAAATATCAAGCATTCGTTATGACCGGGACGATCCTTATCGACTCAACCAAATAAGGAGTAATTTATGTATATTAGTGTAAAAGACCTGCTGGTGTTTCTGGCAATATTTCTAGGATCGGGGTTAGTAGCGGCAATTGGCGTGCTACTCATCATCGCGTTGATCCGCCTGAACAAGGCGCTGAAAAGCACCGGAAAATTGCTGGAAGACAATACAGAAAACATCGACAAAACGATTAAGAGGATCCCCATATTGGTGGAGCATTTTGACGAGATCAGCGAGAGCCTAAAGTTGACTGTGGGCAAAGCTGAGGTGGCAGTTGAAGCTGTGGGCGGCATGTTCACGGGTGATCTAAACACGGTACACGAAACCAGTACGGCTCAATCCATAGTGGCCATTGCTGATAGTGTTTTGCAGATCATACTTGGATACATCGCAAGAAAAGACAAATAAACAGCAACGTGCGCGAACATCGATAAGAGGATTCCAGCCACTTCAAGGCAAGACTAAAATGAGTTGAGTTTGCAAAAAGCAAGAAATCATCCACGTACGCACGTACGATAAAATAACGTTCTACAGGAGGAAAGAAAATGAATACCAATGATAAGAAAGCAATGGACGATCGCGAAAAAATCCGTGACGAGAAAGTCAAGAAGGCACAGGAATTCGCGAAGAAAACAGTTGACTCGGTAGAAAACATGAAAGACTCCGTCCGTGAAAAGGCAGAGGCTGTCAAGGATTCGGCCAAGCACGCATCTCAACAAATGGATCGTAGTGTCCATGACGCGCGTGAGACGGCAAACGCTATTCACAAGGATATCAAGCATGGGGCAAAAGAGATTTCGAAAGACATGCACAAAGCCGCCGCAAAAGTTTCGAAAGAGCTACATTAATCTAACAGAATGACGCATGGCTATGCTTGATACGGGTGAAAACTTGACTGAGTAAAGTTGCATGATGAGTATTCGGTGTATATCGCGTGCCTTTGATTCATAGTAAACGAATTCAAAGCATGGCGGTATATAGTAGGGGAGGTGCTAATGGTTGCACGCTCCCCTGCTTTTGTTCACTCAACACCTAAGTAACAGGATTGTTATTGAAACAGATGACATGTGAGGGCTGTGACCTGATTGCGAATACGCTTGATCAGTTATTAAACGAAGTAAAAGTATGGATGAATACGGATAGGGGAGTTCAACCACTAAATAACGGAAAAAATGGGTCTGAACCACAATATTACAATAATACTTGTTGACTAATAATGAACAAAAGATATAATAATGTTTACAATAAATTAACACAATAAAATACAATCAATTAGTAAGTTTTTTCATATAATTGATTTTTTATAGTTTAAAACGACAGACAATTTCTACTTTGAGTTAGAAAGTCAGGGGGGGCTTATGAATAGATTAAGGGTAGAAAAGCTGACAAAAACATCGGTTGTGTTTCTGATGGTAGCCGCTTTATTAATCCCAAGGACATCACTAGCGGCTGAAACAACTGTCGATCTTGGAACTACCTCAACTTTTGCTGTTTTAGCGGGTGAAACGATAACAAACACCGGTACGACTACGATCAGCGGAGATGCAGGCAGCGATGTAGGCGTATATCCAGGTTCTTCAATCCCCGGCGAGGCATTTATCGTAACGACTGGAACGATACACAAAGGTGATGCTACCGCATATCAGGCAAAACAAGACCTACAGATTGCTTTTGACGATG
>Ga0302293_10001247_pt1 | contig 12712 bp, 17 predicted proteins | sample III_Fen_N2_2_FD_198758 | JGI IMG/M metagenome (GOLD analysis project Ga0302293, IMG submission 198758) | Peat permafrost microbial communities from Stordalen Mire near Abisko, Sweden - III_Fen_N2_2 | ecosystem: Environmental > Terrestrial > Soil > Wetlands > Permafrost | place: Sweden: Abisko... | reverse complement strand
CTATGTAGAGGAAACAGGGATTAGTTGCTGCCTTGATCGGGAATATGGGTGGTTTGAGCGCGGCATGTCGTTAATGGATGTCGTCAGAGGGCGCAAGTTTAAAAGAACAGGAATCGTTGCCGCCAAATGGGGGCGTCGATTGTCGCTCCTCTACAATACGATGGAACGATGGTCAGCACTCTTTTCGAACCATGGTTTGCATCGCAATTGCTGCCTTCTCTGGCACCAAACACCATGATCGTTATGGATTATGCTTCTTTTCATCGCAAGAGTATATAGTTGAACCTTGCGCAGAGCGCAGGGTATCGTTTGGTCTTTCTTCCGCCCTATTCACCTGAGCTAAACCCGATCGAGAACTTTTGGAGCTGGCTAAAACGTCACTTGCGTAAAACCCTCTCCCTTCACACTTCTTTTGATACTGCTCTTTGTTCCGTATTTCTGGTTTGTTGACTATAACAGTGATTACGCCTGTGGCAACGTCCACCTCGATAACGGCAGCGAATACCATTTCCGGATCTCCGCGTTCTTCAGCAGTGGCGCGCATAACCTTTCGTGAGGGAGTTACTTTTATCTCGCTGATCGTACCGCAGAAATCCACTGTCACTGGCGCGAGCAGATCTACCATGGAGGCCGTCAGGTATATCTTCAAGACGCCCTTTTCCGCTGTGCAGGATTCCACCGTTATCCGGTTTGTCTCGCTGTCAAAGTTAGCAACAATGATACCATGGTCAAGCTCTTCGCTGCGCCCGAGCCAATAGAAAGAGCGTACGTTTCGCTCAGAAGCGTTTGTCTCTACCTCCCACACGATGCGGACAGGATTGGCTTCTCGTGTATATGCGCCCGTCAGGTGCACGGCGTTGGTGTCTGCCATGATCGTGCCACCACTACCACTTTCAATCCATGCCTTTACATTCGCCGCCACCAGTTGCTCGCTTGAATCATTGTCATAAATATTATGGGGCATGCCGATGTGTATAAGTGTTGTATGGAAATAACCGCCACCATAGGTTATTGCTGCCTGCTCCAACAAGGCATCATACTCGGCGGTCACCGTGTTACGGTGATATGCGCCATCATTTTCTCCTACCTGCAAGATGATCGGCAGATGATACAGGTTGACGATACTGACGCCATTGGGATGCCCGGCCGACATGTTCACACTTGCGAAACGATCCGCCATCCGCGGCGCAATGGCATACACACCGTCGCCTCCGGCGGAAAAGCCCAGTAAATAGACCCGATCAGGATCAGTGTTATAAAACGCTATAGCATCTTCAATGATGCGGTCATAGAAAGCGTAACTCTCAGGATTGAAGTGGGTGTCCCACGTGTCACGGATGCCTCTTGGGGTGATATAGATACCATTTGTCACAGAGCTTTTATAGTATTCCTTCATCTGCGCCCACTGGCTGTCATTCATGGCCGGAGTGTCCGAGGAACCGCCACCATGCAGGGCAATGATCAACGGATAGCCATTCTCATCTGATTTTCCGATGATCTGCATATCCACCTGCATGGTGATATCTCCGATGACAATTTGTCCTTCCGCCAATTCATCTGCCCGCGATGCAATAGACGCACGGTATTCGTTGTAGACTTCTTTGCAGGCGGCAAGCACGTTTTCCTTTGTATCGAGTGCGATGGAGGCAGGATTGACAAACAGATTGGAGGCTACAGGGCTTTTTGAGTTGTTCATTATCTCAGCAATCGATTTTACACCGCTGCAAGTGCACAATGATATCAGAATCACTGTCACGGCTACGACAATGCAGACTTTTATATGACTGCGTATATGCATGATAGCCCTCCAATGCGATCGCCCTGATTGTTAAGTAGTTTAATCATCTTTCAAACTTCGCAAGCAAACGAATCTGTTGGGGGTCAAGGATTGCTGGTTGTCTCTGTCAATTGTACTACCGGACGAAAAGGAGTCAATTCGCCGTTAGTCGGAGAAGGAGCACAATGAGTGTCAATAAGGGTTATATGGTTAGCAGATAGCTAATCTGCTTTCTGGCGAGATACTAAAATTGTCCGTTTTGTCCGCTTTTTTGTCCGTTCTGTCCGTTTCAACCTGTGTTATACTGTAAGTAGCCAAATTGGCAAAAGGCACTCGTAAAGCAGCGGGTGCCTTTTGTTTTGCCGTTGAGGAGGACAAATGATGCCCACAAACCCAAGCGCCCCTGCTCCCACCCCGTTTGTTCTCGGCTGACCAACAGTCGGTTCTGCGAGGAACACGCTAAGCAGGAAGCTCAGCACTACGAACGCTACCAGCGCAACCCTGCTTTGAAGAAACGATATAGTCGTGCGTGGCAGCGTGTGCGCGACCGCTTCGTCGCTGACCATCCACTGTGCGAGCGGTGCAAGGAACGTAGCAGGATCACCCCCGCGCAGGAGGTGCATCACATCGTCCCACTATCCCAAGGTGGCACGTATGAGGCAACAAACCTCATAGCGCTTTGTACCTCCTGCCACTCCGAGATCACCGCCAAAGAGGGTGGTCGCTGGGTTTTGCCAAGCAGGAGAAAGAAACCGTAGCATTTATTCTTCTGTATACCAGATCCGGATTGTTCCCGCTTGAATGCTCATTGTTTTTATTTCGTTCCTGTTTGATCTCCTCAGGCGACAAATCTTGATTTGATGCTATTCCGACGAGGCGATCTAGCAAAACGCTAGGGTCTGCTTCGTCTGTGGTCGAGAAGCACCTCTGCTGATCCTCTGTCGCGATTTGAATTTCGCTTGGCACTACTGCTGTAGGATCGCTGCCGCGATTGTTCTCTGTATTTGCCTTGATTGCTTTCATTTTTCTTTTCCTCCCACGGCTGCATTATACCGGAATCATCTTTCGAAAGCAAAGCACACATGATTGCAGCATGGGGGGTATTTCATCTCTACAGCAATTTGTTCGCCGAACGCCTGGGGGGGGTCACGCGCACAAAAACCACGGTTCAAAGGGCCTATTAACCCAAGCGGGGAAGGAGGTACATGATCATGGCCAAGGATGGCACCAACCGGGGTGGCCGTCGCGTGCGAGCGGGCGACAAGCCCACGCCGCTGGCAGAGAAAATCACGACGGGTAAGGCAGCCAAGGTGCTGGAAGTGCCTGAAATCAAGCCCGCAATGGCATTAACTGGTACGCTACTTCCTTCGCCTGCTATCCTGACCGGCGCGGATATGCCAGAACCCAGCGAGTACCTCCGCGCCAACCAAAAGGACGGCAAACCGCTCGGTGCCGATGCCTTGTTCATGGAAACGTGGCGGTGGTTGAAAGAGCGCGCCTGTGACCAGTTCATCAACCCCAGGTTGGTGGAAGCCTACGCGCAGGCGTTCGCCCGCTACATCCATTGCGAGGATGCGATCAGCGCTTATGGTTTGCTTGGCAGGCACCCCACCACCGGCGGCGCGATCGCGAGCCCCTTTGTCCAGATGAGCCAGTCGTTCCAGAAGCAGGCAAACCTGCTCTGGTAAGAGATTTTCGATGTGGTCAAGCAAAACTGCACCACCGCCTTTGCGGGCAACCCGCAGGACGATATCATGGAAGCCCTGCTGTCGGGCAGAAAGGCGAAACGATGAACACCACTGAGCGTTTTGAAAAGGTCAGCATCGACAGCTGATCCCGTATACCCGCAACGCTCGCACCCACAGCAAGGAGCAAATCAAGCAACTGCGCGCCAGCCTTCGGGAATTTGGCTTCGTAAACCCGTGCATCATTGACAAGGATTACAACATCATCGCCGGACATGGGCGCGTCATGGCGGCTAAGGAAGAAGGAATTCAGTCCATCCCCTGCGTCTTTGCCGAGCACCTGACTGACGCGCAAAAACGCGCTTATATCCTTGCGGATAACCGTTTGGCGCTCAACGCTGGGTGGGACGATGAGATGCTCTCTGTGTAACTGTCCGACTTACAAGCCAACGCCTTTGATCTCTCCATGCTGGGTTTCAACGACGCTGAGATGAACAAACTCATGGGCGGCATTGAAAACGCCAAGGATGACGATTTCGATGTCGACACGGAGATGGAAAAGCCCACGCTCTCCAAACCCGGCGACCTGTGGCTGCTTGGCAATCATCGTCTTGTCTGCGGCGACAGCACCAAACCTGAAACGTATACGCTGCTCATGGATGGAAAGGCCGCCAATCTAGTCGTCACGGACCCGCCGTATAATGTTAACTACGAGGGAAATGCCGGGAAGATCAAGAACGACCACATGGCAGGCGATGCCTTCTATCAATTCCTGTTGGATGCCTTTACCCAGATGGAGAAGGTCATGGCACAGGATGTGAGCATCTACGTTTTCCACGCGGATACCGAGGGCTTGAATTTTCGCAAGGCGTTTACCGAAGCGGGCTTCTACCTGTCGGGCACATGCATCTGGAAAAAGCAAAGCTTGGTGCTCGGGCGCTCGCCCTACCAGTGGCAGCATGAGCCAGTGCTGTTCGGCTGGAAGAAATCCGGCAAGCACGTCTGGTTTTCCGACCGGAAGCAATCCACCATTTGGGAATTTGACAAGCCCCGAAAAAACGGCGACCATCCCACAATGAAGCCGATTCCGCTTCTGGCATACCCGATCGTCAATTCATCCATGACGGGCTGTGTGGTGCTCGACCCCTTTGGGGGCAGCGGCTCGACGCTCATTGCCTGTGAACAGACCGGGCGCGTGTGCCACATGGTCGAACTGGATGAGAAGTTTTGCGATGTGATTGTCCGACGTTTTGTCCAGCAGGTGGGTACGGACAAGGATGTGTACCTCTCACGCGACGGACAGATGATTCCGTTCGCTGCCGTAGAGGTGGACACCGTTGAGTAACGTTCTCACCATTGGTTCCCTATTGACGGCTCCGGCGGGTTTCCGCTCGGAGCCGTTTTCAGCTGTATCCTACCTATCTGGGTTAGCGAGATTGAGCCTGTTGCGACCAGGGTCACCACCAAATGGTTGCTGTGGATGCGGCATCTGGGGGACATTCACAGCGTAAGCGGCGCGGAAATCGAGCCGGTGGATATCATCACCTGCTGGTTTCCCTACACCGATAACCTTACGCGATCCGCCGGGGTTTCAGGTTTACATCCCCCGGGCCTCGAAGGCAATGTTATGCTCCTTGGCGTACTGTTGTGTGAACGAGCCCTCGGGGGCGACCAGCGTAAGGGCGGTGTTCTCCGGTAGCGCAAGGTCGCCGATCGCCAACACGCTGGCAGGCAGCGTGAGCCGCGTCAGAGAGATGCAGTCACACAGGAGGTTGTCCGCAAGCGCAGTGATACCTTCAGGAATCGTGATCTCCGTCAGCTGGTCACAGCCTTGAAATGCGCCGATTCCGATACTGGTAACCGTGGACGGAATCTCCAGTGCTGATAGGCATTCGCAGCCAAAGAACACCGTATCGCCGATGGTTTGCAGCCCTTCGCTGAGCGTGACCGTCTCAACCGGGCTGAACAGGAACGCGTCGATGGCCAAGGTCGTAATGCCTTCCGGCACGATAATGGCGTGCATCGTGTCCTGCGGGAAACAGAACGAGTCCACCGTGGTGACAGTCAGTCCGTCCAGCGTGACCGGCACGGTGACATCTGTTGCCGTTCCCTGATAACGCTCAAGCGCGAGGGTGCCATCCGCTTGTTTCAGGTAGAGCCAGTCGCCGGACGATACGGTATCGAGTTGCGACAGCCGTTCGTCATAATAGGATTCATCGTCACCCTCATACTCGTCCGCGAGCGTCGGTAGCGCGGGCACCAGCGCAAGCAATAGCACCAGAAACAGCACACCAACCCGTTTGCATACCATGAAAAACACTCCTCTCTGTCCTGAAAGCACAATCTGCGTGAAACCTTTGTCATGGGGTACAAGGTGCACCGCTAATGCGGTCAAGCGCAGTAATCAGGTGGGATTAGCCAGCTGGCAGCTGTCAATGAAGTTTAGTTAACATCTGGTAAAGCGGGTCGGGCTCGGTGACTGCACCCGCGATGGTGCCCTGCCAGGCTTGAAAAGCAGCAGTGCCTCCTGAATCACGAGCAGTCAAAACCCAAATAACATAGGTTTCCAAAACGCCATAGATCCAGTCTTGGTACGATTATGAAACAGTTGACCAAAGAAAGTAGCGTCCTCGCCACCGAGAAAAGTGACATGTGCTCCATAGCGATACCCGGCTTCTCTGTGATGAGCAGTAGCAGAACGTGTCGTTGACGCCGCTAAAGCCGTTCGGGCAGGCAATCCGCCCAAAGGTCCATATCGTGCGGGGGAGCGAAGCATGTCACCCAATAGGCGCGGCTGCCCCAAAGGCGGGTTATCAACCCCACACAGCGGGTTTCGACATCTGGTGCATCCAGACGGACGTTTCCATCGTGCTAAAATTGTGAATCACAAACTTAGCAGTCATCATCACCAACACGTTGGCTTCTATCACCTACATGGTGAGCACCACACCTTCGCACTGTACAAAAGAGTAGGCTAGCGGTGCTACAAAACCTGCTAGCATCCCGATCACATGTATGATCGTATATATATGCACCAGATGATCCTGCCGCGCGTCCTTCATCAGAAAAGCCGTTAAACCATCTCGTTATATATGCAGGCGCGCTGGTTGTCGGTTGTGTGTGCCATAGTGGCGGACAGACTGTTCTGTTTGTGTTTCGGTGTCATTAAATGCTCCCTATAGGCGGAGTATTACCAGCAGCAGACGCATACAGATTGTCTTTAGTATACTTCAGCTTCTTCGAGCTTTTCCCTGCTTATGCGGCTATGAATTTATTCCATTAGATCAACGCGCTTTTTACTAACAGCTATATTGTGGCAATATCTGAAAGCTGAGAAAGAATAGACTCACCTCCTTTAGGACCAAGACCTTACGCTTCTCCCTGTGTTTTATGCACTTGGCAGTATCGCCGAGCTTGTTACGATGGAACGGCAGAGAATTGTGTGAAAAACCTATATACCGCTTGCATTTTAGGGGCTGCGGAGTGATGTATGTAAGCACCCAAGAATAACGAGGATGCTTACCATGAAAATTTTCTACAACCTTTCCGTTGCCGCTTGCAAAGCCCTGGTTACCGCCATCACCGAGGAACTGAACATGCCCGCTCACTACCATAGCGCTCCCACCTTCGCCTATAAGGTCGGCGGCTACCAAATCGACAAGACGGGGATGCTTGAAGGCACCGACAACCGCGGTTTGGTTGCCGATCTGCTAGGTTTGCACGACTTCAAGGCCATACAGGAGGAATACGACATGGTGCCCCAAGCTGAGGAACCCGTTCCTGACGATTTGACGATCACCGAAACAACAGCGCTGGGCGGCCAGATCAGTCCCTATGACGATGAACAAGAGCCGGATGCATACGCCCAACCAGAAAGTGACACCATGGTGATCGAGGTTCCGCTGACGGGTTTCACGCCCGACAAACTGGATAACCTTATCAAGCTGGTAAATCGAAGGAAAACCTGCTCCGAACAGCCCTTGGGGTTGATAACTTACCGATTCAGCAAACCGCCGATACACTCAGGTTTCCATGGTTTTCCTTGGAGGCTAGTGCACAGGATCACAGCGACAAGGTCAAAACCTACACCATGCTGGTTGAAAAGATGTGCGCGGCTGTGAAGCTGCAGAAACGTGTCACCGCCAAGGAAAAGCCCATGGAAAATGAGAAATTCGCGTTCCGGATTTTCCTGATCAGGCTTGGATTTGTGGGCAACGAGTACAAAGCTTCCAGGAAATTTTTGCTTAAGAATCTATCCGACAACAGCGCCTTCAAAAACGGAGCGTCAAAGAAGGTCGAGCCGAATGCTTGACTTTCCGCCCATTGAGGCGGTGGCAGCGCTTTATAACCACCTCCCGCCCGGCACACGGGTAGAGCTGATTTGGATCCTTGATCCCACCTCGCCATTGAAGCCGGGCGATCTGGGAACGGTTCAGTTCGTCGGAAGCATTGGAACGGTTTTCTGCCGCTGTGATCGGGGTTTTAACAAGGGCATCCTCTGTGATATGGGCGAGGTGCGCAAACTTGGGGATGAATAATCGCTATCTCTCTGTAATCTACACAAACCCATCGCTGATTTCTCTACACGTCGAAACCCTTATTCTGTTTGCTATTGAGGTCGTTCAGAGCGAATATGTACATGCTGAACGGCAAGGCCAGACGGCAGAATAGCAAGGAGGATACGACATGGAATTCAAGGTATTCCTGATCGAGGATGGCAAGGCGGTGGATGCTGGTAGCGTTTCCGCCCCGGGCTGGGAAACGGCGAAAGCGTTCCTGATCTCGGAAGGTTTCCGCGAAGTAGACTTTACCTTATACAAGGAAAACGACTGAGGAGGACGGCGCGATGTGGACGGAAGGTACGATGGACGGTTACGAATACTGGGTTAAGCATTATGAGGAAGGTTCTTCCTACGGGATCGACGAGGGTCGGATATTCAAGCTCTCGATTCGCAAAAACGGCGTCGAGATTTACGGCTACGACCGGGGTTTGGATCATGACGAACTCGACGCAGTCGGCAAAGCGGTGTATGTAAAGCTACTGAAGATGTTTATCTGACAGCGAGACCAACCGGGATAGCCCCGCAAGGGGCTACTTCCCGTTGTCATAGATCGGCTTTGATCCGCCATACGGCGGGTCGGAGCCATTTTTATTCCGCGCAGAGGAGGCCGCGATTTGCGCAACCTTCACCGGTATAGCCCGACGCTCTTCAAGGCAAGAGACAGCGTATACAGCAAGACCGCCGCCGACTACGCCGTCTCCTTTGTGCAGGCGCTTTCCCACACGAAAGGCAGTTGGGCAGGTAAGCCCTTTGAACTGATCGACTGGCAGGAGCAAATCATCCGTGATGTGTTTGGAATCCTGAAACCCAACGGGTATCGGCAGTTCAACACAGCGTATGTGGAGATAAGTAAAAAAAACGGCAAGAGCGAGCTAGCCGCCGCTATCGCCCTGCTGCTGACTTGCGGCGACGGCGAGGAGCGCGCCGAGGTATACGGCTGCGCCGCAGATCGGCAGCAGGCGTCCATCGTGTTTGAGGTGGCCGCCGATATGGTGCGCATGTGCCCAGCGCTCTCCAAACGGGTCAAAATCCTCGCCTCCACCAAGCGAATCATTTACCTGCCCACAAACAGCTTCTATCAGGTGCTGTCGGCAGAAGCCTACTCCAAGCACGGCTTCAACATCCACGGCGTGGTGTTTGATGAACTGCACACCCAGCCCAACCGCAAGCTTTTTGACGTGATGACCAAGGGTTCAGGCGATGCGCGAACACAGCCGCTTTACTTCCTGATCACCACAGCAGGCACGGATACGCAAAGCATTTGCTACGAAACCCATCAGAAAGCGCTGGACATCCTCGAAGGCCGTAAACGTGACCCAACATTCTACCCGGTCATTTACGGTGCGAAAGAAGAGGACGATTGGACAGACCCCAAGGTATGGAAAAAGGCAAACCCCTCGCTGGGCATTACGATGTCGATTGACAAGGTGACGGACGCGTGTGAGAGCGCCAAGCAGAATCCCGCCGAGGAGAACAGTTTTCGCCAGCTGCGTCTCAACCAGTGGGTCAAGCAAGCGGTGCGCTGGATGCCCATGGACAAGTGGGACGCCTGCGCATTTCCTGTCGATCAAAAAAGGATTTCCGGCCGCGTCTGTTACGGTGGGCTAGACCTGTCCAGCACGACTGACGTAACGGCTTTTGTGCTGGTGTTCCCGCCAGAGGATGCTGACGGAAAGTACGAGGTGCTGCCTTTCTTCTGGATTCCGGAGCAGAACATAGACCTGCGTGTGCGCCGCGACCATGTGCCCTACGACCTCTGGGAAAAGCAAGGTTTCCTCCTGACCACAGAAGGCAATGTCGTGCATTACGGCTTCATTGAAAAGTTCATTGAGGAACTGGGCACGCGCTTCAACATCCGGGAAATCGCCTTTGACCGCTGGGGTGCCGTGCAGATGGTACAGAACCTTGAGGGACTGGGCTTTACAGTCGTTCCCTTCGGACAGGGCTTCAAGGATATGTCGCCGCCGACCAAGGAACTGATGAAACTGACGCTGGAACAGAAGCTCGCCCATGGTGGGCATCCGGTGCTCCGGTGGATGATGGACAATATCTACGTTCGGACCGACCCGGCGGGGAACATCAAGCCGGACAAGGAGAAATCAACGGAGAAGATCGACGGCGCGGTCGCAACCATCATGGCGCTGGATCGGGCGATACGGTGCGGAAACACTGTTTCAGGGAGCGTTTATAATGAGCGCGGTCTGTTTATCATAAGCCCATAACATACCCGCTGCACTCATCATTCTGTGATCAAAACTTTGTCTCACCGATAACACAATATCCCAGGAAACTCTCTGTGGATCAGCACGACACTCAGTGGAGATCAGTCAAGTCCAAGGGCGCTGTTTATGGCTAAAACCAATCTCCTATAAACGATCCAAAACGCCCTGACGTTGCGCAATGTGTTTGTAATCCCATTGAATCTCGATTGATTTTTGAAGCCAACGCGTCAAATCTTCGATATTGATCTCATCCACGTCGTTATAGCGAACTTCGGCTGCCTTAAACTTTCCGACGGGTCGCAAACTGTCCTCAAAAGATGCGCCGCTCCAGAAAAGCAATTGTATGCTGCTTTTTAGTTTGCTGTATCCGACAATCGGATTACCGTCGATGAACCAAACAGGACTTCCGTGCCATATTTTGCTCTCCGCCGTGGTCAGTTTGCTATTGATCACATCCATCAACTTGTTGCAGATCGTTTGGTCTGGCTCTGTTTGTAAAGCATTGTATTTCTCGATTTCGCTTTTCATGGTCACACCTCCTTTGGGTTTTAAAGAGTTACGAAAACCAGTGACGTGATAATAAGTACATTATACCGTTCTCACGCCAACATGCAAACTGCAAGTTGAATGCTTCTGTAGAAAAGAAGCCGGAGATCGGCTATTAGCTGACCTCATGGAATGAGGAGAACAGCGCTTTGGCGCTTTGATCGTTACGCCACTACGAAAGCGGAAATTGAGTATTGCGGCGTTCTTGTGTCCACGACACTACTGGCGAAATGGATACGCAGCCACGATTAGGCTTACAGGATAAGCATTTCTTGAGAGAATGATCGAAAGATCGTCCTTATTTTATTGCCATGGAGGTAGCACGCTTGGGTATTTTCAACGGCCTGTTCCATTCCCGCGACAAACCCCAAAACCGCGTAGGGAGCGTGTTCTTCTTTCTGTTTGGCGGTACGACTGCCGGAATGACGGTCAACGAGCGCACCGCCATGCAGACCACAGCGGTATACGCGTGCGTGCGCATCCTCTCGGAGGCCATCGCCGGGCTGCCGCTGCATGTGTACCGGCATCGGATGGACGGCGGGAAGGAACGCTTCCCTCAGCATCCGCTGTACTCTCTGCTCCACAACGAGCCGAATCCTGAGATGACGTCTTTCGTGTTCCGCGAAACCCTCATGAGCCATCTTTTACTTTGGGGCAACGCTTATGCCCAGATCATCCGAAACGGACGGGGGCAACCCATCGCGCTGTACCCGCTGCTCCCCAGCAAGATGGAGGTCAGTCGCTCGGCAAACGGCCAACTCCTTTATACCTACTACCGGGATACAGATGAAAGTGGACTGAAACCCAAGGGTGGATATGTCACCCTCCGCAGGGACGAAGTGCTCCATATCCCCGGCTTGGGTTTTGACGGCCTCGTTGGCTACAGTCCGATCGCCATGGCGAAGAATGCTATCGGAATGGCGCTGGCGACCGAGGAATATGGCGCGCGTTTCTTTGCCAACGGCGCCAATCCCGGCGGCGTGCTGGAGCATCCAGGGGTCATTAAGGATGTGCAACGGGTCAAGGACAGCTGGAACGCGGCGTATCAGGGAAGCGGGAATGCCCATCGCGTGGCGGTTTTGGAAGAAGGCATAAAGTTTCAGGCCATCGGCATCCCGCCAGAACAAGCCCAGTTTTTGGAAACGCGTAAGTTTCAGATCGACGAGATCGCCCGCATCTTCCGCGTGCCGCCCCATATGGTTGGCGACCTGGAAAAATCGTCCTTTTCGAATATCTAACAGCAGTCCCTCGAATTCGTCAAATACACGCTCGACCCCTGGGTGGTGCGTTGGGAACAGTCGCTCTGTCAGGCGTTACTGCTGCCCTCCGAAAAAAGCGAGCTCTTCATCCGCTTCAATCTGGACGGCTTGCTGCGCGGCGATTATGCCAGCCGCATGACCGGCTACGCAACCGGCAGGCAGAACGGATGGCTATCCGCCAACGATATCCGCGAGCTGGAGGACATGAACCGCATCCCTGCTGCCGAGGGTGGGGATTTGTTCCTCATCAACGGGAACATGACCAAACTGGCAGATGCTGGCGCTTTCGCGGGCCCAGCAAGCCCCGCAACACAACCCTCACAACGATCAAGCAAGGAGGAATCCCATGCAAAAGAAGCCTTTCTGGAACTGGGTTCGGGATGAAACCGAACAAGAATCCCGCACACTCTATTTAAGCGGCGTCATCGCGGAAGAAAGTTGGTTTTCAGATGAGGTCACGCCAGCCGCCTTCAAGGCTGATCTTACTTCCGGCAGCGGGCCGATCATGGTCTGGATCAACAGTCCGGGCGGCGACTGCGTTGCGGCGGCTCAGATCTACAACATGCTCATGGACTATCCCCATGACGTGACCGTGAAGATCGACGGTATCGCCGCCAGCGCGGCTTCGGTGATCGCCATGGCGGGCACGCGCGTGCTGATG
>Ga0302293_10001245_pt1 | contig 12715 bp, 10 predicted proteins | sample III_Fen_N2_2_FD_198758 | JGI IMG/M metagenome (GOLD analysis project Ga0302293, IMG submission 198758) | Peat permafrost microbial communities from Stordalen Mire near Abisko, Sweden - III_Fen_N2_2 | ecosystem: Environmental > Terrestrial > Soil > Wetlands > Permafrost | place: Sweden: Abisko... | reverse complement strand
ATCTGATTAGGATAATTTTGAATTCGTCAAACAGAATACATCATCAGTTTATTCTTTTTTATTTTTTGTTAATGTTGCTTTGTGCTTACGTGCATTCTATGTATTAGCTGTCATAAAGCACTAAAGCATAATTGACTACATTCAATTTTCTACTGTAAACTTAATTGAATAGATTGTCAAAAATTCAAAATATTCTAAAAAATAAACAACAATATCTAACAGGAACTGCTTCACTATGATGTAGGTTACTCTTGGATCTTTGGTAATGCAAAGAAGGAGTCATATCTCTCACTACATGCGTCATGTCTTTGGGATATTACATAATGACACAAAATAAGAATCAAATCTATCTGATTATTCTTATTTTTAAACACACATACAATCTCACTCACCAAGCTCTTATCTTCGTCTCTCTTAATCTATTCTATTTTCATGGAATGTAGAGCATTTTCTAGGGAAAAAATTGTTCTTCTTCTCCTCAGAGATTCTCATCTTTTTGCTTGATCATTGTGTATGAGGGTGTCATCACAAGTGGTGTTAATCAGAGTCAGAGATGTAATTGAATAATCAAAATCCGCCAAGGCGACAAATTATCTATTGATTTCTTAAGCTGCGTGGGCAAGAGAGGAATAAGATAGACATATAAATCATAACTTATCCTATCAAAATACCCAACAAGACCTAATATCATCTTGGATAATCATTTTCAAACAAATAATTCAAAAGAATTAAGAATATTCAGCAAATTAAATATTTTCCTTTAGCGATTATAAAAAAAACAAGAAAGCATAACAAAAAGCAGATTACGAAATGGATCAAAGAGAAGGCGAACTTGAGGCTAGAGTCCTCACTGAAATCAAAGGGGTTAGTCTCTTTAGACTCCTCGATAACAACAAGTAATTGCTCTCCAAGGGCACTCTCAGAATATGCTCTTTAGCTGAGTAAAACGTGTACTACCTTAATCAAGATGATTTCTACTTCACCATTCAGAAACAAATCCCATTTGTGTCAGCTCCATTCAATACCTTCAAGACATACGTCTTCCCTCACATCGAGAGTGGCTACAATGCGATTTCCGTTGATTTTGATGAAGCTGTCATAACTCAATTGGAAATCATCCTTGCCAATATTGGTACTTTCATTCCTAAGGAAGCATTGCCTTTCCAAGACGAAGCATTAAGAAACTCTATCGCAAGACACTGCTTGAATCTCTTTGAAATTCCTCTCATTGAAGACGATCCAACTCTTCATTACATCAAAAAAGGTGGTTCCTTGCTGAAAGAAGGATTCACTTGGATCGGTAAAGTCACTGCTTCTGGAGTCAACAAAGCTGGAGAATACATTGGATCAAAGATTGCCACCACAAACAAAGTCGAAGTGTCCACTGAAACCAAGGACAAATTCTCAAAAATCAAAGACACCACAAAGCCTACCCTGAAATTCACAGGGAAATTCTTCAGAGCTTTCTCTCACCTATGGTTGCTGCCACAGAGAAACTCGTTAACAATAAAAAAGATAATATCCACACACATGATGTCTATCACACATTATTTCTATTATTTTTTTATTAAAATGTCTTTTTCTTTCCTAGCCAAGAATGAGAAGATCGACCAAGGCGATAATGAAACCCTCAAGAAAATCAAGAAAGTTGGAACTGCAACACTCGATGCTACATCTGAAGCCTTTAGTGGACTCAGTACAGGTGCTAAGGAAATTGGAAAGACTCCATCGATAACACAAGGAATATAAAAGAGAAAAAATACGGTGATGATATTACCAATACCTTCGTTGGAAAACCAGAAGAACCAAGCTAATCTGCTGAAAACAAAACTAACCCTCTCGCTTGAACTTGAAGAGGCTGAAAATGAGAATTTACAAGATAATTCACACACGAATCCATTTTTCTGAATACATTTAAGATCAATTTGATTGTTCTCTTTCCTTGAGATCACTGTTCGAGAAGCAGAATCAACATAATTGCTGGGCACTAACTAGAATTCTTGGAGTATTGAGTGCGGACATATCAAAGGAGTGATTGGCTAAGTAAAGAATGATATATTCCGCATAGCGTATTGCAAGCTTTAGGAAGATTAATTTACCAATTTCATTGAGAATTTTTGTTGGTTTGCTTCGAATTGGCTGACAACAGACTGCAACTTACTGGTGTTGATGGCAGATTCTTAGCATTTCTTAACAATCACATCATTCAGTCCGCTTTCCTAGCTAGTTTCAAATGCTTACAAGACTGCCTCCCTCATCTCATTTGGGTCGCATAGAGACAAATAGAAATCAAGCACTTGTCTCCTTTATTTTTCAAGCTCTTCCACTGATTTTATCGAATCCTTGTGAAGTTTCCCCAGAATTTCATCAAAAGAGCGCTTCAAACAGCCTATTTACTACTCTATTAACTCGATCATCTTACCAGTTGAAAACTACTTGATGCTGTCAAGCCTCTCATAAATAGCACGATCATCTAGAGGAGGATAATTGCAGAGAATGTAATCTTCATTGCCATCAACTTAAAATAAGCTCTTGAGATCGAGTGCAGTAAATAAATGTATATCTCCCAAAAAGATGCATTAGAAGCAAGCCCTGTGGCTGTCAGCTCTATCAGCAATATGCAGAAATCGACTTTGATAGTGAGGATGCAAGGGACACCTGACTGAAAGGACATTTTCCAATGAAGCTATTTCCATTTTGTTGCCTGATTCTTTTTTTGCTTCGCTTTAGATTAGTTTAATCTTTTAAATAGATTTGATTTTATGTCAGTTTCTTTTAAAACAACAAGGACTGGGTAAAAATGACAAAATAAGCTATTAATAAACACTATCTTCATAGCATTTGAAGCAACAGTTAGTTATAATAGGATTGAATAAGACTTTGGAGCATTTACAGACAGTATTGAGAATTATGAAGATCTCATAAAATAATAGACTCTCTGTTAAGGAGATTAGATTAAAATTCGCATAATTGAATCTCATATGGATCTAGTTCATTAAAACTAACAATAATTGGAAAATTGAAAAGACTTCCTCATTTACTTAATGTTTAGAACTTATTTTGAAAAGATAAATAAACAAAGGAGAATGACTAAAAAGTGTTGTCCTTAAATCGAATCAAGAGATCCAAGAAAGGCATCCTTGAAATTTATGTTAATCCAATAAAAAGCAGATTATTCAGGAATATACAGGTATAAAAAAGGGAATGAATAGAGCTATTATTGAATGGGAATAGCTGGTCTAAGCTTTAGCAGACAAAGGGACTTCACCCATTACTTTTCTTCCTTTTAGTTGTTTCACATTAAATCATCAAAGCCTTTCGAAACAATCACTTCTGTCAGCGTTATGTGGTTGTTAACGTGGCCGATTTCTGCAAGAAGATAATATTTGCAGCATGCTTTAATATCTGTCTTGTTGGAGGGTTCCATGACGTTATTATAGTTGGGGAAATCGGCTATTTTGAGGGTTCGACTTGATATATGGACCCGCATTTCCATTTTCCAATGGTCGTTTGTAGCATTCAAGGCTGAGTTCAGTGCTGCACCTTTCACTACCTTATTGATTTCGCAGACTTGATCATGTTATCTGTATCTCAAGACATTGACAGATTATGTCTCTCTTTATCTATATGTTTCATTAATTAAACCAATGTTGAATTAAGGTACACCTCCTGCTGCTTCGCGATGAAAGGTAAAGCGAAAGGTGTAATAAGTGTTATTATTAAGTGCATCCTGAGAGAGCGCTGTACACACGGATCCATTTCCCTTAAGGCATTTCATATCAAGCTGATTGTCATGATTCCTTGAGATAAGTGTTCGAGAAGCAGAGCTAACGTGATTGCTTGCCACTAACCAAAAGTCTTGGAGAATAGAGTACGGATAGAATAATGGAGTAATTGATGAAGAAAAGAAAGAGATATTTTGCATGGCGTCTTGCAAGTTTTAGGAGGACTATTCTACCCATTCCGTTGAGAACTTTTGTTGGCTTGCTTCGAATTTCTAGATAATATCCTGCAACTGGTTCGTGTTGATGGCAGAGTCTTAACGCTTCTTCTGAATCACCTCACGCAGTCTGATTTCTTCATTGGTTTCTGATGCCCCCATGACCGCATCTTACAGTTAATTTCGCTCACATATAGACTCATAGTAATCGAGCACTTGTATCTTTTATTTTGCAAGCTCTACCACTGATTTTAGCGATTTCTTCTTAAGTTTCTCCAAGATTAAATCGAAAGTTTGTTTTAAGTCACTTATTTACTTCTCTATTCGCTTGGTCATCTGATCATCTGAGAACGACTGGATTCTTAAAAGCCGCTCGTGAATAGTAGAATCATCTAGTGGAGGATAGTTTGTAAGAATGCAATCGTTGTTGCTAGCAGCTTTAAATAGGGCCTTGAGTTCGAGTACAGAATTTTGTGGTATGTTGTCCAAAGAGAGACATTTGCAGCAAATTCTAAGGTCGGCAGGATTATCAGCAATAAGCAAAAGATCTCTTGATTCTTCAGGATGCAAGGGGCACTTAGCTGAAAGGAGCTTTTACAATGGATCTACTTAATCCATTTTGTTGATTCTTTCTTTGCTTGGTTTGGATTAGTTTTTGGTTTTTTAGCGGATTTGATTTTTTTGTCAGTATCGTTATTCTTTCAAATTTAGCAAGAATTTAATAAGTTTTTCAATGATTTGGCGATTGGTTGCTTTTGGGATGTCTCTAACTTTGGTAGAGATACTTGAGAAAATTAGAACTTAGCTTGAGGAAGAGGGGTGATGGGAAAAACAATTATTAAAAGAGGTATTCCAAAGGATAAATTTTGGGGTAAACTAAATCTACCCTGCGATTTTTATTATTATTATTATTATTATTATTATTATTATCTACATTCATCTAATGATTAACTCCTGCTTTTATTTTTATTCAAAATTCACTGAAAAAATCAGACCTATCTTCTTCTCTCCTTCTCCTTCTTTACTGAAACTAACTTAACTGTTATCTTTCCTTATGTATGGCTAGTGCTTCTTCGTCGAGATCATTCGGATCTTCAACAAGATGATTACGCTTCACAACAATACTGACTTTCTGCGGATTAATGTTAAGTTAGTTCCCATTCTGTAGCTGCTCGTTTCTCAAAAGCTACAATGCCTTATCCAAAGCAGCATTCGAGAAATTATTCAAACTCAATGTGTAGATGATACTCGTTGACTCATAGCTGCAATCTGGAGATTTATTCGCATGTGGGCTAGTGAAAATCCTATCATTCGATGGCAGATTACTCAACTCATCATTAGCTTTGAATAGACTTCCTGAAGGATCACTCAATTCTATGAGATTTCTTATTTTAAAATAATCCCTGCGTGTTTGAATAAACGCGACTCTGTTGAATTTATTGTAGCATTCTTCGAGATATTTCATGATGACTAGATCGTATTGCTTTTGCAGTCCAACACGAGTATTCGTGTTCTTTCTTCGTTTCTTGTAGTTACTCGCACTATTGTTGTGATCATCACTTGGAATCTTTATTGAATTATCGTTTTCTGCTTTGGAAGAATTGAATGTATTTTCATTGTTGATGAAGAACTCATTGAGTGAATCAATTATCACGACTCTGATGGATTTCTTCGTGTTGAAGATTTATTTCAGTGATCGGATATTCACAGCGAATTCCAACTACGAGCGAGACTGAATTACATGTAGCTTTTCTAAGCATTCTTCACTAAGGGAATCTGCTAGACCTTCTAAGGAGTCGAGTCGAGTGTTTCTTATGTGAAAACTGTCTGCGCAACTGCAGCTTTGGCGATGATTTTTTATTACCTAAGAAAATTCTTCTCACAAAACAACAATAAACACAATGAAATAACTTTATTTGAGTAAAACGTAAGCCAATCAATCATTACGATTGATTCTCTTTGATTAAATTACCCTTTTCATTCAAAAAATATATCTCTTTTTTGTGTGTGCGCAGATTTCTCTCCTGAACAATTTCATGAAATCTTATTGATATTTATCATAGCATTTGCCAGCCTTTGAACTGTCAATTTCGACAATCTTCTACCCTTATCACTGTTCACTTTGAGCATCTCTTGTGTGTCTTCCTTCAGTCTAGCTAGCAGCAAGGGTACTGAAACTGCTGCGGAGTCTTCTTGGTTCTGCTGGTATTTGAAATTCAATTTAGCAGCATTATAGTTTTTCTTAGCCTGAACTAGAGAGACTATGTTCATAGTGATGATGTCATCCCGAGATTGAGCCATCGCTAGGAGATAATTCGACTCAAGGTTGTTGACATGCATAAGTAATTCCTTATCTGTCAGTATTACTGGAGCTTTACAGGTTCTGCTGAATTATTATTCGCCTAATGCTTATCATGCATAGGAATACTAACCTCTTATTTACAACGATAATAATGGCTTAGTACCTGGAAGAACATATTAATATTCTCTTCTTGATCGTGAGTAGCCCCAGCAATATTCAGTGCCATCTCAAACAATTTCTTGTAGATCTACGTTCCTTTAAAAGCAGCTACTCCAATGTACTGCAGCACAAACGATATCAGTGCATAATGAATTCGATCAACACTTATGATCTTATTCATATCTTCAGTGCCTTCTTCCTTTGGTTGATTCCCTTATTCATTGTTGTTATCCTCGTTATCATCTAGATAATTGAGAACGCTCTTCGCATTCCCCAGATCCTTCGAAGTTATCTGTGAATCCATTCCGTTATCTGTCAAAGCAGCAACGAAAGTATCCAATAATCCATCTACTGCTAGCTATTCCCCATCACAAGAAGGAGACTCGCATTCTTAAGCAGCTCTAAAGACTTTAATAATCGCTTGATTCAATATGTCTTGGGTTTTCATATTTCTTTTAGTTTATCCTTCAATTGAAGTCATTGCCATCTCAAGTGGTATCTTCAAAGCAGCTAATAATACAATCAGATTCTCTTGTGATAAGCACATCCAAATACTATTAAACAAGCCAACTGTTGAGGCATCCAACATCTTCTACATCTATACCTGCTTCAACACACAAATCAATCGAATTACCCCTCCTAAGCTAGTAATTCTAATATTTGATTCTCTCAGTTTCCTCGCTAGCCATTCATTCAAAGATCCCTTTAGACTACTCTCATTTATCTATTCCTTAATTTTGTTGTTGTTCCTCCAATTAACTGCTTCATTTAGTGTATCTACTTGCGCTTATGCTGTGACTGCATTATTATTCCCTATTGGCTATGAACAACCACTCTCTAGCAGCAACTCGCATTTGAGCAGCATAAAGACAATCTCCAATGTCGAATGGAATCTTGCATCCCTTCCGATTGCAGAGACCAATGAGAATAATATGAATCCAATGGATGTTATTGTTTCGGAGTATTTCTTATAAAATGGCACTCAAAATCAAGTATCTTACGTTTTTCATATTCAAACCGATCCTCTCAATCAGCACAAGTAATCCTCTACGCAAGGGATTATTACTGCAAAATTACTCGATTTCCTTATCAACTCGACTGCTAGTACTACTTTCTTCATAAGAGTTATGACTTTCTCTATTATTAATTATTATTATTATTCTTCTTCTTCTGCCTTGAATAACTGCTATCATTGTTGTCGTAAGCAGCATACACATCTTATAGTACATACCCTAGAGACATATTCTTCAACTGCAGATTGGTTCCGGAATAATCTTGAATAGTCTAGCATATCTTCTATTCAATAAACTACTAAACAAGCATTGGACACTCACTACAATCCAAGAGATCACTGCTGTCTTGTCCTATGAGTCTATCAAAATACTACCAAAAATGACCATTCTTTTCACGGAGTCTTCCTGGGTGTTATTATGAACTTAATCCTTCATCATCGATGATTGGTATTTCCTTGTGAATTCTAAGAAAAGCTATTTCCTTAGCAAATAATCGCTGCTAATCGATAAGTGCATTCTATGCACTGCTGGAATATTTGGAATAGAGCAATGCTGTCTTTGTGAGTGCATGCATCCTTGCGATTAACAAATCAAGTAGGAACTACCTGCGGTAAATCACTAGCAAATCATCACTGCTCTTCATCCTTGAACAGACTCTCTTAGCTATTTTCTCGATCTAAACTGACAGGAAAACAGTGTTTTGCATGGAGCTAATCAATATTTCAATGGTTTCCTTATCAGCCTGTGATATGCTTCTAATGGTAACTTTTTCTTCAGTCCCTCTATGCACAGCTGAACCTCTTCTGGAGAGTTTCAATGTTTTCTTAGCGAGCACATAGAATACCAAGGAATCAGCTTCTGGGAAGAAATTCCCAAGAGCTTTAGATAAAACGAAAACATTCGTATCTGTGAGAATGGAGGATAAGAGTACTTTATCCACATTGGCTATTCCTTGCATGACTAGGGTTTGATTTGGAGTTTCTTGGATTATTTAGTTGCTTGAGTATCCATCGAGTGTTTCAAATGCACTTGCAGAATGAGTCTATTTGGATGGGTGATGAACACTGCTGACTGACCTTTTTTTGAGTTCTTAAGATTGCTTTGGGTTAATATCCTAGCATTTAAAGATCTAAGAGAAATCTACATATCGATCGGAATCAAAGTACCTGCATTCAATGTCTGCTAGAGTGTTCAACAGCTGGTTGGCTCTAACTTGTACACAAACATTAAAGATGTCTTAAAATTCAGCTTTAACCAGCGCTTAAGAAACGAATGAAATTGTTCAGATTGCACTTTGATTTCTCGTAGATCTTCTTGAATATCTCCAGATATTATGAACTATTTGTGTTAGTCTATCCATCTGTCGATCTACTCAATACTACAACCTTCTTAAATAATCCAATAGCTTTAGCAGCATTGTTCAGCTTTAGATCGCACACAATAGAGCTAATCAGTAAGCCTCGTGCGTTGAAATCTTCGATCTTGAAGATATCAAGGTTTTTCTCAAATACCTCGATATTGCCTGTGTCTTAGATCATCTAGCTGATTCTGCTGTGCTTGTACGCTTTGTCCAGCAAGAACTTGTGTTCTTTCTCTATCAGAATAATAGAACAATAACTCAGTTTGATTTCGTTAATTAACATAGTACTTAATTAATAAATTGATATTTGCTTCTCTCTTTCTCTCTGTTTCTTTTTTTGTACCTTTTTCTATGAAGTTCTGAAAGTGATGGATATGCGGCAGGAGCAAGCATTCATCGTAGTAAATCGAAATGATTGTCCGGTTGAGATCAGTCTTGGGAAGCTGCTAGATGATTCCGAAGATTCCATCTGATTTAAGCTTCTGTTCGGTTAATTCCTCAATAAAGATCTTTTTTTTTGGGGAATCATTGACTCTGAATATCCCCACCTTCAGGAGCATATCCAAGAGTACATTAATTTCTAACTTCAAATGGATGTTATTTTTAGTTTATCCAGCGAGAGCAAATAAAAGGCTTCTGTGACGGGCTCCTGTGTTAATAGCTTACAGAAAAGGTTTAATTATTTCTTCCTTGCAGCTCTCTTCCCATCCTCTCTGAAATTATGCATTGTCACTTAGAGCTCTTCTTAGAGCTCAAATAATCGCTTTTTGACTTTCTTCTCGTTGGATGATAGCAGTTGCTTTGTTTCCGATGAAAGAATGTCAATGCTATTGATTCTTATGCAGTCTCCTTTAGATTACAACTAATCTTTAATAGCTTCTAGCAGCACTGATGAACCACCGCCAACTACTCCAGAAACAGCTTCCGTTATTAAACTGGAAAATCTAGAAGCTGTACCTTTCTTCTTCTCTTCCTTGCTGGGTTAAACATTGTCTTTGCTCTCCTTTATCTCACTAATAGAGCTGCTGCTTACATTAGAAGCAGCTCCAATCTTTGGAATACTACCAGTGTTGTTACTGGAAGGAATCAATGGCTATGTTGAATTATCATTATTTCAAGTTAGATCATTATTGCTGCAACTGTTAATCTTTCCTTTGCTGGATCTATTCTATTTCCACTATTATTCTGAATAACCTAGACTATCTTCATTAGCAACTCTTTGTCTTAGCATTCCAGCAGTGCTAGCTAAGTAAATCTCTTTTTTTCAGCAATCTTCAACTTAATCCTAGAATCCTTCCACAAGATAATATGATAAATCAGCTACTAATGGACTTCTTTGACTTTTTATTATCTCGATTATCTACATAATTTTGTCGACATTTCTAAGTTTCAGTCCATGTTCCTTTAAGAATACTAAAAACTTTTCTTCTTTAAATGGGACGTATTCCTTCTCTGGACTTTCGAATTTCGTGAAATGCTTATGCAAAGTCAATAAATCGATTTACTCGAGAATACCTGAATTGCTGCTAAATGCCTTCAGGATCTCGTTGAATAGCTCAATTTTGTCTTTTTTTCGGAGTTACTAAAGGGGTATTTCAATGTTCAGTGGTGGGGCTCTCAACTAAAGCGCGAGCTTGAAGAACGCTTTCTCTTATGTTCTCGTTGGGTTTTTCAGTTTCAGCAGCTTGAAATTCTCCTTGATGTAGTCTTTGATTTAGCTGATTTGATATTTCTTGAAGGTCCTCTTCTTCCTCTCCTTCCTCTTCTTCTGCCTTCCCCTCATCCTTCCCTGCTAAGAACGATTCTAATAATCCAATCTATTTATTGATTTGAAAGTTGAAAATAATCCTGCTCATTTTGAATACAGTTGAATCCTTTCCTTCTATCCTTGATCATTCAGCATATCGACGTATTTCTTTAAGTAATCGTGATGCTAGAACATCAGTTTCTCAGCGATGAACTTAAATAATCGATCAAATAACTTGCGCTTCTTGTTTTCAGGAACCTCCTTTTTGTTCAAAAATACATTCAAAAGGTTAGTTCAATTAGCCATAAACCCTACAATTCATAACAAGGATCCTCTTGTATCCTCTTGAATATCTCATGAAAGATTCTGGGTGTGCACTCTGGTTTAGCAATGAATCGGACTAAGATTCTCAAGAACTCATCTTCTTTCTTTTCGTATTTCTCGAATAACTGCATTGCTTCACTCGAGAGTATCAACGCAATGTTGCTCGTGTTCGAAGTGACTATCCTACTAACCTTCTCCAACCTCGATTTGTTCTTGAAATCACCATAATAATCAATGTCAATGTTATTTTCGTCGTATTGCAAAATTGAATAAAGCTACAAGGCAATCAGCTCTTTGCGTAAGTTCACTGAATCATTGAATCCTTTGCTGTCGAGAGCGACATGCAAGACCATAATAGCAAAATCAGCTTCTCCGTAGAGCTGCGTGAACTACTTTACGATGTTCAAATATGTCTACTCCGTTTGCAGACCGCCTCTAATCACTTTCTCAAGTGTTTGGACTTCAGAGAATATTAGCTTCTTCGCAAATTGTTTCTTGCTCGCTTAGATCTTCGTGATGATCTCTTGCAATACTTGATCTTACTCATAGTAATTCGAACAGTTTCTCGCATAATTGGAGCAGAAAAGAGCTGACAATTATTGATTCTACTAATAATAGACTTGATTATTCCAGAATTCCTCTTCCGATTCGTTCTATTCAATGCTATCGACATGAGTCTTGTACTCCTTTCTGACTTTGTCAAGCTGCCCTTGCGTTGCAGGGAGTAAGAACTCAACCTTCGTGAAGAGCATCTTCATCGGTTTGCTGACTAATTGTTTCCTGAACTCGTATAGTAACCATATTTAATTCGCGAGTATTTTGCAGTGTCATGTTCTTGTAGATTTAATTGAATTCCTCCATACCATTTTCTAAGGATTCTTTCAGTTAGTAGATCACAACTAGCTTCTAATATGCAAAGAGTAACTACCCAATCTTGCACAAGCGCTTCTCAAGATTCTCAAATTTCAAGTGGTACTCCGGAGTCGAAAACTTAGAAGAAGAGAACACAACAAAAAGACAATTTAGATGAATCAGTGCATTATTCAAGGCGAGTTAACATTTATTGTATTGAATATGGTTACGTGAATGAAAACTAATTTTTAACGAATATTTCGATCATATGCAGGAGTATCCTGGAGATCCACTCAACTTTAATATTCCTCTCTTTGATCAGCCATCTCAACTGCTGCTTCAAATAAAGGTAATCTCGTATTCCTTGGACTTCATTGTCCTCTCGGTGAGCTCGAGAATCAATTAAATAGCTTTCGATTTCGATGTTTCGATGTAGGTCTTCTTGCTGTGCTCTCACGTTATCATGTTGATGATTTCCTGTATGAAACAGATAAGTAAAATGAGACAGATTTTAAAGGAAAGATATTAGATTAATTGTGAGTTTATTTTGTGTAAATGAATGAATAAATGATAATCTTACATTGTTGAATCCTAACCAAGAAATAGTTGGTTGTATCTCCATGCCTTCAGAGATCAGGTAGAGCAGCTTCTCCTTGGGTGTGACTAGCTTCTCCTTGGGCGTGACTAGTTTCATCTTGTAGATGCAGAAATATAACTTCTCAGAGATTTTAGCTGGAGATTATTACTTAGTGATGGACTACTTCTTCTCTTGTTTTTTCTTCTTTTGAGTATTTTAGCTGTTTATTTGTTGTTCTTTTTTGCTTGTGTCTCTTCGTGTATCTCTTGTTTCATCACAATCTTCGTCTTTACAGCAATCTCCACTATCATCATCGCCATGGCTATGCTTATGCTTATGATGATGTTTATTTCTCTATGTAATTTCACTTTCTTCATTATCTTCCTTTTCCTCCTCCTCTTCTTCTTCTTCTTCTTCTTCTTCTTCTTCTTCTTCTTCTTC
>Ga0302293_10001242_pt1 | contig 12747 bp, 10 predicted proteins | sample III_Fen_N2_2_FD_198758 | JGI IMG/M metagenome (GOLD analysis project Ga0302293, IMG submission 198758) | Peat permafrost microbial communities from Stordalen Mire near Abisko, Sweden - III_Fen_N2_2 | ecosystem: Environmental > Terrestrial > Soil > Wetlands > Permafrost | place: Sweden: Abisko... | reverse complement strand
TTTGCCAAACGCAGCCAGAACTACCGCAATGTGTTCGATCAGGAAACCAAGCTGATGCGCGGAAAAAATCAGGATGGAACATTCCAGAAACCATTCAATCCGTTTAAATGGGGCGATGCGTTTACCGAAGGAAACAGCTGGCACTATACCTGGTCAGTGCTGCACGATATTCAGGGATTAGTTAACCTGATGGGTGGGAAAAAAGAATTTGTACACATGCTTGATTCGGTATTTATTGTACCTCCAATTTTCGACGACAGTTATTATGGTGGCACAATCCACGAAATTCGCGAAATGCAGATTATGAACATGGGCAACTATGCGCATGGTAATCAGCCCATTCAGCACATGATTTACCTTTACAATTATGCCGGTCAGCCCTGGAAAACCCAGAAATGGGTGCGTGAAGTGATGAACCGTATGTACCTGCCAACTCCTGATGGATATTGCGGCGACGAAGACAACGGGCAAACATCAGCCTGGTATGTATTTTCGGCCATGGGTTTCTATCCGGTTACTCCCGGAAGCGATCAGTATGTTTTGGGCGCACCGTTATTCAAAAAAATTACATTAAAACTCGAAAATGGGAAAGAAGTAGTTATCAATGCTCCTGAAAATAGTGCGGATAACAAATACATTCAATCGATGACTTTCAACGGAACCGACTACAGCAAAAACTGGCTGAGCTACCCTGAACTGATGAAAGGCGCGATCCTCAACTTCAAAATGGGCAACCAACCAAACCTGAAACGTGGAATTGAGGATGCCGATTTCCCATATTCATTTACAAACGAATTGAAAAAATAAGAACTCATTTCTGAAACAGTTAATACAAACATCGATAAATTCTAAAATTCATGAAGAAAACAATATTCTCCTTCCTTGGAGCAATAATCATTTTTTCATCAGGCGCCATAGCTCAAAACTCACAAAATATGGACTACACCAAATTTGTGAATGTGTTTATCGGCACGGGGGCACTGGATGCCAACAGTTTATCCGGAAGCAATTTTCCCGGAGCCTGCATGCCCTTTGGATTGGTTCAATTGAGCCCTGACACACGCGAATATCCTGACGACCCTTGCAGCGGTTATGACTATAAAGATTCAACAATCCTTGGGTTTAGTCACACTCATTTAAACGGAACTGGTTGTCCCGATCTGTACGATTTTCTTTTTATGCCTTATGGTGGCGACAAAAAATGGCAGGCTGGCAGCGATGATGGCAAAACGAAAGGCTTCCGCTCCCATTTTAGCCATTCAAACGAAAAAGCTTATCCGGGTTATTACAGTGTTGTCCTCGATGATTATAACATCCGCGCTGAAATGACAGCCACAGAACATTGCGGAATGCACCGTTATACGTTTGCCAACGACGATCCGTATCATCTGATCGTTGATCTGGAACATACGCTGATCAAAGACAGTCCCTACAGGTATTCCAAAATTATTTCGGCTCAGGTTCGCGTGATCGATAACAAAACCATCGAAGGTTATCGGATCGTTTCAGGCTGGGCCAAACTTCGGAAAGTTTATTTCAGGGCCGAATTTTCACGTCCATTCGATTCTCAGGTGATTAAAGCCGGGTCCAATGAATTCCAGAATATTCCGGTTGCCAATCATGCTGACCTGAAAATCATCCTGAATTTCGATCAGAATAATCATATGCCTTTACTGGTAAAAGTGGGTATTTCTTCTGTTTCCGCCGAAGGAGCAAGGGAAAACCTTAATGCTGAGATGAAAGACTTTAATTTCGACGGCATCTCTGTTCAGGCCAACAAAGCATGGAACAAAGAGCTTTCGTGTATTGACATTTCAGGAACAGCGCGTCAAAAAAGTATTTTCTATACCGGTTTGTACCACATGTTCATTCAGCCCAACAACATTGCCGATGTTTCGGGCAATTACCTGGCAACAGATAACAGCATTCAGAATGCTCCCGACAAAAAGCATTACAGTACATTTTCGTTATGGGATACTTATCGTGCTGCACACCCGCTTTATACGCTGGTTCAGGAAGACCGTACCGCCGGGTTCGTCAATTCGATGCTTCGGCAGTATAAAACCTACGGATATTTGCCTATTTGGCAATTGTGGGGAACCGAAAATTACTGCATGATCGGGAACCACGCTATTCCGGTTATTGTGGATGCTTTTCTAAAAGGAATTAAAGGATTTGATTATGAAGAGGCATACCAGGCAGTAAAAGCATCGTCAACGACCTCGCATAAAAATTCGCCGTTCAACGTCCTCGATAAATTCGGATATTTTCCTGAAGACCTGCAAACACAATCAGTATCACTGACTCTTGAGATCGCTTATGACGATTGGTGTGTAGCCCAGATGGCCAAAAAACTGGGTCATGAAGCCGATTATAAATTTTTCCTGAACCGTTCCGGAGATTATAAGAACCTGTTCGATAGAACTTCCGGATTTTTCAGGGCAAAAGACAATCGTGGCGAGTGGATTAATCCGTTCAATCCGTTGGAGTATGGCGGAAATGGCGGGTTCCCGTTTACAGAGGGAAATGCGTGGCAGTATTTGTGGTACGTGCCGCAAGATGTTCCTTCGTTTGTTGATTTGATGGGAGGCGACCAGAAATTTGTTGAAAAGCTTGATGAGTTTTTTACGCTTGACGCTAAACCAGGCGATGTGAACGGAAATGCTTCAGGATTCATTGGACAATATGCCCATGGAAACGAACCAAGTCACCATGTTGTATATTTGTATGATTTCACTAGCCAGCCATGGAAAGCACAATATTACAATGCCAAAATCATGCGCGACTTGTATAACGACCAGCAATCGGGTTACTCCGGAAATGAAGACTGTGGCCAGATGTCGGCCTGGTACATATTCAGCGCTATGGGATTTTACCCGGTCAACCCTGCCAATAGCATTTATTGTTTCGGATCGCCGCAGTTAGAAAATGCTACGATCAACCTTGCCAACGGCAACCAGTTTAAGGTTATCACCAACAATGTCAGTATTGATAATATTTACATTCAGAAAATTATTCTGAATGGCAAACCTTATCAAAAGAATTACATCACGCACAAGGATATTGAAAACGGAGGTGTCATCGAATTCTTCATGGGCAAAACGCCAAATAAAAAGATGGCAACGTATGAAAAACCGTTGATGATCTTTAGTGGAGTTTAAAAACACAAATAGAGATAAAGAAATAAATTTCAAGCCAAGAGGCTGTTTAAAAAGTCATTGAATAGGTAATACGAAACTTCCTTCAGCTTATTTATTAAGCGTGGTTTAGTATCTCCATCACGTTGGAAATCACACCCAAAAATAACTGCAAGCCAGTAGACTGGTAGTTATTTCTGGAAGACATGTTGTTCCAGCTTCGACTTTTTGAACAGCCTCTTTTTTATGCCATATTCATTCTCAATCAAAATCCAATTACTTTTTTTTCGATATCTACACTTCTTCGCCAATCTCAAACAGCAAATTTTTTACCTTTAGCCAAACTACTTAATTGAACTGCTATGCCTCTTCTCATTGTCGGTATCGGAATACTCATTCTTCTGCTTCTAATCAGCAAATTCAAGATCAATGCCTTTCTGGCTTTACTCATTACTTCATTTGCTGTTGGGTTGCTCAGTAGTATGAACCCGTTAGACATTCTCGATTCGGTATTGAAAGGAGTTGGCGATACCATGGGAAAAATTGTGCTGATTCTTGCCTTTGGCGCCATGCTTGGTAAAATACTGGAAGAAAGTGGCGCCGCTCATACCATCACTTTCCGGATGATTGATTTTATGGGCCTGAAAAATATCCAGTACGCCCTGTTAATTACCGGCTTTCTGGTTGGTTTGCCCATGATGTACAATGCCAGTTTCCTGGTTTTAATCCCACTGATTTTCACATTCGCCTCCACAACCAAAATGCCGACCATCTGGCTGGCACTCCCATTGTGTTCGGCATTGTCGGTGGCGCATTGTTTTTTGCCTCCCCACCCTGCCCCAACTTACGTTTCGTTTATTTACGAAGCCAACGTCAACAAAGTACTGCTGTACGGATTGATCCCGATGATTCCGGCTTGTCTGATTGGCGGTATCTGGTTATCGCGCTTCACCAAAAATATTGTTGTTACACCTCCGGCAGACCTTTTTCAGGAACGGAAATTCGAAAAAAGCGAACTTCCCGGATTGGGAATCAGCATTCTTTGTGCTGTAACACCCATTATCTTGATGCTCCTGGGCGCTTTGACCGATTTAGTATTTGGTCCGCCACCGGCAAAAGCTGAACTCACCAAAATGGGAATCGAAAGCATCACCGGTTTTTACCAGCACATCTTTGCCGGAAAGGGTTTTAGTTCTCAATCGACCAATGTCATTTCAGAAATTCTGACTTTTTTCAAATTTATGAGCGATGCGAATATTGCACTTTTCATGGCGGTGATTGTAGCTATTTTAACGCTCGGATTGCGCAAAGGAAAAAAGATGGACGATTTAATGAACAGTTCGGCTAAATCAATCGGTGCCATCTCCATGATTATTTTGATTATTGCCGGTGGAGGCGCATTCTCCCAGGTTCTAAAAGACAGCCACGTGATTGAATACATTCGATCCATCTCCGGTTCCATACAAATGAACCCGCTACTGATGGCATTTGTGATTTCTTCCATTTTCAGATTAGCCACTGGTTCTGCAACGGTTTCCTCACTAACAACTGCCCCCATTATGCTACCAATGGCACAGCAAATGGGTACTTCGCCCGAACTGATGGTATTGGCTACCGGCGCCGGAAGCGTGATGTGGTCGCATTTCAATGACTCCGGATTCTGGATGTTCAAAGAATATTTCGGATTGAGCATCAAACAAACATTCCAGACCTGGACCGTTATGGAATCGACCGTCGGAATTGTGGGCATTGTTACCGTGTTAATTATGAGTGTGTTTATCTAAAAATTAAACTTAAAAACAAAGCATATGGAATCGAACAGACGTAATTTTTTGAGGCAGTCGTTTGCCTCAGCTTCAGCCTTAGCAGCTGCATCGATGTTACCAGCCGATTTATTTGGCCAGGGTTTTCAAAGTACTCACCCAATTGAAGAGATGATTATCCAACCGGGAAATCGTCCTGCTCCCAAAGACTCAATCCGGTTTTCGGTCATCGGAATCAATCACAATCATATTTTAGGTATGGTTGATTCACTGACTGTTGGTGGCGGACAATTAGTGGCGGTTTATTCAAAAGAGCCCGAATTGTTGGCTGGTTTTACCAAGCGCTATCCAACGGTTAAAGTCGCCAAAAGCGAAGCCGAAATTTTGGACGACAATTCCATTCAACTGGTTGCCTGTGCGGCAATTCCTGTTGACCGGGCGCCGATTGGCATCCGCGTCATGAAATCAGGAAAGGATTTTATGACCGACAAGCCAGGCATATTGACTTTCGACCAACTGAAAGAGGTAAAAAAAGTTCAGAAAGAAACAAAACGCATTTATTCAATTGTTTACAGCGAACGGTTGACCAATCGTGCATCGGTGCAAGCTGGTGAATTGGTGATGTCAGGAGCAATTGGGAAAGTAGTTCAAACACTCGGAATCGGGCCACACCGAATGAAATTGGGAATTCGTCCCGATTGGTTTTATGATCCTGAAAAGGCAGGCGGAATTTTGTGTGACATTGGCTCACATCAGTGCGACCAGTTCCTCTATTATACCAGTTCCAAACAAGCCGATGTCAGTTTTTCGCAAGTTGGAAATTTCAACAACCCGAACTATCCAAAATACTGCGATTTTGGCGATATGGCGGTACGCAGTCCTCACGCTACGGGCTACATCCGGATCGACTGGTTCACTCCTGATGGCCTTGCAACCTGGGGCGATGGCCGAATGTTTATTTTAGGCACCGAAGGTTATATTGAAATGCGCAAGTACATTGATATTGCCGGTCGCAAGGGTGATAATCATTTGTTCCTGGTCAACCAAAAAGAAACAAAGTATTTCGATTGCTCTCAGGTGTATATGCCTTATGGCGAACAATTGGTAAGTGATGTGGTCAACCGCACCGAGACAGCCATGACCCAAGATCATTGTTTTTTGGCTACTGAATTGGCTTTAACCGCTCAAAAAATGGCTTTTAAACTAAACGTCTGATTCGAATGTTTTTGTCATAAACTAACGGATTAAAACAAAAGAATATGGCAACTATTTTAAAATGTGACCAACGGGAATTCAAGGAGAACGCTAGCAAGATTGATAATTTCCGATTATTTTCTGATGTGTCAAGAGTGAAAAGCGGCGTAATGCCTCAAAATCTAAACTTTGATTTGAGACAATTGAATCCGGAACAGTTCTCTGCACCTTACCATTTTCACAGATATGCTGAAGAATTATTTATGGTGGTTTCGGGTTCTATGACCTTGAGAACTCCCGATGGACTTGACATTGTAACAAGTGGAGATCTTGTTTTTTTTGAAATGGGCGAAACCGGGGCTCATCAGTTTTATAATCACGGAACGGAGCCTTGTATCTATCTGGACGTAAGAACATTTATTGGGTATGATGTGTGTGAATATCCCGATTCCGGGAAGTTACTACTTGCGCCATCCATGGAAGTATTCGACAAAGAATCTAAAGTGGGCTATTTTCAGGGTGAAGAAAATATTCTGAAAAAATGGCAACAAATTAAAAACAAAACCGATTAAAACCAGCCTATAACAACAAATAATCTACGAGGTTTCGGTGCCTCGTAGATAGAAAAATATGTCAATCCATACTGCATAATTTTGTTCCTTCAATTTTAATCTTCAGATCACACCTAGATTGGACTATTCAAATTTTAACTAAATTGGCTGTTTTATACAGTCCGTTTTGAATATACATTTGTAGTATGATACTGATTAGAATTGATAAAGAAAACAAGCAACCTTTGTTTCAGCAGGTTTATGAGCAGCTGAAACAACTGATTGAAACTGGCGATCTTCTTCCGGGCGAGAATTTGCCATCGACCCGCAGACTGGCCGAAACACTTGGCGTTCACCGCACCACTGTTTTTCGAGCCTATGAAGAATTATGGGCTTCAGGCTATCTGGAAGCAACATCCGGAGCGTATTCGCGGGTACGACAACGAAATACGTTGGCAGAACAGGATAAACAACCAGAAATGTCTTTGATCAGTTGGAATGATTGTATTTCGGATGCAGCTAATCGCATCGATCAGGTTTCTCCAAATTCGGGCAATCTTCCGGAAGGAATCATCAACTTTCGACCACTGAGCCCGGATTCAGACTTGCTCCCTGTTGAAGATTTCAGGCATTGTCTCAATAAGGTATTGCAAACCGAAGGCGCTGATTTGCTCCAGTATGGAAATCCTTTGGGATATGAACCTTTAAGACAATACCTGGTCAAACAAATGCGGCAGCATGGAATCGATACCGGAATCGACAACATTATTCTGACGAACGGGATGCAGAATGGGATTGAGATGGTATTGCGGTTACTGGCAAACCCGGGAGATTGTATTATTACTGAAAGTCCTAGTTACGTTTCGGTTATTTCGTTCATCAAATACATGAACCTGAAGGTGATTGGAATTCCGATGACCAATGAAGGCATGGATCTGGATGTTCTCGAACAGCAACTAAAGGAAAGTAGTCCGCGACTAATTTATTCAATTCCCACTTTTCACAACCCAACTGGAATCAGCAGTTCGCAGGCACATCGTGAGCGTCTCCTGAAGTTATGCGAAACCTTTTCAGTACCGTTGGTAGAAGACGGTTTTGAAGAAGAGATGAAGTACTTTGGCAAGGCGGTTTTGCCCATCAAATCGATGGACAAACAGCAGGTGGTTATTTACCTCGGAACTTTTTCGAAAGTGCTTTTCCCCGGAATTCGTGTGGGTTGGATCGTCGCCCCCCAAAAGCTAATTCCAAGGTTGGGAAGGATGAAACAGGTTTCAGAGATATGCGGAAGCCCGCTAACCCAGGCGGCAGTTTACCAATTCTGTAAACAAGGTTTCTACGAACTGCACAAAAAACGGCTTCACCGTGTTTACCGCAAACGGATGCAACAGGCGCTACAGGCTTGTCGCGAATTTCTGCCAACCGATAAAATCCAATTTACCAAACCCGATGGTGGTTACCTGATCTGGCTAACACTATTAAATTCAGGCACCGGAGAAGAAAAACTTATTCAGCAACTGTTGGATGACGGCGTTGCAGTTTCTCCCGGCAGCAAGTTTTTTCCTGATGTACAAAATCAGGTATATTTTCGATTGTCCATTGGACACCGCAACGAGGATCAGATCAGGGAAGGCATTAGACGACTGGGGCTATCACTCCAAAAATCAAAAGTACAATCATGATTCTACTCGACCCCAAAAATTACTATAAACTTACAGAACCGTTAAAGACGGTCGAAATAAATCACCTGTTTGCACAAACGGTGATCGAACAAAAAATGGACGGAGAAATATACCTCGACGATTTAGAACATCCATCCACTTTCTATGTGAAACATCGATATGGAATGGCGCTGCTTTTTGGAAAATCGGATAACGAACGCTTTAATCGAAGTCTGGTGAAATACCTGCTTAATGAAGAAGGGAAACGGGTAGCGGGCGAATGGTTACAGGTTTTCCCGAAGGACTGGAATGTCCGGTTGGATGAATTACTTGGCGAAAAAATTCAGGAATTTTCTGAACCCATGGTGAAAACGAATCCTGAAAACAACACTAAAATTATCTGCTCAACACGGGTTAATTTTCAGTTTAACCGCGGGAAATACACTCCAACCAAACTCAACGAAGCATCAACGTTCAGACTGGTTCAGACCGATGCGAATCTGTATGACCAAATAAAGGGAACGGTAGTTCCAGATTGTTTCTGGAGAAACGGAAAGGAGTTTGCAGAAACCGGGACCGGATTTACGCTGATGCTTGGTGCAGAACCCGTTTCAACAGCATTTACCTCATTTGTGCACGAGCCTAAACTCGAATTGGGTATTGAAACAAAAAAGAAATTTCAGGGAAAAAGATTAGCATTATACACTTGCTCGGCATTAATCGACTATTGCCTGGAAAATAATTTTGAGCCAGTTTGGTCCTGCCGCTTAGAAAATACAGGTTCTTTTGGGCTAGCGCAAAAACTAGGTTTTGAACCTGTCCGGAATATTCCATATTATCAGTTGCCTTTTCAGAACAGTCAAAAGACTGATCAGAAGGCCAATTCGAGTTGGGCTAGTTTAGTTGGACTGCACTATTTCTATAAAATCTAAATCAGTAATGTGGAAAGCTTTATCGTTTCAAACGACTTCACCCGTTTGGATATACCCATGATTCATCAGTTTTTAAGTGAACGATCCTATTGGGCAAAAGGCCGCAGTCTGGAAGTGGTTCAGGTTTCCATTGCCAACTCGATTTGTTTTGGTGTGTATAACAATGCCGGCAAACAAGTAGGCTTTGCCCGTGTAGTAACCGACTATGCCGTTTTTGGCTGGCTGATGGATGTATTTATTTTAGAGGATTACCGAGGCAAAGGACTCGGAAAACTACTGACAAAAGAGGTTACCGAACATCTTGCCATAAAAAACCTCCGAAGAATCGGCCTTGGAACTGCCGATGCACATGGATTTTACGAACAATACGGGTTTTCCCGAATACCGAAACCCGAAAACATGATGGAAAAGCTTCGAACCTAAGTTCAATTGCTTATTTTTATCCTGATATTAAAACCAAAATCATGCTTAAAGATTTAATCCTGAAAAATCGCAGCTATCGCCGTTTTTTTCAATCCGAAAAAATTTCACAGAATCAGCTCCGCGATTGGGTTGATCTGGCGCGCAATTCGGCCTCGGCCCGCAATGCCCAGTCGATGAAATACATATTAAGTACTGACGAATTGCTCAATGACCAAATCTTTGAACAACTCGCCTGGGCTGGGTACCTCACTACCTGGAAAGGTCCGGAGGAAGGTGAACGACCTTCGGCTTACATCGTCTTACTGAACGATACTTTAATTTCAGGAAACTACTTTTGCGACGATGGAATTGTCCTACAAAGTATTCTGCTTGGCGCAACAGAAGCGGGATATGGCGGTTGCATCATCCATTCAGTAAACCGGAATAGACTTCGCGAAATCCTTCACCTTTCGGAGCAATACGAAATTTTGTATGTCCTTGCTCTTGGAAAGCCTAAAGAAATTGTTGTCCTTGACAAACTTGAAGGCGACGACATCAAGTATTGGCGCGATGAAAACCAGGTTCACCATGTGCCGAAGCGGTCGATGGATGAGATCATTCTGGACGTTCAATAAATTTCCTTCATTTCGAAAATGGCTGTCCAACGGTTTAAATTGCCTATTAACCTGAGTTCGATCTAAATTAGCCGATCGTTTACGTCTTTTAGGTTGTTTGATTAATCCTTTAGGTCTTTTAGCTAATCCTTTAGGTTGTTTAACGAGTTCGATCTTAATTTAGCTAATCCTTTAGGTTGTTTGATTAATCGTTTAGGTCTTTTAGCTGATCGTTTAGGTTGTTTGATTAATCGTTTAGGTCTTTTAGCTAATCCTTTAGGTTGTTTGATTAATCGTTTAGCTAATTTAGCTAATCGTTTAGCTAATTTATAACGTACTATCATATGTGTCGAACTCAGGTTATTACGATCGCGACATAAACTACCGCTCAAGTCCGGGTGGAAAAATTCTGGATAGTTCGGCCAATTAGACTGCTATGGGGTTGACCGGAAATGTGGTATGCCTTCGTTTATTGATATTGGATATAAATGGGTTGTGGCTTCAGTTTCATCAGATCAGCCGGCTTTAACATGCGATGTGGCGGCTTTTTCAGGTCATTTTTGTAAAACAATTTGAATCCGGTAAATTGTACAGGCTCACGGTAAATGTATCGAACATAAGTACTATGCTTTAATACCGGCTCTCCCCAACCGTCCATGTTCATTATAATCTGTACTTCCGGTTGCAACTTAATATTCTTGTAGTTTCTGACCATACCTTGTGTAAAACGATGTACGATAAGGATTTTAGGACTCAGGTTGTTTTCTTTTACCAATTTGGCCAGGTATTCCGAGCAATAATTAATATCACTGGCATCCATGGTTCCTATCTTTCGGCCGGGAATAGAGCCATCCTTCATCGAAAATTCAGGATCAATCGCCAAATGTACCTGAGGCATTTTTAGGTATTTTTCCAATAAAGAAACTTCATTTCTTAAATTACTCTTCGCGACCTGAACGTCTAAAAAGACGATTGCATTTCCCATTTTAGCTATCTCCAATACAGAATCAATCTGAACAGCGGGCATACGTTTACAATATTTTCCATCTTTCATTGGAATACCTTGAGCAACTGCCGCAATGTAATGGATGGCGGGTTGAACAGGAGTGGACGGGTCAACTTTTTCCCACGCCTTGACTTCGACATTTAATCTTCTCCACATTTCCTTCGGCGGATATTCACCCAGAATACCCATTTTCTTTGAGTAGAGGTTGCCATAAAAAGCCACGATTCTTTTGAAAGGCAGAATAGCGCCATTCAGAGGATAAGCCCTAAGGTTATTGGGCCATAAACCGGTTGTGTCTCCATTAGCCAGAGCTTGTAATTTCGCACGATACGCCACGGTATCAATCTGTGCGATTTTCTGTTCCGGCTTCTGGACTACTGGCGGCACAATTGGCTGCACTACTGGTACACTCGCCGGTTTTTTTTCGGTGCCTGAATTACATCCGTTAAGGCTAAAAATAAGGGTAAAAGCTAAAAGAATAAAATATCTATAGTTCATATTTTTTAGGTGGAAAGTGAAAGCCGAAAGTTAATAAAGTCTTTTGTTCCTCATCACGATTTCTTGATCATATGCGCTTATAATTTCTTCTTGTCAAACGTTCGATGCATCGATTTCAGCAGTCCTTGCGGTGTACATTCCGGAACGATGATTCTGCGAATGGATTGTAAAGGAACGATTGAATCGCGTTTTGAATAAAGCGTAAACGAAAGTTTAAAATATTTGCTTAGTTCCAAAGCACCTTTGTGGTCGTAAACACCATTAGGATAAGCCCAGTATTCAACCGGGCTGCCAACTATTTTTTCCAACTTTTCTTTAGGCTCTGCCACCTGTTTTTGCCAATCAGATGCTTCCTTGTATTTGGTAACCATCGTATGATCCCAGCTGTGAAGCCCAATGGTATGTCCGGCTTTTGCCAAAAGCGTAATTTGTTCTTTCGTCATGTAATTCGTCTTGTTGTATGTGATGGTCATGATAAAGAAAACGCCTTTAAATCCATGCTTTTCCATCACTGGAGCTGCAATCTCCGAATGCTCCTCCCTCGAATCATCAAAAGTTATCATTACCGGTTTTTGGGGCAAGGCCTTATTATAAACCAAATAGTCATACAGTTGTGTTGGAGATATGGAATGATAACCACTATCAGCCAGTACTTTCATGTGTGCTGAAAAAGTCGCCAGACTTACTGTATAATCGCCTTTTCTGCCATCTGTAATGCGGTGATAGCAAAGAACAGGCACTTCCGGTTTTGCATAAATCTGGGCTGGTGTATTTTCAGTCGGTTTAACAACTGCATTGTCTTTTTCTGAGTCAGTCGTATTCACTACAACCGGGCTCTCACGCAGTTGTCGTTTATCAGCATGATTACAACTATACACGATTAACGCCAAAAATATGGTACTGAATATGATAATTTTTCTATTCATTTTAGCCAATTTAAGAAAGAGCAATTCTTTTACCAATTATTAATGTTGCTTCATAGCTTGATAAAT
>Ga0302293_10001239_pt1 | contig 12771 bp, 11 predicted proteins | sample III_Fen_N2_2_FD_198758 | JGI IMG/M metagenome (GOLD analysis project Ga0302293, IMG submission 198758) | Peat permafrost microbial communities from Stordalen Mire near Abisko, Sweden - III_Fen_N2_2 | ecosystem: Environmental > Terrestrial > Soil > Wetlands > Permafrost | place: Sweden: Abisko... | reverse complement strand
CGGAACAATGTGTTTACGAATGGATACGTTACGATGAGCATCCAGCGAAAAACATGCGTTTGCAGGAACCCAGCAGAGTAGAAATGATACGAGACTTACAAAGTAATAATGGTTGAGGTAGTTGCTTTTGTCGATCAACTCAATGTAGGTGAAGCACACAAAAAACAACACCGCAGAAAAACGATACCGGAATCCGAGTAAAATACCGATGGCCGCCACAACCATGAGTAGGAATGGAATATACATCCAATCTCCGGGAAGCGGTTTGATCCACTCAAAACCAAGGTAAGGAAAATAAAATTGGGGCGTGATGTACAATTCCTGAACCCATCCTTTGAGAATGAAACGCACTACACCAAACAACATGAGGGCTCCGAAAATAACCCTAAATGCCACAAGAGGGGCTATGGAAACCCCTCTGAATAAAGAATTGTGTATGCGATGGCTAATCGCCGTCATTATCTTGGTACGTAATCAATACGCCGAAAGCAGCTGCCATATCCGTTTTCAGATAGACCACCGTTCCTTGCATGTAATTGTAATAATCCATTAACGTAGCAGGTGAACTGGCCATCATGTTTTCTATGGTTCCACTCCAGCTTGCCGGTTGACTTTCCAAGTAAGCAAATCGTGCATCTACAGTTGAAGATAAACTTCCTTTATCCAAAGCCGATAAGTAATCATCGAATCCTTGACCGTTACTGCTTCCCGATAAAGACATTCCCAAGAAAACGGCGTGAACAGCTTCTACATTGGTTTGTAGTAAGGTTTTTCCGAGTCCTGAACGGCGTGCTTCCAAGTAAGCAGGTTGTTGAATTCCCAAACTCTGCGTTCCGATCGGAATGCCCAATTTAGCTGTTTTGGCCAATTCGAAATCTTTGCAGAATGCATTAACCAACACCGAAAACGCACTTGTAGAAGAAGTACCTGTTCCGGCAATAAACGTACTTCTATAGGTCGACCAATCCGAAACCACTTGATTGACTTCAGTGCGCATTTTGCCAATAATATCCGTAACATAAGTTCTACGAGCGGATGAAGTGGTAAGTTTATTCAAACAATCAGGGCCATAGAATAAAAAATCGAGCGATTCAAAACCAATGGCATCAATGTTTTCGGCTGTTGCGAGGTTGTAAGTACCGGCTGTGATATTGGTTTCAATTTGTGCCGTATCTGCAGGGAAAGTGCCCAATGCGCTGCTTAAACCTACAGTCATTGCCGGACCAACTTCAAACAATTTCACCCGATGAAAACTCACACTAGCCGTTTGCCAATCAGCGCGCACAGCATCTAAGGTTGTTTGCGAAGGCGAACCAACGAAGGTATTCCATGAATCGGAAAGCGTATTGAGTCGCGTTTGCAAGTCGGCATAACCCGGAATAATGTAATTATCCGCTAAATTCGACAGGATTTCTTCCTTTTTGAATTCCTCCTTGGTGTCGTCTTTCTTTTTGTCTTTGCAACTGCCCATAATCACCATTAGTGAAAGGGCAATGAGTGACCAATAACTTGTCTTTTTCATGGTTTTAGTACTTAGCGTCGAGGGTTGCTTTGATGGTGTTCAAATCTTGCACTGTCAATGTCCACAAGTTTCCACCGAATGAACCGAGCAGGTCATCCACTTCTGTGGTCGTCATGTTACGTGTTTCAATCGGTGCGTAACGCAACGTACGAATGAATCCGTAAGCTTCCGAAAGACTATGCAAGTATTTTGCCTGATCGTTTCCGAAGAATCCGATGGCATTGTTGAGGTAGGTCATTGCCTGATAAGCAGCAATTTTTTCCCACATGTCGCGAATGTTAGCAATGGCAACGTCTCTGTCCGCTATATTTTGGTTATCAATGGCAGCACGACCTTTCAGGAAATTGTCCATCATAATGGCGTTGCTTGAAAGAGTGGCATTTTGACTGTTACAGTATTTACCCCAAAAACCGATAGCCGGTGAAGTAGGGAAATCAACCGGTACTCCAAAGTAACCGAAAGCCTCATCCCAATGGTGTTGCATGGCGGTGTAATATTGTCCGTTTGCAGGATCAACCGCTACTGTATTATCAACATTCATTTCCGAATCCCCGAAATACACATTCAATGCCTGGTATTCGAAGGCAGCACCCATAATTGCTTTTTCAATCATTTCGGCACAATCAAAACCGTTTGCAGAGAATAAATAAGTGGAAGCACCTGAAGAAAGTGTACCTGCCTGACCATTGCTTGCCGGGGTAGCGTAATTGATGCTTGCAATAGCTGAGCTATCCAATAACGATTCGATTAAAGCTACATCCAAACTAAAACATTTGTCTTTTAATTGTTTGGTAGCACTAACAGCCGTACCGGTAAACATTCCGCCACCGTTTCCACCTGTATTTTGAAACATGTCTTTTAACGATTGTGCGCTGATTACACTTGTTTCGCCCGATTCTGCATAATCGATCAATTGTATCAATTGCTCCAATCGTGTTGATTGACCACTGAAATCAACTGTTGAATTTCCTGCTCCGTTGGTAAAGTTATACATAGTAGGAACCGCGTAAGTAGTCGAATAACTGCAAGAACCGTCGTCTTTTTTAGCTGATTCGGAATAATTCAAGGCAGTAGGATCGGTACATCCTTTTTTCTTACAACCTGTAGCAGTGATTACTGCAATTACGGCAAAAAGATAGAGCGAAAATTTCATTATTTAGATTTGTTTTAAATTATGGCAAAAGTAGGTTGGAGGCTTGGTGCGCGCAATACCCGAAAAAAGGTATTTTTGATCATGACTAGTTTGAAATACATCATTGCCGATTCGGGTGGGAGTACCACTACCTGGGCTTTTTGCGATAACAACGAAGAAGTTAAGTTGCTGGAAACAAAAAGTATGCATCCGAAGTTTTTGAATGCGTGGACAGACAATAGTTGGGAATCGCTTAAGAGCGAATTGGGCAATGACCTAAAAGCACCACTGTTTTTTTATGGAGCAGGTTGTTCGCAAACGACTGTACAAGTTGTCATGAAAGAGCGATTGGAACGTTTGGGATTTGAATCGCCAACCGTTTATCCGGATACCTTGGCAGCTTGTAGGGCTACTTGTGGTAAAACCGCCGGATTGGTAGCCATTCTTGGTACAGGATCGATTTTGTTGGAATACGACGGCAATCAAATTACCAATAGAGTGGGGGGATTTGGCAGTTTGATCGGTGATGAAGGAAGCGGATTTTATGTTGCCCGGTTGGTTGTGAAAGATTATCTGACTTCTTCTTCGAACATGAACGCATTTCTTCGGAATCAATTGCAAGAAACAATGGGTTCGCCTGCTGAAGTTTTGGCGCGCTTGGCGAGTGCTGATGCGCAGGTGTGGCTGAATGAACTGGGAGCCAGATTCAAAAGAATAGAATTATCTGACTACCACCGCCGTAATCTGAATGAATGGTTGGATATTTCTCTACCCGGACTAAAATCTGCAAGCACGCAACTTTCAGTGATTGGCAGTTATGGCTTTTCGCAACGCGAGTTATTGGGGCAATTACTTGAAGAACGTTCTCTAAACTTGAAAACGGTTTGCAAAAATCCGATGGAAGGATTGGTCAAATTTCATGCAAACGAATCTGCAAATGCTTGAAAACCTAAAGAATAAAGCGCTTTTTTACCTGATAAAGAGCGTGTTGGTCGAAAAATGTATCGGATTCGTAGAAAAAAGAACAATTGTTTCAGAAATATTTCACAACTTGCGCTAGAGAAAGTGAAGAATGGACGGTTTACGTATTGAAGCGACTGCACACACTCCGATGGTGAGTTTAAATCACATTACCGGAGTTATGGAGATCAGAGGAAGATCAATTCCGGATGATCCTGAAGCATTTTGGGGAGGAATTCTTAGTTGGTTTGACGATTATATGCGTCAGCCCACACCTTTAACACTTGTGAAAATTGATTTGGAGTATTTCAACATCACCTCTTCCAAGCGTATTCTTTTCTTATTGTACAAACTCAATGAGTTGGTCGATAACGGTCTTAAAGCTCAAGTAGAATGGTACTACCGCAAATCAGACGAAGATATGTACGAAGTAGGACAAGACTATGCGTTCATGGTGCGTGTTCCATTTGATTTCAAAGAATATTCAGATTCCGATTACGTTGTAGCGTAAAGATTCTAAAAAAAATATTTTTCAAACCGATTTGTTGAATGCAGATCGGTTTTTTTGTTTCCTGTTGTTGAAGATCGTTTGGGATACCATTGGAGAGAATGATATCCCATCGATCGGGGCTAAAACTACTACACGTACTTAATTACTTAACTAAACCAATATCAGCTTTCGTACACAATCAATATTCTTTCAAAACCGAAACGTTGCCTCGTTAAGATTAAAAAAAATGAATTTAGTTTAATACTTAATCGGCGAATTGATGAAAATGGATGTTTATCAAAGATTTGCTTGCTGGAATCCAATTTCCGAAAACTCACCGTTTACAACACATTGCTACACCAATGATCAAAATTCAAGCTCAGAATCTGTCCTTTCACAGATTTGACTATTTTTGTTGCAAACGATAAGTGTGCGAGTTGTAGCAGATATTCCCCATCCGAGGTACAAGATTCAAGTGTTTCTTTACAATGCCAAATACATGGTAAAGATTGAACTGGGTCAGTTTGAGCAAGTATATAAAATTGCCGAAGGTGATGTTAACGGATTGGAAGATGTGAAACGCATGGTTACCGAAGACCTACTAAAAAATGCACTGGATCGTTTTCTGACCATGCGTACAGATTGGGAAACAGCTTTTAAACAAAAATAATTACAGATGAAATTGATCTATATCGCCCTAATCGGCTTGACCTCTGCAGCAGTTTTTACCGCTTGTTCCGAAGAAAAGAAAAAAGACAAGGAAGTAGAAGCACCTTCTGTTCCTACCGTTGATCCGCAAGGGTTGAAAATTGCATTCTACGAGTCGGATAGTTTGAACGAAGGATTTACCTTCCTTAAAACGCAAGATTCATTGCTGAAGAAAAAACAAGAGAAATTTCAACGCGATTTGGAATCTAGACAACGTAACCTGGAAACCAAATACAACGCATTGGTAGAAGGCGAGCAAAAGATGCTCTACACTGCAGCAGAGTTGCAAAGCAAGAAAACAGAATTCGAGCGTCAATCGCAAAGTTTACAAATGTTCCAGCAAAATGAAGGAACCAAATTGCAAGACGAAGCGATGGAAATGCAAAAGGTTTTGCAAAACAAAGTGTCTGAGTTTTCCAAAAGATATTGCGAGAAATACAAAATTGACATGTTGATCATGCATGGTGAAGGCGGTCAGTTTTCGTATTACAACCCGAAGATGGACGTTACTAAATCGTTCATTGAATTTGTGAATGCCGAGCAGAAAAAATTGTAATCCGATCAGGGGAACCAAACGATGTTGATCTCAAGTCAAAAGAAAGAAGAAAACGTAGCCGAATACTTGCTCTACATGTATCAGGTGGAAGATGTGATTCGCGCCTATCAATTCGATTTGGAGCGGATTACCAATGAGTTCATTCGTCCGCAATTGCCGGATGCATCGTTTTTGGAGCAATACCGCCAATGGTACGCCGATCTGATCAACGAAATGCAATCGGAACGCATTACCCAAACAGGGCATTTGATGCGCCTGCAGGAAGTAGTGGTTGAATTATCGTACCTGCACAATTCGTTGCTGAACATTGTGAACGACGAAAAATACAAAATGCTCTACGATGCCGCTACAGAGCACATCGAAGCCTTCCGTGAACATTCTAACCTCAAAGACCGCAATCACGTAGAGATTTGCTTGCATGCGCTCTACATGAAACTATTGCTGCGTCTTCAGAAAAAAGAAATCAGTCAGGAAACCGAAGATTCATTCGACGCCATGCGTATTTTGTTGGCCTATCTTTCGCGCGCTTATCACCAAATGAAAACCGGCGACGGACAGTATTGGAATAATTGAGTACTGAAAGTACACTCAATTTATTGGAATTATTACATTTGCTTACCACTCAGCTGATGAAGAAAATTGATTCCTCTTTCCATGAAAAAGTACAATGACAATAGCCAACAGTCTTCCGTTTCACACGTAACAAACCAACAGTTATCGACACATTCAGGATCTATGCGGGTTGCACCTGCTTCTGATACTGTTGGAGAGCTTCAGCAACTGGCCGACAGAAGCCCTATTGTTTCTAAGCAGAAAGAAACGCAGGTTTTGGCTGATCAATTCACGCTTCAGCGAAAAGAAAAATACGAGCAGGTAAATGTGCCGAATCTGCCAGCTCATTCCGGACCAAGTCAGCAATTGCCCACTACGTTAAAAACCGGAATAGAATCATTGTCAGGTATTAATATGGATGATGTTACTGTACATTACAACTCAGACAAACCGGCTCAGTTGAAAGCACATGCTTATGCTCAGGGAAATTCAATTCATCTTGCTTCAGGGCAGGAACGTCATTTACCACATGAAGCATGGCATGTGGTGCAGCAAAAACAAAATCGTGTTCGGTCAACTACTCAATTAAAAGGAGTTCAGATCAATGATGATAGTCATCTGGAGAAGGAAGCAGATATAATGGGAGAAAAAGCCATGAATGTTTCAGTAGCATTTTCCGGGGCAGCTGAAGCAGGAGACGATTCACCAAGTATTAGTGACGCATCACCCGTTCAGCGTGTCATTTTAAAAGATGATGATAAACCATATAGTTTAAAGGAATTACAAGTGCTGATTAAAGATTTTGATGGCGCTGTGCAAGAAATAATTCTTGAGTTGCATAAAGAAGACGGAGGAGGTTTTTCGCTGGAACAAGCAATAGACATTGCTAAAACTAGTTTTGTTGAGGATAGCGCTTTTGACAACTTGGATGAACAGTCGGTATCTGAAATAATTAGAATGCATAGTGATGATTTTGAGATGGATGAGGAAGAGTCTTTTGAAGAAGCTGAAGACCCGTTTATGAAAGCTACGTTGGAAGAGTTAAGTAAAGTGAATGTCGACGTTCCGGTTTACCATTCAAGAATCGGGGAAACGGTCAGTGTTAATTTGGCTGAATACTATAATAATCCGCGCGATAAGAAATTTAAGAAGCTCACTCTTCATGGAATCTTAGAACAAATCAATCTTGAACATACTCTAGCCTTTACAAGTGATAAACCAGATGCCGATAGGATAACCGCTTTGCATTGGATAAAAGAAGAATTGGATTTTGAGCCCAAAAAATCATCCGGTGGTGGTGGCGGTAACCTTGCTGTTACATTTGATGACAGCAGTAGTACTGTAACAGCAAGTGGCCGGCCAGGTTTCGAAAAACACGCAATTGGACTGCCGGGAATGAAAAAAGGATTTCATCGTCGCCACATTGTTGCATGGCACACATTGAAATCTGCCTTGCAAAATGTCATTAACCACTTGATAAAACTGCAGGGCAAAGATGCCGGGATTGCTCAGTCAACGGCTATATTGTTAAAGATAAGTGATAAGATTGGTCCTGATCCGGAACCTGATAAACCAATAATATCAAAGAAAAAAAAGGAAAAGGTAAAACCTGTATTGCCTAAGGCGGCAAGCGCTAATCCTGATGATTTAGTTGTTTTATTGAGTCGTGTTTTATCTAAAATAAACAGCAACATACTCAATTTATGGCCCGGAGACGGGTATGAAAATTCATTGATTAACACCTATCAGGGATTGTTTCGTTCATGGTCATTAGAAGTTGCCAAGCTGGATAACACAGCAGCAGGTAAATGGCTAGAGGCAAAAGTCATTGAAATGGGCGAACGGGTAAGTAGTAAAAAAGGACGTTATGCCAGTGTATTGAATGAATTTTTGAAATTGTTAAGTGAATGGAAACCTGAAAAACAGGATATTCCGTTAGGAACACAAATTAGTAATTTCCTAAACAATTGTGCCGATAATTTTGAGGTTGATTTTCCATTTTCACCCGACAGGGAAAGTTTTCAATCGGGGCAGGTTATAGCTACCGGAATTGTAGGTATGGCCGGAGCGCTTTTAGATTGGTCGGAAGGCGGCGATGCAGCTTTCAAGAATAAAAAAGCACTTGACGTTGGCCTTGAATTGGATGAGTTCTTAAATGAATTCTTATTCCCAACCGGAGGAAGTAAAGTTGGCAATTCGGGTAAAGAGAAAGGAAGTGATTCTTCTAAAAAAGACAGTAGTAGCTCTGTTATTAAGAAAAAAGAAGATGTAGAGCAAGTAGAACAGGATTCTTTCGTTCGGAAAGCATTAAGTGGGTTCGTAAGTGTGCCGCAATCAGGTAATACCTGTTATATCGCCTCTGTTATGAATACGATATTAACAATTAGTCAGTACCGCAGTTTATTTTTGAATAATCCCCGGGAAGAGACCTATAATCAGCTTATTTTTAACGTCATCAACCATGGTCGTAATCTGCTTAATGCGATGCAAGTAGGACGTGGAACACAGCAACTTGTTCTTTCCTTTAGAGCAGCTTTGATCAATGCCGGATGGTTAGGTGGAAATGTAGATTTGAGTGCTTCGCAGCAGGATTCGTCGGAACTGTTGACTTTTTTACTCGATTTATTGGGTAATGACGGACGAATAAACAGAGAGCACCGCTGGCAGGACAGAGGGGTGATGGGAATGCATACGGAACATGCTACAGATAATATACTCACCCTCTCAGGTTTAAGTTATGGAGGTTCAACACGCTCGTTGAATGATTTGTTGGCGCATGATTTAGACCGCAACCGGATGGAGTCAGAGCAAGTAAATCCACAGACTATTCGTGAACATAACTGGCGATTTGAAGGAGTGTTGCCAAATGTGTTAACGATCCAGTTGGCCCGTTTCAGGTACAGTACGATTCTTCAACAAATTTTCAAACTCAAAGAAAAATTAGCTGTTCCATTGGTACTAACGGTTCCACAGGGGTTAACGCAAAACGGAGTCGCAGTGAATTACAGATTGAGTTCTTTTATAGTCCACCAAGGAAATACGGCCCAATCAGGTCATTATTATAGTTATCAGCGTCGGGGTAATAGATGGTATCTGGTGAATGATGCAAATGTACATGAAGTGACAGATCAGGAAGTGCTAGCTAAAGCAACAGAAGCCTATATGGTGGTTTATGAGAAAGTGTAAAAATGATCAGTGGTAAAGCTTTTCTACGTTTAATCGCCATATAAACCGGAAATGTAGATCACCCATCCCCTATAGATATGTTTCACAGTCAGCCGGATTGTTTTGCCTAAAAATAGAATGTTCATCGTGTGTGAATAGCAACAATCTTCCCCCTCCTAGAGAATACAGGAGAAGGGAAGATTTGAATGAGCAGGTATTAGAATGTTGCGACGTCGGCCGTTGGTCCAAAACTTTTCGGAACCGGAATTCCCAATAAACGGAAATAAACCCCCAATTGAGCTCGGTGATGCACTTCCTGGTTCAAGGTTATGCGTATTACTTCGGCTTTGGTGTTTACAGCATGAATTACATCTCCACTGCGCATGGTCCAGTTTTCATCCAAAGCTGCTTCCGACATTGCCGCCAAAGCCGCTCTTCCTTCTTGGTAGCATTTTTCAGAATAAGCAACCAGTTCCTCAGTAGAATTGATCGGTTCTTGGGTGTAAGGTGCGCTGGCAAAATCCAATTCTGTGGTATGCGCTACCATGGCTATCCACGTTGGTAATTCCGCAACATGTGTAGCCAAGGCAATCATCTTCATGCTTTTTTCATGCGGTTGCCATTGAAAATCAGCTACTCTAACGTGTCTCATGAATTCGCGGGTGATTACTGCTTGCTCGTCCAATTCTTTCAGGAAAGTTTCAATGTGTGTCATATCTCAATGTGTTTTAATGATTATGATACAAAGAAACAAGCACTCACTGACAACCCTATGGCAGTGTGTTTTTGGAATGAGAAAAAAATGAAATTTAAGCATCTCCAACTGAGGCAGAGCGGTTTTTGTTTCCCTCAGCCTCAGGCTGACACCTATTATGGCTTCCGCCTTGGGCGGACACTCGCTTTATTAAAAAAGTTGTATTGTTAGCTAGAAAGTAATGTGAAAGTTATCTTCAGCGTGTCCGTTGCGCCTCCTATGCTGAAGCTTCAGCGTAAGTATTAGGCACGCAAAAAATCCGTGTCAGCCTGAGGCTGATGGGAAAATAATCAGTATAATCTTTTGGAATTAGCATGCTGATTCATTCGAGGGAATTTCAATATTTCACCGGCAACTGATACTCTCCCAACGGAATATAATTCGTCTTTTCAAACACTTTTCAAACTGTTATCGAATTGACATCAAAAATCTACAAGTGTCTGCGGGCTCTGCGAGATCCGCGGGAACCAATTTTTCTTATTTGAACAAGAACTCAATATTTCACCGGCAACTGATACTCTCCCAACGGAATATGATCAGTCTTTTCAAACACTCTCCCAGTTAATCGTAGCTGAGTTATCCGCGAAAGTTTAAAATCACGGTAAGCCTGCCGCAAATGACACCAACCGATCACATGCCAGCTAAAGGCGTAAAACACCAAGCCAATCGGTTCGATGGTGCGTTTACTCGATTCATCTTTGAAATTAAGGTAATCGAGTTCCAATTGCACTGATTTAGTAATGGATTCCTGAATGACCGGTAAGTAATTTAACTCCTGCGAAATGCACTCGGGAACTTGCAACCGGATAGAAGTACTCAGGTGATTCACTTGTTCTTTTTGCCCGGTTTTCAAAACGGTTTTCACTTTCGTTAATGCCGTCCCGAAATGGGTTTGTGTGCTTTTATCGGTAAAACCACTCACCAGCGATTCAGTCAATACCAATGCATTTGCTTCTTCTGTTGTAAAGGCAACGGGCGATAAGAAATAACCCTGCACCACAAAATAACCGCGGTTGGGTTCAAAACTGATCGGGATTCCAGATTCGCCCAACGCTTTGATATCGCGGTAAACTGTGCGTACGCTGATTTCAAAACGATCGGAAAGTTGCTCTGCGGTCACGAACTTCTTCGATTGCAACAAAGTCAACATACCAAATAAGCGGTCAATGCGATTCATCTTACAAAGCTTTGTCAGGAAACACTTTCCCCGGATTCAACAATCCTTTTGGGTCGAATACTTGTTTGATAGAGCGCATCAAGTCCAGTTGAATTTCCGAAAAAGCAATGTCCATAAACGGTCGTTGTACCAAACCGATGCCGTGCTCTCCGGAAATGGTTCCGCCCAACTTCACCACTTCGGTAAACAATTCGCGAATAGCTTTGGGCAGTTCGTTGTGCCACGCTTCGTCGGATAAGGTTCCTTTGAGGATATTGACGTGTAAGTTTCCATCGCCTGCGTGTCCGTAACATACCGCTTGAAATCCATAAGCTTTTCCGATGAGCTTCACGGCTGCCAATAATTGCGGCAATTGAAAACGCGGAACCACCGTGTCTTCTTCTTTATAGATGGAATGGCTTTTCACTGCTTCACCGACTTTCCGGCGCAGTTTCCACAAACTTTCTTTTTGGGCTTCGCTTTCGGCAAACAAGATTTCGTCGATATCGAATTGTTCTACCAACTCCATGATCTTTTCGCAATCCTGCATCATTACATCGAGGTTAAAACCGTCGAGTTCGATGAGTAAATGGGCATCGTGGTCGTCTTTCAAAATATCCGGCGCATCATCTACATGCGGAATGGTATACAAAATAGCATCGCGGTCCATGTATTCCAAACCACTCGGAATAATGCCTGCCATGAAGATTTTACTAACGGCTTCGCACGCTTGCGTTCCTTTTCGAAAAGGGACTAACATGAGTAAGGTTTGTGTAGGGTGGGGAATAAGTCGTAATACGATTTTGGTCACCACAGCCAGCGTTCCTTCACTGCCAATGATCAATTGTGTCAGGTTGTATCCTGTGGCGTTTTTGATCACATTCGCCCCCGTCCACATTACTTCACCGGTTGGCAAAACGATTTCCAAATTCAGTACCCAATCTTTTGTAACACCGTATTTTACTGCTTTCGGACCACCTGAGTTTTCGGCAATATTTCCACCAATGAAACACGAACCTTTACTTGCCGGATCGGGCGGATAAAACAATCCTTTTTCGCGAACGGCTTGTTGCAAAACTTCAGTAATAACTCCCGGCTCTGTGGTTACCTGATGGTTGTGTTCATCGATTTCCAAAATTCGGTTCATGCGTTCCAAACTCAGCAAAACGCCACCGAAATTGGCCAAAGCGCCACCGCTTAAACCCGTTCGAGCTCCGGATGGAGTAACGATCAGATCCTGCTCATAACAATACTTCAAAACGGCCGAAACTTCTTCCGTCGATTCAGGTTTCACCACCACGGAAGGATAAAACACAAAATCTTCCGTATGATCGGATGCGTAATGCTCAGAAATAGCTTCGCCAGATTCAACTCTTGTGCCTAGAAGTTCCAAGAAAAAATCAATGTGTGTCTGAAGAATGGTGCTTGTCATAAACAGAATTTGTTCAAAATTAACGATTAATTAGTGCACTGTATTTTGTTAATCAACTTTAATCTACATCAACCAACTTGATGGGTGAAAGGGAATTTTACAAAATCTTCTTTCGGATGCTAAAAAATAAAATGAAACAATGAACTTCTCAAAAAAGAATCCTATTTTCAACATCGGAAAAATAAAGTTATTTCCTATGCCATCTCAGGCAACGTAGTATTCTTGTAACCATACTAAATCAATAGATGAAATTAGAATTTAAATCTTCCCGGAATATGAAAACATTGAAATACTGTTTATTGTTGTGCGTTCAATTGACGTTCTTCAGTTGGTTAGGCGCGCAA
>Ga0302293_10001234_pt1 | contig 12799 bp, 11 predicted proteins | sample III_Fen_N2_2_FD_198758 | JGI IMG/M metagenome (GOLD analysis project Ga0302293, IMG submission 198758) | Peat permafrost microbial communities from Stordalen Mire near Abisko, Sweden - III_Fen_N2_2 | ecosystem: Environmental > Terrestrial > Soil > Wetlands > Permafrost | place: Sweden: Abisko... | reverse complement strand
CCGTGCGAGCAGTTTTTTGATGTTCTCTCGCTCCGTCTCGGTTTCCGGACGATCGCGAGGAAAGAACGTATCGGGCATACCGCAGGGCGCAAGGAGTTCGGTCTCGATAAAGTCGTGCACGGATCTGCCCATTACCCGGCTAATCACCTCACCGAGAATGCAAAAGCCGAACGAACAGTATGCCCATTCCGTTCCCGGTTTGGTGCGGAGCCCGATCGAAAGGCCGGCTTTGAGCCAATGAGTGTCTTTCATCATACCGATGTAGTCCCACGGAGATTTAAAATATTTATTTTCAAAGCAGTTCGAATCCGCCTGTAAGCCCGAAGTATGACTCAGCAACTGAGCGAGCGTTATATCCTTGAACGGGGGCACGCTCATTTCCGGAATGAGGTCGCCGACGCTCTGATTGAGGCGAAAATATCCGTCCTCTACGAGTTTGAAAATGGCGGTTGAAGTAAAAATCTTCGTGATCGACGCGATTCTATGGATCGTGTCCGGCTTCAACTCGCTTGGGTCGTCCTCACTGTAGTTGAGGCGCCCCATGGAAGCGGCCGCGAATACCTTTCCATCCCGCGAAAGGCAATAGTTCGCGGCAAAAATTCGCTGGAGCTCGATTTGTCTTTGAAAATGCGCATTGAGCTCCTCAATGCGGGACGGGTCAAAATCAACATCTTTGCAAGTAAAAGGCGTTTTAACTGTAATCATTTTTTATTCTCCCGATAATCACTATACAGCCGTTTTGTCGATAATGAAAATATTTTTTTTTACTTTTTTATGGGTTTGCGCCGAGATACTTGTGCTAGACCCGTACGCGCGATTCAAGGAGTACGGCATAGTCAGGCAAAAATGAAATCCGACCGACGACGTGTTATACTCTTCAGCATAGGGGGACAAACATGCATAAAAAAATAGTAATTACGATCGCATTCGGCATGCTATCGTTACTGTATGCGCAGACAAGGCTTGATTCGGGAATCATGTATGTTACGTCCGCTTCCGATCAGTTTTTCGGGCGCGGTCTTAGCGGCGATATTCTGTGCTCTGCCAATTTTCATCCGAATGGCGCACTCGTCGGAGGTATCTCCGTGGATTATCTTCCCGTGAAGAACACCGCATTTAATTATGCAAATTATATCAGTCCTTTTATCGGGCTTGGGTATGAAAAAGATATTTCGAGAATACTGCAATTTCGCATTTCCCTAAAAGCAGGGTTCGCCATGAGGGGAGATCAAATCCCATTCTTTTCAGAACTTAAGGTCGGATCGGACATATCGATAGCCACTCATTTTAAGAATAATTTTGAAATCGAACCCGTTATCGGTTTTGCCGCTTATTCGCAAGATATTAATTATGTTATTCCCTTTTATGAAATCAAGGCAGGATTACGATTCGGTTATACCTTTACCAATTTAAAATGGTAATCGGCTACGCATATTTCACTGATCCGTTCGGCCGAAAAGTCCGCAAATCAAAATGTCCAATCCGGTCAAGAACGTCCGTTCCGGATGATACTCCATCCCCTCGATTTGAATGACACGAAGCAGCGAAGGGAAATGTTCCATCCCCGGAGCCCATACGGGCAATTCATCATGCTGATGGCCTTCGGTATCCAGACTATGGGAACTGTCCATCAAAAGGCATCCGCGAATATAGTTCCCTATCGCATTCAGCGTATCCAGAGCCCGGCGCTCGGAAAATCCGGCCATCAGCAAAAAGGTAAGTACTTTTTCCACATAATCCAATGACCCCTCATTCAGCGCAGGACGCGATGCAAGGACTTGAACAGCGCGCGGATGTGCGTGAAGAGCCGACCAATAAGCGCATGCGGCTTCCCTAATGGCAACGCGCGGTTCCATCGACGGAAAATTATCCGGCAGACGGATCTCCGCCATGACTGCCTCAACAAGAGCGTCGAGCAAAGCGGCTTTGTTTGGAATGTAATGGTAGACAGCCATAGGATCGACACCGAGCGATTGTCCCAATCTGCGCATGGACAAACCTTCCAGTCCTTCTTCGTCCACCAGTTTCAGCGTATGGGCGACAATCACTGAACGATCCAGGCTTCGTCCTTCCGATTGTTTTGGCCGACCCCGGCTTTTCCCCACTGCTTTTTCTTCCGGCTTACTGCGCATGATTATATGGTGGCGTCAGAGCCATTTTCAGTCAATGCCTTTTTGAAGAAAAAATCCTTTTGAGTCACAAGCAACGCAATACAGATAATGACGAGAATACCCGTCTGGATGATTTTACTGTCGGGATTCGTATTGAACATCTCGTTCCCCACGTTCGCGCTTAAATGAAACACGATCGCGAGAATAATATTGCGTTTGGTTCTGAAATAGAGGTAGTTGCTCAGAAGGACATAGGTAAAAAGCGATAGCACAAAGTTAACGACAGCAAGAGGCCCCTCGCTTGCGACTTCGTTTTGATAGTAGCCCTGGATAAAACCAAGGGGCAGATGCCAAAGAGTCCAATATACTCCGAAGATGACAATGGTGATGATCAGGGAAAATCTGCGCCGAAGGCTGTCCAGTCCATACGTATGCCAGGCCAGTTCTTCCAGAACCGGCGCGATAATCAGGATAAACCATGCAGGGAAAAGTCCCGCACTGAATTTTTCCGAACCCGCCAGGTGAAACTGATCAGCGCTATAGCCAAAAGGCAATGAAATCAGCTGGGCCAAAAGAAGACTACAGGGAAGAAGTAAAAAACACGCCAAAAAAGCCGGTATCTTGATGTCCCGAAAACCGACAAAACGGGATACAAGCTCCTTTTTCAGCTCGGGGTTCTTCAGGAAAAGAACACCGGCTACGACGGCAGGAGAAGCCAGCCCCAATAAGCCTAGGGAACTCATCATGATTGTATTCAAGTCTCCGGCAGGCTGCCAGGAAATCCAGGCCGCAGTAAACCACATAGCCCAGGGGATTAAAAGAGAAAGAGTAAAAAACAAAAAACTATTCTTGTATTGATCCAGACGCATGTATGAACTCCTTTTATTCTACTACGTAGAATTAGAATACGATTAAGGTCAAATACTGTCAAGAAGGAAAAATCGGGCGCAAGGACGATTTATCCGGTGAACCTGTGAGCTGGGATTCGGCACTGAGTGCCACCGTTCAACTTTCCCTTGCTATCCATTTTGCCCGACTGATTTCGAATAAACTCCGTATAGCATAAGAACACCTTTAAAACTACTTTTTTTTAAATATATCTCCTGTCTAAACCGGGGTATAGTGTACGTATGGGAAAAATGATGGTTTTAATCGCAGCCATATTGATAGGCACCTTCGGATGCAGGAGTACACCACCCGTTTCATCTTCCGGCGAGATCGACGACACAAACTATCTGCAATCACTCTTCGATTCGCGCGAAAATGAAATCGTTATTCCCGCAAAAGATACCCCATGGATTACCAGTCCGCTTTATATCACCGCCTCGAACAAAAAAATAATTTTCATGGAGGGTTGCTATATAACGGCAAAAAAAGGCAGCTTCCAAAATACGGGAGATTGCCTGATCACGATTTATGATTCCGACAATCTGGTTCTCGAGGGAAACGCCACCGTACTAAGCATGCAAAAAAAGGATTACACGGGCCCGTCCTACAATAAAGGAGAATGGAGGCACGGAATCTCCATATTGAAAAGCAGTAATATCATTATCAAAAGCATGACTATACGAAACACGGGAGGCGACGGTATTTATATCGGACAGAATCCCCCGGAAACAGTTTGTGAAAATATCACATTGAAAAACCTGATTCTGGATAACAATCACCGACAGGGAATCAGCGTTACGTCTGTGCGGAATTTGCTGATAGACAGCTGTCTGGTAAGGGGAACGAAAGGAACGCCCCCCATGGCCGGGATCGATTTTGAGCCAAATTCCAATGAGTACGGAATTACCAGGTGCATAATCAAAAATTGCTTTTTCGAAAAAAACAGCGGAGCAGGAATACAACTATTTCTCGAAAAAATGACGGAAGCGCAGCCTCCCGTGGAAATAAAAGTCGAAAACACCGCATCAATAAACAACCTGTTCAGCGTGTCCGTCTACGGCATTCCTAAAGGCGTCAGAGGAAGCGTTATATTTACGGGATGCAGTCTTTCATTCATGCGCTGGATCTGCGTTCCCAAAGATTTCATCGTTCGTTTCGAAGATGCTGAGTAAAGCCGATCCCGGTATGCACGGTAAGAAAAAAGATTATCGATTTTTTTCAATTACAAACATTTATATAACGGGTAAATCGTCCCTTAGAGACATAACAGCGATCCGTAATTGTCAATCCACAATCTGATATTATTTTTTCCATATTCTCAAAGGTGATAATTACCGCTTTATCGCTTATTCTTCTCACTGTTTTAATTATCTCAATTTGCGCGGTTAAGGAAACTGAGGTAAAGAGCCCATAGGGAATATCAACGATTGATACATCAAAATGGTCGTTTATTTTATGCATATCCTTGCATTCGATAACATTATCAACGCCAAAAAAGGATAAATTCTCTTCTGCCTTCGAAGCTACTTTTCTGTTTATTTCATATCCTTTTATGTTTAATCCCATTGAAGCAGCTTCTATAATAACAGTGCCGACTCCGCAGCATGGATCGACAATTGAAAGATTGTGGTTATTTTGAACTGCAATATTATCGATTGTTCGAGCAATTCTAAGGCTTAAAGAATGACTATTCGTATTTGGTTTATGTTCATGATAATTCCATTCATTGTCATTCTTTATGCATGAGCCAAATATCCATGTGTGATTGACACGTATAAAACCAAGAAGTATCTCCGGTTGTTCATGGGTTTCAGCACTGTTGAGCGCAATACAGATCCTGCCAACAATTGTTTTCCAAAAGTTGTATTCAATTTCGTTCTTATCCACATTTACATACAGGAATTTAAAACTTTTAAACAACGGATTATTCAGAGCACTCACTTGTAATAATAATTCTTCAATACTATCCGCGGCAGAAATTATAGAAATTCTATGCTTAATGAAAACACTTCTTGACGGTAGCATGTCGATACCTGAAACAAAATGTTTTTCATCAATCGAAACCTGAAAAAGGCTCTTCATCTCCAACTTACATAAACCCTCTTCATTATCCCGGTAATTTATTATATACAAATAATCATCCCTTGAGTACACGGACAGCCTCCTGATGACAATAAGGTACAGGATTTTGTCCGCACCCCCAAAGCGGAAAAATCAAACCGGCGTTGACACCCAATCTACCTACTCCCGGTTGACTCAATTTTTTATCACTCCGCCTCTTGAATGTTCTTTCAATAATTTCCTATGGCACTTTATTTATAATTTTTGACGAACACCAACATCCGATTTATTTATTGAATAAATTAATACATTTGAATCGCATGATATTATTTCTATGGATGCATTATCAATATTCAATATATTGTTTTTTGTATTATCGAAATAAAAAGTATAGCTATTTGGTTCCAAGGCAAAAGTCGATCCTTTAGGCGGGACAAACACTTGTATATTACTTTGTGCAAGAGAACCATAATGTGTTGTATTTACCGTAGTAGATGTAGACCCATATCTTGACTCAGATGTTTCGTTACTTTCGAAAGGAACTTTATAATAATTGAAAATTGGAAAGTTATCTGAAGTTACTCCAAGAAATGTTAGTTGTGAAAAACTTTTTTTAACTTTACCTCCAACAGGGTCGGCTTTCCCAAAGGCATTTGGTAAATCTTGAGTGACAGTTAATGAATACAATTGACTGCCAACGGAAACCTTATATTTCCCAAATTCGACAGGATCAAAATTTTGATAAGTCTTAATCGTAGAACAACCGCTTAAAAGAAGAAGAAAAAGTAATCCAATAATTAATAAGCATTTTTGCATTTATCATATCTCCTTAATGAATCATAAATTAAAACACCTCTCCGTTAACATTGTGTTACTGATAAATAATCATCCTCAGCCCGAAGGGTCAATCCGACATTTAGTTAGGTAAATTTTCTAGACTATTCTCAACGCGGCTATTTTTCTATATTCTTGATAAGTTAAAAATATCATTACCGCATCAAAAATTGTAAGAATTATTAACCAAACACTATGTGTATTTATAAATCTATATGTCTGATAAATACTGAACAACAAAAGGAAAACTATTGATAATGGATAAGCCCAATATTTTTTTCTTCTCAGTAAATAAATTATAACAAGTTTAATTACTCCATGTGTTAATAAATAAAAAGCACTAAACAATTGCACGGATACAGAATAAGTATTACTTAATGAAAATAATAATTTTACAAGAAAATCATTTGGATCTTCAGACAATTCATGCTGAGTAATTTTTGTAATAATTATATGCACTTGATTCGGACTTACGAGAATCAATAAAGCACTGCCGATAACTTCGAGTATTCCATCAATGCCTTTTATGAAAAGCCCTATTTCAAAACTTACATGGATTATTTGTTTTACTAACATCCTTTTTACAGACATAAAAACTCCTTGCACAAATAACATCATTAATCAGTAGTGATATAACCCTAGTATATCATGATTATTCTTTCAAGCTGAACTGATAGAGTAACAGTTGCGCAGCGCAGCGAGAAACCACGCGTTGATAAATTTCCTATCCGCACCCGAGCGCGATCTTTTTCTTCTCTTCCTCTTCGCGCAAGGGGTTGAAGCGGAAAGCCCGGAGTGAGGAAATGGCCGTCTTCACTGGCCATTTCCTCGCGAGGACTTGTAGCGGAAAGCCCGACGGAAAAATCGGACGCAAGGACGATTTCTCCGGTGCGTCCAAATGATTCTCTATACCGAACGGTAGGTATAGAGGGCGGGAAACCCGCGGGCAATCGGTTGCAAACAGTCGCGTTTTCCGATATCTTGTGACATATGATTACAGTAACTGACCTCAGTCTCACCTTCAGCGACAAACCCCTTTTCAAGGATGTCAACCTCAAATTCACCCCCGGCAACTGCTACGGCATCATCGGGGCAAACGGGGCGGGCAAGTCCACGTTCCTCAAGATTCTCTCGGGAGAGCTCGAGCACGACAGGGGCGACGTCATCATCCCCGCAGGGCAGCGCATGGCAGTCCTGAAGCAGGACCATTTTGCCTTTGACCAGTACAGCGTCAAGGACACCGTCATGATGGGATATCCGAAACTTTTCAATACGCTCAAAGAACGCGAGTCGATTTACGAGAAGGCCGATTTCACCGAAGCCGACGGCATTCGCGCGGCCGATCTCGAGGCTGAATTCGCCGAGATAGGCGGATGGGAAGCGGAGAACGAAATAGAAAAAATGCTTTCGGGACTCGGTCTCGAGGAAGACCATCATGATAAAAAAATGGGCGAGCTCGACGAGGGACAGAAAGTACGCGTGCTTCTCGCTCAGGCAATTTTCGGAACGCCGGACATTCTCCTTCTCGACGAACCGACGAACGGTCTCGATCTTGAGTCAATCACCTGGCTCGAGGATTTCCTGATGGACTTTCCGAACACGGTCATCGTCGTAAGCCATGACCGTCACTTTTTGAATACCGTGTGCACGAACATCTGCGATATCGATTTCGGGAAAATTCGCCAGTACTCGGGTAACTACGATTTCTGGTATCAGATGAGCCAGATCATGCAGAGGCAGTCGCGCGACCAGGCGAAAAAGCGCGAGGACAAGATGGCGGATCTCCGCGAGTTTATTTTGCGGTTCTCGGCGAACGCTTCTAAGAGCAAGCAGGCCACGAGCCGCAAGCGCGTCTATGACAAGCTCGCGCTTGAGGGCATCGAGGTTACGACGCGGAAATTTCCTTATGTCAATTTCAAACCGGACAGGGATCTTGGCAACAATGTCGTGCGCGCCGAAAAACTGAATTACAGCTACGAGGGCGTTCAGCTCCTGAATAATTTTGACCTTACGGTAAACCGCACGGACAAGATCGCGTTTGTCGGTATGGAGCACAATTCGAAAAGTGCTTTGTTCGATATTCTCGCAGGTGCAGTCACCGCAGAGTCGGGAGACGTGTACTGGGGACAGACGGCGAAATGTACCTATCTCGGAAAAGACAATACGGCGTTTTTCGCCAATGACCTGAACATCACTGAATGGTTGCGCCAGTATTCGCCGGAGCAGGATGATGCATACGTTCGCGGTTTCTTGGGCCGGATGCTTTTCTCGGGCGACGAGTCGCTTAAGCCGGTCAAGGTGCTTTCGGGAGGCGAGAAGGTCAGGTGCATGCTGTCGAAGCTTATGCTCACGGGAGCGAACGTCCTGATCATGGACGAACCGACGAATCATCTCGACCTTGAGGCGATCACGAGTCTCAACGAGGCGCTCACGGATTTCCCCGGCGTCGTTCTCTTCAACAGCCATGACCATGAGTTCGTCAACTCGATCGCGAACCGCATTATTGAAATCACCCCAGGCGGCGTGATCGACCGCATGATGCCGTTTGACGATTACATGGTCGACGAGCAGGTGAAGACTATTCGCAACGAAATGTACAAAGGCGAGATCAAGAAATTCAATATCTAAAAGGATAAAAATGATTTCCGAACGCCTTCAAAAGCAGATGGATTTTCTAGTTGAAGTCGAGAAACTCAAGCTCGTGTACCGGCAGAATATGGCAGTCGACTTGAGCCGGCACGAAAACACTGCCGAGCATTCCTGGCACCTCGCGCTGATGGCGGTGGTGCTTGCGGAAGAGGCGATCGATCCGGAGGTTGATCTCCGCACGGTCATCGAGATGCTTTTGATTCATGATATAGTCGAGATCGATGCAGGCGACACGTTCCTTTACGATGCGACAGCCAACCTCGACAAGGATGAGAGGGAAGATCGCGCTGCGAAACGGATCTTCGGACTTTTACCCGAAGATCAGAAAGACCGCTTTATTGCATTGTGGAAAGAATTCGACGAGCGAAAAACGGCGAGCGCGCTTTTCGCCTCCGCGATAGACAATATGCAGCCGGTGATCAATCACTGGGCCTCCGGCGGCTACGGTATAAAAAACCATGCCCTTAAAAAAGAGCAGGTAGTTGAAAAGAAAGCATTCATCGCGAAAGCCTCTCCCTCGCTTTGGGAATACACGAAAAAGACGATAGACAAAAGTACCGTGGCGGGGTTCTACTCGGAAGAATAAAAACCGATTCATTCATTCGCACATTTGCGTCCACGCGGCTAATCTCAATCGCGTCAAATCGTCGCAAAAAAAAAGCGGCCGTTTGGCCGCTTTTTCCCGCTATTGGCATTAAGCTAGCAAATCTATTTGTACGCCCTGTCCGTCGGCCAAGGGAGCCTTTGTGCGGAGCGCTTCAGTGCCTTCATTGTCCGGTCTGCTTTCTGCTGCTTCTACGTCGCGTGAGCGGGAGGATACTGCGTACATATTCACTTGATTGGCATCGCCTGTTGAATTTATAGTCATATTTCACCTCTTGATAATAGTATACTTCGGGCGGAACCTGAAGTCAATAAAATCGCCCTGCTTTATAATAATCATTTAAAAATCGACTCTGGTTCCCAATGATAATTTCCAGCCCTGCGCGCCATCGAATACATACACGTCGCCGTCGTTGCCGCTCTGTAAGCTGAAACCGCTTAAAATCTTGAAACCCTGAAGAGGTGCCCAATGAAGCCCGATACTCGAAATTGCCGAGGCGTCTATCGGCGAAATGACGCTGCGAACGTAGGCAAACAGAGTGTCGCTTTTCCAGCTGATTTGCGGAAAAAGCGAAAGTGCGTACGGTGAGGCATTTCCGTCGCCCGAGAGCGGATTGAACGGCGCGGCGTACAAAGTTTCTGCGTTCCATTCGCCATAGGGACTGACCATCGCCTCAAAGCGAAAGTCGAGGGTGCCCGATGACGGATTTTCTCCATATGAGGATAGGGGAAGCTGATAGAGAGCGCCTCCGCTTATGCGCCAACTTTTTTTCGTATCCGGGCTGAACGGTTTGTCGGAGCCGAGCTCGATGCTGCTTGACGCATGAAGATCGGCGAGAAGGTGTCCTTGAAGGCTTACATACGGTTTATGAAGTTCATCTGTCCCGTCCCACAGGTAACCGGTTTCAAATTTAAGCCCACCGAGTTTTGTATATGCCCGTCCTCCCGCCGAAGTTTGCTTAGGTCCGGCGATTTCGGGCGCGCTCTTTTTTTTGAACTCGGCTTGTAGTACAGGGTTTTCGTCCGCCGAAGCCTTCGCCTGAGCGTACTGCTGCCAGGCAAGAATCGGCAGATCGGGCGGGAGCGCGACGGCTTCGATAAATGAAAAGTCTCCGATGGGCAGGTAGAGCGAGGCAAGCCATGCATTGTTGTCGCGCAGTTCTTCCGCGCTCAAGTCCGCGCCCTTTCCGCCGAAGATTACGTCGCCCGCGTTGTACATATATCCTTCGCCCCACGAAAGCCGGGTTTTCCCCATTGTCAGGCGAAAGGCGGCGAGCTGGGCTTTGAGCCATGCTTTTTGAATGTCGATGAGCACGGTATCCGTTACCTCGACGTCGACGGTCAGCTGTCCTTTGACCTCGTTAAGTCCTTTGGAGGAGAGACTGAATTTTCCATTCGACAAATTATAGAATCCCGTGTCTCCCGACTCGGTCCGTTCGGCATTGGCCATCAGAGTGAGTTCGGTGGAGACAACCGTTTCAGCTGACAATGTCATCGGCGGAAGAACGAACGCCGAGGCAAGCAATGCAATGCCTCCGAGCAGACGGTTCTTTAATTTGTTTACCATGACAGGTTCTCCAGAGTGAACGTCTTGGCGGGTATCGGTATATTGATTTCAATGTTTTTAAATTGAAGCTCCGTCCTGGTTCCCTTTTTCAGTTTATCCTCGACCACCAAATGACTGCTGAACGGAAACCCCGAAACGGTAACGACGTCGGAAAACCTGATTTCCTTTAGTTCCTTCCCTGACAAAGCGTAGTTTTTAATAAGGACAGGGAGATAGTTCGACTTGTCTACCCAAATTTCCTGTTTTGGATAGGCGATATTTTTTTTGTTCGCTTCGAGAAGGATATGAAAGCACGCGCGGCCGTCAATTGTCTCGCCTTCCGCGAGCGTCGCCGTATAATTGTCCTTGCGGTTTCGGTTACCGGTCAAATCTTCGTACGAAATATCGCTACCCGCCATGTTTTGGCGCAGAGCCGCTCCCTGCAGCCTGGTTATTTCTTCAGATTCGGGAAAAAAAAGATAGAGCTCCTTGCTGTTACGCAAAATTTTCTGACCTTTTTCCGCGGCTGACGTAAACTCCATGAAAGAGTCATCCTTCCCCCGCGCGTTATTAATGAACTCTGTTTTTCTGATACCGAGAGAATCGGCGATTGACATCGTACCAAGGGATTTCATCGTATCGAAGGTCTGTCCCTTGTCGAGCCTTGAAAGAATTTCATCCGCACTCAGGCTCTGAGCCCCGGCCGTTGCGGCTCCGATCACGGCGAAAACTGCGACTGCCAGACAGTTACGTATTCTAATTATTAGCGATTTCATATTCATTTTTCTCTCCCATATATTCGTTTAATTGCGCAGAGCGTCAACCGGCTGTATTCGCGCGGCCATCGACGACGGCAAAAGAGATGCGAGACCCGAAAGCGCTATAGTCATCGCGAGAGCGCTCGCTACCGATTGAAGCGAAAGCACCGGATATAATTTGGCCGGAAACTCAAGATTGATGCCACGCATCAAAGCGCTCAAATCCATGCCGTAATGGCCGAAAATCGCGGCGACTATCGAGCCCACCGCGCTTCCGCCTACGGCGCCGATCGCCGAAAGAAACAAAGCTTCGAGGAGGAAAAGGACGATGAGCTCCCGGCCGTACATTCCCAATGCCCCAAGCGTGCCGATTTCAATGCGCCGCTCGAAGATGACCATCATCGTCGTGTTGATAATTACGGCGCTGCCCAGCATGACGAACATCGCTCCGATAATATTGATAATGACATTCATGTATTGGACCATCGTGTACACAAAGCTCGCCTCCGTCCAGTTTGCGGCTTTAAGCCCTTGCGATGCGAGTATGCCGTTCCATTTGGCGGTAAGCGCGGCGATATCGGTTCCCCTTTTCGCCTTGACCAGCACTTCGATGACCGCGCCTTCCATCTGCAAAAAGCCCTGCGCTTTTTCAAGGGATGTCATGAAAACGAGACTCGAAAGCGTCGCAACCGGTATGTCGAGCAAGCCGACGACCTTGAGCGTTATCTTGTTCGGGCTCCGGTTCTTCGTCATCGACATTACGCTGAATTTATCCCCGACGGAGATTCCCAGTTTTTTCGCGAGCCCGGCTCCCATGACCGCTTCGCGCTCTCCGTTCGCGGGAAGCCTTCCCTCGGTAAGCATGCCGGATACTTTCGAGTACTTTTCTTCCCGGGCAAAATCGACGCCCCATCCCTGCGACTGAAATCGCTTGCCGTTCCGTTCGATCAATCCCCCAAAGAGAATTCTCGGCACGGCGCATTCGGTTTCCGGCTGACCTTCAGCCCACTCAACCATTGCCTCCCCGTCGGGAACGTTGAGATGCATGGGATTCAGTATCTGGTTTTTTTCGAATTCGGGATTATTGATTTTAATTTCGCCGTAGGTAAAAGTTTGCACGTTATAGACCAGTTCTGCCTTCATTCCCGCGAGTACGCTAAAACCGAAAACCAGAACCGCGCTCACGACGGCCATCGCCGTCAATGAAAGAAGGCTACGATGACCGTTTCGATGAATATTACGCCATGCCATCATGTATAGTTTCATAGTACGTTCCTTTTTACTCAGTTTTGACGCAAGCAATCGGTGATTTGCATTTCCGTCGAACGACGCACCGGAAAAACCGATAC
>Ga0302293_10001230_pt1 | contig 12807 bp, 11 predicted proteins | sample III_Fen_N2_2_FD_198758 | JGI IMG/M metagenome (GOLD analysis project Ga0302293, IMG submission 198758) | Peat permafrost microbial communities from Stordalen Mire near Abisko, Sweden - III_Fen_N2_2 | ecosystem: Environmental > Terrestrial > Soil > Wetlands > Permafrost | place: Sweden: Abisko... | reverse complement strand
TCGTACTTTCTTTTGAAGGATCACATCTATTTTCTCATGCTTTCCAGGAGTCAAAACGATATTGAAATCACTGGTCATCAATTGGAAAGATGGTGGAATCCCATTCGGATAGATTTTGACTTTCCAATTTCCTGGCCTTAAGTCTTCAAAATTGAAAGAACCATCTCTGCCTGACAATATACGAAATGTTTCCTTGCCATTGCTAGCCTCTATAATTAATTTGTCAATTTCCTCTTTGAATGGGATGAATCCTTTTTGCCCTGCATGTTGATCTTCCTGAATGACCAAATGACCCTCAATTCGTGCAGATTTGGTAACCGCAAATTCAAAATGAGTCACGACACTTGGTGCAATTTCTACCCAGAAAGGTCCGGGCTCTTCTGTAATGGTGTTTAACCCGAAACTGGATTCCAATGTGCCCAGCATGTATGTGCCCACTTTAACCACGGGAAATCTAAAATTCCCATTTTTATCGGTCAATACCGTAATGCCATTTAAGTTAAGACGGATCTTATCGACAGATTCCACTCCCTTGTTGATGATTTTTCCCATTAAGCTACCCACATCCTTCCGTTTTGCAATGGGAAGATTAAACGTATGGCTATATCGGAGTTGCGCATTCAGTTCTTTTTGATTTAGCGTGTTCCGTACCAAATTGTAATTCAAACCCAAGGAGAATTCATTATTGTCGTTGATTTTACAAACAGATTGAAGTGAAATCAAACTTCTGTCTGTGGTGTAATATCTGAATTCGTAATTGCTGGTATAGTTGAAATCGATGGAGAAGCGATCTTGGACCCTTGCAGCAATGGCTCCGCCATAATAGAACTGATCCTTTCCAGTGACATTTTTTTGTTTACCCCCTTGGTAATTTAAATATCCAGACATTGAAATTGCATCGCTGAACAAAATGCTCAAGTGAAACGAACCATTGTAGAATACAGAACTTTCATAGCCTTGAGTTACAAGCAAGTTATTCATGATACCATAGTCACCGGCAAGATTCGTCGTAACGATCCCAAACTGATCGTTCAAGCACAGTTGCCCATTGTACTGCTTGTAATTAAAAAGGGGAACTGGAGCTTTGTCACGAACGGAATTGGCGACTCCACCCAAAGTCAGTGTATGATTGGGCGATATTTGAAAATTTCCTGATAAGCTAAAATTCTCACTATAAGGCGCATTGGTATACATGGTGTCAAGTGCCAAGTTTGAATCATTGGTGTCGTACTGGAAATTGATGCCGAAACGTTTTAATGATACGTTCACTCCAGAAATTAGGCGCCTTGTGTTTGTAACGAATCCCGGGAAGTCTGGCTCAGCCTGCAAATAGCTGAAATGGGAGGATATTTTCCCGAACTTAACGGATAAACTCCCTTTATAGGCATTGGAAATTATATTATTTCGTTGCCCCAGTGCAATTTCGTACGTGGTTCTCAACCAGTTGAAAGGTTTGTTTATACCCGAAAGGCTAATCAATTGTGTTGCATTGTTCAACGTGTCCAATTTATTCAATAACCCTGCTGAAATGACATTATCGTTGTTGAATGTGTAATTTGAAAAAGCCGAAAATACCTCCTTAATGGATGGATAATACCGTGGATGATTGTAAAACCCACCAAAGGTGAATTTATTAAGATTGATTTTTGCCATTCCTCCTCTACCATTTCTAGAAGATTCTGTCAGTTCACTTAAACTATAATTGACATCACCTAAAGAAACTTCTACATGAGGGGCCAAATACTTGAGAAAGTATTCTTCATTCAATCCAAAAAGCGGATTTCCACTTTGGTCTGGTCCTCTAAGTTTAAACTCAATCCGCTCCTTCTTGATTTCATTGATATAACCGTTGCCGATTACCTCAAACATCGAACTGTAAATACGGTTTCCGAACCTATTGCTGGAAACACCTATCCCCGTCACTTTTACTGGAAGTCGTTTGAATCGGTCAAATTGGACGTTGGAAGATGGAAAGAGATCGAAATTGTTGTAAATGTTCTGCTCGGTTTCTGGTTTGTCTTTAATGTAGGCAGACATCACCATCGATTGTTGCGTATACGAATCGATGTCTTTGGTGGTCTTAACGCTATAGGAAACAAATACGGAGGAATCTTTTGGAATCAAAAAGTTTTTTGACTTTGTCTCCTGTTGATAAATGGCGGTGGTTTTTACTTCGATGTCCAGATTTGATTTGTTCTGAATCCAAAATCGAGCTCCAACCGTATCGCCAGCATAAACATACGATTCGGATTTCATCTTTTCCACGCTAATCTCATAACGTGGTTTCACATTAATGGGTAATTTTAAAACACCGATGGATTGTGCGTTTTTCTTATCGAAGGCTTCGAGCTCAACAATGAAATCACCTGCTCTTAAATTGTTGGGTATTTGAACGCCAATAATCCTATTGACGCTTGCATTTTTTTCAGCATTTAAATTGGAATAGTCGGAGATGAATTTCCAACCCTCACCTTTCGTTTTTAAACGGAGTTCAATGACTCTATCGGTGTTGCTTTTATTGGTAAGGTTTACAACTACATTGATATTAATACCAGCATCAACTTCTCTTTTCTTATCATTCGTCAATCTCGCGACAACATCATTTCCCTGTGGAAACGCTGTCAAAATTGAAAACCATAGAAGAAAAAATAAAATTAATGACCTCAAAGTTCATGAGTTAAATATTAGAAATAAAGTGTATACTCTAATCCAAACACGTCATTATCCGGCCCAGCAGCAACGATCATAGCAGTATACGTTTTCTTTGAAGGCAATCCCTCCAAATCCAATTTAAATCTTGTAGAAGTTGTCGGGTAAAGGCCTTTTTTAGTAGCAGTTATGGTTTTAACCAGTTCCCCTTTTTCATCGTAAAGTTCCATTGTCAATTCGGGAGAGATGTAATGATCTCCGTTGTTTATCATATCAATGGCTAAATACAACTTCTTATCGTCGGTTCTAACCAAGGTGGGTTCAAGAAATTTTAAGGAACCCACACCCTTGTTGTTCATGTCCGTAATTATCTGAACAGCGTACCTTGTTACCGTTCTGATGTTTAAATCGCCAGATTGGTTGGGATCAATAGGCGTAACACCTTCAACCATCAACACGCTCCAATAAGTACCCTTTAAACTGTCGACAGCCGGTATTTTTATTTCATATTCAATATTTCTGGCTTCTTTGGGTTTTAGGACCACCGTTTTTGGGCTGTATTGCAACCATTGTGCATTGGATCTACTGTGTTGTGTGGGTTCGTCGTAAAAAGTTTGATCCTTTAAATTGTATAATAAATCAGTTTGATATATTCGTACTTCTTGATCAGTTGACTCATTGTTTAGAATTCTGATTTCGCCTTTAACAGTTTCGCCTGGATTTGCTGTGAAATTGTGTTTTAGGCTTCCCAAGACTTCTACGGATGCAAAAGTGCGACCCGTAAATAAAACAAGAAACAAGCTAATAAGAATTGGAAGTGTTTTTTTATTAAAGCGCATGATCAACTGATTTAGGTACGATTAATCCTCTTAATTTAGTATAAGACCCGGACAAAAGTATCAGTTGTTTGTCAAAAAACCTAATTCACGAGCAGAATTTTTCAAAGCGATGCAACAAATGTCACTATTTCTTTTGTTTTCTTTGAATAATCACATTTATTGAGCTGCAGTCAATGTGAGTGTGACGATAATTTGCACACCTGAATTGGCCCTTAGGGCACCGTAAGTGGATGTGTTCGAGTCAAGTGCGAACGTGAACCGAAGAGGATATCCGTCACTTGCAGCCGTTCCGGAGTAGCATGTGGTAATGTTGGTCACGATCGGTCTGTCCGTGGCATCCAACGTTACTTCGGAACCCAATGTCCCGGCAGAGCCAATTAAGCTGGCATTGGGTTGTTTTGCCTGTAGTTTCAATATGGTTCCAGTAGGTACTGTCCCTGAGGTTATTTTGGCGCTCAAGGTTCTATTTGTAGCACGAATGACGGATGAAAGCAACAGTCTGGCCGTGGAATCTGATTTGCTAGCCTCGATGGACTGACCAGCATTTTGTTGAAGTAAAGACAGGTTGATGACACTTGCGCTGGTTTTAATTAAAGAAACCTCAGGTATGTTCAACGACAACGTGCTTGTGGCAACATTGGTGTCAGCGGCCTTCAAAGTTTGCATCGCGCTTAAGCTAAGCGAAAGAGCGAGCACCGTTAGTATACCTTTCCTGAAAGACATGTTGTTAATCTTGTTAGTTCCTTAATTGGCGTCCGAAAGCGTAAAAGTCACTGTGACTTTTGTTTGTTCATCAATATTGGCATTTTCTCCTTGTGTGATGGGCTTTATCTTATAGGTGTATTTGATTACATACCCATCGTTATCTCCTGTTCCTGACCAGCAAGTGCCAATGTTTGCGATAATGACCTTGTCATCGGTGTTCATCGTAATCGCCTCGGCGTATGTCCCAGCCTCACCGTTAAAGTTGGTCGTTACAGGTGGTAAGGCCTGCGCTGTCAACTCTGTTCCTGATAGAGCTTTGGACATTTTTACTGTTATAATCCTATATATTCCAACTTCCGCAAGAGAGGATATTCTTAATCTCGTATCTGAGTTTTCTGAAGTTTTGTTCAACGCCGCCCCCGCCTCTGTTACACCATCGATTTGCATTTCAATATCTCCGGTAGCTATACCCAACAAAGCCGTTCCATCAAGATGAAGATTTACTTTGTGTGAGGCCGTCTCAGAATTTTGTCCGAAAACTCCTAATGAGGTTGATGTGAACAGAAGGCATACAACGACTATTTTTTTAAATAGTGCCATGGCCTTCTATTGTTTTTATATTTCTTCAGAGAGCGTATAAGTTACCGTTACTTGCCTACCGTTCGTAAATGTAGCACCAGCAGGTTTGTTCAAAGTGTATTTGATTTGGTAACCGCTATCAACGTCCGTACCAGACCAACAAAGACCAATTGCGTTGATCAATGTTCCAGTTTTCATCGTATTACCATCCAATTGAACAGCTCCAAGTGGTGTGCCATAACCAGCGGGGTCACCACTGAAACCAGCAGGAGCGTAAGCTAAAACAGAAATGCTGCTACCACCATCAACGGTACCAGTTGTGATGCCGACATCGATTTTACGAGTTTTACCCGTAGATACAGAGGATGATATCCTGATTCTCGTGGCATCATTGCTAGCTTCAGTAGCGATGGCAGCCCCTGCTACGGTTGCGCCAGCCAAGTTCAAGTCGATGTCACCCGTTGTGATGCCAATCAATGCGGATTCTCCAAGATTCAGAGTGACCTTGTGGGCGGCTGTTTTTTGAGCGTACGAAGTTAACGATGTTGCCAATCCTGCGATCAAAGCGATGGCGAAAATTCCCAATGTCTTTTTCATTGTCGTGAACGGTTTTGTTAATATTTGAAATTTAAATTTGTTTAAACCTTATTATCTGCAAATATAGGAGGTTTTTTATTGTTTCAAACAAAAAAAACTACACAAAAAGGATACGCTTCAATAATAATTTAGGATACAAAAAGGAAGCATTTTTGTCTATTATACTACTTTTTAATACTTTAGCTCATTTATTGGGCTGCTGTCATGGTCAGTGTGACTATTATTGTCACACCTGAATTCGCTCGAAGCGAGCTATAAGTAGCAGTGTTCGAGTCCAGTGCATAAGTGAACCTCAAGGGGAATCCATCACTGGCGGCTGTGCCTGAATAGCAAGTTCCGATGTTGGTGACGATGGATCTGTCCGTAGCATCCAAGGTTACCTCTGCTCCCAATGTCGTTGCCGAACCAACAAAACTGGCATTGGGTTGTCTTGCCACCAGTTTTAGCAGGGTGCCTGTTGGTACGGTTCCCGATGTTATTTTGGCGCTTAGCGTCCTGTTTGTTGTGCGGATGACGGATGTGACCAAAAGCCTGGTCGTGGAATCCGACTTGCTGGTTTCGATGGATTGGCCTGCATTCCGTTGGAGTAAAGAAAGGTTTATGACCCCAGCGCTGACTTTGAGGAGGGAAACCTCAGGAATGCCAAGTGACAACGTTGTAGTGGAAGTATTGGTGTCCACAGCTTTCACAGTTTGCACCGCGCTTGTAATAAGCGAAAGTGCAAGCACTGTTAATATACCGTTTCTTAAGGACATGTTTTTTCTCTTGTTAGTATCAGTTGGCGTCTGAAATCGTGAACGTCACTGTTTCCAGTGTTTGTTGATCGATATTGACGATTTCACCCTGTGCTATTGTCTTGATCTTATAGGTGTATTTAATTGTGTATCCATCGTTCTGATCGGTGCCCGACCAGCATGTGCCAATATTGTTGATGAGAACCTGGTCTTGGGTACTCAATGTGACCACGCCCGCATAAGACCCGCCATCACCTGTGAAATGTGTGGTAGAAGGTGGCAATGCCTGTACGGTCAATTCGGTCCCGCTAAGTGCTCTTGACATCTTCACTGAAACAAGTCTCACAATTCCGATCTCAGCAAGAGAGGTGATTCTTAATCTTGTATCTGAGTTCTCCGAGGTATTGGTCAATGCTGCCCCAGCCTCTGTTACACCTTTGATTTGTAATTCAATATCTCCGGTTGCAACGGCCAACAAAGCTGCTCCTTCTAAATAAAGGTTCAGCTTATTGTTGGCCGTTTCAGAATTTTGTCCGAAAACTCTTGTCGAGGTTGATGTAAACAGAAGGCTCGCAATGACTATTTTTCGAAATAGTGCCATGGCCTTCTATTATTTTTTATATTTCTTCGGAAAGTGTATAGGTTACCGTTACTTGTCTGCCGTTCGTAAAGGTTGCACCAGCAGGTTTATTCAACGTGTATTTGACCTGATATCCGCTGTCGACGTCTGTGCCTGACCAGCAAGTACCAATGGCGTTGATCAAAGTACCGGTTGTTTTGGTCAACCCGTCCAGTTCAACTTGAGCAAGAGGTGTGCCATAACCGTTGGGGTCGCCACTAAAACCAGCAGGTGCATAGGCTAGAACATAAATGCTACTACCTCCATCAATGTTTCCAGTGGAGATGCCGACATCCAATTTACGGGTTTTACCTGTAGATACAGAGGAGGAAATCCTGATTCTTGTGGCATCGTTGCTCGCTTCTGTGGCGATTGCTGCCCCGGCAACGGTTGCGCCTGCTAAATTCAAATTGATGTCTCCTGTTGTGATGGAGATCAATGCAGACTCTCCAAGATTCAAGGTAACCTTGTGGTTGGCTGTTTTAGCAGCATAAGATGTTAGCGAGGTTGCCAATCCTGCGATTAAAGCGATGGCGAAAATAACCAATGTCTTTTTCATTGTCGTGAGCGGTTTTGTGAATATTATTGTTGCTAATTCTGTTAAATACGATTTTATGCAAATATAGTAGGTTTATTGCTGTTACAAACAAAAAAGATTACACAAAAAGGATACGCTTCAGTAATAATTTAGGATACAAAAAGGAAACAGTTGAAGAAAGTCCTGTTATGGATTGTCGGAAAGTGTGAACGTGACTGTCAAACTGATCATGTAACTGGCGGCCGCACCGGTACTCAGCATCGTATAATAATAGGAATCGTTGGGTTGCCAGGTAAAGGTTAAATTGTAGCCATCGGTAGTGGCAGTCCCCGTATAGCAACTGCCGATGCCGTCCACTATGATTTGGTCTACATCTTTGATTAGTGTGATACCACTCAATACGGCATTTCCAAAATCGCCTTGAGTGGCTGGGTAGGAGCAATCGGCCGACACCACTTTAAGCAAGGTTCCGGTTGGGATTGTGCTGTTCGATACTTTTGCCGTGATTCGTCTGGATTTGCCGGGTAAAACAATCGAAGTAACTTTCAAATATAAATTTGAGTTTGAGGCGCTTGATATCTTGGCGCCTGCGCTGGAAGCATTTAGTGTCATGCTGACGGATGCAGGTGTCGTGGTCGCTTTGATGTAGGCGAATGCGGGTATGACTACACTGAAGTTGTCGTATACGATGGTGGCAGCAGTCGAATTGAAAATTGACAACCCCAAGCAAAAAGTAATTAAAAGTACATGGCTTATTCGCATATTTGTTCCTAATCCTTTCTTACTCGTTGGAAACTATGGTATAAATGACCCCTGCTTCAATTTTGAGTGAATCCAAAACAAAATCACTCGGATCGTACTCCGGATTCATTTCCCATGTAAATGAAAGCAAATGACCTTTATTGACCCCTAGACCGGTATAACAACTGCCAATGTTGGTGACGATCGGTTGGGGAGAAGTTGATAGAATGATGGAACCTGAAGGCTTTCCGACCATTCCGGCTCCTGCACCCACGTCGGGTCCAATTTTAAGCCGAATCAAGATTTCAGCAGGTAGAGTGTTCCTGCTCAAGCTGACACAAATGGCATTGGTGGAGTATCTTTCAACCAAGGAGGAATAGTTCAGCCAAAGTTTTCCGACCGATTTTGGAGTCAAAATTTGTTCGGTGCCTTTTCCGGGTACAAAACTAAATTTTAAATCGGATCCTGCCAGATAAATACTTGCTTTTGAGGGTATTGATAACTGAATCGGCAACGAAGCTGCATTCTCACCCGGCATTCTGTTTTGAGCAGATAAGAAGTAGGCGCCGATTATCAATAAAAAATATAGGCTGAAGTATTTTCTTTTACCTGGCAAAACCATGTCGTGGCTGTTTTTCAGAAAACTCCTATTGCAAATCAAAATGATCAATCAGTTCGAAAATAGAAAGGCTCATTCCAATACAAAAATAACGTAAAAATTAATGATTTGCAAATAATATTCCTCCTTTCACCCAATTTTGCTATAATTCACTTTTTGAAGTTGTTTTCCCAGTTAGCGCCTTGGTGAATGGGTTTGATGCCTAATAAAATGTTGTAGAACATACTTTTTTACCCATCGATTTCACATTCCTTTCGTATTTTTGTTCAGTATAGAACAGCATAGAACAGCATAGTTTAAAAAATCATAAGTGTATGGAAGTCAACTTCTTGTCAAATTCGACCAAAGTTAGGCAAATGGCGGAAGCCATTCGTATGGCCATCTCGCAGGGTGAATTCTCCGAAGGGGAAATGTTGCCGTCCATCAACCAGATCAGCTCCAAATACAACGTGGCGCGCGATACGGCGTTCAAGGCATTTCAGGAACTCAAACAGAAGGGTGTCATTGAATCGGCACCGACCAAGGGCTATTACGTATCGTCTTCAGTCAATAACATATTGGTGTTGTTGGACATCTTCAGCCCGTACAAGAACGACCTGTACAATGCCTTGACCCGCAACTTGGGCCCGCACAACCGGTTGGACCTGTATTTCCATCATTACAACGCCGAGCATTTCAACAATGTGATCATGAACAGTTTGGGAAAGTACAACCGCTATTTGATCATGAACCTTAAGAACGACGCCTATTCGACGGTGTTGGACAACATCGACAAGAGCCGCATCCTGTTGCTGGACTTCGGTAAGTTCAACAAGGACGGTTTCGCTTATGTTTGCCAAGGGTTCGACACCACCTTGTACGATTGCCTGCAATCCGGTGCCGAGCTATTTAAAAAATACAAAAAGCTGAACTTTATTTTTCCGGTGGATTCGGAGCATCCCAGAGGTGGCATTCAATATTACGAACAGTTCTGCAAGGAAAACCACCTTCAAAGCAATTTGGTGAAGCGGCATGTTCAGGAATCGGACCTGGTCAAGGGAGAAGCCAACCTCATCGTTTCGCACGGAGACCTCATTGAAGCGGTCAAAATCTGCAAGAACAAGGGGCTCAAGCTGGGTGAGGATATCGGAATCGTCACATTCAACGACGCACCCATGCTGGAGATTATCGAGAACGGCATCACGTCCATTTCGGTGGATTTCAAACAAATGGGCGTACTGGCTGCCCGGTTCATCAACAACAACGAACGCCTGCAGACGTATGTGCCCACCAAGCTCATCGTTCGCGGCTCCTTATAATTTTTTTCATGAACGCACAAAAATTGAAGGGAATCATTCCCCCCATGATCACGCCCTTGCTGGACAACGACCATCTGGATGTGGCGGGAGCCGAACGGTTGATCGAACACATGATCGCCGGGGGTGTTCACGGCCTTTTTATCCTCGGAACCACGGGCGAGGCGCCAAGCTTGAGCTACCACATCCGCTACCAGCTGGTGGAATTGGTCTGCAAGCAAGTGGCCGGCCGTATTCCCGTGCTGGTGGGCATTACGGACACGTCGCTTTACGAAAGTGTGAAGTTGGCCGAGCATTCCAAAGCCTGTGGCGCTTATGCCGTCGTTTCTGCCCCACCTTATTATTACGCGCCTTCCCAACAGGAGTTGATTGAGTATTACGAGAGCCTGGCCGATGCGCTGCCGTTGCCACTTTTTCTGTACAACATGCCTTCGCACGTCAAAGTTTCGTTTGAGCCCGCCACGGTGAGAGCCATCGCCCAGCATCCCAACGTGATTGGGCTGAAGGACAGTTCAGGCATCATGGTCTATTTTCATACATTGATACAAATCATGAAGGACCAACCTGATTTTTCATTGTTGGTTGGACCGGAGGAACTCACTGCCGAAGCGGTGCTGCTGGGTGCCGATGGGGGTGTGAACGGGGGGGCCAACATGTTCCCGAAACTCTATGTCGATCTGTACAACGCGGCCGTCAAACGGGATATCGACCGGGTGAACGAGCTCCAGGTGCAGGTGATGGACATCAGCAACACCATCTATAAGGTGGGTCGTTACGGTTCCAGCTATTTGAAAGGGGTGAAGTGTGCCTGCTCGCTCCTGGGTCTTTGTTCCGATTTCATGGCTGCGCCCTACCGAAAATTCCGTCAGGAAGAACGGGACAAGGTCAAAGCCGTTTTGGATCGCTTGGGGTACGAAACGGCTATCGAATAGCGATTTATCCCCTTTAAAAATCAATTTTTCCCATTACGGAAGGAGTTCCGCAGTTAACTTTACACCAATCCATTATCAGATGAAAAACATCAAAATCACATTAGTATCCCTTATTGCGCTTTGTGCCGCATCGTTCGCCCAGGCGCAGTATCCGACCATTCCGAAAGAAGTTCAGGCCGTTTCCGATTCCATGATGGACGGATTCCGTCTGGCATCCGATTCAGCATGGGCAGTCGCATTGCCCATCGTGCAGAAGGAAGCCCTCGAGGGCCGTCCCTACATTCCTTGGGCCAACCGCCCCTACGATCTGCCTCAGGCAGAAATTCCTTCTTTTCCAGGTGCTGAAGGCGGGGGCTCATTCTCCTTCGGTGGTCGTGGAGGCAAGGTTCTGATCGTTTCCAACCTGAACGATGCCGGACCCGGCTCGTTGCGTTGGGCCTGTGAACAAGGCGGCGCGCGCATCGTCGTATTCAACGTTGCAGGTACCATTCACCTGAAAACTCCCATTTCCGTCCGTGCGCCCTACATCACGATTGCCGGCCAAACGGCTCCCGGCGACGGCATTTGCGTGGCTAGTGAAAGCTTCTGGGTGGACACGCACGATGTGGTGGTTCGCCACATGCGTTTCCGCCGTGGCATCACGACCGTGGGTCGCCGCGACGACAGCTTTGGTGGTAATCCGGTGGGCAACATCATGTTGGACCACATCTCCGCCACTTGGGGTTGTGATGAGAACATTTCCTTCTACCGCCACATGTACAATGACGGCAACGGTGGCATCGACCAAAAGTTGGCCACCGTGAATGTGACCATACAGAACTCCATCTCGGCTGAAGGCTTGGATACGTGGAACCACGCGTTCGGCAGCACCCTGGGTGGAGAGAACACGAGCTTTTTGAGGAACCTCTATTCCTGCAACTCCGGCCGAAACCCATCGGTGGGTTGGTACGGCGTGTTCAACTTTGTGAACAACGTGGTTTTCAACTGGGTGCATCGCAGCATGGACGGCAGCGACTACCGCGGCATGTTCAACCTGATCAACAACTACTATAAGCCAGGGCCTTTGACCCCGAAAGAAGGACCGTTGTCCCACCGTTTTGTGAAACCCGAATCCGGCCGCAGCAATGTGAAACTTAAAACCTACGGCCGTGTGTATTGCAACGGCAACATCATGGAAGGCAACGAGAAGGTGACCAAGGACAACTGGGCCGGTGGCGTTCAGGTGGAAGAAATGGAAGATTGCGGTGAATTCACTCAGGCTATGAAAGTGACCAAACCCTTCCCCATGCCACAGACACCCATCATGACGGCTGCCAAGGCCTATGATTTCGTACTCGACAATTGTGGTGCCACCTATCCCAAACGCGACGTGGTGGACACCCGCATCGTCAAAAATGTCCGAACCGGCAAGATTCAAGTGCTAGCTGGAGTCAATACGGACAGCATTCCCAAGTTCAAATACCGCCGTTTGGCTGTGGATTCCTACAAGGACGGCATCATCACCGACATCAGTCAGGTAGGCGGATGGCCTTTGTTGCAGGGTTCGCCCCGTGCCGACCGTGATAAGGATGGCATGCCGGACAGCTGGGAAATCAAATACGGTCTGAACCCCGACAATGCGGCCGACGCCATTGCCGACTGCAACGGTGACGGATACACCAACATCGAGAAGTACATCAACGGCATGAACCCCAAAAAGAAAATCGACTGGACCAAAGCCAAAAACAACGTTGATACACTCGCCAAGAAAAAAGGAGACCTCGCCGAATGAAAAAATTACTGACAACCCTTGCTTTGTCGCTGCTGTTGCTGCCTGCCTTCGCGCAGCAGCCGCAGACGGCCGACGCTTACATGAAGGTGCTGAAGGGCCGTTCTGAAAAAATAGTTCAGACGCTGGGAATTACCGATTCAACCAAGTTCAAACGCGTGGCTGAAATCGTGGTCAACCAGTACGCCACGG
>Ga0302293_10001227_pt1 | contig 12819 bp, 9 predicted proteins | sample III_Fen_N2_2_FD_198758 | JGI IMG/M metagenome (GOLD analysis project Ga0302293, IMG submission 198758) | Peat permafrost microbial communities from Stordalen Mire near Abisko, Sweden - III_Fen_N2_2 | ecosystem: Environmental > Terrestrial > Soil > Wetlands > Permafrost | place: Sweden: Abisko... | reverse complement strand
GAAAACCTTCTCTTGTATGTCAGAAACATGCTCGACTCAGGCAAAATCACCGCTCGTGCACCATTCAAAGTATCCGATCGGCAAGCCAGAATACATGAGTTCGTCCCCAAAAAAGGAAACGCCAGTATCGGCCTTTGCATCGAGTCCGCGCAGCCTGATAACCGTCTCGCTCTGGTTCGGCCAATTCAGCGTCCTGTAACAGGCGACAAGAGCTTCGCTTCCATTGGAAGAAGCGTCCATCCATGCGGAAATATTACCGAAAAAAGGGCTGAGCAGTCTGAAAAAAAATACCTTTACTTACAAGAGTGCGATGTTTTTTTTTATAGAACGCTATCTGCTCGCGTACTTGCTCTTTCTCGGCGGCGTATAGCTCGTCGAGATCAAGCTCATATCCGAGTTCGCCGAAATAGGCAACATGAGCGCGAGTTGTGAGCGGCGTCATTCGTGAGAACTGCTGGTTCGGTATAGCCGGCATATGATTTCCCATGCTGCTCAAAGGATACACGAGAGATGTGCCCCATTGAATTCGGAGACGCTCGATTGCGTCCGAGTCGTCGTTCGTCCATGTTTGCGGGGCGAAGGCAAGAATACCGGGATCGAACCGGACTGTTGTCCGGAATCCCATATCGCGTAAGGCAGCGTGACGGGCCCAGTCCCGGCCTTGGGGGATTCTTTCGCCACGCCGCCAAAGACATGGAACCAAGTCAAAGGCACAATACGCAGACGATCGCAACACGAACATCGGGAATCAACAACCCCGGAGCAAGCTCCGGGGTATGTAGGTTATGCAAATAATTTTATTGTATGGCAGGATGTAGTACCCCGAACTATTATACAATCGCTGCATACACCGGCTTTACTCAGGATTCCGCAGCAAGCTGCGGGGTATTAAACCTGCCGGACATAATAAAATGGCTTAATGTAAGCTGGATATGGCAAATTGTAATTAAAAAAAAATAATTATTCGGGAAGATGTGCGACCGGTACTTCAGTGAAGAGAAAATCGCGGGTAAGAAAATCAAATAAAGGTTTCATCGCAAGCTGTCCGCCCTCGACGGTAAAATGCGTTCCGTCATCGCTCATTACCTTGAAATTTTTTCCGCCATCAGTTTCAAACGAAGCCGAAAAAGGCTTGTCTTTTCCGGGAATGGTATCCTTGAGAGGGATACGCACTAAAATATCCGGGCTGTATTCATCGATAATGGACTGCTGGATAGAATCGATGTATGCGAGATTCTCGCTGTACGTTGTGTTTTTTACGACCGGCATGCCAATCCAGTAAAGCCGGGGAACCGAAGTAAGTACGATATCGATGAGTGAACGACATTTTTCCCTGTAGGCATCTTCCCATTCGGCTGTGTGTTTTTTAAGCATTACGCCTTTGCCGTTATAAAAACTCTGATAATCGTTCATCCCGAGCATCATAACGGCCGCATCGTATTTTTTTGATTGAAAGGTGTCAGTCAGTTTGGCGGTCCAATTGAAATAATCCCCGCGGATAAATCCTGATGAATGTACTGCGATATATTCGACATCAATGGGGGAATCCTTGCCTGCAAGCCGCGACAAGCCAGAACCAAGACTGAAAACCTGAGAGTCTCCGAACATGTACACCGCAAGGGGATGTTCCACCGAATGCATATTGTTAAGGGACAATCGCTCGGTGGATGCCGATGCGACGCCGACAGTTGACGCTGACGTATTTTCCGCGCCGATGTTCGTATCTATTTTTACGCTTGAAGTAACCGCAGAATTCGCAATCGTCGAGGGTTGTCCTGCAGCGGGCATTTCCGTGCCCGTATCATCGGTCTGCGATGCCAAAGCAGATCGATCGCCTGTTATACCTGAGTTCGCGGAAATCACATCGGCATTTCGCTTGTTGTAATAGCGGGTATCCCAGGAGGTATTCGCGCCGAGTCCTGAAACATCAAGAAAACCCGTCCGCAGCTCGGGAACAGCTTTGTCCAGCCCGGTCCACGATGCGAAGGCCGCGCCTGAATCGGTAATAGACAAAACGATCGAGCGCAGATAGAGATTTTCGATGCGAGATGCGGGAACCCACAGCGACTGCCCCCACAGAACCACTATGAAAAAAGCGGAAACAAGGAGCGTCCCTATAACCTGATTGGGGGTATACTTGTCTTCCTTCTTTATCATGGTTTCTTTACCTCATGCCTAAAACTGAAAATATATGAACGGCGCGATGCCGGACATGGACACTACGGAAAGAAGCACGAAGAAAAGAGCAATTAACGCGCCCTTTAACGGAAGCGGAATCGCACACCAGATTTCAAAACTGTCAGCGCGCATTTTGTCGGGTATCGCGTGCATGAGAAGACCGAGAACGAGCAGGATCCAGACGACGGGAGTGAGAAGCGTTATGCTTGCAGAAAAGTTGAAGGACGACTGAAAGAGATTGCGCACGTCCTCAAGATTCGCGGATCGAAACACGATCCAGCTTACGGTAGTGAAGGCAAAAGTCACGAAGACTTGTATGGCCGCTATGATTATGTTTGCATTTCGCCTGTTTCCGTAATTGAAGGCGCGCTCAAGTGCGAGGGCCAATCCCTGCATGGCGCCCCATACGACGAACGTAATCGAAGCGCCATGCCAGAGGCCGCCGAGTATCATCGTAAAAAAAAGCGCGACCAGCGTGTGAACTATGCCGAAACGGGAGCCGCCCATGCTGAAGTAGAGGTACTCGCGCAGCCAGGACGAAAAAGTGATATGCCAGCGCTTCCAGAATTCCGTCACCGAAAACGAACTATAGGGACGGTTGAAGTTAGCAGGCGTCTTGAATCCGAGCAAAAGCGCTATGCCGATCGCCATATCGCTGTACCCCGAAAAATCGCAATAGATGACGACGGAGTAACCAATCGTAGCAAGAAAAACTTCTATAGAATGGTATCGGGACGGGTCTGCGAAAACAGGGTCGCAAAGGAGTGTTGAAAGAAAATTGGCAAAAACCATTTTTTTCAGCATCCCGGAAATAATCAGCATCGACGCGCGGTTGAACTCGATCGGTTTGTCATTGGGATCAACGCCTGCTACCAAAGTGGATTCGAGCTGAGGGAAAAAATCTTTCGCATGCACGATAGGACCGGAGGCAAGTTGGGGAAAAAAGGACACATAGAGCATCACGTCGACAAATGAGCGCACGACAGGAATCTTGCACAGATACACGTCGAAAATATAGCTCATAGTCTTGAACGTATAAAACGAAATTCCTACAGGAAGAATGACCGAAAGAATCGGGAAAAGGAAAAGCGACGACGATGATGAGGCCGAGGCCGATGAAGCCGAAAAATACTGGATAAGGCCATTCGCCGAATCCGCGAAGAAATTGTAATATTTGAAAAATCCGAGGAAAAGAAGGTTAAACGCGACCGAAAGGACAAGAAAGGTTTTTCGCCATATGTGATCGCGGTTAGTGCCTACGAGGAGACCGAACCCGTAATTGACGCCCGTCGAAATAAGTAAAAGCACACAAAAACGCCAATCCCAAAAGGAATAGAAAAGATAGCTCGCGGCTATGAGAAAAATGCGCCTTTCAAAGCTCCGGCGAAAGACATACCAGAACCCGATGAAAACGGCAAGAAAAAAGAAAGTAAAGCCGAATGTGGGAAAAAGCATATTAACTCAGGATTGCGCATCAAGAAGGAGTTCGTCAATAGGTTTACCCGCCGGAACCATCGGAAAAACCATTTCGTCAATATCCATATGGCAGTCAATAAGCGCCGGCGTGCGTTCGGATATTGCCTGTGCGAAAGCGGTCACAAATTCCGTTTCGGTCGTTGCCCTGAAACCGCGGACGGAGAACGCCTCGGCAAGTTTGAGAAAATCCGGCGGCCGATCGAGGGTCGTGGCGGAATAGCGCTTTTCGTAAAACAGCTTTTGCCACTGCCTGACCATGCCGAGCGTTCCGTTATTAACGACAATAATTATAACAGGAATGCCGTAATGCGATATAGTTGCAAGTTCGTTCAGGTTCATGCGGAATGAACCGTCGCCCGCGATATGAACGACATACCGGTCGGGGAAGGCAACCTGCGCGCCCATAGCGGCTCCCGTTCCATAACCCATGGTGCCAAGACCTCCCGAGGTTAGAAAGGTTCTCGGTTTCGAGAAGGGATAAAACTGGGCAACCCACATCTGGTGCTGTCCCACTTCCGTCGTGATGATCGTATCGTCGCCGAGTTTGTCGTAAATGGTCTCAAGCACAAACTTGGGATGCATAGAGGTTTTTTTTGAGTACATTTCAGGGATATGCGTCTTCCACTCATCGATTTTATCATTCCATTCAGAGCGGGCACGGGGCTGCACCTTCGAGATAAGGGCGGTCAGAATTTCCTTGATATTCCCGTTTATTGAATCTTGCGTGCGTATATTTTTGTTGATCTCGGCAGAATCAATATCGATGTGAAGGATTGTCGATTTTTTCGCGAACTTTGCCGGATCGGAAATGACGCGGTCCGAGAACCGCGCACCGATCGCGACGAAGAGATCGCAGTTGTTCGCCGCCGTATTGGAAGCCTTTGTCCCGTGCATGCCGATCATCCCGGTGCACAAAGGATGCTTCGCCGGGAATGAGGTTTTTCCCATCAGCGTGACAGATACGGGAATGTTCATTTTTTCGGCGAGGGTTTTCAATTCTTCGCAGGCATCGGATATAACTACTCCACCACCGACATAAAAGAACGGCCGTTCGGCTTTCATGAGTAAAGACGCGACGCGGTCAATGTCTTCATCTTTGATTCGCGGAACCTTGCAGACGCAGCGTATCGCGGCCGGGGACTCGCACACTTCCCTGTTTACCGTATGGGGCGTCCATTCAGCGAGTTGTGCGGTTATGTCCTTCGGGATATCGATGAGAACCGGGCCGGGCCTGCCGCAGCGAGCGATCTCAAAAGCCTCGCGCACGGTCTCGGCAAGTTTTGTCACGTCGCGCACAATATAATTATGCTTTGTAATCGACATGGTAATTCCGGTAATGTCCACTTCCTGAAAGCTGTCCTTGCCCAGAAGGTTCGTCGCCACGTTGCACGTTATGGCTACCATCGGTACCGAGTCCATGTACGCGGTCGCGATACCGGTCACGAGATTCGTCGCCCCCGGGCCGCTCGTCGCGAGCACGACGCCGACTTTGCCGCTCGCGCGGGCATATCCGTCGGCCGCGTGCGAGGCTCCCTGTTCGTGGGCTGTGAGTATATTCCTGATCCGGTCCGAGTTTTTATAGAGCTCGTCATAGATATTCAGGATAGTCCCGCCGGGATAGCCGAACACGGTATCAACGCCCTGCTCGACAAGACACTCGATGACGATTCTCGCTCCCGTGTATTTCATATAGAAAGAACCGCTCCCATGTCCGCGCTCGAAACCATTTTCGCATATCGCGCGAGGTATCCCTTCGTTACTTTCGGCTCCGGCGCTTTCCATGAATCCTTTCTCTTTGCAAGCTCGCTGTCGTTGACCTCGAGTTTGACCGAGTAGGCGTTAATATCTATCGTGATGATGTCGCCTTCGTGAACAAGGCCGATAGGGCCGCCGACCGCGGCTTCGGGCGAGCAATGGCCGATCGAGGCTCCGCGGGTAGCGCCGGAAAATCGGCCGTCGGTGATGAGCGCGACCTGTTTGTCGAGACCGCGTCCGGCAAGGGCCGCGGTAACCGAAAGCATTTCGCGCATACCGGGACCGCCTCGCGGGCCTTCGTAGCGGATGACGACAACGTCGCCTGCCTTGATCTTGCCCTTCTGTATCGCGGCGAAAGTATCTTCCTCGCAATCGAATACGCGGGCGGGGCCTGTGTGTTTCATCATTTCGGGTGCGACTGCGGAGCGTTTGACCACGCAACCGTTCGGCGCGAGATTTCCGAAAAGAATCGCGATACCGCCAGTCGGAGAATAGGGATTCTCGATGGGCCTGAGGATTTCGGGGTTTCTGTTTACTACGCCCTTGATATTTTTCGCGATCGTCTCGCCGGTCACAGTCATGAGACTTGTATTGATAAGTTTTTTCTTTGCGAGTTCGGCGAGAACTGCCTGAACACCGCCTGCTTCGTAGAGATCTTCTATAAATGTGTCACCTACGGGAGCGAGACGGCACAGATTCGGCGTGCGTTCGGAAATCGTATTGATCATCTTGAGATCGATCTTGACACCGGCTTCGATTGCTATAGCAGGAAGATGAAGAACGGTGTTCGAGCTGCAGCCGAGAGCCATGTCAGCGACAAGGGCGTTTTCGAATGCGTCAGCGGTCATAATCTTGCGGGCAGTTATTCCCTTTTCAAGCATCTTCATGACGGCCATGCCTGCTTTTTTCGCGAGTTCGATGCGGGCGCTATAGACGGCGGGGATAGTCCCGTTTCCGGGAAGACCCATGCCGAGCACTTCAGTCACGCAGTTCATTGAATTGGCGGTAAACATTCCCGAGCATGAGCCGCAGGTGGGACAGGCGCGGTCTTCCATTTCATGAAGCTCTGACTCTTCCATCTTCCCGGCCGCCACCGCGCCGACAGCCTCGAACATGCTCGTGAGCGAAAGGCGCTTGCCGTGATATTTTCCGGCGAGCATCGGACCGCCTGAAACGACGACGGTTGGAAGATCAAGCCGGGCCGCTGCCATGAGCATGCCGGGAACGATCTTGTCGCAGTTCGGGATCATGACGAGCGCGTCGAAAGCATGAGCCATGGCGACGCATTCGATGGAGTCCGCGATCAGTTCGCGGGTTACGAGCGAATATTTCATGCCTTCGTGATTCATCGCAATGCCGTCGCACACGCCTATCGCGGGAAACTCCATCGGGGTTCCGCCTGCCATCCTGATACCTGCCTTCACGGCTTCGGCGATGGTGTCGAGATGTATGTGTCCCGGAATGATTTCGCTCTGGGCATTGACGACTCCGATAATCGGGCGGGCCATTTCTTCTTCGGTATAACCCATCGCGTGGTAAAGGGAACGATGAGGGGAGCGCTCGTTACCCGTTTTTGCCTTGTCGCTTTTCATTATGAACCTCCATAAAACAGCACTATATTGCACTATTGGTTCAACCCCGTATCATCCTCGGGATTATTGCGTCAAAGTTGAACCAATAGTTTAATTACCTTGTAAACGGTATGAACAAAACCTACGATATCGCGCACGTATTCGGCAATAACCTCCGCGTGCTTCGAAACCAACAAAACATTTCCCAGCTGGAACTGGCCCTCAGGGCCGGTCGTTCGCAGACTTTTATAAACAATATCGAAAACGGCAAAAAATGGCCATCGGATGAAACCATATCACTTCTCTGCCGCGAACTGAAAGCGTTACCCTATCAGTTTTTTATTACGGATGACGCTCCGGACCTGAAAGCAGGATACACTATAAACCAGCAACAGGAAAAAGTTATCCTCGATTTGTATGAAATTCTCTCCAAATATCAAAGGAGGGAACCGGATAAAAAATAATGATACAGGAGAATCACATTGAAAAAAACATGGGATCTGACGCTGTATGCACTGTTCTTTACCACCTCAACTTCGTATTTTCATCTTCGTACCGGAAAAGACAGCCGCTTTACGTTGCCGCGCCTCCGCAACCGAACAAGTACGCGCAAGGGAAACCTGACCGGAAAAAAGTCCGATCATGATTCCTCTCCGCCAGTCATACTGATCACAATCATCATGACTGGCGAATAAATCACATAGCGCCAATCGCGCTCACCACAAGATCGCCCATCTTTTTCGTACCGATAAGTTTGTTACCCAAAGCCGCGCGGTCGCTTGAGTTGCCTGCAATGTCCCCGGTGCGCCACCCCGCGTCCAGCACGCTTTCCACCGCTTTCTCGATAATAAGCGCTTCCTTTTCAAGGTTAAGCGAATAGCGCAAAAGCATGGCGCAGGTCAGAATGGTCGCAAGCGGGTTCGCAAGATCCTTGCCCGCGATGTCGGGGGCGGAACCATGAATCGGCTCATAGAGCCCGGGACCGGAGTCGCCAAGGGATGCAGATGCAAGCATGCCGATAGAGCCCGTGATCTGGCTTGCCTCGTCGGAGAGAATGTCGCCGAAAAGGTTGCTCGTCACGATTACGTCGAACTGACCGGGATTGCGCACAAGCTGCATCGCGGCGTTGTCGACGTACATATACGAAAGGGCGACGTCCGGATATGACCCTTTCATCGACTCGGTCACTTCGCGCCACAGGCGACTCGTCTCGAGAATATTCGCCTTGTCGACTACGCAGAGTTTTTTCTGCCTCTTTTGGGCGGACTCAAAACCGATTTTTACGACGCGTTTGATTTCGCTCACGCTGTATCTTTCCGTATCCCAGGCTTCGGTATTTTCCGCGTTTCTTCCGCGGTCGCCAAAATAAATACCGCCGGTAAGTTCGCGGACGATGAGGATATCAAGGCCGGTGCCGACGACTTCTGCCTTGAGAGGGCAAGCTGCGGAAAGCTGCTTGAACATGAGCGCCGGGCGGAGATTAGCATACACTTTCATTCCGCCGCGGAGACCAAGTAACGCTTTTTCAGGTCTCTTGTCGCCGGGAAGCACGTCCCACTTGGGACCGCCTACGGCGCCGAGAAGAACCGCGTCGCCTTTAAGACACGCATCGAGCGTGGCTTTTGGCAGAGGCTCGCCGGTCGCGTCTAGAGCCGCACCGCCCGCGAGCACGGAAGTATAGGCAAACGAGTGCCCGCATTTTTTGCCGATCGCATCGAGAACACGACAACCCTCATGAACAATGTCTGGTCCGATTCCGTCTCCGGGTATCGTTGTTATGTTGAAGTTCATTTTTACCACCTTTTTCAGCTACAGTTTAACTGTAGTCACTGTAGTAGCATTAAAGTAATTTGTAAAGACTGAAACCAATAATTTCAATCAATTTTATTCTTTTTTTCCGCCATACACTGTGAAATTATAGTACTTCCAGATTACATCCGTTGGCGCAAATCCAACCCCTTTAAGCCATTCGAGCTGATCAAGGAGAATTGCCGGACAATCCTCGTTTCTATATGACGGAAACCATTTTTCGTCGACTTCCTCAACGGGAACCGTTTTCAGCATAAACTCGCGCCATTTGCGAAGATACATGTCTTGAAGCGCGTCATTTCCCGACATAACAACGTCTGCATTCACGAAAACACCGCCACTTGCAAGCGCCCCATACACTTTCGCTAAAAAGGCCTTTTTAGCCTCATCGTCCGGGAGATGATGCAACGCGAGCGATGAAACGATAGCGTCGTATCGTACCGACGGATTCCAGAGCGAAAAATCCGCGCAAATAAACTGACACTCTTCCATCGAGTACGAAGCAAGTTTCTGCTTCGCCATCCCAAGCATATTCGATGCCATGTCGAGACAGGTAACATGCGCTTCCGGAAAACGTTCGAGAATCCGAGCGGACACGGTGCCTGTCCCGCAACCAAGATCCAAAACTGACGGACGCTTGCAGGATGAAAACGAAAGAGAAGAAACAAGAGCCTCAATCATCTCATCATAATAGGGAATGAGGCGCACGATCGTTTCGTCGAATATATGCGCCTCTTCCTGAAAATGATCCTTTGTCCTTTCAATCATTTTGTTCCTTTCCCGCTTAAGTCACATATACGTCTTGAACCGCTTCTCCACGTCCGTTATCAGTTTGAATTCGAACGAGTCCACGAGCGCGAGCCAGGACGCTTCGATAAGGTCGGTCGAGACTCCGACGGTCGACCAAACGTGCTCGCCGTCAGTAGATTCTATGAGGACGCGGACCTTAGCCGCAGTTGCGCTCTTCGAGTCGATCACGCGAACCTTGAAGTCGGTCAATCGTATCTGTCTCACGCCGGGATAGAATTTCTCGAGAGCTTTTCTGAGCGCGACGTCAAGCGCATGCACGGGACCGTCACCCTCGCCCGCCGTTATCGCCATCTCGCCTTCGACTCCGATTTTTATTTGCGCGAATGCCGTAGTGTTCGTACCACCGATCGGTTGCTCTCCGATTATCTTGTAATAATGAAGGTCAAAGAAAGGCTTGTACTTTCCCATGTTTTTTCGCACGAGCAGCTCGAAGCTGCCCTCGGCTCCCTCATACTGATATCCCTCGTGTTCGAGCTCCTTAAGACGGGCTACAATCTGCGACGCTACGGGAGAGTCCTTCGTGATCGCGGGATCGAACTTGCGTATCTTCTCGATCACCATGGACCGACCCGCGACCTCGCTCATCAGGAAAGTGCGCTCGTTTCCGACGGAATCCGGGGACACCTGCTCATACGCTTTCGGATTTTTGGTGACGGCGTCTATGTGCATACCGGCTTTATGCGCGAAAGCGTTGTAACCGACAAAGGGCATACCGCTCTCAAGATTGATATTCGCAATTTCGGCAATGCGCAGCGCGATCGAAGTAAGCGACGCCAGTTTTCCTTCGGGCAGGCAAGATATGCCCATCTTGAGCTCAAGATCCGCGATTATTGTCGAAAGATTCGCGTTACCCGAGCGCTCGCCGAAACCAAGCAAGGTTCCCTGCACCTGAGTCGCGCCTCCCTTCACGGAAAGAAGCGAGTTTGCGACCGCCATGCCGCTGTCGTTATGGCAGTGGATTCCGACGGGAAGGCCGAACTGCTTGACGACCAATGCGGTCAACTCGCGCACCTCGTCTGGAAGTGAGCCGCCGTTCGTGTCGCACAATACAAGAATCGCCGAACCGCCGTCTGCGGCCGCTTTCAGCGTTTCCATCGCATATTTCGGATTCGCCCGATATCCGTCGAAAAAATGCTCGGCGTCGTACACGACCTTCCGGCCTTCCGAAACGAGATAGCTAACAGTATCGCGGATCATGGCGAGGTTTTCCTCGTGCGTTGCGCGCAAAATTTCCGTTACGTGAAAATCCCAGCTCTTGCCGAAGATCGCGACATATTCGGTGCCGGCGGCAAGAAGGCTTTTGAGGTTTGGATCGTCCGCGGGAGCGGTGTCCTTTCTTCTCGTCGAACCGAATGCGACAAGCGCGGAATTTTCAAGATTTATCTTTTTAACCTCGCCGAAAAACTCGAGGTCCTTAGGGTTTGAGCCCGGATTTCCCGCCTCTATAAATGCGACACCAAGCTCATCGAGAGCCCGGACGATGTGCAGTTTGTCCTGCACGGAAAAACTTATCCCCTCGCCCTGCGCGCCGTCGCGCAGGGTTGAATCGAATATCTCGACTTTACTCATGAGGCACTCCGTGTTTTTTCCTGTTCAAGTTCGAACGTCATGGTATTCACCGCGACAAGGTACGCCTTTATCACGGATTCGACAATATCCGTGGAGACTCCCGTGCCGTTCCATGTTCTGCCCTCGCGCGAAATGCGCACATGCGACTCGCCCTGCGCGTCCGCTCCGGTATCGATCGCGTCGACGATCTGGAGAGAAAAATCTTCCAGCTTGATTTCGCCGCCGCCGATGATCTTGTCAACGGCATTGAGGGAAGCGTCGACCGGACCGTCGCCGATCGCGACTCTCTCAACCTTCGTACCGTCTTTCATAATGAGGCGGACGACCGACGTCGCGGTAATTGAAGATCCCGAGTTGATGACAAAACGATCCAGCTTGAACGTCTCAGGAATTCCGACGGAAGATCCCGATACCATCGCGTCGATATCGCGGTCCGAAACGGTCTTCTTTTTGTCGGCGAGATTCTTGAATTCTTCGAACAATGAATTCATCTTTTCATCGTCGACATGATAGCCCAAATAAACCAGCCGTTCCTCGAACGCATGCCGTCCCGAATGCTTGCCCAAAACCATCTTGTTATGCGGCAGGCCGATCGACTCAGGCGTCATGATCTCGTACGTCGCGCGGTTCGCCAATACGCCGTGCTGATGGATGCCTGCTTCGTGCGCGAACGCGTTTTCCCCGACGATCGCCTTGTTTGGCTGAGTGCGCACGCCGGTTGCCTTCGTGACTTTCTTCGATGCCTGATACAGCTGCGTCGTGTCTATGCGCGTCGTCATTCCGTAATATTCCTGCCGCGTAAAGATATTCATCACGATTTCCTCGAGCGCGGCGTTTCCCGCCCGCTCGCCCAAACCGTTGATCGTGCATTCTATCTGGTCCGCACCGGCCATCGCGGCGGCGAGACTGTTTGCGACCGCCAGGCCCAGATCATTATGGCAATGAACCGATAAAACCGCCTTGTCGATATTGGGCACGTTTGTCTTTATCAGCCTTATCAGATTCGAAAATTCCTCGGGCGCTGCATAGCCGACTGTATCGGGAATATTGACCGTGGAAGCTCCCGCCTTGATAACGCCCTCGATAACCCGATATATGAACGATGGATCGGAGCGGGACGCATCCTCCAGGGAGAATTCTACATCGCCACAGAGATTCCTCGCGTACGCAACCATTTTCACGGCTTGCTCGAAAACCTGATCGGGAGTCTTTTTCAATTTGTATTCCATATGAATCGGGCTTGTTGCGAGAAACGTATGGATGCGCGGACTCTCGGCGACCCTGACGGCTTCCCATGCCGCGTCTATGTCTTTTTCCATCGCGCGGGAGAGAGATGCGATAGTAACGCCTTTAATGTGACGGGCAATTGCCTGAACTGACTGAAAGTCGCCGGGAGAACTGATCGCAAAACCGGCTTCGATAATGTCGACACCCAGGCGCGCAAGACTTTCGGCAACCTCAAGTTTTGCCTGCAAGTTCATACTGCATCCCGGTGATTGTTCACCGTCGCGCAAAGTAGTGTCGAAAATCTTGATCTGTCTCGCCATGGTAATCTCCTTCAAATCATGCTTGATTATTAGAATATAATGACTGAAGTATAGTTGCACAAGCTTTAATATGTTGAATTTATAACTATATTGTCTTATAAATA
>Ga0302293_10001220_pt1 | contig 12874 bp, 8 predicted proteins | sample III_Fen_N2_2_FD_198758 | JGI IMG/M metagenome (GOLD analysis project Ga0302293, IMG submission 198758) | Peat permafrost microbial communities from Stordalen Mire near Abisko, Sweden - III_Fen_N2_2 | ecosystem: Environmental > Terrestrial > Soil > Wetlands > Permafrost | place: Sweden: Abisko... | reverse complement strand
ACTTATCGGTGACCCTAAAATACTGATTCTCGACGAACCGTTTACTGCCCTTGATCCTTCGTCGCAAATTCGCCTGAAACGTTTTCTGCTTGATCTGCAAACCCGACTGAATATGACTATGCTGATTTCCAGTCATGATTTGAACCACGTTACCGAAGTCTGCAAACGCACCGTGGTACTGGAAAAAGGAAAAGTGGTAAGAGATTTTCAGACTAATGAAGATACATTGAAAGAGCTGGAAGCTTACTTTGCTGTGTAAATAAATACCGAAAGCAGAAAAAAACAAAGAAGAGGAAATCAGTATGGTGCTGATTTCCTCTTTTCTGTTTTATCTCCTCACTCTATGCCTATTCAATCTTTGTGCGTAAAAAAGCTATTGTATAAGTTAAGTCGCGCGAAATGAATTCGTATATTTGCAGACGTTAATGAAATTTGTGCAGAAAGTGTAGGTTCAGTTGAGCGTATATATTTATTCTGTATTATTCGTTAACCGAAGAATGAACAATAACGATACAAAAGTACTATCATGACTTCTAACTCACCAATTGCATATTACCAAAATAGAATAACCACATTAGAGGAAGAATATAAGCGGCTTAAGAAACGAAGCAGGTTGTATTCGTTGGTGCGGTTTTGTTTGTTTATGGGTTTTGCAGGTTCGTTGTACTTGCTCTTTAAGACGAATTATATTGTCGTTCCGCTGATTGTGGCGGTTGTATCGCTGAGTTTCTTTATTCTGTATGTCGTCAGATACAACAGACTCGAAGGTACCATTGCCCGACTTTCGTCAAAGATTCAGATTAACCGGGACGAGTTACTGTACCTGGACTATAATTTTACAGAGCGCAATGCAGGCGAAAGATATACAAGTATCAATCTTTCTTTATCCAACGATTTTGATTTGTTTGGTAAAGGGTCGCTATTTCAGTACATTAGCCGGTGCTATACACAAAAAGGGAGCGATACTATGGCTCAAAGGCTTTGTAGCCCCGATAAAGATTCGGAGTTGATTAAAGAAAAACAAGCTGCTGTCAATGAATTATCCGAGAACAATGAATTTGTACAGAATTTTCTGTCTATTTCCAGATTTATTCAGGGCGACGTAACTGAATCTGTTTTGCAAGGTTGGATGGATGAAACGGCCAAAGATTTCAGTGCTATCAGAATCGTTGCCATAGTGTTGGGGTTCGTCAATATTATTTGTACTCTTTTGTCGGCATTTGCTGATGTGCCGTGGGGACTTCCGGGGTTAACGGTCACCATTTCACTTGTTTTTGTTATATTCCACAATAAGAAGATTTTAAAAACTCACTCTCAATTAATCAGCATTGCCAATCATCTGGAGAATTATATTGCCGCTTTTGAACTTACAGAAGAGCAATCTTTTCAGTCGGCTCATTTGCAGTCTCTCAAAAAGTCACTGACGCTGAATGACAGCACTGCAAGCCAAACGCTGGGTTCTTTGCATCGTATTTTGTCTGTATTTGAGATCAGGCAGAATAAACTGCTGTCTTCCCTGCTTAATGCGTTCATCTTATTTGACATACATCTTTTTTATTCTTTCTCGCGCTGGAAGCTTCGGTTCAACAGCAATACCTCTGTTTGGTTTACGGCGTTTCACGAAATGGAAACGTTGATTAGTTTTGCCACTTTTGCTTTCAATAATGCTGAACATGTAGTTTATCCGGCTATAGTCCGTGATGGTTTTTGCGTTCAGGCACAGGAGATGGGTCATCCGTTACTAAATCAGCGTGTCAGGGTCAACAATACTTTCAGCATATCAGGGATGCCATCGGTTTTAATTATTACCGGAGCTAACATGGCAGGCAAAAGCACGTTTTTGCGAACTGTGGGAGTTAATATGTTACTGGCCATGACCGGTGCACCGGTAGTAGCCGAATCGTTTACATTCACTCCGTGCGATATATTTTCCAGTCTCAAAATTCAGGATTCGCTGATAAACAACGAGTCTTATTTTTATGCGGAACTGCTGCGATTAAAAGATATTATTGAACAGACCCAAAAGCAGCCCAAAACATTGGTGATTTTGGATGAGATATTGCGTGGTACCAATACGAAAGACAAACAAACGGGTTCGCTCGGATTTCTGGAAAAACTAATCCAACTCGGAGCCCCGGTGATAGTAGCTACCCACGATTTGATTATAGGAGATATGGAGCAGACACATCCCGGAATTGCAGTCAACCGGTGCTTTGAAGTGGAGCTTGTCGATGACCAGTTGTATTTCGACTATAAGCTGAAAAACGGGGTTAGTCAAAAGCTGAATGCCTCTTTTCTACTAAAGAAAATGGAAATTATCGACTAGCGTACAATTTGATATTTCCAAAGAAGGTAAGAGTCGGGGGGCAAACTATGCATCTTCCACGCCATACTGATAAGTAAACCCCTCGCTCTCGCAAGTTTGTAAGTTGTGCGTAACTTTGAAAAAGCAAATAATTATTGTTCTACCGAACAACACACCGATGGCAAATCGGCGCGAGCGAGGGGACTAAATAATAATATTCAAACTTTAATAATTCATATATGTTCCAGGTTTCTGAGTCACAAGTCAAAGATTTTTTTTCTTCAGCTAATATTAAATTTGCTAATAAGGATGTTTTATCAATTAGCGATCTGGAATATTTATTTGATTCTACAATTGATTTGCTTTCAATTCCATCACCTAGAAGAGAGTTGAAAAAATATTTTATTCAACCAGAGATTGTTTTTTTATTTGTTATCGAAATTTTCAATAGTAGATTAATAGATTACGATTCAAGAGTTCGTTGTCGTGATGAGTTCAATAAATTAATAAAAAAAATTAGCAAGCCCAAAAACCCAAATAACGTGAAATTGCGAATTCTAGATAAGGGTGGAAATTATCCTAACTGCGATTTAAAAAGGGGCGATACAAAATACACAACTATTAATTTCCTTCCAATTTTAATTACAAAGTATAAGGGTAAGAGGGAATGTGAGTATACCAATTATTCTGAAGTAAGCTGGATAAATCGAAGAGAATTAAAGGTTGCAATTTGCTGTATTTTAGCTCCGGATTCTAGTATATGTAGTTTCTATTTTTCAGATTATAATCAAATAGAATTGAATCAAGATACTCTGAATATTATTCCTTCAAGCTTACAAGATTATTTTCTCTTTGAGTTATTACAATATAACAATAGATTTAAACCATTAAATCAGCATTACCGAGAAAGAGAAGCAACACCGGATGTGACAGCGTATAGATTCATACCATTTGAGGACTCGATTGAGATATACAATAAACTATTTGATAGCTTTAGTATTCAGCATCAACCATTAATGAGAACTTCAAATTATTTAGTTAAATCTTATATGCTTTGGCAAAACAGGAACTTTGGTGAAGATGCAATTGCAAATGTCATGTTTTGCTTGGAAGGATGTTTAAGGTTGATGTTTAAAAAGTATTCTAGATCGGGGAAAAGCTTTAATTTCAAGGAAGTTGAAGATATTTTCATTAATCTTTATCCAAAAGGAGAAGAACTATTCTCTTTTATTAAAGAAGGTTATGATAAGCGTATTTCAATAGTTCATGCAGAACCAAATTGGGGCGCAGATTGGAGCCCGTTATTATTTGCTGAAGATTATTTTGATTATTTTAAAATTTGTAAGTGTTTACTAAACAATATATTAATTGATAGAATAATAGAATGCTAACTGCGTACCACCCCTCGCTTGCGCAAGTTTGTGGCTGGTGCGTTGCTTTGAAAAAGCAAATAATTATCGTTCTACCGAACAACATACCGATTGTTAATCGGCGGGAGGGAGGGGTATTTCTTTTCCCTCATCGTTTGAAAATGACGGGGGAGATAGAGCTCTCCTCCGTTTACTCTACTTCCTCTAGCATGAATGTTTTTCCCACTTTATGTTTGTGGTATTGAGCTTCAATGGTGCAGCACTCGGTATAGGTGTCGTGTTCGAAAAATAGAATTTGTTGACGGGCTGCGGCTTCGTCCAGCAGAGTTTTCTTTTCTTCCATGGCAGTAAGCGGGTCGGTGTCGTAAGCAGAAATCCATGCCAGCGGCACATTGGCAGCCAGTGGAATAACATCGCCCACATATACCAGCGTTTTACTGCCGTAGTTGATATAGCTCACCAGTTGACCCACGGTGTGTCCGTTGAAAATGCGGATTTCCACTTCCGGGCAGATAAACTGATTTTCAGTAACTAATTTCAGTCTCCCCGCTTCCTGAACAGTCAGCATGTTTTCGGGGAAATAGGAATCGCCCTCACGCACGTTGGGATTCAAAAAGTTGTTCCATTGTGTCTCGCCCACCCAGTGTGTTGCATTGGGGAAAACCAGTTCCACAGCCGATTTGTCTGCATTGTACCGTGTGGTTCCGCCGCAGTGGTCGAAGTGCAGATGTGTAAACACCACGTCGGTAATTTCGGCGCAATTGTAGCCCAACCGGGCCAGTTCCGTGTCGAAACTAATCACTTCTTTGAATCCGTAGTACTTCAAATAGTTTAGTTGTTTGTCGCCGGTGCCGGTGTCAATTAATATGCGCTTCAGTCCGGTGTCAATAAGCAAGCAGCGCATCGACAGGCTGCAATAGTTTTCATCATCGCAGGGATAACGTTTTTTCCATACTTTCTTAGGTACCACACCAAACACAGCGCCACCATCTACATGAAAGTTTCCGGCTTCAATTTTATATAATTTCATTTTTTATGAGTTAAGCAGTGATAAATTGTGTCAGATACGAAGGTATAAAGTAAAAAAATGTAAACATCGTCTGTTTTTACTTTACAAACTTTATGAACTTCTAAACTTGACGAACTTTTTACTACATTTGTGTTCCGATAGAATTTCTGACAAAAATAAGCAAATTCATTTATCTTTCAATCGTATGCAACGAGTTCATTTTATCGCCATTGGTGGAGCTGCCATGCACAATCTGGCTATTGCAATCAGCAAGAAAAATAATTTTCAGGTAACAGGTTCTGACGATGAGATTTTTGAACCTTCATACAGTCGATTGAAAGAGAACGGCTTACTACCCGAGCAGATGGGCTGGTTTCCGGAGCGTATTCACAAGGGCCTGCATGCCGTAATTCTGGGAATGCACGCCACCGAAGACAATCCTGAGCTAATCCGGGCCAGGGAACTGGGACTTAAAATATACTCTTTCCCTGAATATCTTTTTCAGCAAACCCGCAGTAAAACGCGTATCGTAGTGGGCGGAAGTCATGGAAAAACAACTACCACCGCCATGATTTTGTTTGCGCTGAAACAACTCCGCATTGATACCGACTACCTGGTTGGTGCGCAAATAGAAGGCTTTGATAACATGGTACGTCTGTCTTACGAATCGAGAATAGCTGTATTCGAGGGAGATGAATACCTGACTTCACCCATTGACCCGCGCCCCAAATTTCATTTGTATAAACCACATATAGCCGTGCTTACGGGCATTGCCTGGGATCATATTAATGTTTTTCCCACGTTCGAAAATTATGTGGAGCAGTTTCGTAAATTTGTTGACCTGATGGAAGTACAGGGTCGGTTGGTCTATTTTGAAGGTGATAAAAATCTGAACGAGATAGCTGGCAATTTGCGTCGGGATATAGTTCTGTTTGGCTATACTACACCGAAGCACGATGTCAGAAACGGTATTACTTATCTGATTACTAAATACGGCGATGTGCCGCTCAAAATATTCGGGCTGCACAATCTGCAAAACATGGAGGCTGCCCGCTTGGCCTGTAAACAAATAGGTGTTACCGACGAGCAGTTTTATTCCGTCATTTCGGAGTTTTCGGGGGCAGCGGGTCGATTGCAGAAAGTGACTGAAACAGCTACTTCGGTGGCGTTTGTTGATTTTGCTCATTCACCGTCAAAGCTCAGGGCTACGGTGCAAGCTGTGCGACAACAATTTCCCGACAAGAAACTGATAGCTTGTATGGAATTGCATACATTCAGCAGTCTTACCGACGAATTTTTGCCTCAGTATGCCGATAGTATGGCGGAAGCCGACACGGCATTTGTTTATTATAATCAGGAAGTGGTGGAACATAAACGACTGGCTGAAATAACTCCCGAACAGGTAAAACAGGCTTTCGGAGGTGATAATCTGGCGGTGTTTACCGATTCGGAGTCACTACAAGCGGCACTCAGAGAACAGAAATATGATAACGCTGTCCTGCTGTTTATGTCGTCCGGAAATTTTTCGGGAGTTGATCTGATAGCATTTGCACAGGAATTATTAAGCGGCAAGCAGTAAGCAGTAAGTGGTTGATAGTAGGTAGTAATATCGCCGCAGGCAAATATTTAGTATACAAGTTAACCAGTAAACAAGTATACATTCAACTATTCAAGAACGAACAATAACAAAAAAAAACGTGCAGCAACTATCGCCAAAGGCTAATATCAATAAATATCGCGAACGTAGTGAGCAAATAACACGAAGTAAATAAAATGACTGAGAAACAACGATTACTGGATAACCGATATATGCGCATGGCTCGGATATGGGCTGAAAACTCGTACTGCGAAAGACGAAAGGTAGGGGCATTGCTGGTAAAAAATCAAATGATTATATCCGATGGATACAATGGAACGCCTTCCGGATTTGAAAATAACTGTGAGGACGAAAACAATGTATCCAAACCTTATGTTTTACATGCCGAGGCCAATGCTATCAGTAAAATAGCCCGTTCGCACAACAGCAGCGATAATGCTACCCTGTATGTGACGGCGTCGCCTTGCATTGAATGTGCTAAACTCATTATACAGGCAGGTATTAGACGGGTGGTATATGGAGAGAAATACCGCATAATGGATGGCGTAGAACTGCTTGAACGTGCCAATGTAGAAGTGCTTTTTATAGAGGAAGAAAAATAGTCTGTGCAGACACAGTGCATTGTTTTGAGGAATTTAAATTATAGTTGAAAATTAATAGTTTGTGAGGTCTTTGTGAAATGATATTCTGCAGAAGAAGATGATCGACAAAGATTTCGGTGAAGAAACAAAAAACAAGTATTTATCGTATGAATAAGAAGAATTTATTTCTGGTTTTAATTATATTTATTTCCGTTTTTGGAGGGCTTTTGCTTGGTAATATCATTGCTAACAGGTCTAATAGGTCAGGGTTTTCAATGTCATCGCGCAATAAAGTAGATGAATTGCTATCAATCATTAACTCGCAGTATGTTGATACGATGAACATGAAAGAGATGACCGAGGGGTTGATGACTGATGTAGCCGGAAAACTTGACCCGCACTCGGTTTATATACCGGCAGCCGATCTGGCAAACGTGAACAGCGAGCTTGAAGGAAGTTTCAGTGGTATTGGAGTTCAGTTTAATATACAGAATGATACGGTGATGATAGTGGCCATTGTGAGTGGAGGCCCTTCTCAAAAAGTGGGGCTTTTGGCAGGCGACCGCATTGTGCAGGTAGATGATTCTGCTTTTGTAGGGAAGAAAATAACCAACGAAAAGGTTATGCGTAAACTCAAGGGAAAGGCCGGAACAAAAGTAAAACTTGGAATTCGTCGTCATGGAACACGTGAGATATTACATTACTCTATCACTCGCGGTGAAATTCCTGTGAACTCGGTGGACATAGCTTATATGATTGAACCCGGCGTCGGATTTATCAAAGTAAGTAAATTTGCATCGACAACTTTTGCCGAGTTTCTGGATGCTATTGCCAGACTGCGTAGCCAGGGTGCCCGTAAGTATATTATCGATTTGCGCGAAAACAGTGGTGGTTTTATGGATCAGGCCATTAATATGGTGAATGAGTTTTTGCCTGCCGGAAGAATGATTGTTTATTCGAAAGGTAAAGCGTATCCGCGTGCCGAAGCCAAATCGGATGGAAAAGGAAGTTGCATTAACCTGCCGATGGTGGTTTTGATAGACGAATTCTCGGCTTCGGCCAGCGAGATTTTTTCGGGAGCAATACAGGATAATGACCGCGGACTGATTATCGGTCGACGCTCGTTCGGTAAAGGACTGGTTCAGCAGCAAATGAATTTATCGGATGGTTCGGCCATTCGCCTCACTGTAGCCCGATACTACACACCTTCAGGTCGCAGTATTCAAAAACCGTATGAAAAGGGTAAAGCACAGGATTATGAAATGGATATCGTGAAACGTTATATGCACGGTGAGATTGACAGTAAAGACAGCATTCATACGGCCAAATCGCTGAAGTATAAAACTTTTGGAGGCAGAACGGTTTATGGTGGCGGTGGCATTATGCCCGATATTTTTGTACCGCGGGATACTTCTGAATACACTCCTTATCTGAACAAGGTGATTAATTATGGCTATTTATATCAATTTGCATTTCAGTACACCGACCAAAATCGGGCTAAACTGAAAAGTAAGAAAACCTGGCAGCAAATGGATAAATACCTGGATAATCAGGATTTGCTGACGCAGTTTGTAGCATTTGCTAAGAGTAAAGGCGTAAACCCCGATGCCCGACAGATAGCTATATCCAAAAGGTTCTTACTGATGCAGTTAAAGAGTTATATCTCCCGAAACAGTATAGGCGAAGAAGGTTTCTATCCTATGCTTTACAAGGACGATAAGACAGTGAAAACTGCATTGGAGCAATTAAGAAAGAAGTAATAAATCAGTTTACGAGATATAAAACAACAAGAGCTTGCCGATCATGCAAGCTCTTATTGTTTCGTATACAGAGGTATTTATTGTTTTATAATTTTATGCAGGCTTTTTCCTTCGGCAGTTTTCACTTCCAGTAGATAGATTCCTTTTGGAAAATTCCGAACTTCAATTTCGGTCACATTCGTTGCGGTTTTGATGAGTGAACCTTCTATATTGTACACATTCACACGGTTTACACTGCCAGGCGAAGTGATATAAACTTTGTCTTCCGTTATGGTGGGTGATATGCTGTAGTTCAGAATTTTATGATCATCAATTCCGTTTACCACATTCGGGGCTTTATCCGTATAAATCAATAAATCGCCGGCTTGCATACTCATTGTCATAGTTGTGTTGCTGACATTCAATTGTTCTCCTGTCAATAAGTTATACCAAATCCCGGTTTTAGGGAAATTGGGCGTTGCCGTTATGGTGGCTGATGCATTGAAGTTGCCCAGAGCAATCATATTCAGGTCGGAGCTGGTTAATGCAATTCGGCGCCCCGAATTCCAGTCGTTAAGCCCGATACTCAATGTGAATGTTCCTGTAGTGAATGCCGTGGGATACGTTTTCCGAAGCGATATTATTTTAGCACAGGCATCCGATGCCGCTTTTCTGTGAGCCAGATTTAGCCAGTCCCAGGCAGCAGGTTTTTCGTTGGTGCGTCCTCCGTTCGAATTGATGGAATAATCAAATCCCATTTCGCCGAATTCGTAAATCATTTTAGGTCCGGGAATGAGGGTGGTAAAAGCGATATTCAGCGGCACACGCTTTATTCTTGCAATTGAATCGGTAGCGATGTTACCTACACCCGATATTTTAGCATTGTAGAAATTTCGTTCCTCATCATGACTCTCTGCATAGCCCACCCAGTTGCGCGGTGTTGCATTCATGTTGCTGAAATCACTGCCCGATTGGTATCCTTCTGCCGACTGAGAAAATGCAGAATTTACATTGCGCCACAGGTACATGCCTTTATTGGCCAATGCGGTTTCTTCATCGTTGTTACAGAAATGTTCGAGGATAAACATAACATCGCTTTTTACAGCTTTAGCGGCATCATAATAAACACTTAGGTTATCAATACGCGATTGGTCGTAATTGCCAGCCGTGCTTTCGGTACTTGAATTCTGAGTGAAACCTTTGGTCAAATCCATGCGATAACCGTCAATCTTGTATTCAGTGATCCAATATTTTAATACACGTTTAAAGTACTCTTTAGTTCCGCTAAAGCTGTGATTGAAATCATTGAGTACACTGTACGGATGAGGTGCAACGGGATTCATCCATGGATTATTCGCTGCCGGTCTGTTATTCACCCCATCCCAATACAGCAAGGCAAAAGGAGACAAGCCAGAAGCCTGATTGAATACCATATCCAGCAATACGGCCATGCCGCGCTTATGACATTCGTCAATGAATTTTTTATAGGTGTTGGCATTTCCGTAGGCTTTATCCGGTGCAAAATAGTGGTTCGGATTGTATCCCCAGCTGTTATTTCCGTCAAACTCTGTTATCGGCATAAGCTCTACAGCTGTGATTCCGAGGTTTTTCAGGTAATCCAGTTTGGTGATAGCAGCTTCAAGAGATTTTTCTTTCGTGAAGTCGCGCAGTAGTAGTTCGTAGATAACCATATTTTCACGCGACGGCATGCTGAATGTCGGTACTTCCCAGTTGTAGGTGGCTTTGGCTGTTTGTAAAGTTGATACCAATCCGGTAGTTTTTCCTGTCGGATAGGCCGGTAAATTGGGATAAATCGTTGAATTTATATATTGATCGTTCCATGGATCCAGAAGCATCTCGGTATAGGGATCGGTTATTTTCAATGTTCCATCAACCAGATATTGAAAACCATACAATTTGTCTGCAGTGAGTCCGGTAAGAGTTATCCACCAATAGTCTCCATCTTTCTTTAGTTGATAGGCGTTTTGTTGTGTCCAGTCATTAAAATCTCCAATCAGAAATACATTGTTCTTCCCTGGCGCATATAATACCAGTGTAGCCGTGGTGTTGTCTATATAATTTATCCCATCAGTTACACCGGTAGGTCTGGCTTGATTGGTTACTGCTTCGGGAACAAATACCTGCATGGTATTGGAAACGGTTACTCCATTTAGAGTTGCCTGAGCAATGATTGTATAATTATTAGCAGTTGCAAAAGTATAGGAATAACTAAGCGTTGTAGACGATGTGGCTGTTTGCACACTCGTTCCGTTTACAAACAGATTCAGATCTGCTGCCAATGATGAACTAAACTGAAGATTTATAGTTGTACCAGCAGAAACAACCTGATTAGTTGTTGGGTTAGTAAAGGCTACATTTAATCCGGCTTGATATACATTCGCAAAAATATCAGCTCCACCCGTATCTTTCCCTTCTTTGGTAGCTAAACCGTTTCTGAATACAAAAGCCATTTTGGATACAACTTCGCCTGCTGATAAGCCGTAGTAAGTAGCCATGTCAGGGGTAATGGATAGTTTCCATTTATTATTACCCAGTGATGTCATTTTGTATTTGGCTGAATTATCTCCCCAGGTTGGAGCATGTTTCCAGTCCGAACTGCTCGCACTGGCCGATGTAATGACACCAGTATGTGCATACACTCCATCGGTACCGGTGTAATCTTTTAGACCGGCTGTGCCCAGAGTGGCATCGTAAATAATATCTATGGCTCCGTTATTCTGGGTTACAAAAGCAGGAGAGGTAGTTATAATCTGAGCCTGACCTGTTAGAAACAAGAACAGAGACAGCGCTATAAGAGTAATTTTTTTCATATACCTGTTTGATTAAATACCAATTAGAATATTAAGCTAAAGCAACTTACCTTTGTTTGAAAGAAAAGTCTGAACTTCAGTTAGTCCAGACTTTTCTATTTAATTATGACTTGCGGGTTTTATTGTTTGATAAAATAATAGCAACCATCCACATCATTGAACAGAACTTTGTATGTTCCTGCCTTCGCCGGAATATCGCCACCCGACATTCCAACAGGGAATGAATCACCTCCCCAGCTGGTTGTCCAACCTCCATTAGCTCTGAATTTGCAACCACCATCGGTTGTAAATGTTTGAGTTGTGTACCAAATGTGGTTGTTAGTGGTTTCGGCGGCTGTCATTACCACATCACCTCCCCAACCGTTGAATCCTCCGATTAAACCTATTTGTGTATATGAGCTTGGTGTTACCAGTGTAGGTATCATTGTCATTGTATTGGTTATAGAGTTTATCGTGATAGTATAATATCCGTCGGCTGCAACTTTAATGTCACTTGAACCTCCGTCGTTATGAACAAATACTCCGTTATTAGCGCCCCATTGTTCATCCCAACTACTAATGTCGCGAATCAGTTTAAATCCTCTGGAAGCAGAGAAATAACCAGTAAATGTAAATTCTCCATCGCCTGCGGTGTTGTATTTGTTTCCGCTCACTACGCTCATTGGATAGATTGAAGAACCTAAATGTGCCATATCATTATGCCATCCTCCATCGCCCATACCAATAATGTAATAAGGTCTTGGAGTAATAGCAGTATATGGAACAATCGACATAACATTTACATCTACATTGGCCGAGGCAGTGTTGCCATTGCCATCAGTCATGGTGTAACTGAATACATCAGCACCCGAATAACCAACTGTTGGAGTGTAAGTTATTGCTCCATTTGCATTCACAACTGTCGATCCATGTGCCGGTGTTGTGGCACTAACGGTAGACAATACATCTTTTTCTGGATCTGTATCGTTTGCAAGTACAGCAATGCTGACAGAACTATTCATAGGCAATGATGCAACATCGTTTACTGCTGTTGGAGGATAACTGTAAGGAGTAACCAGCAAAGTAGCCGTTTTTGAAGTATACGCACTTTTCAATCCGCCTTTTACGATGTAGGATAACAGTCGAATATAAACGGTTTGTTGAACGGCATTTTTGTTGAAGGTTTTGATAGAATCATTAAACTCCTTACAACCTACAGATACATCCGATCCGGCTTTGCCATCAAATGTAATAGGAATAGTAATAAAGTTGGAAAAATTGGCAACCTTGGCAAATTGAATCTTGTATTGTTTTTGGGCTGCTGTATCCACCAGATTGAGTACGGAAGAACAGGTTAGCAAAGGTAAAGCACTAGCTAATTTGTTAGCCTGTATGGTAAGAGGACTGACATTGATTTTAAGCGCTGCAGCAAAACCGGTTGTATCCTGAAGTGTCAATTGGTC
>Ga0302293_10001218_pt1 | contig 12888 bp, 7 predicted proteins | sample III_Fen_N2_2_FD_198758 | JGI IMG/M metagenome (GOLD analysis project Ga0302293, IMG submission 198758) | Peat permafrost microbial communities from Stordalen Mire near Abisko, Sweden - III_Fen_N2_2 | ecosystem: Environmental > Terrestrial > Soil > Wetlands > Permafrost | place: Sweden: Abisko... | reverse complement strand
TTCCCTAAATTTTTTACAAAGGAACTGCTACAACATAACTAGATATGAAGGACAATTTTATATCTGTTTTAATTCTAACGCTTGTTGTGTTAGCCTAAAATTATGCAGACACAGGTTTTTTGTTAATTCGAATGCATAAAGGTTTCGAATCATGTTAATGGTAAAAACAAAAATCCCCGTTTCACCTAAGCAAAACGGGGATTATGATGGTTTATTAACTCCTTATTTTTTCGCAAGAACTAAACGTGCAACCGAACGTTCACCTTCCGGTGTAGTAAGGGTTACGAAATAAGTTCCGTTCGCATTTTCATCCAAGCGAATTGTTGAAATTCCGTTTTGGTCGAAACGATTGTTGTAAACCGTTTTCCCGAAAACATCCGATACCTGAACCAATGCTCCGTTTACTGGTATATCCAATGTAAACTCTCCAGTTGAAGGATTCGGATAAACGATTAACGCAGCAACCGTGTTTTCTGCAACTCCCAAACAACCATCAACTGCTAACGTTAAGGTATCAAAACCTGTACAACCGTTCGCGTCAGTGAATTGGTAGAATACATCGTGGTTACCGATACCGATAGAAGGATCGAATGCATTTCCGGTTACTGATGGTCCGCTGAACGCACCACCTGCAGGTGTTCCAACAAGTGTCACATCCGGATCATAGTTACAAATAACACCAGGCGCTGTGCTCAAACTTACGGAAGGCAAACCGAAAATAGTAACGTCTACCGTATCGGAAGAAGAACAACCATTGGCATCTACTACATTTAAGTAATACGTTCCGGAAGCGTTCGCTGCTAAAGTTGAACCGCCGGAGTTATCTGACCATAAATACGTACCGACAACAGCAGGTGTTGGACCTAATACAACCGATTCGCAATCACTATCATCTGCACCTAAACTAAATACTGGGTTTGGGTTTATGACCAATTGAATGGTATCACTTACAACACATCCGTTTGTATCTGTTACCGTTACGTCATAAGTTCCGGAAGTAGTTGCCGTTTCTTGTTGCGTAGCTGCAGAAGTACTCCACAAATAAGATGAAGAAGCATTTCCTGCATCCAATGTAATACTGTTACAAACAGTTGTATCATTTCCGATAAATACGATTGGATTCGCAACATCGGTAAGTGTAATACCTACAGCAGCTGAATCTGCACAACCTGCAGCATTTGTTTCGATCATGTTGTAAACGCCTGCAGTATTGGTAATAATCGCATTCGCTGTTTCTGCCGGAAGCAATACACCATCTATGTACCATTGATTGGAAACATTGGTAGCACCTGTAAGTGTTACGTCGTTACCCGAACAAATGTGCGTGTTTCCTGAAAGAAATACTATCGGAGTACTATCAACGTGAACGTTAAATGATTTAATAGTATCACGTACCACACCGTTATCCATTTCAATGTAAACGGTATAATCACCCGGAGTAGTGTAATTGTGTGATCCGCCCGGAGTAGAAACTGCCTGCACATCTGAAGCTCCATCGCCCCAGTTGTAAACAATCGTATCGAACAATTGCAAACTTCCTGCGCCAATGTATACGGTTTCTACATCTTCACAAACACTTACATCACTGATAGCGAATTGTGGAGGCATTACCAAACCACGTAAATCATCCGGATTTGCACCGAAAGCACCAGTATAATTACCTGCTGGAGATATGCGATTAAAGGTAGATGAAATATTAGATCCTATGAAGTAATCCGGTTTAACGTAAAGTGATCCGAAAGTTTCACCTGTGGTTGTGCCAATAATAGGAATATTTGTTGGTGTGTAAGTTACATTGGAAACAGGCCATTTTTCAAAAACCATGGTACTGTTACCAGACCAGTGATACATGTTGTTGTCTGCACGGTTATAAAGAATTATTTCACCGTCAGCGCCATTACCCATAGCAAATACCAAGGTTTTTACTCCGGTTGTTTTATCAATTTTGTACAAGGTTTCAGATGCTGCTGCACCGTTACCGGTTGCTCCCCACAACTGACCGGTTTCATCAAAAGTTAACGACGAGAAGTTATCTCCTAAGTTACCGACTTGTGTACAAACACCTGTTGTTAGATCAATTTTACCCAAAACACGTCCTGTAACACCAGAAACTTTCATAATGATGTAAGTCTCATAGGTCGTAGGGTCAAATGCCAAACTATTCATACCTGTAATGGTAAAACCTGCCAAAGTTGGACCCATTCGTTGAAAAACAGAAAAATTAGTTGAGTCAATTCCCCAAAGCGAGTCTTGAAACGGGCTTGAACCGTAAATCTTCGGTGTCACGGTCGGAAACTGAGCATTTGCGGTTGAATTTCCTGCCAAAAAAGCAAAGAATACCAACGTAACAAGTAGTATTTTTTTCATAAGCTGTAGTTAATATAGGAACGAAGGTAAAGCTTTAAACTAAATATTTATTAATCAGTTAGTTGATTTTTTTAAAAGCGACCACCGAATGAGTGAAAATGATGTGTAGTTTATCGGATAAATGATCACTAATAAGCAATTTTCCATCCTCGGGCTGTCATCACACGGTGAAAGGTAACCAACTCCTGTGCATTGGGGATTTTCGTGTAAACATGCGCTATTTCAAGGTGGTTACCCGCTTGCTTTACAGTAAGATTGTACGGAATAATGGATGGCTGATCATCCGGAGATTGCTCTAATTGAATAAGAAATAGGCGCAATAAATTCACCGATTCGTTGGCACTGATCGGAAAGTCTGATGCTTTGACAGATGTATAAAAATGAAGGTTTGATTTGGCGCGCGTAAGCAAAACATTTAAACGCTTGAATCCTTGTGATTGATTCAATGGACCAAAACGCAATTGGAATTGTCCTTCAGCATTCTTTCCATAGCCCATGCTCACTACGATGGTGTCCGCCTCGTCACCTTGAACTTGCTCCAATGGCTTGAAGAAGACGGTATTCTTATCGATTCCATCTGAAATGTTTTCTTGCGTTTTCACAGAAAGATGCTGCCAAATGCAATCTAATTGTTGTTGCGAAAAGGCAATGATTCCGATGCTTTTTTTCCAATTGAATGTTTCTAGAAAAGTGGCGACGGCTTTTGCTTCTTCCGGATTCGTTCGGTTGTCGTAAATCCCGTTTTCAATCAGGTTCCAATGTAATGGATAGCTTGATTTGGCTGTGGGAAAAGCGACCAATTCATTGTTGTAAAAGTGCCGGTTTGAAAAGGTAATCAACGCCGGATGCTCACTTCGGTAGTGGTGTTTGAGCGGAATTTTTTTCCAATACCAGGCCGCTTGGTGCAATAAGTCAATAGCTGTAACACTTCCCGAGAAATAATTCGAAGGCGCCATTTGCTGTTCATCGCCGGCAACAACTGCGCGTTTTGATCGCTGTAACGCACCGAGTGCATTGGGCAACTGAATCTGACTGGCCTCATCCAGCACTACAAAGTCAAACAAATCTTGTTGCATCGGAAAGGTTTTGCCTACCTGACCGGGAGTGCTCAACCAAATGGGACTCAAAATCTCGATCCACAACCGGGCATCGCCTGATACCAATTCGCGAATGGTTTGGTGTTGTTTCGACTTCCCGAATTCTTTCACAAGAATCGCTTTTCCACTTTTCAATTGCGCTTTCAGGGTTTTGTCATTGCCTTTCAGTTGAGCAGCAGGCGTTCGCAAAAGATGGGTATAATGGTCAAAACGTTGTTTTCTGAGTTGCCAGATGTGCTGGGCGAATTGTTCAAATTCATCGGCTTCGGTTGCCAGAATTTCGTTGAGTTTATTGGCCAGTTGTTCTCCGTCGAATTTGGCCAGTTCCGGAAATCGACTTTCCAGTAATACTCGATTGGAATGCACAACCGTGGCTTCCATCTCATCAAACGATTTTCCCGAACTTACTAAGCGATAGACCGTTTCGGGTAATGCTTTCAATAATTCCAAACTACCAAGCAGTTGCTCTACAGTTGTAGCGCCATATTGGTCAAAATGCCGTAAAGCCGTGTTTTCGTTGACCGAAAAATACCGCCGTATGTCATTCGATAGTTGTTGAATCCGTTCGCTGTTTTGACTAATGAGTTGTCGTTTCGCCAACGGTAATTTTGCAACAGTATTTAATTCGTTGAGATCTTCTTTCTCCAGTTGTTTCAATACGTAAACAGCACTTTCCAATTCCAACTCCGGTCGTTCAATTCCCCATTCCGAAAATTGCGTGCGAATTGTGATCAATTCGTCTTGTAGGTCTAAATAATCGAGCCAATTGGTGAGTGCCATTTGGTAATCGACCTGCGGATGCTGAAGTGCTCCTTTGAGTTGTTTGAGCAAACTTCTGCGTTTCAACCACGATTGATTCAGTTCGAGTTGTGCTTTCCAAAATAAGGTTTCGGTGCGCGAAGGTGGCGTTTTCCAAAGTACTTCTTCCGATTTCAATAGCTCTAAACGTGAATTGAGTTCCGTGAACCGCAGACGTAATTTCTCAAATCGTTTTCGTTTGGCTGGTTGTTTATGCAATTCAAAGTAAGCGTGATACGATTCATTCGTTACGAGTTGAATCCGTGCAATCGATTTGGTCAAAGCATCTAAATCACCCACAATTTCAATCCCAAAGGTTTCAATTGCCCAATTCGCTTCCGAAGTCAGTTGCTTCAACACGTTATCAGGTTGTGGATGGATTATCAATGCTTGTTTTAATCCTTCCAACACGCTAAACGATCCCAATTGCTCTTGTAACTGAAGTACCTTCGATTGTTCATCCAGCCAAGTGCGAATATCCGGATCATCCGATTGAAATATCGCTTTTTCAAGATTCACCGATGCGCTCAGTTCTTGAAACGTTTGGAAAGAAACTCCTCCAACCAAGGTTGGGCTATTCAAGCGGTCCAACAACAATTGCAACGAAGCTTTCAACTGTTCCGAAAGTTGTAACGAAGGAGGAACGTGTTTGCGTTCGGTTTCCAATGCAAGCCACGTGCGTTTAAGTTGTCCGATAAATGTTTTGGAAGTAGCCTGACTGTGGGCGGTAAACGTAAAAGCGTCCAAGCCGGCATCGGCCAGTTTTTTCACCAATACGTCCAATGCAACCCGTTTTTCCGAAACAACCAGCGTCATTCCGTCGCGCACCAATAATTTACCTAATAGGTTGGCGAGCACTTGCGATTTTCCGGTTCCTGGTGGACCTTGAATTACAATATTACCCGTTTCCAATTGTTCAAAAACACGCAATTGGTCGGTATCTGCCGGAGCTAAAAATGCGGATGAAAGTTCTATTTTTTCTGCGAAAGCGTTCGTTTCATTTCCCAACAATCCGCTCACCAGCGAACTCAATGCCGGAGCTTGAGCAATCAATTCCAATTCGCGCAACACCTGATAACGGTGATGGTGAAAATTGCCGATAGCCGAAAAGTCAGAAATAACAGCCGGAATGTAATATTCAGCCATCAATTGAATGATCGTTTCAATGCTATCTTGGGGTGAAAGCAATTCGTTTTCCGCAATTTTTAAATCAAATGCACGAATTAGCTGATTCACCACAAACGGATTTATAAACGATTGTTCTGTTTGAGCTTGAATTTCAACGTGCTGTTTTCCTTTCGCGATTTTCCAATTCAACGGCGTCAGTACCAACGGAGAAAAAACCGTTTTTCCTTTGTATTCCCATTGAATGTGCTGCGAAACCAGGCACAACGATTGCAAATCGGCCTCGCGTTTGTGTTGATTGGCGGTTTTAAGAATGGCGTTCCAAGCCGAATTCAACTCAAATTGTTGTACGTCGGGCAATGGCTCGTCTAGCACGATCATTCCTTTTTCATAATCACCCACATGCACCAACGGATCCGACGACGGAATCTCCGAAAGATCGATTATAAATTGGGCAATATCGTAGTGATGCTCAGACATGAACGCGTTTGTCGATGACGAAGGTAGGGAAATTCACGAATCGGTAAGCGCTTAAGTGAATCAACCAACATTTCCGAATCACGAAGCCAAACACTACTTTTGTACCTCAATCAGAACATCAATCCCATGAGCGAATATAAATTTGGAACAAAAGCCATCCACGCAGGTGCACACCCCGATCCGAGTACCGGAGCAATCATGACACCGATTTACCAAACTTCTACCTATGTGCAGGAGTCGCCCGGAGTAAACAAAGGTTACGGATATGCCCGTGGGAAAAATCCAACGCGTGAAGCCTTGCAGGAAAACATTGCTGCTATCGAAAATGGAAAACACTGTGTGTGCTTCAGTTCTGGTGTTGCGGCGACAGATGCTGTTTTAAAATTATTGAAACCCGGCGATGAGGTGATTACAGGCGATGATCTTTACGGAGGAACGTATCGCTTGTTTACCAAAATTTACGAGAAATTCGGCATTCGTTTTCATTTTATCGATTTGACCAATGCGGAGAATATTCGTACGGTATTAAACGAAAACACCAAACTGATTTGGGCCGAAACGCCAACCAATCCTACCATGCAGATCATTGATATTGCGGCTTGTGCTGCGATCTCGAAAGAAAATAACTTGTTGTTGGCAGTAGACAATACGTTTGCGTCACCTTATCTACAGAATCCGCTTAATTTGGGAGCAGATATCGTCATGCATTCTGCAACGAAGTACCTTGGCGGTCACTCAGATGTGGTGATGGGAGCGTTGATTACCAATAGCCCCGAATTGCACGAACAATTGTATTTCGTCCTGAACTCCAGTGGCGCCAATCCCGGTCCGATGGACAGTTTCTTGGTAATGCGCGGAATCAAAACCTTGCATTTACGCATGGAACGTCATTGCCACAACGGACGAATCATCGCCGAATACTTGCGCAATCACGCTAAAATTGCCAAAGTATATTGGCCAGGCTTCCCTGATCATCCGAATCACGAGGTTGCTAAAAAACAAATGCGCGATTTCGGTGGAATGATCTCCATTGTGTTGAAAGAAGGAAGCATCGAAAATACGTTCAAAGTGGCGTCTTCATTCAAAGTATTTTCGTTGGCCGAATCATTGGGCGGCGTGGAATCATTGATCAACCATCCGGCAACCATGACCCATGCATCTATCCCGAAAGCAGAACGCGAACGGGTAGGAGTAGTTGATTCGTTGCTGCGTTTGAGCGTTGGTGTAGAAGATGTAGAAGATTTGATTGCAGATTTGGAACAAGCACTTCAATAATTTTGAATGCTTGATTTTTGATGTTGGATGAGATTTTATAAACTGCGCGTTGCAGTAAACGGTAACTTAAAGCATTGTTAAGTAAGACTCCCATTGAGGAGAATCCATCAAACATTAAGCATCCATCATCAAAAATCATCTTTATGAAAGTCATCATCACAGGCACATCATCCAGTATCGGAAAAGCCATTGCCGAACTGTATTTGCAACTGGGCTTTTCCGTAATTGGGATAGGTAGAAGACATACCATTGAACATGTTTTGTATCAGCCTGTAATGTGTGATTTGACCAATGAAGAAGCCATTCGACAACTGAAAGTGGAAGATTGGCTCTCGTCGGAAGTTTTGCTCATCAACAATGCCGGAATGCTAGGGACAGTCAAACGATTGAGTGATCAGGAAAACCCGGATCTCGTTGAATTGCTCGCCTTGAATGTAGTTGCCCCAACATTGTTGATGAATAAATTGGCTCGAGTTTGTGGCGATACCATATCACTAACAATCGTTAACATCAGTTCCGGAGCGGCAAAACGTGCTATTCCTTCTTGGGCAGCCTATTGTGCTTCGAAAGCGGCTTTGGAAATGCTTTCCGAAACGTTTTACCTCGAAGAACAAGAAAAGAGCAGGAAGACCAAAGTTTATTGTGTGGCGCCCGGAGTAGTGGATACTCCCATGCAGGCAAAGATCAGAACGGTTGATCAAACTGATTTTGCAGCGTCGGAAACGTTTCACGAGTATTATAACAAAGGCGAATTGGTTTCACCCGAAGTAGTTGCTCAAAAGTTAAAACGTCTGCTTGAAATGCCCTATTCAGGTGTTGTTTCATATTCCCTGCGGTCGATTGAGTAAAGATTTTTTTTGATAGAGGAAAACGTCGAGTTAATTTCTTTTCCGATCAACGCACAGTTTATGTTGCCTCAATTAGTTAAAAAACTCAACCAAGCTTAAAGAATCAACTCCATTACCATTCACTCAATAATTTCACCCGTTTAGCTAAAAAAAGACAATCGCTTTAACACTTTTTGTATTTTGTGTCCCTCAATCAGAAATGTTGAATGCTACGAATGACAAATTTTAGTTTTACTCCTATCAGTCTGGCTGACAATCGTCATTTGATTCAACCGTACTTCTCGAATGAGAAATGTTGTCTTCATTCCAACCATTCCTAAAACAACCATCATTAATTAATACAGGTAAAATAAATTAGCTAGAACTGTAACAATGAAAAAACTAAAACTCTCTGTACTCGCGTTTAGCCTTCTCTCCATTTCGGCTTTATTCGGGCAACAAAACGTAAATCGTGCCAATACGCGCGATGGTGAAGATGTTGAATACTGTCACCAACACAAACGACTCAATGAGTTGATGAACAATCCTGCTTTCGCAGCACAATATCAACTAGATCAACAAGCTTTTCAAGTTTTGGAGCAACAAATGCTTGAAGAAACAGAACCTCACCGCCTTGTTTACAAAATTCCGGTAGTGTTTCACGTATTGCACAATGGCGGAGTAGAAAATATTTCCCGCGATCAAATTTTGGATGCGTTGGCCATTTTAAACCGTGATTACCGTCTTCAAAATGCAGATGCAGCTACAGTTCACAACGATTTTAATGCAAGCAACCCAAGTGCGGTTTGTCAGCCTACCGATGTGGAAGTAGAATTCGTATTGGCAACCAAAGCACCGAATGGAGCTTGTTTTAGCGGAATTACCCGTACACAAAATGCACTTTCTTTTGACGGTTCAGATGGTGGTAACCAAGTAGATGCTATTGTTGCAGGAAATGACGTTTACCAAGGACAATGGCCGGGTAATAAATACCTCAACGTCTTCATTTGTGCAGAAATCGGTGGTGCAGCTGGATATACGTTTCAACCAAGTGGTTGGATCGGATCTAGCATGCAAAACGGTATCTGGATTTTGCATAGTTATACTGGTTCTATCGGAACTTCTTCAGTGAACACTAGTCGTGCATTGACACACGAAGTTGGACACTGGTTTAACCTTTCACACACATGGGGTGACACCAATGATCCTGGAGTATCTTGTGGATCAGACAACGTAAACGATACGCCTACTACTCGCGGTGTAACTGCTTGTAACTTAAATGAAAATTTCTGTGGCCCGCGTGCCAATGTAGAAAACTACATGGATTACTCATATTGCTCTAAAATGTTTACCGGCGGTCAAGTAACGCGCATGCGCAATGCATTGGCTTCTTCAACAGGTGGTCGTAATAACCTTTGGACAAATGGTAACCTTGCTGCTACAGGTGCAGACGGAAGTGCTGCTTTGTGTAAAGCAGATTTCACTACCCTTAAAACAGAAATCTGTGCTGGTGAAGCACTTCAATTCAGTGATGGTTCTTACAATGCCGTTTCAGGATGGTCTTGGTCTTTCCCTGGTGGAACACCTTCTACTTCTACCGCTCAAAATCCAAGCGTGACTTATGCAGCACCGGGTGTCTATTCGGTAACGTTAACCGCTACAGATGGCGCTTCTTCAGATGACGAAACAAAAACAGGATACATTACCGTTTTTGCAGCTGGCGAATCACTACCTTATTTCGAAGGATTTGAAGGGTTGAGCTCGTTTAGCGGTTCTAATCGTTGGATTATCGAAAACACAGGAAGCAACAACGCATGGTCGGTGACGAATACTGCCGGACACACTGGAACAAACTCGGCTAAATTGACTAACTACGGTCAGTTGGCAGGTAACGTAGACGAATTAATCTCTACTCCAGTTGACTTGTCTACAGTAGATGTAGCTGATGGAGTTACATTGTCATTCCGATACGGTTACCGCAAACGTCAGGCTGCTAACGATGATTATTTGAAAGTATTCTTGACAAACGATTGTGGTGATAACTGGGATCAACGTAAAACGATGCACAGTGCCTCATTGTCGAATCTTACGGCAACTAGCTCATGGACACCTGCTTTGGCTGACTGGCAAACGGTACACATGACCAACGTAACGGTTTCTTACTGGGTACAAAACTTCCGTTTCAAATTCCGATTTGAAAGTGACGGTGGAAACAACATCTACATCGACGACATCAACATCTACAGCGGTGCACCATCTGATGCAATTGTAGTTGGTTTAGACGAGGAATTGCAATTGCAAAATGCGGTAGTATTCCCGAACCCGGCAGAAGATGAAGTAAATCTTCGTTTCTCAGCAGCAACAGGTCAAACAGTGAAAGTATCCGTAACCGATTTATTAGGAAACGTTGTTTCACACCACACAATCCAAGCAAATCAAGGTGACAACCTTGTGTTGATTTCAACCGAATCATTTACAGCAGGAATGTATTTGATCCGTTTGGCAGAATCAAATGCCAGCCAAACATTACAATTTGTAGTGAAATAATCGAATTCAATCATTCATTATACGAAACCGTCGGTCATTTGATCGGCGGTTTTTTTATACCCTGTTTTTTGTGTTATTAATTTGTGGGGTGTGTTTAATTGGTGGGTTGCAGTGCGGGACGTTGTTTTATGTGTATTAATTGGTGGGTTGTGGTTCGGACGTTGTTTTTATGATTTAATTGGTGGGTTGCAGGCTCGGGACGCATCCCGAGCCACAATCTGACATGAAACATGTCAGAAACCACAATAATAGCATCCATAACAAAAAAGGCCCGGAAATTCCGGACCCCAATGTATAAAGCGTTAAGCTCTGTACGTATCCCAAACCTAACGCACAATCAATTGTTTTCCAAACACCCGTTGTTGATTTTTGTAACCCGAAATAACATAGGTTCCAGATGCCCAATCTGCGGTATTCCACGTAAAGTTCTTTCCCGAAACAGTACGGTGAGCAATCACACGACCGTTTAGATCGGTAGCAACCAATCGATCAATGTCTTCGGTGGTTTCAATGGTAATGATTCCGTTAGTCGGATTTGGGAAAAGGTGCGCGATAGAAGCATTGTTCAATTCTCCCAAACCAACATTCTGACCTTTCAATGCAAACGCATATTCTCCTTTTTGAAGGTTGGTAACGTTGATTGTTCCGTTTTTATCTGTTGTATTGTTCCCCATCACCAAGGTGCAATTCGGAAACTCAGTCCAATCAACTGAACAATCCGGACGGTACAAAAGAATAATACTGTCTTCTGCTCCTGTTATTAGTAAATGATCCAAATAGCCGTTCGATCCCGATTCTTGTCCGCAATAACGGAACGTGGCATTGGTCGTAAATCCGTTTTCCCAAATACCATCAACACGCCAGTAGCGTTGCGGTGAAATGGTATAATCGTGTGTCCAGTCGATAACAGGATCCGGTGCCGCCCAATGATGTTCTACCACAACAAATGACGAATCTGCTCCAACGGTTTGCACTTGCAAAATGATGTTGGCATGTGCCAAATTCACCGTACCGGTAAGGTTAACGGTTTTGTAGCCAGCGGTAACAGCGTGAGAAATCAACTCATCCCGATTGAGGTAGCCTGTTGTAGGTGAAAAAGGTACTGATAATGTCACTGTATTGTTCATTCCCGTTGAAAGAACGGTTTGTTCAAACGTATTCCAGTTTTGATCGCGCAACGTAAGTAAAACAGGCACTTGATTGGAGTAATTGGATCTTCCTACCAATTTTTGGCGCAAATGAACCGTTACATCATAGTTCAGACCAGAAGGTACAACTGTCATCGAATCAATGGCAATGTGTGGCCAACCACCTTGAAAAATCCAATCTGCAAAGAAATTGGTAAGGTTCACACCGGTGATTGCACTCAAATCATCGCGGTATTCGATGGCATCAATGTCTGAAAATTTATTCTGTTCCAATAAATCGGAAAGTCCGTTGAAAAACAATGAATCGCCTAAATAGCCACGCAATGTATGAATCATATCGGCTCCCTTCAAATAAGTGGTATTGCTATACGTGTGTTCGAGCGGCACACCAGAAACGGCCCAGTAACCGGAATCGACATGATGACAGGTGCGCAATAAATCTTTGTGTTGATTGCGCACGGCAGCTTCGTATTGCGCTCTGTTACTGAATTGTTCTGTGAAAATGTATTCGCAATAAGCAGCACTTCCTTCGTTGATCCACATATCTTCGGCGGTTCTGCACGTAACCAGATCGCCCCACCAATGATGCGAAAGTTCGTGCACCATCACCGATTGCCAGCTCAAACCACCATTGGCAGCGGCCATCGGAAAGGCAATATTCATGGCGTGCTCCATCGCTCCTGCAGTCATCGGAACAAGTACATACCCAACGCGATCCCAACGGTAGGGACCCCAAGTAGATTCATAAATATCAAAAGCGCTTTCCAGGTTCACAAACGAATTATTCATATCGGTTGTATCCACCGCCAAAGCCGCCAATTGCACCGGAACCGGATTATTTTGATAGTCGGTAAACGTATCATTTACAAATACGTAATTCGCTACTGCTACCGAAATTAAGTACGACGGAATGGTTTGATTCACCTTCCAGTGATGCGTTTCCGACAAATCCGGATTCACGATGGTTGATTGATGAACTCCTCCGCAAACTGCTTCGTGATTGGGAAGGGTTGTTACAAACAAATCGTAAGTAGAACGGGTAATGAAGTTATCGAAGCACGGAAACCATGTTTTGCCATAATTGTGCGGAATATCTTGCAATGAAACACCCACGTTGTAAGCATAGGCAGAATTGAAATAAAATCCTCCGAATGCCGGATCCTCCACCGGATTTCCGTGGTAAAACACTTCAATTCCCGTTGAATCACCTAGGTTGAATGTTGC
>Ga0302293_10001214_pt1 | contig 12903 bp, 9 predicted proteins | sample III_Fen_N2_2_FD_198758 | JGI IMG/M metagenome (GOLD analysis project Ga0302293, IMG submission 198758) | Peat permafrost microbial communities from Stordalen Mire near Abisko, Sweden - III_Fen_N2_2 | ecosystem: Environmental > Terrestrial > Soil > Wetlands > Permafrost | place: Sweden: Abisko... | reverse complement strand
CCCTTGTGCTCCGAATGTTCGTAGAGATTCTCTAATTCCTCCAATTCCTTCAATAATTCGGCTGTAGGAGGCGTATTGGTTAATGTAGATAAATCGGGTTGTCCGGCATCTACCCAAGCGGTGTACCAAATACTTCCAACGGCAATGATGGCTTCGCGCATACGTCGTTCCACCATTCCGCCCATGCGATTGGAATATTCGTCGCAAAAAGCTTTGGAATAGACTTGAATAACGGTTTGACCGCGTTGTTCGTAACTGTATTTTTGATCGCTTGGAAATTCGGCTGTGAGTATTTTTTCCATCGATAAAACAGAATCAACTGCAGCATGAGAAGCTTCTACAGCGTCCCAAGCAAAGTCGAGAACACTTTTCACATAGCGGCCTTTTCCTACAAAATAATCGTAGTCTTCCGAGTTCAATTCCACAATGCGACTTTCCCACAAACCGTGTATTCCACGCTGTCCGGTTAACTGTCCGTTGTAGTTTTCGGTAGTATGTAATGGAACGTGCGCATCACCGATGTAATGACCGATGTCTGCTGCATTTTTTAGAATCAGATCCACGTTTTTCGACTCGAATGCCTTTTGCAAGCGCATCTTCATGACGTTGATATGCCATGGAACAATGCCATAAGCTTGTAAGGTGTCTTCGGTGAATTTGTCTACCGCATCGTACCATTTTCGGGGAACAACTTCAAACGGATCTAAGCTGTCTTTTTCGTAATGATCAATGTCGATGTAATGACGCTGAGCTTCACCTTCAACCGCATATCGACGTTTGTCAGGATCAACGGCATGTTCGGTAATGTATTCGATGTGTTCTTTGAAAAAACCGAACATTTCAGGTGGCAACGTAAAAACTGCCACACGATTGATCCGTTTATGACCGAAAAAGCCCCAAGCAGCGGGTGGAGTATGTTTTATAACCGGAAGTGGTTTCGCTTCTGATAGAAATGAAATCAATAACAAGCCAAGGAGAAGGCTGTGTTTAATCTTCGGAAAGTTGAACCAATTTACCATTTTTCAGAATCGGAATCACGCGAGTTTGATTGGGTGTCAAACAATACTTGATGTCTTCATTGAGGTTCAGGTTCTTCAACCTGCGTCTGTGCGAACTCGATTTGAGGTACCCCAAGTAATTGTCCTTGGCAGAAAGATACAAATATTTTGCGGCAATGGATGAATCTTCTTCCGAAACAAAATTTCCGGTATTGATGAGGTATTCCGAGATTGCTCCTGCGCAAATCGTGTCTTCTAAATTGAATTTATCTTGCCAGCCAGAGCACAAACACAAGACGTTTTTACCTTGTTTTGCCAACCATTCAGAAAGTGCTTCCAGATTCAAAAACGACCCTACTACAACAATCTCGGCATCTTTGGCAACATCCAATGACTTTGTACCGTTGGTAGTGGTAAGTACTACTTCTTTTCCTCGGAATTCTTCGCGCATGTAGCTGAAAGGCGAGTTTCCAAAGTCGAAACCTTCAACAATCTGACCTTTTCGTTCGGCACCTGCCAAGAATCCTTTTTGCTTGTATTCCCAAGCCTCCTCAACCGTAGGAACCGGTATGATGGATAAAATTCCATTATCAAATGCTGCGCAAATTGCCGATGTGGCACGTAAAACGTCAATCACCACTACGATCTCGTACTCATCTTTGTAATAATCGTATTCGCCCGGTGTGAAACACACCTCTACATGTTTTCGTGTATCCATAAGTGGGTGCGAAAGTACAAAAAAGATCAGTTTTTTCGATAACGGATATATCGGATCCATTTCATAGACTGTTTTTCAACCAACTGGTAAAATACCCACGAAGCTAAAGAGGCTGCAACAATGGCAAGTACAATTCGGGCAAAAGCGATCGGAAATTCATTTCCCCATGAACGGGTAAAGTAGATAAAATGCCCGCCAACCAACCCATGAATCAGGTAAAAGCTAAACGTGTATTTACCTGCACGGTAAAATGGAATAGCTGTATTTTTTAGCAATAGAAATAAGGCCGGTATTAGAATTGCGGTCCAAATGGTTAGCTGTTCGTTGATAAGTAAAATAAATCCGCCCACTGCCAACATAAATAGAATCAGTTGCAGATTGGTTAATTTTTTCAAATACCAAAGATACAACCCAAAGCCAATGGTAAAGTAGGGAGTGTAATACCATAAGAAACGACTGTCGTCAAACAAAAACTGTACACTTTCACCGATAACGAAAAGGGCTATCACTGCTTTTAGTTCATATTTTTTAATCAATGGAAAAACGATTCCAATGAAAAAATAGAATTGCATTTCAATGGAAAGAGTCCAGAAGATAGTGCTGTACCACGGAAGGTGAACAAATTCGCAACTCAATGTAAGATTAGCAAGTAATTGCTTAAAATCTACAGTCAGGGTTTGATGGTTTTTCAATTGAAAGGCCAGATCTACCAAGATAATTAACAACAGTGCCGCGGTAAACGGGAGATAGACACGCAGCAGTCGTTTTTTTAGAAAAGTGGGATAGTGGGAAAGGCGATAATCACTTTTGATTAATTGCAATGGAATGACAAGTGCAGAAATAACAAAAAATGTAAGGACAGAACTCGCTAGAATGCGAAAAAACAATTGATTTGCTTCATAATCGGGGAAGAGTGCTTCCGTTGTCGAATGATGAAGCGTGAAATGATAGACGGCAATAATGAATGCCGAAAATACCCGTAAAAGATCAATCAACTGATTCCGTTGTTCAGTCATATTTCACGGTTTATTCGTGCGGAGTGATCTTACGAAAGATCTTGGCGTCTGCTACAAATGTTCCGAATGGAAGCAGTGAAGCCAAATACGCCCAAAATTGGTGTTTGAGCGAAAGTTTATATTCTCTTGAAACAAGAAATACCATCAAGATGTAAATTATAAACAATAAACCGTGCGCCATGCCAACGATCTGATTCGGCCAATTGATATGCCAAACGTATTTCAAAGGCATTGTGAGTGCAAAAAGTAAAAACGAACAGCCCTCCGAAAAGCCAAACAGGCGAAGTGCATTAAGCGTACTGGAAAAATTCATCGGTTCAAAATTGAAGTACAAAAATACACATCCATATCCAGTGTAAAGCTGAATTTAGCTCAAATTACGTCGTTCGTAATCATAATTAAGTCGTTCACATCATTTTTTTGGAGTCCGAAAATTAACGGCTTTAATTTGGGTTTCAGGTGTGAATGCACTACCTGAAATTTTTATTTGGAACGTATAAAATGATTGTTTGTAGTATGTCAAATCCTATTTTTTTATCACCAACTATTCGGTTGAATCCGTTTACGGCTATTCAATAAAATAGATTTAAGAAGTTAAAAGATTTACTTTAAAAAAAAGCCGTTACTGAGAATGTTTTCCAAGTAACGGCTTTTTCAAAACAATAAGAAAAACTTACTGTTTGCAAATGATTGCGGTTGTTCCGTTTGAAAAAGTAATGGTATAAATACCAGCCTGAACATGACTCAAATCGATGACTGAAGCTCCATTCGGTTCGCTTAGAATCAATTTTCCATCGGTTGAATGAATTTCAAATGAACTGTTTTCTGCTCCTTTTACCGAAATGATTCCGGTGGTGGGGTTTGGAAATAACTCAACAAAAAGGTGTTCGGGCGTTCCTATTTCCAATGTCGACTGGCAGGCATAATTTTGTGCGTTGTAAAACGTTTGCACCGAATCGGCAACTGCAATGAGGTTTGTAACACTACCAAATAGATCATTGGCAGTATTGGGGGCGAAAACAATGGCAAGATCCAAACAAAACGAAGTGTTTGGGTTCAACGTATTGCTGAATGTTCCCGTACCGTAACCGGCAATTGTTCTGACATCTTCGGAAGGCAAGCCTTCAGTGTATTGATTCCAACCATTGATGCCTTCTTCATTGTATAAAAATGTGGTTTCTTGACCGCTGTTGTCATAAAAAGGCATTCCTGTATGATCTTTGCCCGAAAGCATGTTGTAATATGCTGCTGCAGAGGTCGAATTCGGATTGTTGCTAGTAATGGGAACATGACTCGTTAAACCGGTATTTAGAGCAACTACTCCTGCTGCCGGAGGATATTCCCCGTAACCGCTATGTCCACTATAGTTTTCGTCATTCAAATCTCCGTTGTATACATAAGCAAGATTGCTTTGCGGAGCAGTTCCGAAATAATCATCAAACGGATTACCTAAATCGAAATCAATTGTGGAACCCGGACTAAAGTTTGTAAGCGGTTGAGAGCTTCTGTTGTACCAGCGAGAGTGAATAAAGGTGGTGTTATTAATGGTCTGATCGGCCGATGCATATTGATAGAAAAGTAGATGAAGTTCCAAACCGATCGGTTCAGATCCCGAAGGATGAACACCTGCCCGATCATTCAAAATACTCAAAATAGCCCGATCGCCGCGAATAATAGGATACTCACCCTGAGCAGGTTCATACAGAAGATCGCCGTCTAAATCTTCAAAAGGCGCCAGAATCATCGATTCACCGTTTGCGGTGCTACCATTACCCGGCCAAGCTGCAATTGTTGATGGAACCACGTAACCAAAGTCATTCCAATGAGCAATATGATCATTGATGGTAACTTGATCGATTTCCCAGAGTGATTGAGAGAAACGACTCACATAATTGGAGTTCCCATAATCATTCGCAATCGGACCGGCAAAAAAATCAGAAGATTCGTAGGTACTCAACGCACCTTTTGCATTCCCGTTTGCATCTAAGCCCATTGTCATGAAATTCATGAAATAAATGGCGTTTTTTCCTGAGTTTTTCGGGATTTCATATCCGGAAGTTTGATTACTGTATTCATTAAAAAAAGTTCCGTTGTTATTGATTGCAGCTGCTACATTGTTGAACGATAGTTCATTGTAGTAAATGGATTGTTGCGCAACTGAATGCGTACTTGCGAAAAGTAACGGCAAGCCAAGTAATAAGTGTTTCATGACTATTGGGTTTAATGTTATAAAACAGAAAACGTTGTTAGCTAGAAAACTGTTGGCGAAAACGAAGGTTGATTGATCGTATGGCGCGTTGTAACAACTCAGCTGTCTGAAATCGCTATTGGCGGTAATAAGTCAAACCCTGAATTTTCATCACCCACTGTCCGGTTGAATCCTGATACGGCTCTTTGTCAATAGAAAGACTTGAAGAAGTAGATGAGCCGATTTTAATACGTGTATGATCTGTATTTACAACTGCTCGTCCTCCTTGTTGCGAAATACAATTACACAAGCGTTCACCGCACTCGTCTTTACAAGTGTTGTTGAAAATTCCATCGCGCTTTTCGATGACTATTTCACTGCGCACAGTAAGATTTATTGTTGAATCTTGAATCACAGCGGTGCGCCAAGTTCCGATAAAATCAGGATTGTATTTTGCCAACTTTTTATTGCAAGCCGATTGCGAAAAAATCAGCAAAAAGAGCACTGCAAAGCAAGTGAGAATGGAATACCGCATGTGAAATTTGTTGTTCATAATCTGTCGTTACGTTAAAGGTACATTTTAATTCGTAAACCATCACGGAGAAGTCGATTAGAAGGCTAAGAGAACGCAAAAAACTGAGAAACTCAAATACTCAAATACTCAAAAACTGAGAAACTCAATAACTCAATAACTTCTATTCCCCGTCTCCAAAATGCGTTTGATGTTGCTCAGATTCTGCCTGAAAATAGATCGCACTTTATACGCCCCGAAGTACGTTTTGAATTCATCGAAAAAACCGGGATCGTGATTTGCGAAAAATAAGCTGAAAGTGAGTTCGCATTGATTGTCTGACAGTTTTCGGTAGCGTTGTTCCGAAGCCAAACCGTTTGCTTGCATGGAAAAATCAATCAGGTTGAAAGTGGTTAGTTGCCGGCGTTTGTTCGGTTCTACAATGGTAGTGAGTTCATCCCAACGCTGGCCTTTTTCATTCTTGTTGCAAAAGCACCTTCTGATAGAACCGGGAGTGCCATCAGGTGTGCGAATACTGTTTAAAGTGGCGATGTGGTCTACATAAACCGACCATTTTTGGGCATTATCCGAATTTCCTAAAAAACGAAAAACCGAATCAACCGGAACATTGATGACCACCGTTTCTTTCACCAATTTGTAAGAATATCCTTCGTGCGACCCATACGGACTGAAGCAAATCAACAGTAACATTCCTGCAAGTATGAACGAGAATAACCAAAGCAAGAATTTGCGAAGGCGTTTGAAGCGACTTTTTACGGTTGATGTTGTGGTGATAGTCATACGATATTCAATTATTCCGCATTCCAAAGATAACCATTCGGTATATAGTTGCCAAAACCTGTGAATCATGTAACGAATGGCGATTGTTTAACAATACTTCAGGGGTTGATTGCCCGCAACTTTGTGGTAGATAAACACACAAACAAAATAATCATGATTCTAAAAAAAAGAAGTGCCAACCTTATTTTATTAATGGTTGGATGTAGCTTGTTCATAATGGCAAGTTGTATGAAGTACGATGAAGGTCCGGGAATTAGTTTTCGTACGCGTACCGAGCGTGTTTCCAATACATGGAAAGTTGACAATTACAAAGTAAACGGAACGGATGTTACTTCTTTAGTTACCGGTTACACCGAAACTTTTACCAAAAGTGGCGGTTATTCGTATGATTGGAGTTCTGCAAGTGGCACAGGAACATGGAAGTTCCAAAATAGTGATGAAGAAATTGCCTTAACCGGATCAGATAATCAAGATGACCATACACTGTATATCGTGAAATTGGAAGAAAAACAATTTTGGTATTATTATATCGTTGATGGAGACCGTCACGAATTTCACATGATCGAGAAATGATTGCCTACCGATTAGGTCCGCAACTCGATAATAGAAGCAAAGCGATGATTACCGTCATCGCTTTGTTTTTGTTATTTAACGTGAATTCTTATTCCGAACTCAGGTTATTTTTTTCGTGCTTGTAATTCAAATAACTCATCCCGCAAACGCGCCGCTTCAATAAAGTCGAGTTCCTTGGCCGCTTTTTCCATTTGTTTGCGTTTGGATACAATGGCTTTTTCCAGTTCTTCCGGACTGTGATACGTCATTGGCGGTTCGTTTACCATCAATTGACTTTCGGCATAATCTGCTTTTTGCTGACGCATATTCGGATCACCGTCGGCTACCTTAGTAGAACGCATGATCTTTTCCTTCGATTTATTCAACGCAGTAGGCACCATACCATGCTCTTCGTTGTAGGCAATTTGCATTTTCCGGCGACGTTCCGTTTCCGAAATGGTTCGCGCCATCGAATCGGTCATTTTATCAGCATACATAATTACGCGTCCATTAACGTTTCGTGCAGCACGACCTACTGTTTGCACCAACGAACGTTCATTTCGCAAGAAACCTTCCTTGTCGGCATCAATAATCACTACCAAGCTCACTTCGGGTAAATCCAATCCTTCACGCAACAGGTTCACACCAATCAATACATCAAATTCGCCCAAACGCAGCTGGCGTAAAATCTCCACCCGTTCAATCGTATCTACTTCCGAGTGAATGTAGCGACAAGGAATACCCAGTTTGTCTAAGTATTTCTGCAATTCTTCCGCCATTCGCTTGGTCAACGTAGTTACCAATGTACGCTCATCGCGCTCTCGACGCAATTGAATTTCTTCTATTAAATCATCAATTTGATTTTCGCTTGGTCGCACCTCAATAATCGGATCTAACAAACCTGTAGGTCGAATCAATTGTTCCACCACAACACCTTCAGAATGTTCCAATTCATAATCGGCAGGCGTAGCCGAAACATACACAATCTGATTTACGATTTGTTCAAACTCTTCAAACTTCAACGGACGATTGTCCATTGCTGCCTGTAAACGAAATCCGTATTCTACCAGGTTGATTTTCCGGGCGCGGTCGCCACCATACATGGCGCGAATCTGCGGTAAAGTCACATGACTTTCATCAATGATCATGAGAAAATCGTCTGGGAAATAATCCAACAAACAGAAAGGACGTGTTCCCGGATCGCGCTGATCGAAATACCGTGAGTAATTTTCTATTCCGGAACAATAGCCCAATTCGCGCATCATTTCCAAATCATACGAAACCCGTTCCTCCAAACGTTTGGCTTCCATCATTTTGCGATCCTGTCTGAAGTTTTCTACCTGAATCACCATGTCTTCACCGATTTGATCGATGGCTCTTCTGGTAGTTGCCGGACTGGAAACGAAGATATTGGCCGGGTAAATATTGATTTCTTGGTAACGGTCTATTTCTGAATTGTTCTCCGGATCAATGGCGCGAATGGTTTCAATTTCATCGCCCCAAAACTCAATGCGCAAGGCATAATCGGCATACGCCAAATAAATATCGATGGTATCGCCTTTCACACGAAAAGTACCACGTTTGAATTCCAATTCGGTTCTGGAATAGAGGTTTTCAACCAATCGCAGCAAAAACTGATTGCGTGAAACGTGCTGTCCCACCTGAATCGAAATGATGGAATTGGCAAACTCATTCGGATTTCCGATACCGTAGATACATGAAACGGACGACACTACTATCACGTCTTTTCTACCGGAAAGCAAGGCTGAGGTGGCAGACAAACGCAATTTTTCCAATTCTTCGTTGATCGCCAAGTCTTTTTCAATGAATGTATCTGTCACCGGCAAGTAAGCTTCCGGTTGGTAATAGTCGTAATAACTTACAAAATATTCTACCGAATTTTCAGGAAAGAATTGCTTGAATTCACCGTATAACTGCGCCGCCAGCGTTTTGTTGTGCGAAAGAATCAGCGTAGGTTTGTTGGTGTCGCGAATGACATTGGCCATGGTAAAGGTTTTACCACTACCTGTTACTCCCAGCAAGGTTTGATGCTTTATACCGGAATTGATTCCTTCTACAAGCTCTTTGATCGCAGTAGGTTGATCGCCGGTAGGCTGAAAATCTGAAATGAGTTGAAAATCCATTGGAAAACGTTGTACACAAAAATACGGTTTTTAGCCTGTTTTAAACGGATTTCACGTTGATTTTTTGAGCCGTTTATTGGTTGTTTTGAGCGAATTGAGGTAGAACCGATCTTTATTGTCTGAAAGTTGTCATACACATACCAGAATCAGCAGTTCACACATCTACAGGCGTTTCTGTTTTTGGAAGCCATTTTGAGATCGTAGTTTTGTGAAACTAAATAAAACCAATATGAATAAAAACATACTCTTAACAGCTATTCTTACCGTATTCACCGCAGTTGTGACATTCGGTCAAGCATTTGGCCCTGATGTGATCATTAAAAATGACACATTAAATCAACGCAATGTAGAAATCACTACAGCTTTCAACGGTTGGATTTTTGAAGCTCATTCAACTGTTGATGAATCGGCGAATCAAGGTGGAATTACCATTTCCAAATCTACCGATGGTGGTTACACATGGACAGTGATCGATTCATACACTACTACTAATATTCGCTACGAAACACATGATTTGGTAGTTGCAGGAACTTCAGAAGCTTCATTGACGCTTTATGTGTCGGGAGTAAATCATAACCTTGCTGCCGGAAGCTATACGCTCTACGTAGACCGCTATGATGCAGTTACGGGAAGTTTTATCGGATCAAACTACAACCTTAACAAAGGAACAAATCGCATTTACGATGTAGAAATTGCTTCTGATTATATGAATCCTGCAATGGGAGCTTCACCGTATTCGGTTGCCTTGTTATATTCTTGCTATAGTTCTACTTATGACTCAATTGTTTCAGTTGTTTCTATTGATGGTGGAACTACATTCTCTATGCGAAACACTGTTGGTACAACCGGAAGTTATTTCCGCAATTTAAGTTTGGATTACGGAAAAAGTACCTCTGCAAGTAACGGACGTTATTTCGCGGCTTGGGAACGTCTTCCAAGTTCTTCAGCCAGAACAGGAAATATCTACACTTCTCGCAATTCATCTACCGTTGATGGCGCTTGGATTACACCTGTGAACTTAGATTCATTAAGTTCTACTATGATTGGATTATGCCGCAATCCGCGCATTGCCTGCTCAAGAGGTGCATTCGATAACGATAGTGGAAGTGTAACTTCTGTCGTGTTGGTGGATAGAGATTACAACGGAGATGCAAGTGATTATGATATGCTTGGTTTTTACAATAAACGTGCGCACTATACCAATTACTGGTACCGATTGGATATTGTGAATTCTGGAGAAAATGATGTGACGCCGGATATTTTGTTTGCAGAAGCCGATACAATGTTCCATGCTGTTTATTTCGATTCAACTAACTTGAAATTGACGTATGTTTCAAATGAATATAATCTCTTGACACCTAGCACTTGGAATGCAGTTCAATCGGGTATGAATGACGTGTCTTCGGCATCAGTGAACCCGAATCCGCGTATTGCTTACAGACCTGGAATCAACGAATTGGCATTGGCTTGGAGTGATGAAGATTCTACCGGTGGTGTTGCCAAATTTGATATTGAAAGCTTTATTTATGCAGGTGTAAACGAGCAAAAACAAGAAATGAATGCCTTGTTGTACCCGAATCCAGTAAAAGATCAACTCTTTATCGAATTGGATGAGGCAATGTCGCAATTAGCTACCCAACTCACCATTACCGATTTAAACGGTCGAGTAGTGCGCAACGTGCAATTAGACGGTCAAACAACACTTTCAATTGCTGTTGATGATATGGCAAACGGAACGTACATGCTTCGTCTTGACAATCAAAAAGGATTTGCTTCACGTTTGTTCGTAAAAGAATAATACTACCAAACATACTGAACAACTCAAGAAACTGAGTAACTCAGGAAACTGAATAACTCAAAAGTCTTATCCCACAAACAACCTCAACAAATGCAACGGTTAGTCTTTAGCGGACTAACCGTTTTTTCGTTTACCGACTTTCCTTGCTATATTTGCATTCCTATTTGAAATTATGCTTATTTATATTGTCTTTTTGCTTTTTGTTTTTTCATTGTTAGCGCTCGATTTAGGCGTGTTCCACAAAGCGCAGAAGGAGGTAAGCATGAAAGAATCGTTGGCTTGGACCGCTGTTTGGGTTTCGTTAGCATTGCTGTTCGGTACGGTGGTTTATTGGATGTATGACACCAATTTCCTGAATGTTAACCCCCTCAATCCGGAAACACATGCTGTTACTGCACCAAGTAAAGCCATGATTGACTTTTATACCGGCTACTTGATTGAAGAATCATTGAGTTTGGATAACATCTTCGTGATGGCATTGATTTTTGCTTTCTTCCGCATCAAACCCGCATTTCAACACAATATACTCTTTTGGGGAATCTTAGGCGCGGTTGTTTTTCGTTTGATCATGATTGTTCTGGGAACTGCCTTTGTAGAGCAATTCCACTGGGCGATGTACGTTTTCGGAGTCATATTGCTTTACTCGGCCTTTAAAATGCTCAAGGAATCGGATGAAGAGAGCGATTTTAAAAAGAGTATCGGGGTTCGGTTATTGGGTAAAATCATTCCAATCGATTGGGATAACCAATCTGGAGCTTATATTGTGCGCAAAGATGGAAAACGAGTAGCTACCATTATTCTGGCGTGTTTAGTGGTCATCGAATTCACTGATATCGTATTTGCCGTAGATTCCATTCCGGCTATTTTTGCTGTCACCAAAGACCCGTTCATCGTTTTTACCTCCAATATTTTCGCCATTCTCGGCTTACGAAGTCTCTATTTCTTCCTCTCGGGAATGTTGCACCGTTTCGAATACCTCAAGTATTCATTGGTGTTTGTTTTGGCGTTCATTGGCCTGAAAATGCTCATCATGGATTGGGTAGAAATCGAGAGTTGGATTTCATTAACCGTAATCGGTGTGGCGTTGACAGTAGGGTTGTTGGTTTCGTTGTCGAAGACCTCAGACAAAATGAAACTTTAAAAGGGTAGATTCTTGATCACGCCAAAGGCGGACACGTTGTTGAATGTTTGATTGTGAATCTACGCTTATCAATTCTGCTTCCAAACCACACTTGCTAATTATTTCTTTATCAGTTCAATTCACTTGAATTCGTATCAAAAATTCTGATGAGAAAGTTGATGAAAGACAGTCTTCCCGAATTTATCTTAATTAAGGTTTTTACTTCAAAATCAAAGCTTGAATAATGTTACTTTAAACGTTGTTTTAACCTGAATCTAATCAAGCATCAAAAATCCAACATTACCTGCGGTAAGGTTTCTTATACATCTTCCCGTTGCGTTTGCGGTACTGTCGTTTTGAAAACGGACTTTCGTAGATACTGCGGGCATAATTCAAACTGATCTCATGCGAAGCATCTAATTTGGTATGTGGTGAACCGTTTGCTGTTTCGTAGGTGTACACAATGCGCAATCCTTTTTCCAAAAACAAACCGGCCGAAATAGCTGCTGTATTGTCGCTTCGGTAAGCACCACCCACCCAAAATAATTGGTTAATGAGCAAGTGTCCGTCAATCGACATAGAAATTGGTGCACCTGAAACACCTTTTACAAGAACGCTTGGGTAAATGACAAGGTTGTCATCAAAAAGGCGGACCTTGTAACCCAAGGTCGAATAAAAGTGATTAAATGAAGTGCTGTATTGTTGTTTGGCATTGGCATACGCATTGTTGAACAAATAAGGCATGGAAAAACCAAACAAAAAGTTTTTTGATTGCAGGGAAATTCCGGTTCCTAAATTCAAACCTGCTTTGCGCGTTCGGTTCAAGGTAGGGTCCAGTTCCGGATCGAAATACACAAATTGGTTTTTCATCGAAATCTGTTGGTAACCAACTTTCACTCCAAGACCTAGCGCAAATTTGCGTGTTAGCCACAAATGATAGGTATATGTAGCACCAATGTCAGTGATATTGATATTGTTTACCTGATCGGAAGAAATTGTTCCACCGATCGCATGATTTTTGGTGAAACTGTAATGTCCGCTGGCAAATCCGGTAAGC
>Ga0302293_10001212_pt1 | contig 12903 bp, 17 predicted proteins | sample III_Fen_N2_2_FD_198758 | JGI IMG/M metagenome (GOLD analysis project Ga0302293, IMG submission 198758) | Peat permafrost microbial communities from Stordalen Mire near Abisko, Sweden - III_Fen_N2_2 | ecosystem: Environmental > Terrestrial > Soil > Wetlands > Permafrost | place: Sweden: Abisko... | reverse complement strand
GGCAGTTAGATGCTCGAAAATACTTGATAAAATATCGTAACCGTAAGCGGGCTTGTCTCCCGGTGAACCAAAACGCTGGAACATGCCATCTATATAACTTCGCCGATCTTCAGTCGACATGAGTCCGAACGCAATTTTTAATGCTCTTTCGTATTCTACGGGGCCGGAAACTGGCCATGGATTTTCATTCTCAAAGACTCTAAAAAAACCGTCTCGCAATTCAGTCTTGAACACATCAGGACACAAAGACCATACATACAATTTCAAACGCCACACTGAGCGAGAGTTTGGTAACAGTTTAATATACTGATCGTAAAACTTTCGTAGTTCTTCTGGTTTATTATCCAGAGTTGCTACAAGTCTTGCTATTAAGACTTTTGCCAGAGCGGCTAAGTCTCTCACATCATCTCGAGATGAATAGTGTCTATCGATAGATAAATTTAGGGTGAAGAAATCCACATCAAAGAGTGGAAAAATTTCTCCGATATCAAAAACCTCATCTTCCTTGTCGCTCAAATTAATCACATCAGTGAGTATGTGTAGCGCCATTACAGTCGCACGCTCCAACGAATCATCATCTACCTCACTTACTCGAGTAAATACTTCAGAGTAGTGAATATCACCCAGATAAAATGGGTTTCCGACTGATCCAAACGAAGTTCTTTCTACATTTTCTCTAGATCTAACAGCAAGGATTGATTCTGCCAGAGTGATTAAATTTGCATAATCCTTGGCATCAGCAAGTTTTTGCAGCATGTCTTTATAGCCAAAAGTCCAATGGTGGAAACCACCCATTGTTTGTATCCATTTTTCGTCATGAATTTTAGGTACGATGCGAGCCAATTCATCGGCAGAAAGTTTTGTTGATATCCAAAGGAATCGATCCAAAGTCTCTAGATTTGAAGTTGCTGCCACATTGAATGACAACATAAAATCGACTACCTTGTGTGGTACTTTTTCGACAATCCTGACCAGGTAATCTAACTCTGGTGTGCGGTAAGAATATTTCGATGGATCTTCGGGTGTTTTCTTAATAACTTCCAGAAAACCATTTTTCCATAGCCAATCAAACCATTTTTCATCTACACGCGCATAGAAATAGCGTCTTGAATCAGGATTAAGACTGATCATGTCCTGTATCTTCTTTACTTCTGCTGTTGTGTGGGTTGTGTTACTCATACATGTGTTGTTTCAGCAGGTGGCCCTGCGTTGACGATAGTATCAAAATCAGCGTGGACATCGACTTGTCGTGTGAGGCTGTCTAAAATAACCTGTTCAAACTCTGAAAGAAGGGCTGTAAAATCGTCGGGGCTAAAAGTTACATAATCAACTCCGTTCTTCTTTACATTTCCATGATGTGCAATTCCTTCGACCTTACCATACACAACCCCCATCCGTCGGATAATTTCATCATCGACCTTCACTGATCCAAATTTTTCAAGAATTTCCTTTTTATCTGTTGGTATACCTTCAACTTGTCGGCTATAAAATGGATATAGTACTTCTCGCAAAGAATTACCTGTTTGAGCTAGCCAGTCTGGGTTGTTACGACATTCTGGTCTTGATGCAAATATAGCTCCACGAAACATGTCAGAAGGACTCACTGGGAGGTCATAAAGAGCGTGAAGACTGTCGAGACGCGCGCAAAGTTCCTCTTGCCGAGGGGTAAGTGGTGCGGGTGGGAGTACTATCTCCCCAACAGGTTTTGGTAATTCATCGGGATTCATTGAAAAGTGAGTGTCTCACTTCTACCAATTATACTCTTGTGAATGAATCTCTCCAATTATGCTTATCGGGGCGCCGTTCCAAGGTTTTCAATAAACTATGCAAGTATTAAAAGTTGATCGATTTGCTTCATGGCAACATCTGGATCTGGGAATGCCTTGTACCATTCAAAAGTTCGGAAGGAGGACTGCCAAGCGAGCATATGAAAAAACTGCACACGTGTGCGGTTTTATTTAATTCTAGTAACTATTTTCCCATAGGTGTGATAGGGGTATATAATTAAATGTAATTAGTATCTTAACTGAGAACATATAAAAAACCATGAAAAAATCTCAACTTGTTTGTTCTCTGGTGGCAGTGATGATATCACTCCTTACTGTTGGAGCAGGGGTGCATTACTATGATAAAAGTAAAGGGACAACATTTAACGTGGTTCAAATAGACAGTAAGGCTAATATGCCATATTGGGGAAACATCGTTGAACAAACACAGCTCAACACCGACTTTAGGAAAGTTCTTTTCACTGGCACCAGAAGCCAGCTTGTTATGATGAGTATTCCACCCGGCGGTGAAGTTGGGGAGGAAATACATACATATACCGAGCAGACTTTATTCTTTTTGAGCGGTACTGGTCAGGCGATATTAGGTGGAAAAACAAACCCAATCCGTCCAGGTGATGTTGTAGTGGTGGTTCCTGGTACAAAACATAACTTTATAAATACGGGCAGCGTTCCTCTAAAAATATACACTGTGTATGCTCCACCAAATCATATTGATGGAACGACTGAAGCTACTAAAGTAGAGGCAGACGCCAATGTCCAAGATGAGGCGTATGGCAATCAGCCACGATAAGTTCTATTGAGTTTTTGCAGGACTTTGAAATATTAAAACACCCGCATATGCGGGTGTTTTAAATATTAGCTAAACAACAATGGCAAAAGGGTGAGGAGGACAACATCAGTAGTAAAATGCGCAATCATCGCTGACTCAAGTCCTTTCTTCCAGAAAAGCCATCCGAAAACAACCCCTCCTATGCCATTCAAGATAATTGCGCGACCGATAATAAGTGGGGTGATTTTTGTTAAAGAGGCCGTGATAGGTAAGTGTCCTAGTCCGAATATGACAGCGGCGAGGAAAATTGAGATTATTATATTCAGTTTAGACGCTTGGTTTTGTTTGAATAACTTTGTACCAATCCAAATAAAGAATGTCATCAAAAACAATCTCATTAATATTTCTTCTGTGGTGCCTCCGTACAGAGCGGCGAGTAATTTCTGCCAGATAGGCGCATAGTTTTGGTGCGTGCTAAGAATAGCTCCTTGAATCGTAAAGAGGGAGTCCACTAGATAAATGATTATCGCGACAGCAATTCCAAGAAGGATTGATTTTCCGGAGATAGTTTTTAGTACGGTCAAAGGGTTTCTTTTTTCTAGGATACTTTCAATAAGAGGGAGTCCTAAACCCACTTTCTTGGTAAAAAATAATCCAAAAAATATAACGATAGAAAAGAGAACCAAACTTTGAACAAGCTGAGCAACAAAAATGAGCCAGATTGGTTGTCCGATTTGTCTTAGTAATTCTCCTTGTATTGTGAGTACATAAGGGAAAACACAGATTATGCTTAGTAAACTCAAACTAAGTAAAACAAAAAAAGACTTCCAATTAATAACAGTTTTCATATGTAATTATTTTAACATAAGGTCAGATTTGAGAGTTTGAGGGTGGGTAAAACAAAACACACCATTTCAGGTGTGTTTTGTTTTCTTATTTCGCGTCACTTTTTTTAATGAGGCATTGTACGCCCCAAGCAATAGCAATAATGCCAAGGAAGATGAGGGATCGGTTTGTGAATTGAAGGAATGATATATCAAAGAGTGAGAAGTGAACACCAACTGTTTCAAAGACCTGTGATAAACCAATCACAATTGTACCAAGGGCAATGAGTCGAAACGATTTTCCGATGAGTCCAATGTAGTCTTTGACCAAAAATAAAAGCCAGAGTGCGAGGAAGAGGTTGAGAACGTCAAAAAGTATAGTGACAGGTTCCATATGCCTACATGGTACTACGTGCCCCTTGTGTTGGTCTATACTAAGAAATACACAGTGGAGGGGAGGGGTTCTTATTAAACCTTCCTATGTTGTTACGGGTACTCAACCGTCACTTGGTTATACTTGACATATTGATTATAAATGGGATAATTGTAACAGAGCCACTGAACTGTGGATCAAAGAGAGCAATCTCTTAACTTGAACCTTGAACTAGGAGGAATTATGTTTAGTAAGAAAAATCCAGTATTGACCGCCACGATGTGTTCTACTATGGAAATGGTACGGACAACTCTGGAGGTCTTGTTTGGCAAGCGGGTCGTATACGTTTGTGTTGATTTCAATACATGCAGAGGGAAGGTCCGAATTGGTGACGATATCAATAAGGTTTCGTTCACACGCGACCGAGAGGATCTCTTGAATGTGTGTGTTAAAGGTATGTGGTACGATGCCCTCTTTGAAGGCAATTTGGTAAGGGTGGGAGGGTATCGCGGTGATTTTTCGATTCGGAAAACCATTGCCGGCGACATTGACATGCGATGGGTCGGTCGTTCTGCGACTGACCGTTGGGAAGAGCCACTGTTTGCTGAAAAGGTAGAATACTGTGCGCGAGTACGGGGACTCACTTTGGAACAGTTACTCAACTCGGTTCCTCAGCAATAAATTATCGTAACCCACCAACAGGAAAACCTGCTTTTGGTGGGTTTTCTTTTTCTGTAAGATAATCCCTGTGGATATTACTTCTATAATTAAAGTAATAATTTGTTATTATGGTGCTATTAGTGGCTCTTAAATACAAATCATTATGATCATAAATTATTGGGCGGTATTGGTTGCGGCCTTGGCCAGTATGATTATTGGTTCGATTTGGCACGGGCCTCTTTTTGGTCAAAAATTTATGCAGGCAATGGGTATGGATAAGTGGAGTCCTGAGGAACAGGAAAAGATGAAGAAATCTATGGTGCGGTCATACATCTTGCAGTTCATTGCTAGCCTCGTAATGTTTTTCATTTTGTCTTGGTACATAACGACTGGTGTAAAATTTGGTCTTGTTGGTGGGCTGGCGAATGCGTTTGCGTTGTGGCTCGGTTTCGTCGTGCCTCTCTCGCTCAGTAATGCAATTTGGGGTGGCAAGATGATTTTATTTTGGATCAATATAGGTGGCATGTTAATCACTCTGCTTACCGCAGGTGTGATAATCGGCGTTTGGCGATAGACGCAGTCCTCTGGTTATCTTATGTCTGTCGGTAGTGTTAAGCTTACCTTGTATTAATTAACTCCTCGTCTCATATGAACAAAAAAATTGTAGTAACGGTGATTGTGGTTGTGATTATAATCGGTGCATATTATTTGTTTGCAAATAAAGGTTCGAATGGATCACCTACTTACACTTCTCCAGCCACAAATACTTCTGCGCCAGTTGTACAAACCGAGCCAACCCCTGTCGTCACTACGGCCAATAATGCAACCGCTCCTGCGGCACAAACTGTGAATGTGGATATTAAAAATTTTACTTTTAAACCAGATATTCTTACGGTAAAAGTAGGTACTATTGTGGTATGGACTAATAATGATAGCGTTCCCCACACTGTAACTTCTGATTCCGGATCTCCTCTCAATTCACCAACTCTCTCAAAAGGTCAATCATTTAGCTTTACATTCACTGAAGCAGGTTCATTTAGTTACCACTGTGCTATTCATCCGATGATGAAGGGGACCGTTGTTGTGACGAATTAATCGCTGATGGTGATGGATCCATCGTCTGATAATATGAAACTTATATTTTCTGTATGGAAGACGACACACATATAGGTGGTTTGACTAAAATGTTTCATGCTATAAGGTGTTATTAGATTAAGGTTTTTAGTCAACAAAATTCAACCTCAGGAGAAAGTATTGTTTTATGTATGTAGTCCTTACAGATCAGCTATGGTGCGAAAATCATGCTGTGCTTAAAGAGGATGGCTGGGAATGTAAAACAACGGGTGCTGATATACAAGTGACCGTTGTTGGAAGATCACTTCATGATGGACCTTTTCCTCTCTCGGGAAGTGGTCGTGTTATCCAGGTGGGACATCTCCATTGTCCTAAGTGCAACCCGGGGTGGAAGGCTCCAGAATACGGCACTCCAATCAAACCAGACGCAGTTGCCGAAGCTTCCTAGGTCAAAAAACCAAGATTAACCACTGTTTCAATGCAGTGGTTTTTTAATTTGCCAAGATGCTTTTTTAGTTGTAGATTCACATTATAACTGTTGTTGGTTATCGCTCATCAAGCGGTGCAACAGTCGAGCTCATTGAAATCTCTCTTTAAAAAAGAGGGGAAGGAATCTATGAAAACAGTAATCGCATATCTCTTTGCGATGGTGATGGTGACTTCATGTTTTGCACTCGACGCTGGTATGAGCGTTGGGTATCAAAATATCGCTATGGGCGATTACAAGTATTCGCTCAAAACGTGGGATGGATCGTGGAAACCTGTTACGTTTGAGGGTCGCGTTTCTGGAATCTCGGTTGGACTCGAGCTTCGCGAAAAACCTTTCGAGTGGCTCGAGGTTACGGGATCAGCTGGGGTTATTATCTCCCAAGGTAATGTTGTCTCGTACAATGATGTGCGTGACACTGGAAATAGTTATGCTTATTCCAGTTTTCAGAAGACAGGAACATTTGCATCGCTCGGCGCACGTTTGTCATTACCGGGAAAGACTCGATACTTCGTTGGGTGCGAATACACGCGCTCTTGGGTGACATTCGAGCATGGGTGGTGGTATGACGCTGCGACCGGTTCGAGAAATGCGGTTGCTATTGATCGACGTTTTAAGGACTTCGTTGTTCCCAGTATTGGATACTGGTTCAATGACAATCGAACATCCGGCGTCCAATTCAAGTGTTCCAAGGGGTTTCTTGCTGTCGAGATATTTGGATACCTTTAAAGCGAAACCCGTCACAAGCCTTCGGCTTGTGACGGGTCTTTTTATTTAACTTATCGGTCGTAGGAGTGTTTGTTTATTTTTAGTCCGTATATTCTAAACACATTTAGTATAGGTGCGAAGTCTGAAAGGAAGTTAAAGAAGGATGCGCCGACTGGTCCTAAGAAACCAGTGAAAACAAGAGCGAGTCCGAGTACGTTCGTGAGCACCCAGATAGTAAAATTTTGTTTCACTATCTTCATAACTTCTTGGCTGAGATATATGGTTTCAGGAACACGTCGCAAATCATCGTGCATTATGGCGATGTCCGCAGCTTCAATTGATGCATCAGACCCAATTGACCCCATAGCAAAGCTCACATCGGCCAAGGCAAGGGCGGCAGCATCATTTACACCGTCACCCATCATAGCTACTGCTCCATGGCGAGTCTTTATCTTTTTTACATGTTCAATCTTATCAGCGGGTTTGAGATCTGCATAAAATTCTGTAATGCCGATCGAGTGGGCAACTCGTTCAGCTATCTGAGCATTATCTCCGGTGAGGATTATCCACTTTTTAACTCCAAGATTTCTTGTTTCTTCGATGACTTCTTTTGCATAGGGTCTAATTTGATCTTCAAGAACAAAGAGACCTGCCACTTTTCCATCAATGGAAATCATATTGATATTTGCACCTTTTTCCCGATTTTCCGAAACGAGTGCAGATTCTTCTTTTGATATTACAACCCCTGAGCGTTCAAGGAATGAGGGTTTACCTTGAAGATATTCATGTCCGTTGTGTTTTGCCCACATACCTTCTCCTGGGGTTTCCAAAACTTCTTCCGGAGCATGTATTTGTTTCTTTTCTTTGCTATGAACATATTCATAGATTGCCTTACTGATTGGATGCTTTGAATCAATTGACGTTATGCCTCCGGCTTCAAGAACATCCGCCTCAGAAAAATTGTTAAGTGGAATAACTGCCACCACTTTACTCTTGCCTTTTGTGAGGGTGCCTGTTTTATCGGTTACAAACGTCTCGATATCCTTGAGTCGCTCCATGACGGCTGCTCCTTTAACGATAATACCGTGTCGCGCTGCTTTTGAGATTGCCACACTGAATCCAAGGGGGATTGCGACAGCTATATCATCAGCACAAGTAACAAGGAGAAGGGAAAGAACAACGTTTAAGTTACGAGTATAGAGATATACGAGCGCGCTTCCAATGAGGGTCAAGATGACGTACCAGGTGCTAAATCGATTTGCGATTGTTTCCGTTTTTGTTTTTGCGCGACTTGCCTCATCTACCAAGGCGATCATTTTAGAGAGGGTGGTATCGTCTCCGACTTTATCGGTTCTCACAATAAGGGATCCCGAGAGACAGAGTGTTGCACTGAAGACGGGGTCTCCTGCTTTTTTATTTATCGGTTCGCTCTCCCCGGTCAAGGTTGATTGATCCACGCTTCCTGTTCCTGTGACAATGGTGCCATCGATAGGGAGTCGGTCTCCTGATTCAACCACCACAAGATCGCCAACAAGTATTTTTTCCACGGGTACCTCGTGGATGTGTTCTCCTTTTTGAACTTTTGCTATGGCTGGTCGAAGTTTGAGTAATTTTGAAATAATGTTATCTGTCTTTCTGTTTGTGAATGATGAGAAGAGACGTGCTGAAGAGAGCATGAGATTGATAAACGCTGCAGAGACCCATTCACCTTGAATCAAGGTGAACACAAGGGCAATGCTTGCAAGGAGATCAATCGTTACCGAGCGGGCAACAAGGGCTTTAAGGGCGCTCAATATAACAGGTGCGACACCAATAACAGAGACGCATGCCACGAGGACGTCTGAGGTAAAGGTTAGGTTTTCAATTTTAAAAAAGGAGACTATCGAATGGAAGGCAAGTGAGAGTGCGAGGAGTGCGATGAGGGCTTTATCAAAAATGATTTGGTTCTCAATTCGTTTCGTAATTTCTTTCATACCTACTATCATACTAAATTTACTGAATAAAAGCCCTGTTTTGATGGTTTTTTAATATATCAGCTGAAAGTAAAACCACCGCCCAGAATCTTGGGTGGTGGTTTTTGTTTCTATTCCTTAAATATTTTATAGAAATGGATGAAATTCTTTGCTATCTGTTGCTTTGCTTTTTCTTCGTCGATGGTTCCGTCGCGCAGTGCGACGAGTGGGTTCCAAAATACAGTGCGTCCGACTGCGAATCCGATTACTCCAGGAACGCCTTTACCTGCTCTAATCCATTTTTCAACAACATCATCCGTCTCACCACGACCGAGGATGATAATTCCGACGTCAGAGCGTTCGGGGGTGTTACATGCCTGGGCTGACACAATTTCATATACATCACGTTGCTCAAATCCTTCGATTTTCCATACATCGCATTCAATACCTGCATCCTGCATTTCTTTAATCATTCGTACAACAAGTCCTGGGCGAAGCTCTGTATCGTATCGGTGTTTTTCTCCGCCAACTGATTCCATTTGTTGAGCAGTTCCTGGTATCAAAGGTTCAATGAGAAGTTTGATTCCGTTTGCATGAACAAAGTCTGAAAGCACCTTAAGTCGAGTGAGCTGACGTTTGTTCAGCTCTGTATCACCGTCAGGATTATATCGTACGAGGGCTTTCGCAAAGGTTGCCTTGAAGTCGAGGAGGTGGTTTCCAAAATCAGGGCCGAATTCAAACATGAATTCTTCCTGACCACTCTTCTCAACTGTTTGCATAGTTTTAACACCACGTGCGACTGCGTCACGGAGGATGTCAGCACCAAAGACTTCATCAACAAGAATGCAGAGCTCATCTTGCGAGATGCCTAATTTTTCACTTGCGACAAAAATCGATTCATAAATGACGTGTTTAAACTTTTTTACTTTCTCTATGGTCTCGCCGGTTGGGGTTTCCTCACCAAAGAGGCCTTTCGAAAAACTTGCGCGATGGTCAAAGGGGAGTACGCAGAGGGTCTTTGTATATCCATATTTCATCATGGCCTTATTTTATCACGAAATAAGGGTTAAAGGTGTTCGGTAATCAAAAAATGCCCAGAGGGCATTTTTTGCACTTACTTTATTTTTGGGCTTGTTGCTGTTCCTGCGAGGACACCTCCGTCAACAACTAACTCTTCACCGGTGGTGTATGACGATTCGTCTGAGGCGAGGTGGAGTACTGCTTGAGCGACTTCTTCAGGGGTTCCAAATCGTCCAAGGGGAATACTGCTGCACTGCTTTTTATAGTTCTCTTCGAATTCTGGAGTACCTTCACCGAGCATCTGTTTCCACATGTGGGTCATAATAGATGCTGGGGCGACTGAGTTACAACGGATTGGATATCCAGCCTGTGCGCAGTAGAGGGCAACTGAACGGGTGTGATTTCGTACGGCACCTTTTGTTGATGCATAAGCAGAGGCGAGGGGAACACCGACAATACCTGATCGTGAGGACATGTTTACGATAGAGCCCGACGTTTCTTTCATAAGAGAGATGGCGTATTTACAACCGAGGAAGACACTGTCGAGGTCTATGGTGTGTATGAATTTCCAGTCAGCGAGTGACATATGTTCTGGGTCTTGGTTACATTTACCCATGATGCCGGCATTGTTGACGAGAATATTTAATTTCCCGTACTTAGTCTTTACATCCTCAATGAGTTTCTGCCATGACTCTTCTTTGCTCACATCGAGTTCAAGAAATTCCGCGTTGATTTCAGCGGCAGCTTTTGTTCCAAGGTCTGCATTCATGTCAGCAATAACTACTTTTGCACCTTCTTTTGCAAAGAGGCGAGCGATAGCATGTCCGATGCCGTCAGCACCACCAGTCACAATTGCCACTTTTCCAGCTATACGTCCTGTTTGTGTCGTTTCCATATATAAATGATAGATATGGCTTGTATTATAGCAAGAAATAGGACTTATGGGGCCACCTGTGTACAAGTACTTGCTTTTATTTTTATATTATGGTATAGTAAATACATGAGCTCTTCTCCATACCTAAATTCCCCCCAACCCCGCACAGAAATCAAACCCGTAGTACAGCACCCTGTCCCACCCGAACGGATGGACACAGATGACCTACCTTGGGACCTTCAGGTAACATCTCGGACTTTTATGGAGTTTACTCCATGTCTCGAGGTGGATGGTTTCGTTAATGAACGCCATCCCTGTAGTGCCCTCGTCGTCGGTGATTCGAGCGACTAATCATCGCGCTGAATCAAATAAGGCCCCTCAACAGAAATGTTGGGGCCTTTTTCTTTACCCTTGCACTCTGCTACCATGGAGCTATGATGACTATTGATTACGGAATATCACTCTATCTCTCAAAACACCCACACGAAAATCCAAGCGCAGTTTTTCGCATTATTGCGGAGCATAAAACGTATTATGTGATTGGTTCATCGCTGGGTATTTTTAAGGGACTCTTGCCACGCAGTGTTTTATTTAAAGCAACGTCTGACCTTGAGATTCCAACCGTCGGTGATTTTGTTGTCGCGGAGCGTATTGGTCAATCAGATGAGGCAACAATTCGTGAAATATTACCACGCGTTTCAGCTCTTGTTCGTAAGGACTCGGTTGAGGAGCGTAAGGCTCGAAAAGAAGTGGTTGCTTCAAACATCGATGTGGTATTCATTGTCCAGGGTCTCGACGAGGGTGTGAACACCGCTCGCTTGTCGCGTTACATTGCCATGGTTAAAAATGGAGGTTCTCGACCTGTAGTTATTTTTGGAAAATCAGACGTGGAACCAAAGGCAGATGAGTTGGCTCATGAAGCGCAGAAAACCCTCGGCGTTCCAGTCCTCGTGGCATCAGCTCATCAGAAAGCCGGTATTGATGCAATTCGTAGCGAACTCAGACAAGGTGAAACCTGTGCGTTTATTGGTAGGTCAGGTGCGGGAAAATCGAGTTTTATGAATGAGTTGGCGCAATCAACCCTTGCTTCTGTTGGCGCGGTTCGAAAAGGCGACTCAAAAGGTAGGCATACAACCGTTCACCGTGAACTTTTCAGCATTGAAGGCGGTTCATATATTATTGATACACCAGGAACCCGTGAAGTCGCACCGTGGGCAGAAGAATCTGCAATAGTTGATGCGTTCGATGATATCAAAGCTCTAGCTCAAAATTGTCGGTATCGGGATTGTGATCATGTAAAAAGTGATGGTTGTGCTGTGCAAACGGCCCTTGAATCGGGTTCTCTATCAAAAGAACGATTTAATGCGTACCTTTCAATGATGAAAGGGGTTCAAGTAAAACAAGAACAAGCAGATTCTTTGCGGGACAAAAAAAGGAGGGCTACATCAACAGGAAAAACTGAACGAAGATTTTATAAAGATTCTCGTTAGGATAAACCTATGTCATCCCCTAAACACATACGAGTTACAGTTGAGACTGAAGCTGGTAAAGAGCGTGTCGAGAGGGCGAGCGAGGACCTTTTTAATGTATTTGTTGATGCTAAACCAGAGCAAGGAAAAGCGAATAAACGTGTTCTAGAACTGTTGAGGCGTTACCTTGGGACATCGGTTCGTGTTATAAAAATTGTAAGCGGACACCATACACCTCGTAAGACAATTTTGATTGAAGAGGACTAAATTACGACGAACTCTCCCTGGTCGGAAAATGCGGGGCGTTCGTGTATAATGTGTGTGTACGTTTTTTATACAATAACCATTCACAGATCATGCGAAAGACCATCAAATCGACTCATTTTGAGCTCACGCCAGCTATTTCTGATTATGTTGAGAAGAAGATTGTTCAATCGATTGAAAAATTAGTTGGTTCCGATGAATCAGTTATTACGGATATTGAAGTTGGACGAGTAACTGCACATCATAAACACGGTAATATTTACCGTGCTGAAGTAAATATTCATGGAAAAATCTTTAATATTCGTGTAGAAAAAGAACATGCCGACCTTTACGGTGCGATTGATTTGGTTCGCGATGAAGTAACTCGTGCAATTGAACAGAGGCTCAAACGACGCAACCACATCATTAGACGTGGTGCTGCAAAAATAAAATCGTTGTTCAAGAAGCCTGAGAGCGATAATTTGTAATCTTGTCTTAGAAAGGATTCTCCACATGTTCCACTCTGTTAATTTAGGTACGTCGAGGGAGCGGATCACCTTGGTCGCTGCTCTGACTATACTCTTTGTAGCGGCGACTATTGTATCTATTATTATGATGTCTTTCTCTCTTGGAGGAAAACAAGGATACCTCGTTGCACCAATT
>Ga0302293_10001211_pt1 | contig 12918 bp, 7 predicted proteins | sample III_Fen_N2_2_FD_198758 | JGI IMG/M metagenome (GOLD analysis project Ga0302293, IMG submission 198758) | Peat permafrost microbial communities from Stordalen Mire near Abisko, Sweden - III_Fen_N2_2 | ecosystem: Environmental > Terrestrial > Soil > Wetlands > Permafrost | place: Sweden: Abisko... | reverse complement strand
GTTTGGCCCCAGAAAGGCGAACAGCTTGCCCCGCTCCACATAAAAATCGATGCCCTTCACCGCCTGCACCGATCCATACGCTTTTTTGAGCCCCTTTACCTCAATGATCTTATCCACATTGCGCCTCCGTCTGCTTTTCCCTTTTCCCTGCGCCGAGTTCCTTACCCGCCATGGCTGCATCTCGCCCTCGCAGGTTGCATTGGCTTTTGCAAGCCCCCTACCCGCGAGGGCGAATCTATAAGCACGCAGCGAAGGTTGCCTGCCTGCGGATGTCCCTTCCCATGCTGCGGTATGGTGGAAGTATAGCATTGAGCTGAGCTTGAAACAACACCATCGCCATTAGAAAAAGATTAAAACTGGATGATAAACCTGTCGAAAAGCAGGCGCATGATTCCGAAAACCAATGCTGTCAACTGCCGATCTATCGCTCGAATTCAAAAACCTGGTCACTGCCCCCATAGCGTGGCCGATTGTTCCCTCCGATATCGCCCACCGTCGTGGTTTTTTGAAGCGTTTCATCCGGCAACGCTGTTCTGTACTGAAGAGAAACCTCCGCCCTCGTGACTCTGCCGTGAAAGGATACGGTCAAGTCAAAGAGTCAAACTCCGTCTGAATCCTAAAGCAGATTCTTCTCATCGCATTCAAAAGCGGAGATTCCCCCCTTGGGGAAACCTCCGCTCAGGCTATCCAAAAATCTTTGCAATACGCCGTTGCTACTCGCTTGCTAGTCCTTCGGGCTGTTCGCTCGCTTTTAGCAAAACGCTGCGGCGTAAGGCGTTGGGCTTTGCCCAAACCCCCCAAAGGATTTCATCCTTTGCAGTCCTGACAAGGAATTTCATCCCTTGACACACTTTTTTTAACAGGCTGAGCGGAGATTCCCCGGCTAGAGAAACCTCCGCCTAAAAAGAGTATCTTCGTTTTGTATTGTCACAAGCGCCAACCTGCGATCCGCCATAATCAATCCGTGTGCATTTGGTTTTATGCACACATCCGTGCATTCACCCGATACGGCGCGGTCAGGGGGATTCAGCCGGTTTGGTTTGATCGGCTTACGCATCCTGCCACACCTTTTTCAAACCTGCTCCCTTGCTGAAACGAGGCCAATGAACCGTTAACCGTTGCAAAGCCCGTCCTTGCAATAGGCCATCTGTGCCAGCGCAAATCTGCGCAGGAAAAGCACTCCGGCGCCCAGCAGCGCACTGCCGATGCCTGTGTACATATAGCCGATAAAAATCGGCGCGGCGATGTGAGAGTTGCGAAGCGTGATGCCCCCCGTCATCATAAAAATCATGATCAGGTAGCTTTTCACGTCAAAAAACAGGTAAAACGGTGCTTTCTCCCCCTGCAGGTTTAAAATGCGCGCGTTGTGCTTTTTCACCAGCGGGGCAAAGATGAACGTCATAAACACCGCGAAAACCCCGATTGCCAGCACCGCAAACAGGTAGTTTCCTTCCCAGCCCGCCGCAAAGTTCGGCAAGCCGATCAGCAATATATTCACACCGGCAATTAGCCAAACGATACCGGCGATGAGCAACAGGTACCGCTTCGGCACCTTGGGCAATAACTTTTGCATAACCAAGCTCCTTTAGGATAGATCCAATGAAATAAACCGTACATTGAGGGGGAAATCCAAACCAGTTGGCGCTACGGAGCCCAACCGATGTGTGGCGTTGAAATGTTGCGCTGAAAACCCTGTCCACTGCTGCATCCGCGGGCGGCTGCAGCATCCTGAAGTTCCAAAGGAACCCCGTTTTGCGTAACCGTACAGCGCATCGAACGACAGCGGAAAATACTCATAGCCCAATCAAACGCCGTGGTTTTGAAAAAGTCGAATACCGGCGGTCGCGCCGCAACGCATCGCACCGCGACCGCCGGAACACCTGCGAACCTTTACTGGTTTAATGCTTTTGCCGCCGCTTTGTTGCGGATGGAAAACAGGATGACGAGCATGCTTACACCCAGCGTAATGTGCCCAAGGCCGCTGATGCCGGAGATCGAGGCATCCATACCGGCGGAAAGAACGGCGTTTTGCGCGTCTGCCAGGCCGCGCACCACCAGCCCCAACACCGTAATATTCAAGCCAACCTGATAAGTCACCAGCCACGCGCCCATATGCTTGCCGCCGGAAAATGCGAAATTCTTATCCAGCAACGCCAGCAACAGAAACATCATCATGCCCAGTGTGAAATAATGCGTGTGCACCACTGACAGGGTGGTATCGCCATCAAAGCCGATCGCTTTGGTATACTCGCGAAAGAATATGCCGCCTACCATTGCCAGGATGGCGTAAACAATCGCCGTGTTGATAAACCGTTTGCTCATATTATGCAACCTCCTTGTTGCCTGTTTGTTTGTAAAGTGTCCAGCCCATCCAAACAACCCACACATACGCGAGGGTCTTGGGGATCATCAGCATGCCGATTGCGGGTACGACGGTGCTGAAAAGCACCACCGGAATGTAGAACCCGAAGGATAACAGCACCGCCAGCCACATCCAGCGGAATACCTTGTCATTCGCCTTGGCGGCTTCCTGTGCAAACAGCACGATAATCAGCACGCCCATAATGGCAAACGGGATGTTGCGAATCACCCCGAACAGCAACGGCTGATTATACGTAAGCCATTCGTTTTGGGGGAAGAGGCACAGCACCACACGCGCCACGAAAAGCGTCCACAAGGTGACCGTCAGCCCCTTGCGACCCGTAACGTGATAACGCTCGCGCCAGATGTAGTAAAGGATCAGGTAAAACACCGCCATGGTGATCGAAGTAATCAGCTTGCCGACCCCGAGCGCGGCAGCGTTAGCCTCCAACCCAGTCGTCCACAGTGAATAGGAACGGGGTACCAGATGAAACGCGTCGCCGCAGCCCAGAACCATCGCCATCAATCCAAATTTCTTCACCAGCGGATTGCTTCCGCCTTTGGTAAACATAATCACACCCGCCGTAATCACGCTCACCAGATATAAAACATCGAAAATTGTTTCAAAAATCGCCTGTGCCATGGGAGTATCTCCTCTCGTCAATAAAGGGTACGTTCTAGTATGTCCAGAAAGAAATCGATGCTATCCTCTTTTTTTTGCAGAAGCATCAACAGGTTCGCCAGTACAAAATCAGCATACCGTTCTTTGGTAAATCGCTCGTTCCACACCGTGGCGCGGATGCCTCCATCCGCTTCCATCCGCTGCACAATGGCCATACGAAGCCCCGTCTGCATCGCCGTCATGCGTTCGCGCCCGACTGCCTCCACATTCCTCAGGCTTCCCATCAGCACACCGGCGGAATCGTCGATGCGCGAACGCAGGAAGGCGTAAATTTCGCGAACCTGTCCGGTGAATGTGTCTGCGTGGATCGCCTGCCGCATTTCCGCCATTGCCTTGCGCCAGTATTCCTCGGTTAAAGCCAGCAACACGTCTTCCTTGCTTTGAAAATAGTTGTACACCGTGCCGGAAGCAATTCCGGCCTGCGAAGCCAATCGCCGGATATTGATGGCCTCGGTGCCTTCCCGGGTCGCAATTTCGCGTGCGCTATCCAACAGCTGCTCTCGCAGGAGCTCGTTTTTCTTACGCATATCCTACCCCCTTGCCTCTATAATGAACCTGTTCATTTATAGTATAGTCAAGCTGCTGCTTTTTGTCAAGCATTAAATGAACGTGTTCATTATATTATTTGATCCGAATATGCGGCAGAAAGAAACGATGAATGCCGCTATCCAAAGGGTACGCGGTTCCTGCAATTTCAAACCCTTTTCCCTCGGCTGTGAGATAAATGCGGAGCGGGACCGTGAACGGCTTGCGTACGAGGACTCCCGTCTGTCACATTTTCATGTGGCAACCTCTCGTGGACGTTCCAATACACCGTTGCCACTCGCCTCCTAGCCCTTCGGGCTGTTTGCATACTTTTAGCAAAACGTTGCGGCGTAAGGCATTGGGATGTGCCCACACCCACCAAAGAATTTCATCCTTTGGAATCCTGACAAGGGATTACATCCCTTGACCCACAATTCGATAGTCTGAAGCACCAACCCCGTTGGAGGTTGGTGCTTGTTGATGATTTTTCAAATAGAATCTAAGGTTTCCTTGCAAGATTGAGCTCAATTGTATCCATAAGCGTAATGGTTCCGCCATGTTTTCGGATCGCCGATCGAATGCCATTGTAAAAGCAAGCCTTCTTACCCTCCTCCAACACAATGTGATTAGAATAAACGCTAATCAGTGATGCATACTCATCCGAGTTATATGTCCTTGTCCGAAAATACAGTTTAAATGAAATATCCACAAAACCATACTTTCCGGCGATATCCGATTTTCTTTTTGCGTCCTCTTCCGTAAACTGAGGTGATGGTTTCGAGTAGGGCATATATTCCTCATACACTTTTTGAATTTCAGCATTGAGCTCTCCCTGCTCCTTAGAATAATTAGGATGGCCCGCAAAACGAACAAAAGCGCCGCCGGATTTCAGCATGGCATAGACTTTGGGATACCCGATATCTTCCGGAATCCAGTGAAATGCTCTCGCGGAATAAATCAGATTAAACGTGTTTTCGGCGCATTCATAATTTTGAAACGCTGTGTTTACCACAGAAAAGCTTTGGTATTCAGCAAACTTTTGCCGAGACAGTTCCGCCAATTGATCGCCCAGCTCCACGGCCGTTAACGTACACCCTGTTTTAAGAATGGGCGCTGTTGCCTGACCGGTTCCAATCCCAATTTCAAGAACATGACTTGCAGGATTGATCGGTTGATAGGCTAAGAGATCGTCATATAGCGGTTGAATATAGGTTGGGCTCCATTTGTCATACTCCGCCGCCACTGTGTTGAATGTCCACTCCAGCCCTTGTATGATGGCCATCGCTATCCCCTTCTTCCATAACGGCTTCTCTTTGTTGACGACAATTCCTCATTGAGTCGATGTTCCCCTTCATCTTTGGCAACCGCTGGGCTTGCCCAATCATTTCGGAAGTAGATTACTCCGGCAAGAAATAATACGCTTATCGTAAGGTTACCGTAAGACAGCTTTCCCGCTTTTCGATCAGCGTAGGGCTCTGTCCATGGGAAATCAACAGTTTATTTTTCTGCACAGTGGTTAACAACCCCAGAATGCACCCCCGTGTAAACCTACCGTTTCCGATATCGGGTTTCGCCATACGCCAACGGTTAAACACAACCTCCCGAATTAAAAGGTTTTACCACGCAGATGCAAAATACGCGCGATTCCTTCGCAAAGCAAAAAGAAGCCTTCATTCCCAGTATGACAACTCATTTTATTTTACAAACACCCACTGGCGATACCCAGCCGTGTTAAACCGATTATAAATTCAGATACTGCTTCTCAAATTCACTGATACGCACAGGACGCCCCATAATATATCCCTGCACCTGATTGCAACCCAGATACTTCAGCAGTTCCATCTGTTCTTCTGTTTCTACGCCTTCGGCTATGGTTTGTATCCCAATCATCTTCGCCATGTCGATAATCGATTTCAACACATGGATTCCATTGATATTGTCCTTGCTTGTGTTATCCATAATGAGCTTGTCGATTTTTACCGTGCGGAAGGGAAAAATGCTCAAATAGCCAAAGGAAGCATGTCCGGACCCGAAATCATCAATCGATATGGACAACCCCAGATCACTCAGTTCCTTAAAGGTTCGCTGCGTGGCATCATTGCATTGCAGCATGATGCTTTCTGTGATTTCGATATCCAACCACCCCGGATCAATCCCCGATTCCTCCAGCTCCTGTGCGAATATCGACACGATATCTTCTTCTTTAAGCTGTGTCGGCGATACGTTGATCCCGATTTTCACTTTCTGTTCCCGATTTTCATTCCACCGCTTGGCCTGTTGAATGGCTTCGTGCAATACCCACTTTCCCAGCTTGCCGATAATCCCGATCTTCTCAGCCACCGGTATAAAAATGGAAGGCGGAATATAACCCATATCCGGATTGTACCAGCGGAGCAACGCTTCGGCGCCAACCAGCTTACCTTCGGGCAAAGAAAACTGAGGCTGATAAAACAACTCAAAATCATAATCGATTTGGCTTTGGGCTAGCAAAACTTCAATCCGGCTGGTTTCCTTCATGCTTTCGTAAGTACCGGAATCCAACAGATAGAATTGATCATAACCCAGCGACTTTGCCTGATCCAGCGCCATTTCGGCATTTTGCAGCATCGTTTTTGCGTTGAGCGCGCTTTCCCGCAAAGCGACCATTCCAATGCTGACGGTGATATCAATTCTTTTTTGATCAAAATACATGGCTTCTCGCATGATCGCCAGAATCTCCATGCAAAATGCAACTAACTGTTCATTCGTATAGTCGCCGCACAGGTGAATTCCATATTCATCCCCCGCCAATCGCGACAGCGTTGCCTCATAAATGTTCCATTTTAAAAGCCGTTTGGCGCATTCAATGATGACAAAATCACCCGCATCTGTCCCATACACCTTGTTGATGGCGTTTAAACGGTCAATGTCCATCACCATCAAACAGCAGAAGGTCGGTTGCCCTTCACCGGAAGATTTTGAGTCGAGGAGATCCACGAAAAATTGTCGGTTGAGCAACATTGTCATCGTATCTTTATTGGATACATCAGACAGTTTCTGTATCTGTTGGTGTACTACCGTTTCCAGTATTTCATTCTGCTCTTTTGCCTGTTTGAGCAGATTCGCGTTTTCCAGTGAAAGCTGGATATACTTGGACGCCCACCAGTTTTGAACGACAAGCAGAACAAAGATCGCGAGGATCGTGTAATTTAATGGCACTTTCACCGCGTTGGTCGTTTGCAATATAATTGCCCCCAGCGGCAACGCGCATAGCCATAACCATTTTCGTTTTACCCCGATGTTGCTGAATTCTATCCCTTTTTCTCCACGGCTTATATCAGATGACCAAACAATCGCACCAATGCTCATGCAAAAGAACGACAGACTGTAGCCAAAGTCAATCAAGCCGTTCGGTATGTATTGTTCGTGGAGCAACGCGTAAAAGTAGCTCAAATCCACAATGGAAAATAAAAGCAATCCAAAAAGGAGCAACTTTGAATGCTGCGGAATGCTGTTGTTGCGTACCGAAACAACCCATTGGAGCACCAGCACCCCAATCAAGATATCCAGCACTACGGAAGCCAGACTTGTGAAATCCATGGTCAGGAGCTTTTGTACTGTTTCGATATTTTCTTCGAAATAAATCGTCCACAGGAACAGCGCGGCTATCAATATAACCGTCAGGATGTCGTTTAACAGTTGAGCTGTGCTCCATTTATTGAGATGGGGCAGGATAATCAGGATAAATCCAACAACGAACATCAAATTTGGCACTGCGTAGATGACCCATAGCACTTCGTTTTGCGAAGGGTCAACACCAGTAGCAGCAATCAGCGCCCAAACGGCATCCCCAATGCCCCAGATGAAGCAGGCCATTGCACAAAACAAATAGACAATCGATCGCTTGGCTTCCTTTCTGCTTTTCGCATAAGCCTCGATCATAACCATACCCGCAACAAAAGAGCAGAGGATTGACAGGAAGTTCGACAATGTTTCCAGTTGCAGAATAATCGCCATCAGATACAATATCAGCGGAATACTGCAAAGGAAAATCAATCGGTTTAATTTCACATTGCCGTACATGAGCACCTCTCAAATCATCGTGCGATGTGTTTTTATTTCAATTTGCAGATAGCTTCGTTTAACAAAGCTATGCCATGGATCTTTATGAAAGCTATATTAGAAAACAGACCTGCAATAATCATTTACAGTATAGTTGAACTGTGAATATTCGTCAATGGTTATATTTGGGTAACTACCCTGCAGGTGCCGGCCCGAAAGCCGCCGATACTGTGAACGCATAGCCTTCTGGACAAGCGTTGCACAAGTAAGATTGGAGTGATTTCAGGAAGACGGGTTCATCACAGGATGCGAACACCGGTCTATTCCAAGAAGGTATCCCTTCCCGTGTAGCGAATGGGATAAAGGCAATTCATATCAACCAGTGAGTTCAGGGAGGCGCAAAATGAAATTTGTAGGAATAGAAACTGAACGATTGACCTTCCGAGCGTTCCAAGAAAGTGATTTTCCGATTGTGTATGATTGGCTTAGCAGCAGTGAGAATATGAAGTATAGAAATATCGAGCCGCAAAGCGAGGAGGAAACCCATCAATATCTGAATTGGGCAATTTCCAATGCCGCTGCTGATCAATGTATCAACTTTGAATATGCCGTAGTGCTGAACGAAACCGGAGCGTTGATCGGGGCTGCATCCCTTTACAATCTGGTCAGCGAACCTGAAATCGGTTGGCAATTGCACCGAGAATACTGGCACCATGGTTTCGGTACGGAGATGGGTAAAGCATTGCTAAGTTTCGGCTTCGGAATTCTTGGCCTGCGGCGCATCATTGCAGGTTGTAACGCGCGGAACCAAGCTTCTTATCGTATCATGGAGAGAATCGGGATGCGGAAGGAAGCCCATTTTGTTAAGGCACAGCTTGGCAACAGTGCACTGAACCATGCATGGTGTGACCGGCTACAATATGCCATACTACAACAAGAATGGATTAACAAAGTATAAAGCGAAAGTGATGGGGCGTATCAAGGTTTAGGCGTGGATATTCAACACTGTAGCGGCAGACTATGTCAGATGAGTACGCCTATGTGCCGAATCTATGTGAAGATCATCATGCCTATAAACAGATCATGCAAGCCAGCACTGTGTTAAAATATGTGTTGAAACAAGCCAAACGACAGCGCCAATTCTTGAAACATGTATGCCTTTAGCGGATGTTGATTTGGTGTTAATTCTGTCGAATTCTCGCAGCAAAAATGCCGCAAATGCAAGAAATCCTCTGTCGTGAACACGGCATTCCAAAATTACGAATGTTGTCACAATACTTTGAATCTAATTATTTCTAAACGAGTATTTCAATAGTCTTTTCTGGCGCAACTTCCTGTGAATAGACAAAAGGCTCGCAACCTTTACAGATTGCGAGCACATTTTGGCTCCCCAGGTAGGATTTGAACCTACAACCCTTCGGTTAACAGCCGAATGCTCTGCCATTGAGCTACTGAGGAATATTGGAATGCGGCGGCGATCTACTCTTCCGGGCCGTTACCAGCCAAGTACCATTGACGTGCTGAGGCTTAACTTCTGTGTTCGGAATGGGAACAGGTGGAACCCTCAGGCCATTGCCACCGCAAAGGGTGAACTATGTTATTGTCGGGCGTGCCATGCGCGCCCTGGCAACTGTATCAGAAGGACGATCATTTCCGTTTTGGATTGTTCTTAGGCAAATCGTACTAAAATCAAGCTTTCGACCGATTAGTATCATCAAGCTGCATGCGTTACCGCACTTCCACCGATGACCTATCACCTTGTAGTCTTCAAGGGGTCTCTCATGCTTGCGCACCAGGAATCTTATTCTTAAGGTGGGTTTCACGCTTAGATGCCTTCAGCGTTTATCCCTTCCGCACTTCGCTTCCCTGCTATGCCGTTGGCACGACAACAGTTGCACCAGAGGTGCGTCCATTCCGGTCCTCTCGTACTAGGAACAGATCCTTTCATGATTCCTACGCCCACGATGGATAGGGACCGAACTGTCTCACGACGTTCTGAACCCAGCTCGCGTGCCGCTTTAATTGGCGAACAGCCAAACCCTTGGGACCTGCTTCAGCCCCAGGATGCGACGAGCCGACATCGAGGTGCCAAACCTCCCCGTCGATGTGGACTCTTGGGGGAGATCAGCCTGTTATCCCCGAGGTAGCTTTTATCCGTTAAGCGACGGCAATTCCACTCTCATACCGCCGGATCACTAAGCCCGACTTTCGTCTCTGCTCGAATTGTCACTCTCGCAGTCAGGCACCCTTTTGCCTTTACACTCTGTGAATGGTTTCCATCCATTCTGAGGGTACCTTTGGGCGCCTCCGTTACTCTTTCGGAGGCGACCGCCCCAGTCAAACTGCCCACCTGACACTGTCCATCCACCGGTTTACGGTGCTATGTTAGAGTTTCAGTAACAGAAGAGTGGTATCCCAACGTTGGCTCCACGAAAACCGGGGTTCTCGCTTCCAAGCCTCCCACCTATGCTGTGCATCCGTTACCGAAATCCAATATCAGGCTACAGTCAAGCTCTACGGGGTCTTTCCGTCCAGTCGCGGGTAATGGGCATCTTCACCCATACTTCAATTTCACCGGGCTCCCTGTTGAGACAGCGCTCAAGTCGTTACACCATTCGTGCGGGTCGGAACTTACCCGACAAGGAATTTCGCTACCTTAGGACCGTTATAGTTACGGCCGCCGTTTACTGGGGCTTCGGTTCTATGCTTCTCTTGCGATGACATTTCCCCTTAACCTTCCAGCACCGGGCAGGTGTCAGCACCTATACGTCAGCTCTCGCTTTCGCAGATACCTGTGTTTTTGCTAAACAGTCGCTTGAGCCTATTCTCTGCGACCGATGTTACCATCGGCACCCCTTCTCCCGAAGTTACGGGGTCATTTTGCCGAGTTCCTTAACAGGGATTCTCCCGTCCGTCTTAGGATTCTCACCTCGCCTACCTGTGTCGGTTTGCGGTACGGGCGCCACTTCAATATACTAGCAACTTTTCTCGCCAGCGTGAAATCTCGTGTTTCGCTACTCTAATTTCGCTCTCGTCTTCACTCTGCCTTTATGGTAGCCGTACTTGACTAACTACCGGCCTCGTTGGACAACCGGGTTGACCATCACCCGGCTCACGTTATCCTTCTGTGTCATTGCTTCATTCTCATGGCGGTGCAGGAATCTCCACCTGCTGTCCATCGCCTACGACTATTGTCCTCGGCTTAGGTCCCGACTAACCCTGGGCGGATGAACCTTCCCCAGGAAACCTTAGGCATTCGACGGGCATGTTTCTCGCATGCCTCTCGCTACTCATACCGGCATTCTCTCTTGTATTATGTCCACCAGTCCTCACGATCTGGCTTCAGCCCTAATACAATGCTCCTCTACCACTTACACATAGTGTAAATCCTGCGCTTCGGTATCACGTTTGAGCCCCGGTACATCTTCGGCGCATGACCACTCGACCAGTGAGCTATTACGCACTCTTTGAATGAATGGCTGCTTCTAAGCCAACATCCTGGTTGTCTGTGCAATCACACATCCTTCTCCACTTAACGTGAATTTAGGGACCTTAGCGGCAGGTCTGGGGTGTTCCCCTTTTGCCCGCGGAACTTATCTCTCGCAGACTGACTCCCGTACATCAATTATTCGGCATTCGAAGTTTGATAGGCTTCGGTAGACTTTGGGTCCCCTAGACCATTCAGTGCTCTACCTCCGATAATCTAATACGAGGCTAGCCCTAAAGCTATTTCGAGGAGAACCAGCTATCTCCGGGTTCGATTGGAATTTCTCCGCTATCCACAGCTCATCCCCGCCTTTTTCAACAGACGTTTGGTTCGGTCCTCCATAGGATTTTACTCCCACTTCAACCTGGCCATGGATAGGTCACCCGGTTTCGGGTCTACGTCATGTTACTTGTCGCCCTATTCAGACTCGCTCTCGCTTCGGCTTCAGACCATCAGTCCTTAACCTCGCAACATAACGTAACTCGCCGGTCCGTTCTACAAAAAGTACAAGGTCGCACCTTAATTGTGCTTCCTCTGCTTGTAAACACAGGGTTTCAGGTTCTCTTTCACTCCCCTCCCGGGGTTCTTTTCACCTTTCCCTCACGGTACTATGCGCTATCGGTCACCATATCGTATTTAGGCTTGGAGGGTGGTCCCTCCTGCTTCCCACCGGATTTCTCGTGTCCTGCGGTACTCTGGTACCAGCTGGCTGTCTTCAGGTTTCGTGTACGGGCCTCTCACCCTCTTTGGAAGCGCTTTCCAACGCATTTCCACTACCTTACCTCAATGCCTTTATGCTGGCCCACAACCCCAGAGAGCATGCTCCCTGGTTTGGCCTGTTTCCCTTTCGCTCGCCGCTACTAAGGAAATCGATGTTTCTTTCTTTTCCTCCGGGTACTTAGATGTTTCAGTTCCCCGGGTGCCCTTCAATGGAACTATGTATTCATTCCATGATGACTGGGCATTACCCCAGCCGGGTTTCCCCATTCGGATATTTACGAATCAATGCCTGCTTGCGGCTCCTCGTAACTTTTCGCAGCTTGCCACGTCCTTCTTCGGCGTATGGTGCCTTGGCATCCACCCTGTGCTCTTCTTCGCTTGATTTTTTCGTCGATTTATCCTAAGACCAATCTTTTTCTCCTTCCAGTGATCTCTCACCGGACTGAACAGAAATGATCTGATCTTTTAGATCTCGTCCTTCTTGATACAGTTGTCAAGGTGCGCGGACTTCCGTCCGTGTCGCTCCTATGGGGAGCTGGTGGATTGCAGTGGACTCGAACCACCGACCTCTCGCTTATCAGGCGAGTGCTCTAACCAGCTGAGCTAGCAATCCATATTGGTGGAGATTAGCGGGATCGAACCGCTGACCTCCTGCTTGCAAGGCAGGCGCTCTCCCAGCTGAGCTAAACCCCCACGATATCTCTTTGATTGTACGAACCCTGAAAATGATACAGAGCGAAACGCAAACGCAAATCTTTTTGAACCTAGCGGTTCTTCTTTAAACCAATCTCATTGCTGAGTTTGGCATCGACCTCGGAATGAGCTTAAGTGTTTCCACCCTCGCTGTCTCCCTAGAAAGGAGGTGATCCAGCCGCACCTTCCGATACGGCTACCTTGTTACGACTTCACCCCAGTCATTGATCTCACCTTCGGCGGCTGGCTCCTTGCGGTTGCCTCACCGACTTCGGGTGCTATCAACTCCCATGGTGTGACGGGCGGTGTGTACAAGGCCCGGGAACGTATTCACCGCGGCATGCTGATCCGCGATTACTAGCAACTCCGACTTCATGTGGGCGGGTTGCAGCCCACAATCCGAACTGGG
>Ga0302293_10001206_pt1 | contig 12966 bp, 4 predicted proteins | sample III_Fen_N2_2_FD_198758 | JGI IMG/M metagenome (GOLD analysis project Ga0302293, IMG submission 198758) | Peat permafrost microbial communities from Stordalen Mire near Abisko, Sweden - III_Fen_N2_2 | ecosystem: Environmental > Terrestrial > Soil > Wetlands > Permafrost | place: Sweden: Abisko... | reverse complement strand
TTGCTCCAGTTACTGAGGCTATGCTAGCAGAAGGAGTTACTGTTAAAGTTTTAAATGCCGATACAGGGCTACCACAACCACTGTTGACAGTATAGATAATATCGGAGGTTCCGGCGCTGAGTGCGATGACTAATCCTGAAGCTGCATTCACAGAGGCAACCAGAGTATTGCTGCTGCTCCAGGTTCCGCCGGCAGTACCGGTTTTAGTGTATGTGAAAGGTGCCCCGACACATAGCGGGCTTGTTCCGCTAACCGTACCTGCACTGACATTCTGTGTTACTGTTATGCTACCGGTTTTTATAATATTGGGTCCACATCCCGTTAAAGTCACAGTGTAGTTAAATGACCCTGCTACCGTAGGAGTTCCACTGATTGTTACAACATTGCCTGCCATCGAATAGCTAACGCCCGTAGGCAAACCAGTGATAGTGGCCCCAGTAGTTTTTGCTGTTGAATACTTGATATTTGCAATAGGTGTATTGATACAAACAGTCTGCCCATCAGTACCCACTGGCGAGATCAAAGTAGCTGGAGCAGGATCAAGTGTACCAAAAGAAATATCGTCCAATCCAAAATCGTTACCCCCTGCTGCTGTTTCCAAATCTACAATTGATAAGGTAACATTTCCTGTTGATGGTGCTGTCCAGTTTCCATAAAACCGAGTCCAAGGAGCAATCGAATTATTCTCAGGTCTACCAGGCAATACGCCTGTGGATGTTTGCGACATTCCAGATGTAGATCCATTGATATTAAATTGTAGATTCGCAAATGGCCCGGCATTATTTAGACTGATTGCCCAAGCTGAAAAATAATAGGTTGTTCCTGCGACAACAGGAATATTCACTTCTCTCCAAGCAATAAGTGTTCCGTGCCCATTGACCAACATGAAATTTCTAGTACCTATTGCATTATTGGTATGGTCTTGCCCCCAAAAATTGTTATGGTAATTTTGCCCGTCTGTTCCAACTCCATAACCATTGGTTCCATTGTCAGGAACCAATTCACTATTTCCAGCTACATCAGCATAATAGGTGTAGTCACTAGTAAATCCCGTTTTACCTGCTGTAAAATCTCCATTGGTAACCAGTTCTGCGCTTGTAGTTAAATATACGGTTTCAACACACGAGCCATTTGTAACCTGAACTCCATAACTGCCAACAATATCAACGTCAATAAACGAAGAATTGCCCGAAAGGGGAGCCAACCATTGATAAGTTCCTCCTCCAGTTGCTGTTAACCGGATTTTAGGAGCAGTGGGACCACAATAATCTGCAGTTATTGTTGGTCGGGTATTAATTGTAATTGGGTAAGTAGCTGTAACAGCTCCACAACCGCCCATGGCAGGAACGGTGTTGATTATTGTATAGGTTCCTGGAATGCTGACACTGATGTTGATTACTCCTGTTGCCGGGTTTACAAAGGTGATACCTGCAGGAACAGATGAGAACGTACCGGCACTTGCACCAACCGGAAATATCGGGCTTGGATTTGCTGCATTTGAACAAAATGGACTTCCGGCATAACTGAATGTTGCATCCGGTGCTTTAGTAATTGTAATTGGATCTGAAGCAGTTACCGCGCCACAACCACCAGCTACAGCAATAGTATTGGTTATGGTGTAGGTTCCGGGGGTGCTCGTTAGAAAGTTTACCTCTCCTGTGGTAGTACTCACAAAATTCAGGCCCGCAGGCGAAGCCGAAAATGTACCGTTTACTCCTCCGGGAGCCATCGTTGGCAATGGATTAGCTTCATTCGAACAAAAAGGATCGCCAACATAATTAAAAGCAGCTATAGGCACCGCAGTTATGGTAATCGGACTTGTTGCTACTACTTGAGCACACCCGCCAGCCGCAATAATAGTATTCGTTACGGTATAGGTTCCGGGAATACTTCCACTTAAATCGACCAGACCAGTCGCTGTATTTAAAAAAACCAAGCCTACAGGTGAAGAGGTAAATGCTCCGGCTACTCCACCTCCGGAATAAGTTGGAGTTGGATCTGTCGCATTGGAACAATACGGAGTGCCTCCATAATTGAATGTTGCAACCGGCATTTTAGTTATGGTAATTGAGCTAGTTGCTGTAACTAAAGAACAACCACCAGCCGCAGGAATTGTATTGGTTATTGTATATGTTCCAGGTGTACTTGTTGCCAGGCTTATCTGACCAGTTGCAGTGCTTACAAAGACAAGTCCAGCAGTTGAAGAAAATGTACCAGCAGCAGCACCACCACTGAATGTCGGCGATGAATTTGCATCATTCGAACAATATGGACTACCAATATAACTAAAAGTTGCTACCGGCAAGGCAGTAATAGTTACCGGAGCTGTTGCTGTTACTACCCCGCAGCCTCCTGCTGCTGCAATCGTGTAGGTAACTGTATATGTTCCAGCAGCGCTTCCACCCGGATAAATTGTACCTGCTGCATCCATCGTTAATCCAGCTGGCGAAGCCGTATAAACACCACCGACCGTTCCTGTTCGCGTTACGGCGACCGATGCAACCGATTTGCAGAAAGGAGATCCGGCATAATTTATAGTTGCTGCCGGCAACGGGGTTACCGTTACCGTTCGGCTAATCTGAGCGGATGGACCGTTGCACCCATTGGCTGTAACACGAATATCAACTGTTCCTGAAAATGCAGGGGCCCAAGTCATTACTCCGGTAGTTGGGTTAATACTCCCAGCGGCTCCATTGCTTAAACTCCAGTTAAATCCACTATTGTTTGTGGCTGAAGTTGAATAAGTAGTGGTAGTTCCGGTAAACTGGCAAGTCGGTTCTGTTCCTGCGGAAACTGTAATTGATGTTGGTGTGCCTACGGATGGATTTACAGTTACTGTTCGTGTGACCTGTGTAGACGGTCCAAAGCAACCATTGGCAGTTACCTGAATATCTGCGGTTCCGGTGAATCCATTGGCCCAAGTCATAACTCCGGTGGTAGGATTGATGGTTCCTGCCGCACCATTACTTATACTCCAATTAAAACCAGTACTGTTTGTTGCAGTCGTTGTATAGCTTGTGGTTGTAGTAGCATTGGTTAACTGGCACGTAGGTTCAGTACCAGCGGAAATGGTTATAGGAGTTGGATTGCCTACGGCCGGATTCACTGTTACAGTTACGGTAAAAGGAACTCCGGTACAAGTTCCAGAAGTTGGCGTTACGTTGTAGGTTGCTGTTTGTGCTATAAGTGTTGGATTGGTAAGCGTACCGGTAATGCTCGTTGGAGAACCGCTGCTTGCTGCGCCACCAGACATCCCACCAGTAACTGTTGGAGCCGACCATGTATATGTTGTTCCGGCTGGAACAACTCCGTTGGTGATGTTAACAGGAGTTACGGTAAATGTTCCGCCACTACAAATAGAAGTGGTTATTGCTGATATTGCAGGGGTAGGATTTACCAAAACAGTAACCGTTGCTGAATTAACCGAAGAACAAACACCGGAAGTAACAATTGCACGGTAATAACGTGTAGCAACCAAAGCGCCCAACTGTGCGCTGGTCAAGGGCGAAGATGTCGCACCAGTAATATTATTGAACGTAACATTGTCCGCCGAAAGTTGCCACTGGATTGTTCCTGTATTGCCGGTCAGGGTAATGTTCGAAGGTGAGTTTCCACTACAGATTATCTGATCTGCGGAGGTTGTCCCAGCAATACTGCTCGGATCCACCGTAAGTTGAAAATTATTTGATATTATATCGGGCAAGCAAGCATTAGAAACCAACACATTATACCAATCAGCATCAGTAGAAGCAACAGAAGGAATAGTATAAGTTGAACTAGTGGCACCTGGAATATCTGTTAATTGCCTTCGCCATTGATAAGTTGGGGCAGGAGTACCTGTTGCTGTAACGCTAAAAGTCACAGAACTGCCTTGACATTTAGCCTGATCAACAGGTTGAACTGTTATAAGTGGTGAACTATTTACTGTAACCGTTACTGTTGTGCTACACCCATTGTTGGTCGTATAGGTAATTACACTGGTTCCAGTTGAAACCCCTGTTACTAATCCCGTACTATTAACTGTAGCTACAGTTGTTGTTGCTGAAACCCAAGGATTCGATGCTGCTGCAGTTCCAGATCCGGTCAATTGAGTTGTAAATCCTTTACAAACAGACAGAGTACCTGTAATTGTTGGTGAAGTACAGGAAGAGCTACTAACAGTAATAATACCCGTAGTGGCTGCAAAATAGGTGTTGTTTTTATAGGTTGCTGAAGAGCTGGTACTACCCCATGTTCCATTGATAACACCTGCCCCTCCAAGAGTAAGAGTACCAGCACTAATATTTAAACCGGCGCCAACACTTGCGAGCGCCGTGCCACTAATTGATAGATTTCCAGATGCCGCTGTACCAGTAACGATGGATTTTGCTCCACTACCTGAAAATAACAAATTATTATAGGTAAAATTCCCAACTGTTTGCGCGCCACCTGCATTGTATTCAACAGTTCCAGCGCCTTGAGTCAAAGTGCCAGTTGCCGCAGTTAAAAATGAACCCCCTAATTTTAAAAGGCCTGCACCGGTAAATGTAATTGAAGCACTACCTGTACTACCAGTTTGAGTAACATTTCCAGTAACTGTAACTGTACCAGTGGAAATTGTCATTAAATGCCGAACACCCCCACCTCCGTTAGTAAACGCAATACTTCCGGCATTTAAAATACCGGCACCAACAGCAAGTGTATTAACTCCAGCACCAGATCTGGGAATAGTTATGGCTCCTGAAACATTAAGTGTGATTCCCGCATTGATGTTTAGTGAAGTTGCTGTCGCTGTAGTAAACGAAACAGTTGTGCAAGCCGCATTAGCGATTACAATGACGTTATGTCCTCCATCAATGAATACATTATCACCAGCCACTGGAACACCCGCACCGCCCGCACCGCCTGAGGTTAAAGACCAGGTTGCAGCAGTATTCCAGTTACCATTTGTTACAACAGAATAATAGGTTGCTGCATTTACACCACCTGTAAAAACGAACAGCAAAACTACCGTAACGATTCCACCTTTGAAAACCGATTGACGAACAAAACCACCTGAATGTGCCGGTTGGTATAATGTGCCGAAGTTGCTGGATTTGCAAAAGAACTTTGCTGAATTGGATTTTTTTGGAAAGAAATCAGGAGTATGTTGTAATAAACCGGGAATCCGTGCGTTTAAAGATTTGAACGATAAGCAGGGAGAAGCGGAGAAAGGAGTAAAAAAATTAATATAAGATTTGCTGAGATACGCCAACAAGGCGACAAAGCCATTTCGTCGACTCCGAAAGGTAAATCTCCTTAGGGCAACGTAAACGACAAGGCATAATAAACAAGTTATTATTTCCTGAAAAAGTTTCATAAATTTGCAAATCCAATCAATACCTAAACTATCCTGCTCTTCGGCTAAACGGGAATCAATCGTCTGACCTCACAACAAGATTAAATAACTAAAGCCTTAACCATCAAATTAATCATTGGTTGTTTGACTATCCCAAAGACCGTTTTAGCGGTTCCCCTTCCCTTCTAACGAGTCGTTTCTAAATGTAGATTGGTGCAATTCGATTTAAAGCTATAAAAAAAAAATCAAATTTCAGAGCTTCAAATCCTTTTCCAATCATGCTATACGACCGTATTTCCAGTTTGAAAAAGTCCCACAAGTAAATATAATTCATTTTTTCATATAAATGGAATGAAATATCATTTTTAATACACTGAATACCAGGCATTTACAAAAACAACAACACCCTAAAATTGGAAAAATACCGTTTAGGATATCCTATTTGGAACAATTTTAAATTACACAGTAAAGAAAAACTGTCAATAAAAATAAAATATCTATTATTCATTAGTGTTGCAGTTGTTAAAAAGGCATCTAAAATTTCAATTTTCAATCTCAAAATTATTCTGTCGTTTCTCCGCAAAGTTCAAACTTCATTTCAACTATTTTAGCGGAAGTTAAATCCTCTAATTTTGAATTCTTCAACCGAACGTTTTGATCTATCCAGGGTATATTGCGACAATAAAAAACTCATCTCCTCATGACAAAAACCACTTTTTTTTCATTAAAATTAGATCACTTTTAGCCTAAATTCAAAGAAACCAACCAAATCGAAAAATAATGGGATCAAACAGAAGAGATTTCCTCCGGAAAACCATCATGGGCGCCGGATTATTAACCGCCGGATTTACCAGTCAGGCTGCATCTTTCAGCACTGAATCCGTTTCAAACCGGAAAGAAAAAAACAGGGAACAACGGTTCAACATGTCGGGCTATGCTGCCCCGAAACTCGACAAAGTGCGCATTGGGTTTGTCGGCCTGGGTATGCGCGGCCCGGGCGCAGTAGAGCGAATGTCGTACATCGACGGGGTTGAAATTGTGGCTTTGTGCGATCAATACCCCGACCGCGTTGAAGCAATGCAAAAATTGCTCGAAAAACAAGGTTTACCCCAAGCCATATCATACTCCGGAAGTAAAGATGCCTGGAAAGCGATGTGCGAAAACCCTGATATTGATCTGATTTACATCACCACACCCTGGTCGTGGCATACGCCAATGGCTGTTTACGCCATGGAGCATGGCAAACATGCGGCAACCGAAGTTCCGGCAGCAGTTACCATCGACGAATGCTGGCAGTTGGTTGAAACTTCAGAGCGCACGAAGAAACATTGTATGATGCTCGAAAATTGCTGCTACGATTTCTTCGAATTACTCACTCTCAACATGGCTCGTCAAGGCTATTTTGGCGATATCGTTCACTGCGAAGGTGCTTACATCCACAACCTTCGCGATTTGAATTTCAACAAAACTACCGGTTATGCTGAAATGTGGCGGTTGAAAGAAAACCAGCACCGCAACGGAAACCTCTACCCCACTCATGGATTGGGACCAATTTGCCAGGTAATGAACATCAACCGTGGTGATCAGATGGAATACCTGACATCAATGTCGTCAGCCGATTTTCAGATGGGGACAATAGCTGCTGAATTAGCGGCAAAAGACACGTTCTACTCCGAATTTAACACCAATAGTTATCGCGGAAACATGAATACGACCACTGTTCGCACCTACAACGGACGAACCATCATGATTCAGCATGACGTTACCAGTCAACGAGTTTATTCCAGACTTCATTTGGTGAGCGGCACAAAAGGAATGGCCAGTAAATATCCCGATCCGCGAATTTCTACTGGTCACGAATGGTTCAAGGACGATGAAATGAAAAAGCTGGAAGAACAATACACGCCTGAAATTGTGAAATTGATTGGCGAAATGGCAAAAAAAATTGGTGGTCACGGCGGCATGGATTTTATGATGGACTGGCGCCTCATCGATTGCCTGCGCAACGGTTTACCGTTGGATCAGAATGTGTATGATGCAGCCTTGTGGAGTTCCATTGCACCACTCAGCGAAAAATCGGTTGCCAACCGTTCCAACTCGGTTGATATTCCTGACTTTACCAATGGAGCCTGGAAAACAAACGCACCTGTTGATTTGACATTAAAGGGCGGCGGAACTACCAGCGTGAGAGAAAAAAAACTGGACGACTCGAAACAACTGAATGTAAAATAAAAATGCTCCTGATTTCCCACTGACTGGGGTTTAAAACCCTGTCAGTGGAAAAACCGCTGAAACCTGCAGAAAGGATACAGCAATCTTTAACAGGATCAGTCGGGGGCCGGACATTTCAATTCGTTCGGTATACTCTTTAATCTTCGGTTTTGCCGCTTCAAACACCTATAATTTCTATGGCATTTGGCGGGATAAATTTTCGGAATAGGCATCGATGATCGTGTCCATATCCCGATTCACACTTTCATCAATCCGCCGGCGTTTTTCATCGGCAGCAAACCAATCCAGGGCTCGTCGCATTCCTTCACGAAAAGATATGCCTGCCTGAAACTCCGGAACAAATGCTTTGATTTTGGAATTGTCGAAAACGACACTCCACGTTTTGTCGCCAAACAAACCACCAGTCATTTCGGGTACAACCTTTACGATAAAGTCTGAAGGAATATGAACAATTTTCGCCTCAACACCCAATGTATCGGCAATGGTCTGGTAAATCTGGTTCCAGCTCAGCACTTCGTCCGAAGTAATGTGAAAAGCCTGCCCAATGGCCTTTTCGTTTCCGAGCAGCCCCAGAAAACCTATAGCAAAATCTTCGGCATGGGTATTCACCCAAAGTGACGAGCCGTCGCCATGAATAATGATAGGTTTGCCTTTTAACATGCGGTCGGCCAGCGTGTAACAACCAAAACCTCCGATTGCAACAGGCAAATAGGTATTGTAAGTGTACGAGGGACGCACGATGGTTACCGGGAAACCCTCTTCGCGATAAGCTTTCATCAGCAGCTCTTCGCTGGCAATTTTGTTGCGTGAATAATCCCAGTATGGATTTTCGAGTGGGGTTGATTCGGTGATGATGTAGTTTGCAGGCGGTTTTTGGTAGGCCGAAGCCGAGCTGATAAACACAAACTGGCTGGTGCGACCGCGAAAAACAATCAGATCGCGCTCAATGTCTTCCGGAGTATAGGCAATCCAGTCGACTACCACATCAAACTGAATGTCTTTCAGCGCGTTGCGCATGCTCTCCGGATTATGAATATCGCCTGTCAACTGACGGGCTCCGGGAATTTCGGACGAACGAATTCCGCGATTGAGCAGATAAAGCTCCATTCCCCGTTCAATGGCTATACGGCTGACGGCTGTGCTGATAAAGCCCGTACCGCCAATAAAAAGTACTTTCATCTTGATTTGGGTTAAGTTTGGTTAAAGGTAGAAAAAATGGGATAAGGTGAAAACAGAACAACTAAATGCTGTGAATACTCCATTCGACGCGCTATGCAACTCAGGGATTGGTACATTTGCACAGTTCAAAAAATAGCGCAAGTGAAAAGCCTCTATTCTATGGACTTTCACTTGCGCTAAAATTGTACAGCTGCCTATCTAGACAACCTGCTTATTTCACTAAATTCTTAAAAACTGACCCAAAAATCAGATAACCGGTATTTCCGGCAATCGTGCCTTCGTTTTCTCCCCACAAAAATGGCCAGTCGTCGTAGTTTTCAAAGTGGTCGGGTTTTCTGAATAACACACCTGGAGCAACATTGCCCGGAATCGCTGAGAAATCGGCTCTGTTATTACCATAAAACACTGCTTTTGGGCGAGTAGCGCCTACCGTGGCCACAAACGAATAATTGTGGTAAGGATGGCAGCCAAACAACCAGTTGGTTGTTTTGTAAGCATTGTTGACGTCGATAATGTCAGGAAAATATTTGGCCGCAAAGCAAACTGTAGTGCCAAAACTCACGACTCCTCCGTTTCCGGCCCAGTTAGCAAGGCCGATTGGAACTCCATAAGGATTATCTTTTTCAAGCCCGTCGATGTATTCTTTGTACTTCACCACATACGGACGGAGTTTTTCTTTGTAGGCTGCGTCCAGGTGCGGTATAGCATCTAATGCTGTTAAAAGATTGTTGGTGTTGACGTTACGATCAAGTGCAGGCCATACAAGTTCCTGAAATTTATCGATGTACTGTTTCTCTCCGGTTGAGATGTACAGTTGAAGGCTGGTAGCAAAATCACCACCCATGCCGCCTCTGCCCGGGCGATCCTGCGGCTGTTTGGCAATTAGCTCGGTGGCCTCTTTCTGTAGTCGTTTTGATTGTGTCAAAGCTCTGGCTGAAAGATCGTCGTTATAGCCTTTCAATGCCCGGCTTGCTGCGGCAAACATGGTTGCAGCCCTAAGATCGAGGCTGGGATTACGGCTTGTAAATGCCCACATGTCGTCTTTCACTCCGCTCGACTTTCCGTCGGCGGCTATTTCGTATGGGCCAAGTTTCGGATTATAAGGAAGGCCATCGGTAATTGCAGCAGCATCGCCAAGGTGATGGTAATTATCTAAAACTGAGTTAGAGAGCGTTTGTGTCATGTGTCCGATAATCTCAGCCTGTGCTACAAGGTTCAATGTTCCATGCTCGATAAACTCCAATACGTCTGGTTTCCCATCCGGACGATGAAGATCAACATAGCGATTCTTCTCATCAACAAAAGTCTCATCGCGTAAAGGTTTGAAATATTCCCATGTTTGTACAAAGTTCTGCACCACGCCAATGTTCGATCCGGTTTCGATATCAAAATCTCCGGCATCAAAATAACCGCCTACATTTAATCCGGGAATCAATTCCAGTGCTTTATACTTGGTATCGGTTGTTGGTCCCTGGCTATGAAGGTCGAAGTGATCGGTGTTTGGCGGAGCCTGAAGATAACCCTCCTTAAAAGGCTCGCCGTGCCATACCCGGTAACCCTCCTTTACATACATGTGATCCATGTGTATGGGGATCCAAACGTCGCTGGTAGCGTCGGTAATCCAGTTGTACACACTATTATCTATTAAGAAATTATTTGTTTTAAAGTTGCCATACTCAATATAGTATATACCAGGAGCTTTAACCGACGAAAAATCGAATTTCACATAGTGGTACTTGTAATAGTCGCCCCATGATACGATATTACCACTGAATGCTTTGGTGGCATTGCCGTCGTCGCCAATTTTATATAGCGATGCGGTTGCAAGCGGTTTGTCTTTCTTGTCGAGTTCAATCACAGATACTTTGGGTTGCGAAGGGAGGTAGCCCACCTGAGAGAAACCGATATTTGGCTCTCTAACCCAACCTTTAATGGCATTGGGTTCAACGGTCCAGGTTAAAACCTTGCCAGTTTTTCCTGCCGGAAGTAAACTGCGAACGACAAACCATCCGTTTTGAGCCAGCATGCGGCCGTCGAAAAGCATCAAATCGACATCGGGCGAAGTGATTTTTACCAATCGTTCAGGAGCATCGGGCGCCATGAGTAAGGTATGGCCAGTTTCAAGCGGAAGCGGATCGACAAATTTGCCAGTTCCACGGTCGTCGGAAGTTACATACCCCTTGAATTGTTTGATCTTCTCACTATTGGGTTTCGTAATGGTTGCACTCACCGCATAACGAGGGAACCGATTCGGACGCCCATCCATCAAATAGGCTTTTGCCCAATATTGCGAAGGTAGAAACTCCAGATTAAATCCGGCTTTCCCTTCAAGAGCGGCGGGAACTGGCTTATCAAGGTAAACCGATATCTCAAAGCCTTTGCCCTTAGCAGTGACAACCACCCGCGAATCAAAATCGTAATCCTGATACCTTAACGCAGTCTCAATAGAGTTCGACGCACGGTCGACTTTTCGGCTTGGTGTTGCGGGTACAAGATCCCACTGCTCCGGGGTGCTGGAAAGTCGCACAGCACCACCTTGCGCCGTTCTGACACCATGGTGTATCAATTCAATTCCGGCGTTCTTTTCATCGTTAAAGCCTCCGCTAAACAGGTTACTGTACACAAGAACATTGACGCCTTGTGTCTCGAAATACTCCTGATCATTGAGTTTCAAATCCTGACCAGTCGCAGATTTAAATACCGCCAGTAGTAGCACTGCAACGATTAAAAATGTTGGTTTTTTCATGTTAGATTAGGTTGTGGTTTAAATCTAAAGATATGCAATTGTAAATTTCGGATAAAACAATGTCTCGAAATACATATCAGGATGCAATATAGCTTGAAAAAAGATTGGGTTTAGTGCAAGTATGCTACATTAACAAACTTTTACAAGTAATGTATTTCCTACACCTCTGACATTGTCCTCCTGCAAGTAAATGCATTCTATTCTTTGATTGTTATTATATCCCTCAGCTGAAGCAGACATCAAAGGAAAAGTACTTGATCGGAGCGTCATGCCGAACTTGTTTCGGCATCCCATCACATGAGAGCTCCCTTCGATACATCCTACTGAACCCCACGAAAGTTTAGGCTCATTTCCAACAGGACAGCTTCCCAACCAACATGACGGCCAGATTTTCAACATGACGGGTATTTTTCCCTACATGGCGGCAAAACCTTTAACATGACGGGCATTTTCACCAACATGACGGGTTTTCCTTTAACATGACGCCGAAATCTTTAACAGGGCCAATGCTGGCGGGCATTTGTCCATTTTTTAGGTTGCTCCCTTCGACACGCTACGCTGCTCAGGGAGCGCCGCGTTGATGAACATTCACCACCGGAGCCGCTGCCTGAGTAGCCCAGAGAAAACCTTGAAATCAGCGGTGATGCGGTTGGGCGTATCGAAGGCAGAAGGCGGATGAAATAGGATTGTTAAGTAAAATTCTGTAATTTGGTAAGCTAAATCATAAAGAAAATAAACGCCTTTAAAATTACACATATGGTATTAAAGCAACAAAAATATGATGCTGTATTGATAATAGGAAATGGATTTGATTTAAATCTAGGACTCAAAACAGAATATTCCAATTTTGTTTTGAGTGATCAATTCTCTGAATTATTATTAAGAAACAATAACCTAGCTAAGCACTTAAAAGAGATAAATGAATTAAAAGATTGGATTGATATTGAGAAGGAACTAAAAAATTACTCAAAAAATCATCCTGAAAGATATAGAAATTTCTTTGAAGATTTTAAATCATTATCAACTGCACTACAAGCCTACTTAAATACTATTGACTTTGATAATATTAATAAAAGTAGTGAAGCGTATAAGCTGATTAGTAAAATAAAAAAACACAAAGTTCTTATTATTGATTTTAATTATACACCAACTATTTCAAAAATATGTAAAGAATTCGAAATAGACTTAAATGCTGAAAGCTGTAATATTGAACACTTTAAAATACATGGATCACTTGATACAAATGATATTATTTTTGGAGTTGAAGACAGTGCAGACATCTTCTCTCACCATATCTTTTTGAAAAAATCAGTAAATAAAAACTTCAATCCAATAAATTTCACTCCTGCTCTGAGAGATTGTAAATTATTTATTGTTTTTGGACATTCGCTAGGAAAAACCGATCATATGTATTTTGATGAACTCTTCTTTAATGCTTCGCATAACCTAATGAATACAGGAGGTAAAACGATGATATTTCATCACTATGGCG
>Ga0302293_10001204_pt1 | contig 12976 bp, 10 predicted proteins | sample III_Fen_N2_2_FD_198758 | JGI IMG/M metagenome (GOLD analysis project Ga0302293, IMG submission 198758) | Peat permafrost microbial communities from Stordalen Mire near Abisko, Sweden - III_Fen_N2_2 | ecosystem: Environmental > Terrestrial > Soil > Wetlands > Permafrost | place: Sweden: Abisko... | reverse complement strand
AGCCATTGTTGCTGAAACCGGTGCCGAAGGTCCCAAGGATATGGGCAAGGTGATGGGTGTGGCCAGCAAGCAATTGGCTGGAAAAGCCGAGGGACGATTGATTTCGGAAATGGTGAAAACCGTGCTGAATAACCTGTAAAGTCCTATAAACTATTGAAAAAGAGGCTGCTCCATCACGGGGCAGCCTCTTTTCAATTTGGCGGAACTCAGATAACTCTGGTTCCTCCCCCTTTGAAAATATTGTCCGATTTGGTGATGATGACTTCTTTCACCCCGGCATCGATGGCCTCGTAGGCATTCTCCAATTTTGGAATCATGCCGCCTTGGATAATCCCTGACGAAACGTAGTTGGCAAAAATCTCGCGGGTAATTTGAGGAATGACGCTGCTGTCATCGTCGGCATCCATAAGGACCCCTTCTTTTTCAAAGCAATACATCAATGTCACGTCGAAATGTTTGGCCAATGCTTTGGCGGCTTCACCGGCGATGGTGTCGGCATTGGTGTTCAGCATGTTGCCTTTTTTGTCGTGGGTCAATGGTGCCAACACTGGAACCACTCCTTGATGAATGAGGGTGGCGAGAATCTCGGAATGTACTTCCTTGACGTCTCCCACAAAACCGTAATCCACTTCGCCAACCGGACGTTTCTCGGATCGCATGTAGTTCAAATCAGCACCCGTTAGTCCAAGGGCATTGACGTCCAGCGCCTGCAATCCTGCCACGATGTTCTTGTTCACCAAGCCGGCATAGACCATGGTCACTACTTTCAGCGTTTCCAAGTCGGTAATGCGCCGGCCGTTCACCATCCGACTTTCGATGCCCAGGCGTGCGGCAACTTGCGTGGCCGCGCGACCTCCGCCGTGCACCAGCACTTTGTGGCCTTCGATGCGGGCGAAATCCTTCAACAAAGCAAGCAAGGATTCGGGTTCCTCGACGATTTTTCCTCCGACTTTGATGACAATCAGTTTATCCATAGGTTATTTGGCGTCTCTTTGGCGAATTTCCACCCGGCGGATCTTACCGCTGATGGTTTTGGGCAGTTCGTCAACGAATTCGATAATGCGCGGGTATTTGTAGGGAGCGGTCACTTCCTTGACGTGGTCTTGAAGCTCTTTGACAAGCATTTCGCCAGCCTTGTCTTTCCAGTCCTTACCCAAGATGCAAGTGGCTTTGACGATTTGTCCACGAATGTCGTCCGGAACACCGGTCACTGCGCATTCCACAATGGCCGGATGCGTCATCAGGGCACTTTCCACCTCGAACGGGCCGATGCGATAACCTGAACTTTTGATGACATCGTCGGCGCGTCCGACAAACCAATAATAGCCGTCCTCGTCCCTCCAGGCCAAGTCGCCGGTGTAATAAACACCGTCTTTCATGGCTTCGCTGGTGAGGGTTTCGTTGCGGTAATAGCCTTTGAACAGACCCACCGGGTATTTTTCACCGTAACGGATCACGATCTGGCCCTGTTCGCCTGCTTCGGCCGAACGGCCGTCCGGGGTGATCAAATCGACATCGTATTGAGGGCTGGGCAAGCCCATGGAACCGGGTTTCGGTTCCACCCAAGGTGTGGTGATCACAATGACGGTCGTTTCGCTTTGACCGTAAGCCTCGCGCATCTTGATGCCAGTAAGTTTGTAAAATTGGTTGTACACTTCTGGATTCAAGGCCTCGCCGGCGATGGTGCACCATTCCAGCTTGGAAAGGTCATACTTGGTAAGGTCCTCGCGGATGAGGAAGCGGAAAATGGTGGGCGGCGCGCACAATGAGGTCACCTGGTGTTTCTCCAGCATGGCCAGCATGTCGGCGGGGGTGAACTTTTCATGATCGTACACGAAAACGGTGGCACCTGCCAGCCATTGACCGTAAAGTTTGCCCCAAACAGCCTTCAACCAGCCTGTGTCGGCAATAGTCAGGTGCAGGCTGTCTTCACGAAGGTTGTGCCAATACGAAGCAGTGATGATGTGCGCTAACGGATAGACACTATCCAGATAAACCATCTTGGGGTTGCCGGTGGTGCCCGAAGTGAAGCTCACGATGAGCGGGTCGCTGTTCTTGGTGGGTTCAGCAGGGCGTTCAAAGGGTTTGGCTGCAGCAATGCCTTTGTGAAAATCTTCCCAACCTTCGGGAATGAACGGTCCGATGGAAACGAGGGTCTTTATGGATGGCGACTCCGGCAGTGCGGCGTTGATGTGCCCAATGACCTGTTCGTCACCGTCGCAAACGATGGCCTTGATATCCGCAGCATTGGCCCGGTAGATGATGTCTTTTTTGGTCAGCAAGTGTGTGGCCGGGATGATGACGGCACCGATTTTATGCAATGCGATGATGGTGAACCAGAATTCAGCCCTGCGTTTGAGAACGGCCATCACCATATCACCCTTGACAATGCCTAAAGAACTGAAATATCCAGCCGTGCGATCCGATATTTCCTTGATTTCGCCAAAAGTGAAGGTCTTGCTGGCACCCTGGTCGTTGGTCCAAAGCAAGGCTCTTTTGTTTGGCTGAATGCGAGCCCATTCGTCCACGACGTCGTAGGCAAAATTAAAATCCTCGGGAACGATGAGTTCGTAATTTTTCTTAAAGTCCTCGAAATCTGTGAATTCCGTCTGTTTTAGATACTTCTCTATCATAGTTGTGCGTGTGGGTGGTTAAAAGATGATGGCCAGGAATTTAACGGCGGCATCGTTCAGTGCCTTCATGCCGTGGAGTTTGGTGGCGTCAAAATAGAGGCTGTCGCCAGCATTCAGCAGCAGGTCCTTGCCGTCGATGCTGATTTGCATGCTGCCTTCGAGCACGTAGTTGAACTCTTGCCCGTCGTGGCTGTTCAGATGGATGGGCGTGCCCTCAGGTTTGGGTTCCACCGTAACAATGAACGGATCGGCCTTGCGATGGGCGAATTCGGCGGCCAGCGACTGGTATTTGTAGGCGCTGCTGCGCTCCATGGCGGTGCCCTGACCGGCGCGGGTCAGGAAGTAGGTGGAGACATTGGGTTCAGCCCCAAAAAGCAAAGCGGTGAGCTCGACGTTGAAATGGCGGGAAATATTCTGGAGGGCGCTCACGGGAATGTCCTTCTTGCCGGTTTCGTATCCGAGGTATTCTTCTTCGGGAATGTGGCAAACTTGAGCCATTTCTGAAACACTGATTTCCAGGATGTCGCGCAAACCGCCTAAGCGCTGGGCGATTTCTTGAATCTGTTTGTTCATGTCGTTTGGGTGTTTAAGGTCCGATTTGTAAGCAAAGGTACATTTTTCACTATAAAATCCGTAGTTTTGCAGGGATAAATGCGATAAAATCCATCTAAAAATGAAGATTCTCATCACCTATGCCTTGGAGGCCGAACGCGGAAATTGGCAGTTGCCCGGTCACGATGTTTTTTTCTGTCGGACCGGGGTCGGCAAGGTCTCCGCTGCTTTGCACACCTACGAAGCCGTTCAAAGGCTGAAACCAACGTTGGTCGTATCTGTCGGCTCAGCCGGAACGCTGCATCATCAGGTTGGAGACATCGTGGTTTGCAATCATTTCGTTGACCGTGATCTGGAAAAGATCGCTCATTTAGGCGTCCCTTTCGAACTCGATTTCTCGGCTGAACTCGTTCCATTTGACTTTGGCGCGCCGGAGAACGGCTGCATTTCCACTGGCGACACCTTCCAAACGGACCACGAGGAATCCTCCACCGGCAGGCATGCCGATGTGTTCGACATGGAAGCTTTCGGTTCGGCTCAAGCCTGCAAGTCCCTGTGCATTCCCTTTATGGCCGTCAAGTACATCACCGATGTGATTGGTCAAAACTCCATCAAACACTGGGAAGAAAAATTGGAGGATGCCAAAATAGGACTCGAGGCCTTTCTGAAATCCTTATTCAGGTAAGTTGTTTTCCAAGATTTTATTTTTGCTGAAATCTTTAATCAGCAGTTCCTGTGCCGTCGTATCCGCCAACGCAGCTTCTGGCAGCATGCCGATGACCTCGCTGCAAGCGATGCTCACGCCTCTGGCTGCCGTTTCTTCCAGGATGGCATCAAAAACTTGGCGCATGGATGTTTGCGTGAAATCGGTCAGATTCATGGAAACTTGCGCTTGCCCTTTGTCTGCCAAATACATGCCCAATGCTTTGACACAGGGAAAACCGCCGCTGGAAAAGCGTATTTTCTTTGCGATGGATTGGGCAATCGCCACGTTGTCCGTGTTCAGATTAATATTCCAAGCGATGAGGAAGTTGCGAGCTCCAATGATACTTGCTCCTGCAGTCGGGTGGGGCGTGGAAGGGCCGAAATCGGGTTTCCACAAGGTATCTTGCATCTTCAAGGCAAGACCTTCGAATTGGCCTTTCCGCACTTCTGCCAGATTCTCGCGGTGCGGAGCGCTTGCAGCTTTCTCGTAGAGGTAAACGGGCAGATCGTAGGCATTAGCGACTTCTTGTGAAACGTCCCTGGCCAATTGCACCGCTTCGTCCATTGTCATATTCCGTATTGGTATGAACGGCACCACGTCGGCCGAACCCATGCGCGGATGTTCGCCCCGATGCACGGTCAGGTCGATTTCCCGGATAGCCGTGCCAATGGCGTTCACCATCGCTTTTTTCATTGCCTCGGGTGAACCGATTGCCGTGACCACCATGCGGTTGTGGCTCACATCGTTGCTGTAATCCAGCAGTTTGACATCCTCCATGTTGCGGAAGCAATCGACAATCCGCTCCATCTTGGCACTGTCCCTACCTTCACTGAAGTTGGGAACGCATTCGACTATTTTTTCGTGGCTTAACATACAGCGAAGATACAAAACAAAAAAAGAAGCTGTCCTTGGGAGACAACTTCTTTCTATAGTTGGATGGTAAAACTTATGCCAATTTGCCCAGCGCTTCCTTGACGCGACGCATGGCTTCAACGATGTTCTCGTCGGAAGTGGCGTAGGAGAAGCGGATGCATTTGGGAGCACCGAAAGCGGTACCGCCGACGGCTGCAACGTGGCCGACTTCCAGCAGATACATGGCCAAATCGCCGGCATCGTTGATTTTGCGACCTTCAAAAGACTTGCCAAAGAATGCATCGGCTTCCGGGAAAATATAGAAGGCACCCTCGGGTTTCGCGCATTTTAGTCCGGGAATCTGGCGGGCCAGGTCCACGATGAGGTCACGGCGACGGTTGAAGGCGGCACGCATCTGAGCAACAGGCTCTTGCGTTCCGGTATAAGCGGCTTCGCCGGCTTTCTGGGAGACAGAGCAGGGACCCGATGTGTACTGACCCTGCAACGTGTTGCAGGCGGAAGCGATCCACTGGGGAGCGGCAATCCAGCCGATGCGCCAGCCGGTCATTGCGTAGGCTTTGGAAACGCCGTTGATGATGACCACGCGGTCGCGGATGTTATCGAATTCAGCAATGCTGACGTGTTTGCCAACATAGTTGATGTGTTCGTAGATTTCGTCGGATAGGACGATGATGTTGGGGTATTTGGCCAAAACATCGGCCAAGCCTTTGAGTTCCTCCCGGCTGTAAACGCTACCGGTCGGGTTGGACGGGGAGCACAGGATGATGGCTTTGGTCTTGGGGGTGATGGCGGCTTCCAGTTGAGCGGGCGTGATCTTGAAATCTTGCTCGATGCCGGCACTGACGATGACGTTGGTGCCTTCGGCCAGTTTCACCATCTCCACATAACTTACCCAGTAGGGGGCGGGAACGATGACTTCATCACCAGCGCTGATGATGGCGAGCAACACGTTGCATACGGACTGTTTGGCACCGTTGGAACAAACAATTTGTTCCGGTTTATATTCCAAACCGTTTTCTTTTTTCAGTTTGGCCACGATGGCATTGCGTAATGCAGGATAGCCGGGGACGGGGGAGTAAAAGGAAAAGTTCGCGTCAACGGCCTGTTTGGCGGCTTCTTTGATGTGGTCTGGGGTGAAGAAGTCGGGTTCACCGACACTCATGTTGATCACATCGATGCCTTGGGCTTTCAATTCGTTGCTCTTTTGTGACATCGCCAGTGTCTCTGAAGGCGAGAGGGCTGCTAAGCGCTCGGAAACAGGGTTCATACGTTTAGTTTAATTGGTTGGTCATACGGTGCAAAAATACGAAATCGACACGGATTTTCAGCCGTTTGCATTCTATTTTCATATTTTTGGCCTGTAGAGCGATTAATCCGTTTTTTTGTCCAATTTCTGAAGTCCAATCAGGACAGCATCGGATACTCGGAAGGCCGTTCCGTGGCGTACACCAGTCGGGAATCGAATCATGTCGGAGATGTCTTCCCATACCGGTTTGTTCAGATTCTTGCAGCGCACGGCGCCGTACTTCTTGTCTCGGTACTTGTCCCAATAGACATAGGTGTATCTGCCGATGGCCAAAGCTGTAGGTCCTTCCGCCCACTGCTTTCCCGTAAAGGGTTCAGCCGTGGCTTTTGGAAAAGCTGTGATTTTGTTGGAGGCCACCATTCGGATGTTCTTTTCGACAGGTTCCTTGGTTTCGTTCTTGATGAACATGTAAAACGTGCCACTTTTTTTCAGGATGAAGGCGTCAATGCAGTTGAAACCAGGGTCGTAGAACAGGGCAGTTTTAGTGAACGTCACGAAATCCTGAGTGGTGGTGTAGAAAATGCGGTGGTTGTAGCCGTCCTCGGCCGTACCAATTTCGGGGAATTTGCCTGGAATGGTGGAAGCCCAGTAAATGTAAAACGTCTTGGTTGACTTGTCATAGAACAGTTCCGGAGCCCAGGCATTCCGGGCGGTGGGTTCGTCAGCCATGACGGGCAGGGTCTTTTGTTCCGACCAGTTGATGAGGTCCTTGGACGAAGCGTATCCGATGCATCGTTCGGTCCAGCCGCTGGTCCAAACCATGTGGAAAACACCGTTGGCATCTTGAACGATGCTAGGGTCGCGCATCAGTTTGGATTCGCCGGCGGTAGGCGTCAAGAGGGATTTTCCGCCATTGAGCGTGCGCCAAACGAGTCCGTCCAGGCTGTACATGAGGTGCAATCCGTCCGAACCGTTGTCGGTAAAGTAGCAAAACAAATATGCCGGATCGTTTTTGGAAATCATGGAGATGATGTCCGTTTCCTTCTTTTCTTTCTTTTTTGCCCCATCGGCGGCAAACAGAGTCATAGGTACGAGCAAGATTGCCAGCAGCGTCAATTTGAAATGTTTCAGAGCCATATGGATGGAATTAGAGGATGTTTTTAAGCGTGTGTCCCATGCGCTCCTTTTTGGTGAGCATGTAGAATTGGTTGTATTGGTTGGGTTCCACTTCGATTGGAACGTTTTCGGTGATGGTGAGGCCGTATGCTTCCAAGCCGATGCGTTTGACCGGGTTGTTGGTCATGAGCCGCATCTTGCTGACCCCGACCTGGCGGAGTATCTGCGCACCTACGCCGTATTCGCGCTCGTCGGCATTGAATCCCAAGTGAATGTTCGCATCGACGGTGTCCATGCCCTCCTCCTGAAGCTTGTAAGCCATGATCTTGGCCATCAGACCGATGCCGCGACCTTCCTGGTTCATGTACACCAATACGCCTTTGCCTTCCTTTTCGATGGCCAGCATGGCTTTGTGCAATTGCTCCCCGCATTCGCAGCGCATGGAGCCAAGGATGTCGCCCGTCACGCAAGAGGAGTGCACACGCACCAGTATGGATTCATCGGGCTCCCAAGTGCCTTTGACAAGCGCTACATGCTCGAGTCCGTTGGAAAGCTGCTTGAAGGGAATCAGGTGGAACATGCCGTATTTGGTGGGCATGTTGACCTTGGGACCCATTTCGACCAACGATTCCTGCTTCAACCTGTATGCGATGAGGTCTTGAATGGTGATTATTTTGAGGTCGAACTGTTTGGCAATGGCCACCAGTTCTGGCATTCTGGCCATGGTGCCGTCTTCGTTCATGATTTCAATGAGCGCGGCGGCAGGCTTCAAGCCGGCAATGCGGCACAAATCGATCGACGCTTCGGTATGGCCGGCGCGACGCAGCACGCCTTTGCTTTTGGCATACAACGGGCTGATGTGACCTGGGCGGCCAAGGTCTTCGGGTTTGGTTTTCGGGTCGGCCAGGGCGCGGATGGTCATGGCTCTGTCCTGAGCGGAAACTCCGGTGGCGCAGCCTTCCAACAAATCGACCGTCACCGTGAACGGCGTGCCCAACAGGGAAGTGTTGTTGGAAACTTGTTTCTCCAAGTCCAGTTCTTCACAGCGTTCCTCCGTAATCGGTGCGCAAAGCACTCCGCGGCCGTGAGTGATCATAAAGTTCACTTTCTCTGGCGTAATGAGTTCAGCCGAGGTAATAAAATCGCCTTCGTTCTCACGGTCCTCGTCATCGACGGCGATGATGATGTTTCCTTTTGCGATTTCTTCAATCGCTTCTTCTATACTGTCTAATTTAAATTCACTCATGGTGCTGTTGTTTGTGGCGGATCCAAACCTTGGCATGCTTGTACATGCGTCTGGGGTTCAGCCAAGTTTTAATAAAAATGACATACGCATCTCCGTTCAAGATTTGGGAGTCCTTGACGGCTTTATAGGTGAGGAACAATCCGAGCGGAAATAGCACTGCTGAACTGATCCATCCACCCAATACGGGTTCCCACAGACCATCGCGGGCCATTTTGTAGCCGGCCACGTCGATCATGTAGTAAAATATGAATAGCAAAACCGAAATCACGGCCGGCATGCCGATGCCACCCTTACGGATGATGGCTCCCAGCGGCGCTCCGATAAAAAAGAAAATGAGGCAAGCGATGGAAAGCGTGAACTTCCGGTGAAACTCGATGCTGCTCCGACGGAACTGATACGTCTCGTTCGCTACGGCAATCTGTTTGTATTCCAGGTCGTTGCGGACCTCGGCCACGCTAGAGCTAGCCCGTTGCGCCAAGTTTTTAAGCGATTCCTTGTCCAAACTCTGTATCAAGCTGTCCATTTGGGGGTAAAACGGCTTGACCAAAGACTTCTTTCGAATCACATCGGGCGATATCAACTGATGCCCGTTATTTAGGTCCCTGCCCAAGTATTTCCGTTGTGTGAACGCCTGTTCTGTCTTGACACCCAGGCTGTCGAGCAAGCCACCCACCGAATCGATGATGACGCTCAGCTCTTTCGTATTCTTGCTGAAGTGCATGGAGTTGAAGTTCGATTCATCCACCATGTTGAAATTTCCATCGTAATCTAGAATGATCTGTTTGGTGCGGAAACTTTCCCTGCGGTAGGGAATGTTGGCCCCAGTTCCCTGCATGTTGCTGAAATTGCTGAACCCTTCGCCGTTGTGCAGCGTAAAGATGAGGTTCATCTTGTCGTCGGTGAATTTGAGGGTGGCGTAATCGGCCAACGTGACCGCGGCGTTCTCATAGCCTTGAGAGAAATCGTAGATGACAATATCGTTCAGCAGTTTTTTCTTGACGTCTTTAGACCGAACATACAGGGTGATGCCTGGAATTTCCGAGTAGAACGCTCCCTCCGGGATGGACAACTCCGGCGATTTCTGCTTGAAAGAAGCCAGCAGCGTCATTAACTTCACCTGCACCACGGGCATGGCCCTGTCCTGAAAATAAAAGGCTCCGACGCTGATGAACACCATCAGGACGATGAGCGGTTTCATGATTCTAAAGAGGGAAATGCCGGCAGCCTTCATGGCTAAAAGTTCGAGTTTCTCTCCGAATTCTCCAAAGGTCATGAGCGATGCCAAGAGCACGGCCAGCGGCAACGACATGGGAACCAAGTTGAGCGCCGCATACCACACGAATTTACCGAAAATGGCGATATCCAGTCCTTTGCCCACCAAATATTCGATGTACCGCCACAATGTTTGCATCACCAATATAAAATTGCTGATCATGAAGGTCATGAAAAAGACGGGTAAGAAGCTGGTAAGTACGTATGTATGTAGCCTTTTGATGCCTAGCATTGCGCATTGCGTTTGGACTGCAAAAATAGCGGAAAAAACTCATACGACCGCAAGAAAAACCCGGCCTTACTAAAAAAATGGAAAGCGGGGTTTGCGTATAATCGGAAAAGCACTATCTTTGTCGCGCTTTTAAAAAATGATGGCGAGATAGCTCAGTTGGTTAGAGCGCATGATTCATAATCATGAGGTCGCCGGATCATCCCCGGCTCTCGCTACAAAGCAACAAACAGGCACTTATGTGATTATCACGTAGGTGCTTTTTTTTTGCGTCAATACTTGATATTATTTTTACATTTGTGACTGAGTCACGGTGTTTAAAAAAATCGAATACATGAAAAGGAAACTGTTTTTTTTATCGATGGTGTTGCTGGCGTTCCTGTTGCCCGTCGCCGTCATGTCAATGATCGCATTGACTGGTGAAGGTAAAAGTGCTCCCCAAAGGCCGGAAGGCCCTTGTGACATTTATGCGGCTGGAGGAACTCCATGCACCGCGGCACACAGCAGTACAAGAGCCTTATACGCATCGTACAACGGGCCGCTTTATCAAGTGATGCGTCAGTCGGACGGCAAGACGCTTGACATCGGTGTGGTTCAGCCCAGCGAGGGCGATCCGGGAGGATATGCCGATGCTGCCGCGCAAGATGCTTTTTGCGCTGATACGTATTGTTGGATCACCGTTCTTTACGACCAGTCCGGCCACGGAAACAACCTTGTTCAAGCGCCGAGAGGCGGTTTTAGCGGCCCAGCCATGGGTGGGTTCAACAATGTGCCAATAGCCGACATGGCACCGGTGACCCTGATGGGACACAAAGTCTACGGTGTTTTCATTGCACCGGGCATGGGGCTTCGCCAGAACGATACGAAGGGTACGGCCGTTGACGATCAGGCTCAAGGCCAATATTGGGTCATCAACGGGAACCACTACAACGCCGGTTGCTGCTACGATTATGGCAATGCCGAGACCGACAGTCGCGACGATGGTGACGGAACCATGGAGACTACCTATTACGGAAATGCCAGTGCTTGGTATCGCGGCGACGCACCTGGCCCATGGATCATGACCGACCAAGAAAATAATTTGGTGGGATGTGTCAATCCGAATCCAAACGACAAATATTGTCCGACATTGGCCAGCATTTCCTGGCGTTTTGTAACCGCCATGGCCGATGGTGAACCCCATCATTGGCGGTCCATGGGTGGCGACGCACAAAACGGGACCCTTGGAGTCTATTACGATGGACAACGGGTGAACAACGACAGAAACAGCTACGACCCCATGCGCAAGCAGGGTGCCATCCTGCTGGGCAATGGTGGTGACAACAGCAATGGTTCCCAAGGCACTTTCTATGAAGGCGCCATGACGGCATCTGGTATGTTCCCCTCCATTGAAACCAATCAAAAAATCCAAGCAAATGTCTTGGCTGCAAAGTACGACGTTCAACGTCTTGCCATTGCTGCCGCTATTTCCACCGAAACTCCGACCGGGCTTCAGACCTTCTCGCCCCGTTCCACTCAGAATACCACGGTGACCTATGTGAACACCACCGGGCAGGAAGTGAAGGATTTGACACTGAGCATCGTGGTGCCTTCCGGTTGGAAGAGCGTCGTCTTAAGCTCCGGTGTCGGTTCCAAAGTAATGGCTGAACCCATTGCTCCAGGTGAAAGCGTCAGTGTGACCTTCTCGGTGACTTCCGGCCTGGATGCATTCAACGGAGATTTGGTGGCCAAGGCAACTTGGAAAACTGCTGCCAACGACAAAAGCCAATCGGATATCGCCATCGAAAAAGTGCGGAACGTCAGTCCAATCAAGATCAATGAGTTCCGCATCAGCGACGGTTCAGCCGAAAACGCCTCCAATACTTTCATTGAACTGTACAACGCAGGTGATAACGACGTGGATGTGTCGAACTGGACGTTGACACCACACGCGGCTCAAATGCCCATTTTCTCTTCGGTCAAGATTCCTGCAGGAACTAAAATCGCTGCCAGAGGATTCTATCTGCTGGGCTTGTCGAACTCGGGTATGTCGGTCCCTGCAAAGAAAGGAGAATCAACGGTTTACGTTCGTAGTATCACGGGCGTTTCGGTCGGCGATGTCGTCAAAATCGGGACCGGATTGGCCGTTGAAAGCCGCAAAGTCGTCAAAATCATTGCACCTGCCGAACCCGATGCCGCTGCTCAAGGACAGGGTGGCATGCGCCGTATGCCGGTGGGTGGCAGCACCACGGTTTGGCAACCTGTTCCAGATGGACCTGTCATCACGATTCCGTCCGGTTCAACCTCGATACCTGTCACGAGCGTTTCAGGCATGGAAGTAGGTCAGAAAGTCGCCATTGGATATGGTGCGACCTATCCGGCAGTTTCCCGTTCCATTGAAAAATACGAGGTGGTCACCATCACCAATGTCGGCAAGCCAGGTACGCAAGCCTACTTGTCCATGGATGCCAAACCCGGTGATACCAACATCAAGGTTTCGTCCGTGGCCAATATCTCGGCAGGAGACAAGATTCGTTTGGATATTGATAGCAAAGGTCATGGCGTTGAAATGGTCACCGTAAAGAGTGTCGGCACACAATCCGTCCGCAATACCTTGAACAGCCCGTTGAAATCGACGGAAGACGCCGGTACCGGATTGGAATTGGTGGAACCCTTAAAATTCAACCACGCCTCCAACATGCCGTTCAGCGTACGTGGAACGGGTATTAGCTTCACTCCGGCTTCGGCTTACCCGCATTCGAGCAACGAACCGGTCTTGCCGTTGGTTTATGCCCTTGTTTTGGATCAACCCTTGACGAACGATCACGACATCAGCGACGTTGTTCGGGATGAAAAAGTTACGACGGCCGGTTATCAAGGCAGTCCCGCTCCGCAGCAATGGTTTGGGGGTCCGGCTCTATCTGCATCGGCAGGGAACATGGTCTTGCGCGATGCCAAAGGCAACGTGGTGGACGCGCTCAATTACGGTGGCGTGGTCGATCCTTGGTCGGCCGAAGGCTATCAAGCCATTTCCGGTGCCAGTGAAAACGGTTGTTTCGCACCGACTCCAGGCGGATACAGAGGCTTTAGGCCAGGGCCAGCCGTTAGTCAACCGAACATCAGT
>Ga0302293_10001202_pt1 | contig 13006 bp, 8 predicted proteins | sample III_Fen_N2_2_FD_198758 | JGI IMG/M metagenome (GOLD analysis project Ga0302293, IMG submission 198758) | Peat permafrost microbial communities from Stordalen Mire near Abisko, Sweden - III_Fen_N2_2 | ecosystem: Environmental > Terrestrial > Soil > Wetlands > Permafrost | place: Sweden: Abisko... | reverse complement strand
CGACTCATTGGGAAGAAGAATCTCTTCGGGCAATAAATCGGCATCCAGAGATTCGCAATCCTTAGGAGCCATAGCCATCGCGCGATGAATTGCATTTTCGAGTTGACGCACATTGCCTGGCCAATCATAGATCTTAAGGGCATTAACGGCCTGTTGCGTAAGCTCATGGCAACCATATTCATTCGCATACTTATTCAAGAAATGCGTCGCCAATAATTCAAGATCATCTTTGCGTTCGCGAAGTGGCGGTAAGCGCAGTTGCACAATGCTTAAGCGGTAATAGAGATCTTCGCGGAAACGCCCAGCACGCACCTCATCCATCAAGTCGCGATTGGTGGCGGCAACAATTCTTGCGCTCAATGGTCGATAATAGGTAGAACCGAGAGGCCGCACTTGTCGGTCTTGCAACACACGCAATAGCTTTGCTTGCATCTCTAGAGGAAGCTCACCAATCTCATCAAAGAACACGGTTCCCTTGCCCGCAGAAAGCATTAAGCCCTCGCGCTTTTGATCCGCGCCCGCGTAGGCTCCACGCTCGTGTCCAAATAGCTCTGCTTCAATGGTGTTGCCATGCACGGCTGCGCAATCAACCACCACAAAAGGATCCATCGCACGCTCGCTAAAATCATGCAGAGACCTTGCGACCAACTCTTTGCCAGTACCTGATTCACCATGAATGAGCACCGTTGAAGTGCTGTTCGCGAGTCTTTCAATCGACATCAACGCATTTTGAATCGCAGTAGAATTTCCAAGCAAACGCCGTTGAGCTGATTCGCGCAATTGCTTTTGCAACTCGTCATTGCGGCGATGCAAATCTTGCTTTTCCAAAAGATTTTTTATGCGCAGGCGAAAAAGCTCTGGCTCAATGGGCTTTTCGATATAATCGTTTGCACCGAGCTTCATGGCATCCACCGCACGCTGAATTTCGGAGTTCGCACTACAAACGACAACAGGGCACTTCAAGAGGCCTTGTTCCTTGGACTGCCGCAAGAATTCAATTCCATCCATGCGCGGCATCATCAAATCAAGCACAATCACATCGGGAGAACCATGCTCTTTCAGGTGAGCCAAGGCTTGCAAACCATCACTGGCTTCAAACACATGGTCCACCAAATCAAATAATAAGCGACCTAGAGCTTTGCGGTTTCCCGCTTCATCATCGATGAGAAGAATGCTTCTTGCCATGAGTTTTTACCCTACTAAGGGTTCCTATTTTCGCCCTTTTAAGGGTTCCTTATTTTGTACGACGGACGCCAACCTTATCCAAGGATTGTTCCTTGATGGTAACACGTTGGTAGCGTACATACAAGGTAAAATTTGCGATATATACACCTGTGCCAACGTAGCGTCCATGGGAATCTTTAAAGTTCCAATCGATGAAAAGCTTCTTATCGGTAGTAAGGCAATTGCCACCAAAAGCAGGATGGTTACAAGGAATTACCATCACCGTATCTGTTACATATTGCCCAGCATTGTCGAAGTAATATGTAGAGACCGCAATGGAGACATCGCTAGCCTTTAATGAATCAGCACTCACGCCTGATTGATCCACCAGCTGAGGAAGGAAGCGTTGACCGAGTTCAATCAACTGCCCCACCTTGCCTTGATTTCTCATATCGCTCGAACGTTGAGATTGATCCACCCATTCCACCGACATGGCACCGAGCTTCGCTAAACTATCCATACGAGCTGTAGTCAGGCTTCCCATGTTGGAAAGTTGAATCAATTGGTTCAAGCCTCCCTGCACGAGGAATCCCTTGGTATCGCTTTGATGAACGTTGCCAGCGCCATCAGACACCAACGCGCCTTGAATTCCATCACCACGCAACACAAGCAAATCACCAGGAATAATCTGATCGATTTGTCCATGATTAAGAACGACACTTACCGAAAGACTGTCGCTGCTCCAAATCAAATTCTGTGGGCGTAAAATCAGAGTGTCTTTACCATGCACATACTTGAAAATATCCTTGCGCGTAATGCTGCCATAGTTCACTGGCTCACTGAATGTGACCTTAAGGGTATCGTTATCTTGTGAATAGCGCAGATGCGCACCTGTGATGGCTGGAGCCATATAGTCGATCATCACAAAGTCGCGCCGCTCCGTAAACGTTGTGCCTAGGATTGGGTAATTGATATAAACTTCGGCACTGGGTAGATTGCTTGGAATCGTTGTGAGCCCAGACTGGAGCTGCACATTAGACTGCACTTTCCAAATCACCTTGGTGTGATCATTTGGATCAATTACCAGATCGCTTGGCTGAGGCATAAGCTGAATCAATAGTCCACGATAGCTGTACCAAGGCACAGTGAAGTTGAGCATGGCAACTTGATCCGCGGTGACTGAATCAGAGAATTGGAATACCACGCTATCCATGATGCCGTCACCGTTCGAGTCAAAATAGCCCGTACCAGCATTTACAAGGGCTGGCACACGAGTAATGACCTGCACAGGAACCTTGCGATTGTATTCTTCATCAACGATATACGGCAAATTATCGAAGGAGGCGAGTTCGTGCAACTGAATTGAATCATGCCCAGTCAGCACATAGGATGTCGATTCCAAAATGACGAGACGCTTGCCTGGAAGCCTAGAGATATCAATACTTTGCTCTTGCCCATTCAACAAGATCATCGTGTTCTTATGGCTAATATCGTTCGAGGTTATATCCACATTGTACTCAATGAATAAGCTGTCACGTCCAGATGTTGAACGGATCACCACGGCACGCGAAATAATGCCCTGCAACATTTCTTTGAGAGGCATGCTGCGATCATAGGTTTGCGTTCCATCGGTGAAATGAATCTTTAAGACATCGCTAGCCTTCACACTGTAAGTTGCCAAATCAGAACCTTTCACATTTACAGTGATGCGATCCCCATCAGCATTGATATGAATAAGCGTATCCCCATTGCTATTAATCATTGGAACTGTAAGCACCTCACCATTGTAGAGTACATCAACAGACTTCACCGAATAGCCCGTGGTCAAAGGGCGATCGAGAAATACTTCGATCGCATCCATCTTTCCATCACCATCAGAATCTTTCAGCATACCTGCTTGTGGGAAAGGTATTGGATCGTAGAAGTTCACGCCGTCATAGCGCAACACCTTACCTCCGGGCCCAACAAAATCAACGTATCCACCCGACATAGCAGTATCAGAAAGCACCCAGACGCTGTTGTTGCTTCCGTTGAGCGCGATCTTCACACTGTCCTTGGCTGTGCCACCTGCAGCGGGATTGATAAAGCTTAAACCCGTGCTGCCTTCCACCAAGATGGAATCCAGTTTACAGTTTGTCGTATCACCACCGCAGAAATATTGTTTGAGCTTATTCACATCGATGCCAATCGAAAGTACAGAGCCAACAGGCACAGAATCGCGCACACCACTTGTACCAGCGCTTGGGCCGAAGCCACTTAGATCTGCACCGCTACTTCCATTCGTGTTGTACGCATTTCCGCTCACGAGAATCATTGTGGATGAATCGAATGGTGTGCCAGCAGGCACTGGCGTAAGCTTGCTACCCGTTTTCACCACAGAGTCCGCAAGCGCGCGTTTGTCTGCCGTTGGATAATTGTCGACTGTTGAATCGGTTGGAACAGCGGAACCACCTCCAGTCCAACTCCAAGTAGAATCTGCCCATGGAGGAATCGAGGACCCAGAACCACCGGTGCCACTTCCACTCGAACCACTGCTGATCGAGGTGCCCGAACCACCCGTACCACTTCCGCTGGAACTCGAGGTGCCCACAGAAGTACCCGAGCCACCCGTGCCGCTTCCACTCGAACTAGAAGTACCCGCGGAAGTTCCAGAGGTGCCCGATGTACCTGAAGTACCTGAGCTACCGCCATCACTTGAGCTAGAGGTGCCCGCAGAAGTTCCAGAGGTGCCCGATGTACCTGAGGTGCCGGATGTGCCGGTATCACTTGAACTTGAGGTGCCCGAACCGGTGTCGGAAGAGCTGGAAAGCCCTGTGTCAGAGGAGCTAGAGACCACAACGTTCGCAGAGCTAGAAGATACAAGGGAGTTTGAGCTAGAAACCACCGAGGAACTTGAGAAACCAGAGCCCGATGAAGTTGTTGTTTTTTTCAACTCTGAACCAGCACCAGAAAGAGGTGCAACATCATCCAAATCATTATCAAGGAACTGAACATGGATCAAAGCATTATTGCTAATAAGCTTACTTGGGTTAGAAGTGTAATCAATGAAAATGATGTAGCCATTGTTATCAGCTACGTACACATGTCCCTTGCCATCAGTAGTTCCTTGGTCAAAACGAAAAGTATGACCCATCGATGCAAAGAGCTTGGAAAAATCAAGGTCTGCAATAATGTTTTTACTGATTGGATCAATCTGCACAACATGTTGATCACCAAAAATCATGATAGTTTTTGAATACGGATCGTATGCCATGCCATGCGCACCTCTAACACTGTTATAAAGGCGCTTGGTGGTCATCGTGGTCATATTGATCGTGCCAAAATATCCCACACCTAGATAGTCCGAAGCGGTATAAAAGGCTTGGCCGTTTTCATCCCAAGCGAGAGTGCAAATCTTTTTGTCATCACCGTACAGAGGTACCCAAGCTCCAGCTCCAATATGATTGACTTGCGCATTGGTCGTCGCAAATTTGAATAACTGCCCAGGAATGCCCGCAGCCCACAAAATATTGTTGCTTGGATCCATCATCAAGTGATAAATACCATCTTGACCAGCCTTTCCTGTGGAGTCCGTACGAGTGGCAACCACCGACTTCGATGTCTTGTTCACCTTGTAGACATTGGCTCCTTGCCCTCCCACCACCAAATCACCATCGGGGTGATTGATGATTCCATCCGCACCATTGGTGGTCGCGATGGTATCCTTGGAAACGATCTTGAAATATCCGTAGCCATTGTAGCGATAGACGATGCGCTTCACGCGATCTGTAACACTCGCGAAACGCGTGTAGTAAAGATTTCCAGAGGTCGTATCTCCTTGATAGAGATCACCAATCTGCATGATGTAGACACCCGAAGCTGGGTTCCACACTGTCTGGGCCTCAGCCGCAGTAAACGCCAAGCTTAGGGCGGCAATGATCACCAACAATTTTTTCATAAGATTGCCTCCAATCTTTATTCTCTACAAAGCATTTTTCCGAGCGGATCACAGGGCCCAACACCCCATAAATAGATCTTTTCTTTCGTGGTGGTTTTTTTACCCCACACATGCACAGTCAACTTTGCCGCATAGACACCATAACCCGCCTTGCGACCATTATCAGCCAAAAGATTCCAAGAAATGTAAACCTGTTTGCGGTTTTCAAAACAGTTGCCAGAATACCCCGCATCGTCACAGCGAATTTCACCCTTCGATGAAGCAACAAAGCCACCGAGGTTCGTAAAAACATCGAGTCTCCAACTCATTCCAATCGCAGAATCCACCAAGCTAAGCGTTGAATTTAGCGAGTCATAATCGCCAAGAGTAGATTGTCCCACATCGAGCAAGACACCTAACGACCCCTTAGGCAAATCAGACACCAGAGTGCCTCGATCCCAGAAGGTCACGCTCACGGGCTTGGGCTTTCCATTCGAGCCCAGCGGAGCATCTGTGCCAATGTCTGCGCGGCTCTTGACGCCTGCCTTAAATGAATTTTCAACCAAAACCCGCGCATCGCCCACAAGCATCAACGGATTTCCAGAAGTCGTCATAGCATTGCCTAACGTATCCGAAAGCGCAGCAGCTCCAGCAAGAATTTGCAGTGAATCGCCTGGATTTGCACGAGTTGCTAGCGGAGAATTTTTCGCGATACGTGCACCAAAAACGCGCCCAGAATCAGACCAAGTTGGGTTGCTTACTCCAAAACCTGTCGAGTCACCACCTAGCAGGAACCCAAGGAAGTCAAGGCTCGAAATTTTCGAGGTATCCACGGGTTCAGAAAAACGAATCATCAATGAATCGCCCTTCGCTTGATTATTTGACTCTGGCCAAACCTGCGCGAGCTCAGCCACTGGAGGCATTCGATCTGCCATTTTTATAGCGACAGTATCCGCAAATGTTTGCCCATTCACCACCCAATGGTTCAACACATTTCCATAACCATAAGTATCATCGGTAATCGAAGTCAAGAAAGGCATAATGTGCAAACTGTCTGCATTAAATTTCCAAGAGACAACATCTGGATTTTTTGAATTCCACACCAAGTCTTTTGGATTTGGATGTAGCTCAATGGGGTTGCCAGCCGTGTCTTTCCAGATGAAGCGAAGATCCATGGAGTCCACTTGAGCTTGCGAAATTGGTTCAGAAAATGTGATCGCAATAGAATCGAGTTTGCCATCGTGATTGGAATCAAAGAAGCCGTTCCCAGCGGAGGACAGTGCAGGCAAGGTTCCCGCCTTGGTAAGGACCGCTGGTTTATTGTTGGAGCTAGGTAAATTTCCATCGCTGGCTTTGATTCCCCCATTCACAGCAAGCCATACCGAATCGCCCGCAGCAAGTTTAAGGGTTCCATCTGTGGGAATAAACTGCCATGTGCCGTTTGCCAATTTTTTGCCGCTCACATTCAATACATCACCATTCAACATCAACGCAGAACCCGACGTGAAGCTTGAATCCAAAGGCTTGTTAAACACCGCAATTAATGTGTCTGGAGCTCCATTTCTACCAGGCAGTAAGGTCACCGCTTGAATCACTGGACCAATGCGATCCTTGATCTGAATCGTAGTAGGAACTTGATTCCCAGACTTCGAAGTAACCGTCACCCCAAAATCACCTTGCGCAGTTTTTCCATTCGGTGCAGACTTTTCATCGACCGTCACGGCAATTGAAGTTGCCCCTGCAGTCCATGCAATACTTGCACCTTTTGTAGCCACAGGAAGCATTGCGCTATCATTTGCCCAGCTCATGAGAGGGCTTGAGGGAACTTTGTCCACGCCCATATTGAAGTAGCCCGAGATCTTGTCACCCAAGCCATCTCCATCCGAATCAACAATCACAGCAGAATCAAGCATTGGCGCATCAGGATACATAATCGAAAGCGTCGCAGGGAAAGTCGAAGAGCCTTTCGGTCTAAATATCGAACTGTTGGAACTCGTCACATAATTCATGGTAAAAGAACTTCCATTCACAGGCGCATCACTCTTAAGAAAGAAAGTTCCCACACCCTTACTCATCAGCACCGAGTCAATCTGATTTAGTGGTAAGCCTTGATTATCAGGGCTATAAAATTCAATGCCAGAACCTGTGGGAAGCGTTGGAACAAGCCATTGCCGCCCGCTTGTACTTGTAAATGTTGTATCCAATGTTCCATCGGGGCGTAAAGCTTTTGCAGTAACTTTTAAATATTCGCCGGTCTGCAAACCAATATTTCTGCCCGTAGTAATTTCATTTCCTTGCTCATCGTAATATTTGATGGTTGGCAAGTAAAGCACAATTTTATTGAAAGTCTTTGTAGGCGACACACCATCATCAATAGAGATCGAAAATAAACCCGAGTCTGTGGAAGTCAAAATGAAATACCGATATCCAGGCAAAGCCCCACCGTAAGCAGAGTCGGAGTGCAAAGAATCGGAAGGGGTCCAAAAGGTATCTCCGCTTGCATGATATTTAATAGGCTTGTCGCGCAGGCTCCACAGTTTGAACGTAGATGTATCAGCAGGTAATGAATTTTTCGTAAACAACAAATTGAATTCCACGTTGTATTGCGGAACGGGATTTAGATCACTGCTTGAAGAGTCTTTTACCAAAACGCGAATTTGCCAAAAGGAACCAACTCTCAGTGTATCTAAGGATTGGGCAAAAATCGAGCTAAGCATCACACCCAAAATAAGGATGAAGCAACGTTTCAACGAATTATTAAACACACAACGAGACATCAACATAACCCCCGTGAAGACAAGACAACTCATACATGTTGTGCTGAGATCTTCACTACATCCAAAGTAATCTGAGTTTTTTTAGAAACAACGCAAATATTCACGATCCGAACCTTTCCGCTCAAACAAAGCTCTCAAATTGCGAGAACTGCGAAAATAACGAAGATAACCCGTTACAACAACCCTGCAAGTCCGAATAGTACAATCCAGAATGGAAGTGCGAAAAGCAAGGTATTTCAAGGCCATTGGGCCTGTTCAACAATGTCAGCAACGATCTTATCGATATAATTCCAGCCCTCACCAACGATCTTTAACACATCATTCTGACAGCTCACCCACCCTTTCTGTACATAAGTCTCACAAATTGAGGCTTTGATTATACCGTGACCAGCACCCGCAAAGGCATGTAAATCAATGCCGCACGCTTGCCTCAGCCCTAGCCAAATCCACTCGATTCGCTCTTGCTCTGCTCCAAGGATATCGAGCTCTTGCCCTGCCTCAGGGCAACCAGCCTCCACCCAATCTTGCCACCGTGCAAAAGAGCGAGGAGAACCATAGCGAATATGACCTACAAACGAATGGGCACCAGGCCCAAGTCCCAAATACTCACCCCGTTTCCAGTAGCGACTGTTATGAATCCCTTCTTGACCGATTCGCGCAAAATTGGATACCTCATAACGAGCAAAGCCTTGGGACGCTAAGAACTCAGCACCCATGCGGTAAAAGTCACCATAGCGATCATCATCTGCATCCACACGGCCTTTGCGCACCCACTGCCCAAACAGCGTGCGCTTTTCAATCGAAAGGCCATAGAAGGAAACATGCCCAACACCAGCATTTACAAGCTCGCACAGGTCATCCAAAAATCCATTCACACTTTGACCTGGTAAACAAAACATTAAGTCACCAGAAACAAGAAAGCCTTGCGAAACCAGCATTTTCAAAGCCTCACGAGCCTCATGTGGGTAGGCTTTGCGCCCAATTGTCTCTAATAATTTCGCATCAAAGCTTTGAACACCAAGACTGACTCGGCTCACACCAGCTTGCTGCATCGTTAAAATGCGGTCAGCAGTGGTCGTTTCAGGATTACATTCCATCGTAAACTCTGCAAGACTATGATGCAGCACACCACCATCCGCAAGAATTCCGAACAGCGATTGTAGACAATCACGATCAAGTTCGCTCGGAGTTCCTCCACCGAGATAAAGAGTGTGGGGCTTACTATCGTATGACTTGGAACGAATTTCGAGTTCACGAGCAAGCAGATCAAGGTAGCGCAAATGCACTTTCAAAGACCCTTGCAAAACAGCGAAGTCGCAGTAAGCGCAAACCTTGGCGCAGAAAGGCACGTGGACATAGACGGAATACATGTCTCGCAAAGGTATCAAATTTGTTAATTTGCCTTTGATGACCGAAGATGAAATTTCCTCTCAAGATCAAGACGAACATCCACACAAATCGCTGTGGATTCGCAACATTCTATTTCTTGTTCTCGGAATTATGACTCTTGTCTTGGGTTCGTTTCTCTTGACGAACAAAATTGGACCCGAAGCCATTTTTGTTTTGCTTCTTTGGTGTCTTCCCTTATTTGTGCATTGATAGCGTATGCTCTCTAGGTTAAATCAGCGCAAGCTTAAGTCTATTGGCTTTTTTGTATTGGCATGGCTTGCTGTTGCATCCTTTTACCTATTCATCCGTTATTTTGGAATGCCAACCCCTATTGCTTGGGACATCTTGATTCCATGCACAATTCAGTTTGGCCTTCTCGCTGGCCTCTCCCAAGGAATCTATGAAGTTTTTGTCTTAGGAGATGACCGTTTTCACCGCACCCTAATTGAATCAACAATCATTCGCACTATTTTTAGTAGCTCATCCATTTTGTCCAATATCATCATTGTGCATTTTCTTGCCACGTTGCAAAACCAAGATGAAATGTTCACACCAAGCTCAATGGATTCTCTTGTGCAAGTGCTGTCTTCGCAAGAAATTATGATCTTCTTTATCTTCATGTTTATCTCATCTTTCTTGATCACTTTTGCTCGTTCAGTCAGCAAGAAATTCGGTTCGCGCGTACTTATCAACTCCGTACTGGGCAAGTATCAAGATCCCACGGAAGAAGAACGAATTTTCATGTTTATCGATCTCAAGTCTGCAACGACCTTAGCCGAAGAGCTTGGGCACTTCAGTTACAGCGGATTTTTGCGCGATTACTTTCAACTACTTTCGAATTGCTGTGTAGAAAACCGTGGCGAAGTCTATCAGTTTGCTGGAGATGGAGTCATCCTGACTTGGACTATGGCGAGTTGCCGCCGCCGTGCTCGCCCTGTGCTCTGTTACTTTGATGCGGTGCAATGCTTTCGAAAAACGCGGCGACGCTTCGAAAAAAAGTATGGAACATATCCACACTTCAAAGCCGCGTTGCATGTTGGTCGCGTAGTCTCTACTGAAGTCGGGAACTACGGATCTGAAATGGCTTACCATGGTGATGCGCTCAACACCACAGCACGCCTGCAATCCTTATGCAACCTGCTGAAACGCGATGCTCTCATGTCGGAAACCTTTGTACGCAAAATGCCTCACCTCGAAGGTTATACAGCAGAGCCACAAGGTTCATTCCAGCTCAAAGGCAAAAACCGCGACCTTGAAGTCTTTAGCCTCGAAGAATAATCTATGGCAAAAAAAGCCGAAACCCAATATGTTTGCAAAGCTTGCGGAACTACTACTAGCAAATGGACTGGTAAGTGTTTAAGCTGTGGTGAATGGTCTGCGCTCGAAGAAAAAGCAATTGAATCAACGCAACCAACACGTGGCATTGGCTCTGCTATTTCTGCAGGCGGAGCCGCACAATCCTTAGGTTCAATCGCCGCCGAAGACACGAAGCGTTTATCTACAGGCAACACCGAACTCGACCGAACTCTCGGTGGAGGCCTTGCCCCAGGATCCTTGATTTTATTGGGCGGAGACCCTGGCATTGGTAAATCAACACTCGTTTTACAAACCTTAGCAACCCTCGCTTCAGCAGGTGTTCGAACCTTGTATGTAACTGGTGAAGAAAGTGCGATTCAGGTGAAATTGCGTTCTGAGCGTTTGCAAGTTTCTGGGTCAGAATTAATGCTTCTGTGCGAAACGAACTTGCGCCGTGTGCTCGATGAAGCCAAGCGCCTCAAGCCCGAAGTCATGGTCGTTGATTCCATACAAACGGTTTATCGCGAAGATTTACCAGGCACTCCAGGCAGCCTCAATCAATTACGCGAATGCACCATGGAACTCATGGTCTTTGCAAAGACGCACCGTTGCGTTACTTTCCTCGTTGGCCATGTCACCAAAGAAGGGCAGATCGCTGGCCCACGCGTGCTTGAACACATGGTGGATACCGTTGCCTATTTTGAAGGTGATCGCAACCACCAGTACCGCATTCTGCGCACCATTAAAAATCGCTTTGGCGCCACCGATGAGATTGGCGTTTTTGAAATGACTGGCCATGGCCTTGAACCTGTTGAAAACCCTTCACGCATCTTTTTAAACCCCATCACCCAATCGCACCCAGGCTCAGTTGTCAGCTGTACTCTCGAAGGTTCTCGCGCAATGCTTTTCGAGATTCAGGCACTAGTCAATTCAACCAACTATTCCGTGGCACAACGCGTCGCTGCTGGCATCGATCAAAAGCGCCTCACCATTATCCTTGCCTTGCTCGATAAGTTCGCAGGCATCTCAGTGGGTGCGAGCGATGTATTTGTAAGCGTTGCAGGCGGTTTACGCGTCGATGATCCTGGTACCGATTTAGCTCTTGCACTCGCTGTTGCTTGTAATCACATGGGCAAACGCTTACCCCCCAAAGCAATTGTGATTGGTGAGCTTGGGCTTTCGGGCGAAGTTCGTTCTGTGTCTCAATTAGAGCTTCGCGTCAAAGAAGCACATCGTCTTGGCTTCGAACGCATACTAGTGCCCACCGAAGGCCGCGTTCCTAACATTCAAGGATTGCACGTAGAACGTGTTGGCCGAATCGAACAAGCCATCCGCTGGATGGATTAGCAATACCGGTAATTTATACTACCTTCATTCCTTGGGGCATAAGGTTCCCAAGATGTCGGTGGCTGAATATTTAGAATAGTTTGAAGATGCGTACTTTCTTTTTTCTGTACGAATTTTTGATGCCTCGGTATCCAAGGCAAACGCAAATTCCAAGAAGGTGTATTGCATAGATCATTCCCTAGTACGCTCAGTTGCTTCAGGACTTTTAGCAAACAGCGGACACTTCTTAGAAAACCTTGTCTTTGTGCATTTGCGCAGACTTGGGTTGCAGATTCATTACTACAAAACAAAGCGCGGCCGCGAAGTCGATTTCATCACGCTCAAAGGCAAAGAGCGAATGCTCATTCAAGTCTGTGAAAGCCTTGTGGACTCTCGCATACAAGAGCGCGAAGTGCAGGCATTACAAGAAGCAATGACCAAGCAAAAGCTTACCACAGGGCTCATCTTAACTCGCCGCGACGATAAAGAAATCACCATAGATGCCGGCTCAATTCGAGCGATGCCCGTTTGGAAGTGGATGCTTTGACAAGAATACAGCTTCTTCCATGCTCCACTCGTTTCCCGAAGGAACCTATAAAGCTATCTTTGCGAGCAAATGGCACTCAATCAAAATCCCTTCACTCTGCTCAAATCTGCTACAGACTCTAAGGCGCGACTGGGCGAACTAAAGACCGATCACGGAACTATCCAAACTCCAATTTTTATGCCGGTAGGCACAGCGGCGAGTGTCAAAGCAATTTCACCTCGCGACTTAGTCGAAGATATTCAAGCGCAAATCATTCTTTCCAACACTTATCATTTATACCTTCGCCCAGGAACCAAGCTAGTTGCTCAAGCGGGTGGCGTGCATAAGTTCTGCGGATTCCCTGGCCCCATGCTTACCGACTCGGGCGGATTTCAGGTTTGGTCGCTAAAAGAATTGCGCAAACTCAAAGAAGATGGCGTTGAATTTCGTTCGCACCTTGATGGCTCGAAACATTTCTTTAGCCCCGCATCAGTGATGCAAGCTCAGCGTGAAATTGGTGCCGATATCATCATGGCTTTCGATGAATGTACTCCCTACCCTGCTACGCAAAAAGAAGCGCAGTTCTCGCTCAACCTTACTCGCCGTTGGACA
>Ga0302293_10001196_pt1 | contig 13035 bp, 14 predicted proteins | sample III_Fen_N2_2_FD_198758 | JGI IMG/M metagenome (GOLD analysis project Ga0302293, IMG submission 198758) | Peat permafrost microbial communities from Stordalen Mire near Abisko, Sweden - III_Fen_N2_2 | ecosystem: Environmental > Terrestrial > Soil > Wetlands > Permafrost | place: Sweden: Abisko... | reverse complement strand
AAGAGCAGGCGGTTTCCGTCAAAAAACAGACCGAAGATCTTTTCGAAAAAGGCGGCCGCTCGGATGATATGGCGACGACCGTTGTTACGGATGATGCACTTTCGGCAGGAATTTCGATTCTGGATCTTCTGTGCGAAGCCGGTCTTACGGCCTCCAAAGGTGAAGCTCGCAGATTGATTGCCCAAAAGGGCATTTATCTGAATGATACCGTGATGGATGACCCCTTCTATATGCTTCTGCCGAAGGACTTCTCTTCCGGCGAAGCTATGATTCGCAAAGGTAAGAAAGTGTATCATAAAATTCTGATCGGATAATTTCGCGATGTTTTGCAAAATGTGCAGACACGACATTGTACGATTGTACAGCCATTTACCAGAATAAAAAAATCCCGCCTGATGAACTTCAAGCGGGATTTTCATTTGTTGTTTGTCTTCTTCACCAACAGCGAAATCATTCGATTAAGCTTTGTTGACGGCTTTTGCAATACGGGACTTCTTTCTGGCAGCTGTGTTCTTGTGAATATATCCCTTGGCTGCAGCCTTATCAATCGTGATCTGAGCATCTTTTACAAATACAGCAGAATCTGCGGTTGCGATGGAGGCCTTCGCCTTCTTAACCACCGTGCGAATCTCGCTCTTCTTCATCTTGTTCGCAGCTGTCTTCTTCTCTGTGACCTTCACGCGCTTGATTGCGGATTTGATATTCGGCATTTCCTTCACCTCCATCTTCTTTTATCTTAGACACCAAGGAATTCTACCATGATTTCCCATGCTGTGCAATAGGAAACTGCCGAAGTATCCCCGGAATATGGATCAGGAGAGCAAAATCTTTTTGGCAAGTTCATCATCTGCCTCTGTAAGATATGTAATTCCGGTCTCACGAGCCATCTCCCGGTTGGCTGACATCAGGTCATCACGAGAAATCTCAGCCAGACTGAATTTTCCGGCACCCGCCATGAACTGCTGCAAGAATCTTTTCGCACGCATGCGCCCTGACTCCAATCGGATCCAGTTCAAGTATTTCAGAGAATTCCTAAGCAGGAGTTGCGGATGCAACTATATCATATGTTTTTGCAAAAACATTTTTCACCTTATCGGTATTAATTTCTTTCTATCATATCGCGTTGACATGTGATATACATGTAAATACAAACAGATTTTTGCAAAAAAAGCTAACATATCAGTGGTTATTGCGAAAATGATGTGCTAGAATGAGTTTATTATAAACAAATCACAGGAGGGCACATTTTATGGATAGCAATAGCAAGACGTATAATATTTTGGCCTACATTGGAATTCTATTCTTAGTTGGTATGATTGCAGCCCCGAATGATCAGGATGTGAAATTCAATGTTAATCAAGGTCTCGTACTTTTTATCATTGAAGTCGCAGCCGGCATTATCTCGCTGATTCCTATTATTGGATGGATCGTTGGACCTATCGTTGGGATCGGTTGCTTTGTTCTCTCTATCATGGGAATTATAAACGTTGTTAATGGCCTGCAGAAAGAACTCCCGATCATTGGCAAAATCAAGATCCTGAAGTAATTTCTAATCTTACATTTCCATCGGGTTATAGTTTCACTACCTTGCCTGCTTTGAGCAAATCAGTTATAATTTCGGACATGGGAACCGGTTGCATATTGTGTGCAGCCGGTTCTTTTTTATAAAATTCGAGGCTCTCTTTGCATACTTTGATTTCGACATCCAACGAGCAGAGTTCATGAATGATTTGTGCAGCCGGATGGTCTTTCACCAGCAGCAAAACTCCTTTGTGGTAGAACACAACTTCATCCGGAAGAGTCACGCGATCACAGAGCGCTTCCAATAAATCATGCATCAATTCTTCGCCGTGCATGCGGTCTCCTGTGCCCAACTGGTCATCAGAAATCGCTACAACAACCCGTCCCGGGCTGCCTGCGTTTGACAAAAGAGCATAAGCCGGGACTGCATCCGTTTCCTCATCCGAATGAAATAACTTCTCAATGTCCGTTACAGCCGTACCCGAACCACCGGTAAAGAGAAATGATTCTTCATTTTCCATTTCCATCATCTGTTCCTCCTTCATCAGACAGCAGTGATATCGCTCTGGGGATCGCTGTTTTGCTGTTGCCCCAGGACTTTTCTTTGTTGCGGTAATCAAACTTCAGTGTAAACCATTCGATATCGGAAATCATCTCATTCATACCTGACGTTTGTTGTTTAGAAAGCGTACGGACGAATTCTCCGGCCTGATTCTGTGTCAGATATTTTGCGGCGCCTCGCAGAAGAAATGCAACGTGCGGCAGGCAGTGATACCTTTTTGTCTCAAAAAGCTGTCGAAAGTGCGCTTCTTCAAAAAACATCCATAACAGAACATCAAGATATCGGTCCATCGTATATTCAATTTTTTCACAAATGATGCAGGAATCCGCTCTGGAATCGATGCGATTTGCAAGATTTTCAAGATTTTTCTTATAATCACGGTCCCGGCCCTTAAGAAACGTTCCGTTCGCGGGAGCTGCATTTTGCAAGGCGGTTCCAATGTCATTCTGAAGATCCATCAAATGTGTATGAAGCATAAGTCCAAGACCCAATCGATTGATCTCTTTTTTATACATCATCGTGACATGACGACCGCAAAATCCTTTCGTGTTCGTTGCTATTCTTGTATCAGGCTCCATCAGGGATGCACCGAGGTAATAATCCAATGAATTTCTCTCAATATTTCCGGCAAGCTCACATAAAGGACAGGAACACTGCGATCCATAAGCGTCATTCACCGGGATTGTATAGATTTTTTCTTTCATTTTGTCTTATCTCCTATTCCGTCACCGGTGTATTTACATGGACAAGACGCTTTGCACGAACATCCACTGCCACAGTGTTGATCGACGAATATTCTTCGACGTAACGACCGATTCTCTCCTGTGATTCACGAAGTACGTCCTGTGCACTGAACCCGTAAATCAACGCCAAATCTACGCTCAGCGCAAAGCCGTATACGCGTTTCTCCGTCTGGAACTTCACGACATCGAAAACACCCGGCACTTTCCGAAGAATAATACGCACAAGATCCAGAAGCGCCTCATCTGATATCGAATAGGAGCCCAGGCTTGAAAAGGTCGGTCGCACCATGGTTCGCTCCGTGTCGGGCGCGATGGTCGGAACGCCTCTTTCCTTATCAAGACGGCGGCGCAGACGGTTCAGCGGATCTGAGAAATATCCGGAAAATTCGTGTTTGATCTCCATGCTCGGTACGGGAATCGTATGCATACCTTCTGTGATACGCGTGTGTTTCGCCTGCATCATATCTTCTTCCGAACTGATATCCTCAATTCGAATCAGCATAGACGGCTGATTCAGCCATAGGTTTTTGCAAATTTTCTCGAGCATTGCATCTGAAGTTCCCAGAATCATCAGTGTGGTCGGAAGACTTTCCGCCAGAGCTCTCCGCATCACAGACGATCGGCTGCGGTCCGCAAAAAGCGCCTGCCGGACCGATTCAAGCTTTGTCGGCGCTCTTTTTGCCGATGTCCCTGCAACGATCCGACTTCCGTTTATGAGGAGTCCGTCATCAATCATAAAATAGATCGTGTTATCGCGGGCGACTTGAATGGCACGTGTGCTTTTTCCGGTTCCCGAAGAACCGATAAATGCAACCACCGCAATTTGCGACAGAACTTCACGCATCATTTTTTCATTCGAAGCAACTTCTTCAATGTATCTCTCGTTGCGCGTATGCGAAAGGCTGTCACCCATACGTTCAAAGCGCTTAAGCGTCGACATGAGTTCCGGAATGCGAACGCCCCGGCGAATCATCGTCAAGGGTGTCTGTACACTCGACGGCTCCGGCGGCTTCTCACGGGATGCAGGTGTTTTTGGCTGTTCCACGTTACATATCCTCTCGGTCTTTCATAACGAAAAGGTCAGTTATCCCAATTGTTAAAAACTTCCTGAATGTCATCGTTTTCTTCCATTTTCTCGAGCATTTTCTCGAGCATCTCTTCTGTCTCCCGGTCATCAACATGGGTCCATGTGATCGGAACCGGTCCGAGAGAAGCATCTGCAAAAACGTACTTCTTGGCCGTCAGCGCATCTTTGACCGAATAGTAATCCTGCGGAGCGGTCTGGATCTCGTAGTAGCCTTCTTCTGCCGTAAAATCTTCCGCACCGGCTTCAAGTGCGTCCATCATTACCGTCTCTTCATCTTCATACTCTTCGGAATCAATCAGTATGGTTCCTTTTTCGTGGAAAAGAAAAGATACGCTGCCGGAAACGCCCATATTTCCGCCATGTTTATCAAACAAATGCCGAATGTCTCCTGCGGTTCGATTCCGGTTATTGGTCAGAGTACGAACCAGGACAGCCACACCGCCCGCTCCATATCCTTCGTATAGGATCTCCTCGTAATCATCGCCTTCACCCGCTCCGGCTGCCTTCTTAATGGCGCGTGCGATGTTATCATTGGGCATATTGCAGGCTTTCGCCTTTGCAATAACGTCTTTCAGTCGAGAGTTGCCCTCCGGATCGGGACCTCCGTTTTTCACGGCGACCATGATCTCTTTGGCAGATTTTGTGAACATCGTTCCTCTGACGGAATCCGTTGCTTCTTTCTTTCTTTTAATGTTGTTCCACTTGGAATGACCCGACATAGACACCTCCAAAAATCTTCTTCTATTATTATCCTATTATAGCAGTTTAAACGGCAAAGAAAATCAAACGCAGCACCAATCCATGTTTTTACAAAATATACTGCTGTCAGAAAATGGAATTCGGGAAAAAGAGAACTCCGATCCATGCAGCGGCGGCCAGAACAATTCCGAAATATCGCAGAAATGTTTGCTTTCGCCCGGCAATACGTATGATCGTATAGGCTAACAGACACGGAACCGCAGCCGGAAAGCCAATCACGGTTGAAACCGACAGAAAAAACAGATCCGATGTCCGTAGGCCCCTGTTTGCTGCGGAGAAATAGGACTGCACGGTAATGCCTTTTCCGATATCCAGAAAACGTGTCCGAAAAGACTTCTTCAAAGGCGATATAAAAAGGATCAGGAAAGCAATGAGAATCAAACCGGCCGCACCGGATATGGCTGCAGAAGTAATAAGCACCTGCAGATGGTTATCTGATAGAAATCCCAAAACAATGCGAATCACAAACAAAATCCCTGCAAAGACGGAGAATCGATACATCCCGACCCCATGATCCTTTTGGATCATCATTGCAACAATTGCAGCAGACGCCAGACCCAGGAGAGCAAGGAGAATGCCAAATTTCGCAAAATCCTTCAGAGATGTGTGCAGCAAAATATACGCATCTTTGTGTTTCCAGGCAAGAACCGCAAAAACAATTCCCGTCAAGCCTTCGATTTTCGCATATCGGGAAGCAATCGGCGCTCCGCAATATCTGCATTTCCCTTTCAGCAGAAGCCAGCTGAAAAGCGGAAACAGATCCAGCGTACCCAGATTATGACCGCATGACATGCACATGGAATGTCCCTTAACAATCGTCCGTCCTTCGGGAATCCGGTAAATACAGACGTTCAGAAAGCTTCCGATAACAAGTCCAAGAATCCCGAAAAATATGGTATTCAGTATTTGGGAGAAAAGAATTATACTCATATGTACCCTCACAGTAATTGCTGTCAATATCTTACCACAAAGATTTCAAGATTACGGTGTGTTTTCAATGATGTTTCATTTACATCATTTTATGCGCATAATCATCATTCGTTCACAAATTATTCAGAATTTACGGGGCTCGATTGTGGCGAACACTGTATATTTGTGTATTAATGCGCGTATAATATGAAGTGGTGTGTTTGCAATTTCACTTTATGTGTGTGAATGCGGAGGAATTTAGTAAATACCTACAATGTATGCTCGATTTTATTGTTAACATGGATAGTATACAAACCTCAACTCTTTGTTGTACATTACATGAAGATAATTAGATTACCATGCGTTTTGACTAGAAGACTTTACGCATATTATGGCGGAGGAACAGATGAAGCGACTTGGAGATATTCTGATTGACAGCGGCTTTTTAACTGCCGCAGAATTAGCTGAAGCGCTCAGCGCACAGCAGGGGACGAACAAAAAACTTGGCGAAGTGATTGTTGAAATGGGACTCTTATCCGATCTTGATATTCTTAGAGCCATTTCCAGTCAGTATGACATCCCGATCATTGATCTCCAAAATGTTGAAATCGATCCCGAGGCTACGAAAGTAGTCACGGAGCAGTATTGCTTTGATAACACCATTATTCCGATCGGATATGAAGATGGCCGCTTAGTTGTGGCCCTGTACGATCCGCTCAACATTCTTGTATCTGACGACCTGCGTTTCCGTACCGGGAGCGAAGTCATTACAATGTTGGCTCCGCGCAAAGCCATCGAAGACGCGATCCGCGTAAGTTTCGGCAAAGAAGTCGCGCAGAAAGCTGCGGCTGATCTTGAGTCCGAGCTCGACATCACCGCCATGAAGAGTCTCGGCGATCAGATCACGGACGAAGTTAATCAGGCTCCTGTTGTAAAGCTCATCAATTCGATGATTGAGTTTGCCATTCGTGCAAACGCATCTGATATTCATGTGGAGCCGCTTGCTGACCGTGTTCGCGTTCGTATCCGTATTGACGGTGTACTTTCGGAAATCATGAGCAACCCTCTGGCAGCACGCGATGCAATTATCACGCGTCTGAAAATTCTTGCCGGATTGAATATTGCGGAGAAACGCGTCCCGCAGGACGGCCGCATCCAGACGCTGATCAACGGCAAACCTGTTGACATGCGTGTTTCGGTTCTTCCGACCATTCATGGTGAAAAAACGGTTATCCGTATCCTTGCCAAGAATGATGCCAACCTGAACCGCAAATATCTGGGAATAAATGCCCACAACGATGAAATGATTGATCGCATTATCAAGGTTCCGCAAGGTATCTGCCTCATTTCCGGTCCTACCGGATCCGGTAAAACCACAACTCTCTACACACTGCTTGCGGAGAAGAATGACCCGGAAACCAACATTGTCACCGTTGAAGATCCGGTTGAAATTCAAATTCCGGGTATCAATCAGGTACAGGTGAACGTCAAAGCCGGCATGACCTTTGCATTTGGACTTCGATCCATTCTCCGTCAGGACCCCGATATAATTCTCGTCGGAGAAATCCGTGACGGTGAGACCGCGGAAATTGCCATGCGTGCCGCGATCACCGGTCACCTTGTTTTCAGTACAATTCATACAAACGATGCTGTTTCATCCATCAACCGTCTAATCGATATGGGCCTGGAACCTTTCATGGTTTCATCAGCCTTAATCGGAGTTATCTCTCAGCGACTTGTCCGCCGTATCTGCACAAACTGCAGAAGAGAATATGAACCGGACGAAATCGAGATGAAAGTTCTGAATCTCAAGCCGGGGCAGAAGTTATATGTCGGTTCAGGCTGTTCGGAATGTTCGGGCACTGGCTACAAGGGCCGAATTGCCATTCATGAAATTGTTATCATGACCAAAGCCATGAAGGTTCTTCTTGACAGAAGAGCCAGCGAAGAGGAAATGCGTCAGTTAGCAGTAAGTGAAGGAACGCAGTTATTGTCTCATGCCGCCGCTGAGCTCGTTCTTGAAGGAATCACAACGGTTCGTGAAATGAACAAGGTCACCTATTCAATCGACTAATAAGGAGGATCAGGCGTGGAAGCTTTTACTTTATCTATGGATGCAATCTTAACTGAATCCGTTCGTCGTCAGGCTTCGGATACACACATTACCGTAGGCCTGCCGCCTATGATTCGCGTTCACGGTGATTTAATGCCGATGAGTACAAATATTCTTACGCAGAGTGACGCCGAATTTCTCTGCAAATCCATGTTGGACAAATCCAGACTGCAGTATCTGAACGAACGCGGTGAAATCGATTTTTCCTATGTTGTTAAGGATTACAGCCGCTTTAGATGCAATATTTTCAAACAGCGCGGAAGCTACACGCTTGCAGCAAGAACGATTACCACCGAGATTCCGACATGTGAACGTCTTGGACTGCCTGATCTTTTCAAGGACCTTGCACTGCGTCCAAGAGGTCTTATCCTTGTGACAGGACCTACGGGCTCTGGTAAATCAACAACTTTGGCCGCTATGGTCGGCCACATCAACGCAAGCCGCCGCTGTCATGTCTTAACATTAGAAGAACCGATTGAGTATCTGCACAGACACGGAGAATCCATGATCAATCAGCGGGAAATTCACGAGGATACACTTTCATTTGCAAATGCACTTCGTTCTGCTCTTCGCGAAGACCCCGATGTCATCATGGTAGGAGAAATGCGCGACCTTGATACAATTGCTACAGCTATCACGGCATCCGAGACCGGTCACCTTGTTATGTCTACTCTGCATACCAGCGGAGCCGCAGACACCGTTAACCGTATCATTGATGTTTTTCCGCCTCATCAGCAGGACCAGATTCGTGTTCAGCTAAGCTCGGTTCTCGTCGCCGTAATTTCACAGACACTTGTACCAAGAGCTGACGGAACCGGCCGAATCGCCGCTTTTGAAATCCTGCTTGCAAACGATGCTGTCCGCAACCTCATCCGCGAGGGAAAGACGTATCAGATTGACAATACGATTACGACTAGTATAAAATCCGGAATGTGTTCTTTGGATTATTATTTAGCGGAACTGGTTAAGAAGAATCTGATTACCAGAGAAGTCGCAATAAGCCGATGCCGCAATATCGACGAATTCAAGCGATGCCTGTCCAGTGCGGGTACCGCAAATTCAACAAGTGTTAAGGGATTATTTGATTCGCTCGAGTATTAATCTAAATATACAGTTGAGGAGGTTCATTCATGGCAAATTTCAAATATGAGATATTTGATGCAACCGGTAAGTCTTCCAAGGGTGTCATTGAATCTTCGTCGATTGCCGAGGCTGCAAAGGCTCTGCGGGCAGAAGGAAGGTATATTGCATCACTGACTGCGGATACCGGTTCAAGCGTTCTGAATATGAAAATCGGCAGTCCGAAGCTTAAGACGAAAGAACTGGTAATTATCTGCCGTCAGCTCTCTTCACTTCTTGGCGCTGGTATTACAATCATTCGTGCATTAGATATGCTTTACCAGCAAATGACGAGCAAGAAAGCAAAAGCCGTAATCGGTGCAGTGTATGAAGGCATCCAATCCGGAAAGACGCTTTCCGAAGCATTTAATGACCAGTCAAAAGCCCTTCCGGACATCATGATCAGCATGATCACCGCCGGTGAAGAATCCGGTCGACTGGATGAGGTTATGATTCGTCTTTCAACCCATTTTGAAAAAGAAGCAAAACTAAAAAATAAAGTTGCGGCCGCGATGGTGTATCCTGTAATTCTTGCCATTGTAACCGTTCTTATTACTGTCGGACTGATGGTTGGAATTGTTCCCCAATTTGCGAAAACACTGAAGGAACTTGGGACGCCATTGCCTGCAATTACTCGGGTTGTTATGGGTATGAGTGATAGCATGATCACATTCTGGTATATTTATACATTAATTGTCGTTACTATCGTAGTATTCTGGAGAGCCTATCGCCGATCTGAAAAAGGCGGCTTGGCCTGGGATAAATTCAAGCTTAAGGTTCCTGTTGTCGGCAAATCGGTCAAAGCAACCGCTTCCGCACGTTTTACGCGAACCATGTCCACCCTTCTTCGAAGCGGAATTAATGTTCTGGAAGCTATGGAAATCACGAGCCGCGCACTTGGGAATCGATATCTGCAGTTCCGTCTTCGTGAGTCACGAAACGAAATCCGAAAGGGCTCATCCATTTCCCGTGCAGTCCGCGGTATAGCAGAATTCCCGCCCATGATCTATGCCATGATTGCAATCGGCGAAGAATCCGGTACTCTTGATACAATATTGGACCGCGCTGCAGATTACTTTGAGGAAGAAGCAGATGCTGCAACCGCAAAAATGACCGCTGCCATGGAGCCGATAATGATTGTTATAATGGCTATTGTCGTTGTATTTGTTGTTGCCGCTTGCGGTGCACCTATCCTGAGCATGGCTACCTCCATACCCACATAATATCCAACCAGTTCATGTGAATACCCGAAAGGAGCAAAAATATGGGAAGTCCTCTAGAAAAACTAACAAACACTTCAGAAATTGCCGTGGATGCTGCCAGTTCTAACTTGAGCCTGGTTCAGGGCAGCTACAATCGAAAGAGTGGAATCGTTCAGATTGAGAAATCCAGTATTATTCCATTAGAAATGGAAACCATCGCTGATGGAGTTATTTCCGATCAGTTTGGTGTCATCATGGCTTTAAAAAACACGTTGGCGAAACTTGACATCACAAGCAAGCGTGCGATCTTTACGGTGGAGGGAAGTTACCTGCATACCAAAGATCTGGAGCTGCCGGCAGTTAAACCCGAGCAGCTACGGGATATGGTACGGTATGAAGTCCTTGGGCAAAGCAATACCAACCGGGATATGATTGTCGAGTATATTATTTACGGGAAGACAATAGACGAAGAATCCAAGCTTCCCAAATACAAAGTCCGTGCAACAGCTATTCCCAAGGAAGTGGCTAATGATTATCGTGATCTTATGAAGACCAGCGCATTGACTCCGGTTGCTCTGGATGTAAATCCCAATGCCATTCGCAAGCTTTTTCGAACAGGCATGGTCAACGGTCATGTCAATCTGGAAACAAATACCCTTCTCCTCATTGAGTTATCGAGCAAAACAACAAATATTACCGTTCTCGATAAAGGTTTCCCCGTTCTGTCGCGCCGTCTGCAGTTTGGACATTCCAACATTCGGCAGGTTGCAGAAACGGTCAAGAAGGTGCAAAGCAATACAGCGGAAAAAACTTCAATTCTTACACGCCGTCTTCAGGTGGTCAAAGGTGAGGGTGTAAAATCGCTGGAACTTTCTGATATCGACGTGTGGAACGAGACCGTAAAAGATGAGCCTTCGCTGAGCGGTGCAGTCGCTTCCTATTTTAAGAGTCTGACGGACGCCGTATCAAGAACAGCTCAGTTTTCAATATCCAAATACCATTTAGATAGTATCAGTACTTGTTTCCTTTATGGCAGCGGGTCTGCATATAAAAAGATTGACAAAGAATTAGCGCGTCAGCTTGGCACCCAGGTAGAAGTTCTGACAACGCTAAGTTCAGTAATCGCACCGAAAGACTTTGTGCTCGCATCCTATGTAAATGCATGCGGCGCATTGATCAGAGATTAAAGGGAGGAGGATGCAGGTATGTTAAATACAAAGAAAATGGAATTATCGAAAAAAGACATGAATTTCTTTTCAGAGTTTTCATCGTCTTCCGGTCAAGTCAGTTCTTATATGTCGCTGATTCTGATTGTTTTCATCAGTTTGCTCATTTTGGGATCAGCTCTATATCTGGTGTTAATATTGCAGTCAGCCGCCGTTCGCAGTGATATCAATAAAGTAACAAACGAAATGAGTAATCAAAACTTTACTGATGCGGCAGCCAAATATAATCAAAACACTGCAGACATTAATAGCTTGAATCAGAAATACTTTGATATGACCTCTCTTTTTGCAAGAGTGTCCAATATGAGCAAGGTTGATTCACAATACATGGATACGATTCAAAAGAACTTGCCGGTCGATGTTGTCATAACGGACTTCAAATATGAAAAGGGAGCTATTGAAATAAAAGGACTCTGCGATAGCTCATACTCTCCTTTGGATTTCATAGAACGACTTGATTCAAGTAAGATGTTTACAAATGTTGATATTTCCGACATTACCAAGATTGATATAACCGGGATGGATTTACTCCCTGCAGAAGCAGCAGCGATGAAACCTTACTCCTTCACACTGGTGGGGTCTTTGGAATCCTCATATCCCGTTACACTAACCCGTTTTGTAGATGCAGCTCAGCCGGTTCCGCTGTCAGCGCTGGACTCGCAGAATTTGGCCGTCGGTTCATCATACACGCTTACCGGGATCAGTTCGTATACAGCCAGTGATGGAAGTGCATACACATTAAGCAATGTAATAATCAATCAAATTTCCCTGGACGCCACGAAGTTGGCAGCATTGCAGCAGGGCGGTTCATACGATATTCGTGTAACATCTTCAATAGAAATTAAGCTCCTTTACAAACTCTCCGCATCGAATGGAGGTGTACAGTAATGAAACTATCAGGACGTGAAATGATTATGATTCTTGGTCTTCTCCTTATTGTGCTGGTGGCCGGTTACTGGTTCCTCATTTTCTCTCCTGCCATGAATCAGCTAAACACAAACAATACAAATCTGAAGAATCTTCGCACTACATACGATTCTAATCAAGCGATCATCAATTCAAATGTAGTTCTCGATGCTACGCGCACAGATCTTAAGAAGAATATCGCTGCAGAAGAAGTTCGGCTTCTCCCTGAATTAAAGTCGGAAGTCATTTCAGCGAATCTTTCCAAGGTTTTTGCTGATGCCGGTCTAACCACCATTACTGAGCTGAGCTGTGCCTCCCCCGTGCTTGAACAGGTTATGCTTCCCAACGGAACACCCAGCGAAAACTCCGTGCAATGGGTTATGGTCGACTTCAAATTATCCGGAACGGATGGCAGCACACCCGATGGCAGTGCTGCAGGTGCAACAAAAGTTGGATATGAACAATTCATGACGGCAATTCACACCATTGAAGCTATTAGTCCGGAAACCATTCATGTGGCTTCCATATCCATGGAGGAAACAGATCAGGGCTTCCAATACTTTTCTGCATCGATTCAAGTGTTTGCATTTAATGTGCCCGTACGTGAGACTCCCATCGATCCAAGTCAGTCGTATATTCAATGGGAACGCGATCCTGTAACTGTGGGAGGAATCTTTGGAATTCCCATGAATAATGTACCTGCGTCGAAGTTGGATCCCGGATTCTTTAGGCCATTTGCGACCGGCCCCGTCACATTTGCGGCAATTAGCGGACCAACAGGCCCATAATTTTCAAATTGGTAACAACAATGTGAAGAAACTTCAAATTTTGTGTTGCATTTTTTCACAGGTCTGTTATAATTGCCTTACAACCAACAAACGCATTATA
>Ga0302293_10001195_pt1 | contig 13038 bp, 11 predicted proteins | sample III_Fen_N2_2_FD_198758 | JGI IMG/M metagenome (GOLD analysis project Ga0302293, IMG submission 198758) | Peat permafrost microbial communities from Stordalen Mire near Abisko, Sweden - III_Fen_N2_2 | ecosystem: Environmental > Terrestrial > Soil > Wetlands > Permafrost | place: Sweden: Abisko... | reverse complement strand
TGCTCAATACTGTTAGTGGAAATATGGCTGACTATCCATCGGGTTACAGCAATTGGTTGCAGTTAATGCTCGATTTAACAGGAAATCATTTCGAAGCTGTCCTAGTTGGAGAAAATGCAATCAGGCTGCTAAACGAACTTCAGAAAAACTATTTGCCACATGTTATTTTCTGCGCCGGAACAACCGAAAACGAGCTGCCATTACTTCAGAATAGACATGCTTCAGGAAAAACCTTGATTTATATTTGTCAGGACAATACTTGCCAACTTCCGGTTGAAACGGCAGATGAAGCGATGGGGTTGATTCGAAAATAACAAAGATAAATCAGTCATTAAATAGTCACTGATGGTCATTCGCTTCGCGTCATTTCTTGTTGACAAACAATGACAATAATTGACGACAAATGACTACTCAATGACAACACACTACCTAAAATGTACAAAGTATGAATCGCAAAGTCATTCTTTACATTGCCATGAGCCTTGATGGCTTTTATCGCCAAACCTGATGGTGACATTAGCTTTCTTTCCCTGGTTGAAAAGGAAGGTGAAGACTATGGGTACGTTGCTTTTATGGAGAGCATTGACACCGTTATTTTAGGCCGGAAAACTTACGAAAAAGTATTATCTATGGTTGACGAATTGGCTTATGGCGAGCGCGATGTTTATGTTTTGACACGCACTCCCCGACCTGATTCAGGCAAGATAAAATTCTATTCCGGAGATTTGGCTGAATTAATAACCAATCTGAAAAAACAAGGCGGCAAAAACATTTTCTGTGATGGTGGAGCCGAAACAGTTTCACAATTCCTACAGAATGAGTTGTTTGATGAATTGGTTATTTCGATCATTCCGGTTCTGCTTGGTGACGGAATCAGACTTTTTGGACACAATTTTCCGGAGCAAAACCTGAAACTCACCGGCTGCAAAACATACGAAAAGGAATTGGTTCAACTGCATTATATATTGATCAGAAATTGATAAATCCGCGGCTATTCCTTAATTTGCAGGCAAAACAAACCGAATCTGCAAATGAAACTACTTTTCCTCATCCTCTTCATCCTTTTATCTGCCGGCACTTTTGCCCAAACTGACAAAGAACTTCTTGAACGCGAACTATATAACCTGCCGGATGTTTCATTTTCTGACGTAAGCAAACCCGGCGATGCATATCTCACCTATAATCTGATGGTCAGGCAACCGATTGATCACCAGCATCCGGAGAATGGGTCGTTTTACCAATGGGTACAATTGAGGCACAAGGGTTTTAATAATCCAACAGTTATAGAAACACATGGATACCAAATGGGGGGCGGCAGAAACGAAGTGGAACAAATTCTAAATGCCAACAACATTGGTATGGAGTACCGGTTTTTTGGAAAGTCGATACCAGATTCAGTGCAATGGGAATACCTCACCGTTGAACAGGCCACTGCCGATTTACATACCATCAATCAACTTTTCAGGAAAATTTACAAAGGAAAATGGATCAGTACCGGGATCAGCAAAGGCGGGCAAACCACGCTTTATTACAAATATTATTTTCCTGAAGATGTTGACATAGCCATTCCGTATGTTGCCCCGATCGACAATGCGCTGGAAGATACCCGAATTTATACTTTCCTTGATACCATTGGCAAACCCGAATGCCGGCAGAAGATTTATGAATTCCAGAAATTCCTGCTCATGAATGAAGACAAAGCCCTTGAGAAGCTAAAATGGTACGCCAAAGGTGCAGAGCTGAAGTTCAATTATCTTGGGTCCATCGAAAAAGCTTACGAAATGGCTATTCTGGAATATTCGTTTTCGTTCTGGCAATGGGGTCGTTCGTGCGATAGTATTCCGACAAACAAATCGCTCGAGGATTACCTTGGCGAATTACTGAAAACTTCAAACATTTCGTTCTTTGCTGATAACGATATGAAAAAGTATGCACCGCACTATTATCAGGCGGAGCAAACCGGCTATTACAGTTACAACATCGAACCGTTTAAAAAGTACATCAAGCATTTCACGAGCAATCCTTCAGCTATTTTTCCACCCAAAGCTGCAAAAACGCACCTTCAGTACGGACCAATTAACGAAAAGCTTCAGGAATGGCTAAAAATAAACGGGAACAATATTCTGTACATTTACGGAGGAATTGACACCTGGTCGGCCGCTCGGGTATTGGTTTCCGATCAGGTAAATTCTAAATCGTTCCTGATTCCGGGAGCAAATCACGGTACTGCCCGCATAAAAAGTCTTCCGGCAGAAATGAAAAGAGAATTGGTGAAAAAGATTAAAGAATGGATCGGATTAGAAGCAAATACCGAAATAAAATTCTAACATAAAAAATCCCGAAACTTTTAACGATTTCGGGATTTTTTTATGTGATAAACAACTTATCAGAACTGATGGTAAAGGCTTTCCTCCAGGTATGGATGGTTTTTTGGAATCAGATTTGCCTTTGATAATGTGGTCGAAACGACTAAAGCAAACAAACCTAAAAATCCGAGGTAAGTTCCAATTTCCAGAATACCGAATTTAGCTTCGTGAAGTACCGATGGCCAGATGTAATAATACAGTTCGGTATATTGCCCAACCATCATGATTATAATAACCGGCAGCAAAAAAACTTTGCTACGCGAAGTCATGCGCGGCATCAGGAATAAAAATGGAATAAACCAGTTGATGATGATGTTTGCAAAAAACAACACACCAAAAGCTCCATGCGAACGATTAACATAGAAGGCAGTTTCTTCAGGAATGTTTCCGTACCAGATTAGCATAAACTCAACAAAGTTGAAATAACCCCAGATGATTGCCAGCATAAAAATATACCTCGAAAAATCGTGAAGGTGGCTGCGGTTTAACATGGAGTAATGACCAACTTTATTCAAAATAATAACGATCAGCGTTATTACTGTTGCAGCATGTAAAAAGGCAGCAATAAAGCTTTTAGCGGCAAACAATGCACTATACCAATGTGGCTGCAGCGACATGATCATATCGATTGCAAAAAGTGTGAAACTTATCGCAATAATGAAAATGATGACTTTCGAGTATTTTTCGGAATTGTAAAAATGAGTCATTCCGCCTTCGGCATCTTCTCTGAGAGATATTTTACGCAATAACCTGATCATGAAAATCCACAATCCAAAAAACAAAGCAACCCGAATAAAGAAAAACGGAATATTCAGATAGGGAGCTTTATGCGCCAGCAAAGCATCGGTTTCGGTAATGCCTTCATGTGACCAATGAAACAGGGAATGCATTCCAAAATACATCAGCAAAAAGAATATGGCTGCCACAGGAACATAGGAAGCCATGGCTTCCGGGACACGTTTAAAAGCAGCCGACCAGCCTGATTGCGAAATGTATTGAATAGCGCCAAAGAAGGCAGCTCCAATGGCCAGAGAAACAAAATAATAATTGTTCAGCAAATAGTTTGCCCAGGCTCTGTCGGGATTCGTGACAAATCCGGCAATCATAGACAATATTCCAATGCCGATTAATCCGAACATCAGGTATTTAAATTTTTGGGGAACAATTAATCTGTCTTCCATATTGTTCATATCTTTTCTATTTTCTATTTTTTCATGTCCGTCAGCTAAAGCAGACGGCAAAGGATAACTCTTTAAATAACAATTGCGATTTCTAGTTCAACTTAGAACTTGAAACCTGAAACTTGGAACTCTTTTACTGCTTTTGCAGTACTTCTTTAACATACATGGCCACTTTCCAGCGATCTTCAGGCCTGATTTGCTTCCCATGTGCCGGCATTACACCAAATCCAACTGTCTCAACGTGATAAATTTCACCGATAGGATTATTCTTGACTTTGTCGGACAATAAGCTCTTGGGAGGGAAAGGATATTTTCCGCTGGTAAACAGGAATCCTTTGCCGTCACCTTTATCTCCATGACAATTCAGGCAATAAACGGCAAAAACTTGTTTGCCCCGTTCCAGATTTTGGACTGTTGGTTCCATTGGATTGACCAACTCCTTCCCTGCCCTGGTGCGATCTTCATCACTTTTCACATAGGGATAAGCTTCATATCCCAACGGAATAGTCCCTTCAACCGGGTTACGCATGGTTTTCCCATCCGCAAAATTCGGGTTTGGCGAATAGGTTTCATATGCAGCTGAGTGAGCCATATCATCAAAATATTCCCATCCTGTTGTGTTGCGATCCCGATCGCATGATCCGAATAAGATTATCAGGACAACAGCTGCCAAACTTCTATTTAGGATTTTAAAGTTCATTCGAAAATTATTTATCAGTTTGTGTTCGCTTCCTTTTCATAAACTTCAGTGGCTCCGTTGGATTGGAACAGTTGTGTTATTTCAGGTTTTTCGATTCCCATTTTTTCCTGATCAAGCACAATAATGAACTTGTCGTCAGTGGCCCGCACATCAATTATGACAGCATTTTTCCCCGGAAAAATCTTTGAACTCACAGAAAATGTGAATAATGTCAGAAGAGTAATCGTAAGAATCGTTCCAACTATTGTTACTACGATGAAAGAAGGGAAAGTATTAAAAGGCTTTCCACCAAATTGCAGCGGCCAGCTAATTACAGCAGCATAATACATTCCACCGATTAGCATAACAACACCTAAAATGCCGTATAAAAATGCAGCATGAGAAATATACGTTTTTGTCTTCATCCCCAACAATACTTCATGTATTGGGTAGGGAGTATACACTTCCTCTATAACAACACCCTTCTCCAAAGCCTTCTCAAACGCATCGACGAGTGTATGTTCATCATCAAATACTCCTACTAAATATTTCTTATTCATAATCATGGTGACCTGGTTTAAGGTGATCAGATTGTTGCGTATTGTATTTTGAAATCATTTTCACCTCGTGAATAGCAATTTGCGGAATGTAACGGAAGAATAACAATACGGCTGCTGCAAACATCCCCAAAGTACCGACATAAAAACCAATTTCAACCAATGAAGGATGATATGGTGCCCAGCTCGATGGAAGATAATCTTTCGACAAGGAAGTTACAACAATAATGTACCGTTCGTACCACATACCAATGTTGATGAAAATTGAAATGGCAAATACAAGCCAGATATTCCGGCGAATTTTCCGTGACCAGAATAATTGCGGAAGCAATGCATTGTATATAAACATAGACCAAAACTCAAAGGCATAATCTCCGGTAATTCTATTCTTGAAAAAAGTAAAGAATTCATATTCGGAACCAGAATACCAGGCCATGAAAATTTCAGTAATATAAGCCGTTCCCATAATCAGCGAAATGAAAACCAGCACCCGGCAGACCGCATCGACATGGTTATCTGTAATAAAATCTTCCATTTTATATAGTTTCCGCATCAAAACCACCAAGGTTAAAACCATGGCAAATCCTGAAAAAATAGCTCCAACCACAAAAAACGGAGGAAAAATAGTTGAATGCCAACCTGGCGTGATTCCTGCTGCAAAGTCGGTTGAAACAATGGAATGCACCGAAACTACAAGCACTGCGGCAATACCTCCTAGTACAAAAGCCAAACCTTCGTAGCGCAACCATTCTTTTGAAGAACCAGTCCATCCGAAAGAGAAAAACCCATAAACAGCTTTCTTAACTTTCGATTTAGTCGTATCGCGAATCGTTGCAAAATCAGGAACCATACCGAAATACCAGAAACTGGCAGAAATTAAAAGGTAGGCTGAAATAGCAACAAAGTCCCAAAACAAAGGTGAGTTGAAATTCACCCACAACGGTCCACGAGTATTTGGATAAGGGAAAACGTAGAAAAACAACCAGGAACGTCCCATGTGGATCAGTGGAAATAATGCCGCACAAAATACAGCAGCCACGGTCATCGCTTCAGCGGCACGGTTAATCGACGATCTCCATTTCTGTCGTAAAATAAGGAGGAAAATTGAGAATGCAGTTCCGGCATGACCAATCCCGATCCACCAGACAAAATTGACAATCTCCCAACCCCAGGCAACAGAATTGTTTTGTCCCCATGAACCGATACCAACGGTAAGTGTGGTATATATACTTTTGGCCCCCCAAGCAAACATGATCAGGCTTATTGTCATGGCTCCATACCACCATTTGGGCATTTTGCCATACATTGGCGCAAGAATATCCGTCGAAATCTGACTGAGCGATTTATCCCCGTCAACTAATTTTCCTCGTATGTCCGTTTTATACATAGTCCAACCTATTTTCTTTTATTGATGATCATGCTTTTGGGTTTCTTACTTTGGTCAGGTATCCAACCGATGGCAAAGTGTGTAATTCTTCCAGTAAATGGTAATTGCGCTTGTCCTTAAACAACTTCGAAATGCGGCTTTCAGGATTGGCCAAATCGCCAAATACGATTGCATTTCCGGGACACGACTGAGCGCAGGCAGTTTTTATTTCACCTTCGGCAACCGGTCGGCCTTCCAGCTTAGCCAATAGTTTTTTCTCCTGAATACGTTGCACACACATGGAACATTTTTCAACGACTCCACGAGAACGAACAGTCACATCCGGATTTAAAACCATACGTCCCAAGTCACTGTTCGATGCGTAATCGAATTTATCGTTCTTCACATACTGGAACCAGTTGAAGCGACGAACTTTGTATGGACAATTATTGATGCAATATTTTGTACCCACACAGCGATTGTAAGCCATCTGGTTCAATCCTTCCTCACTATGATTTGTTGCAGCCACAGGACAAACATTCTCGCACGGTGCGTTTCCGCAATGTTGACACATAACCGGCTGGAACGAAACTTTCGGATTCTCCGGATTTTCAGAATAATAGCGGTCAATCCTGATCCAGTGCATGATGCGGCGGTTGCGAACTTGCTCTTTACCAATCACCTGAATGTTATTTTCAGCCTGACAGGCAATGGCACAATTGCCACAACCGGTACACGAATTCAGATCAACAGCCATTCCCCAATGATGCCCGTTGTATTCGGGTTCTTTATATAAAGTAACAGCGTTTGCCTCAACTTCTTCGTGTTTCTCGTTTCCTGAAGCAGGATTTTTGATGTAGTCTTCCAGCGTGGTTTCCCTTGCAATTGGACGACCTTCCATTAAATAATGAGTCTGAGATATAGCCAGTTCGAATACTTTTCCTGCAACTTTTTCAACCTTGGCTGAAGTCACAAAATATTTACGGTTGCCGTTTTCTTCAACCACAAAAGGATATAAATTATTTCCGGTGTGATCCCCAACTTTTCCGGCAATCACGCGGCCATAACCCAACGCCACTGAAATGGTGTCTTTGGCTTGTCCAGGCTGAACAAATACCGGCAATTCCATTCCATTTACAGTAATGACATCTTCATTTTTCAAGCCATTCGCTTCGGCATAAGCAACAGGTACAGCAGCAAAATTATCCCAGCTGATTTTAGCAACCGGATCGGGTAATTCCTGCATCCAAGGATTGTTAGCATATTTTCCGTTTCCGATGGCAATGCTTTCGTAAAGCACGATTTCTGTTCCTGGAACTACCGCTTTTATCTGGCCAGCAGCATTCGCAATTCCAGCCGCTGAATATTTCAATTTGCTTTCCTGCTCCGTTTCGTAAACACCATTTTGCAAGCGGGTATTCCAAAACTTCAGGAAATCTGAAAATTCTTTTTGATTCGGGAAATAATTTGCTTTCCAGTAATCTTTGATGAAATCGCGGAAAGATGTTTCATTTCCCATCCATTTCATTAGAGAAACCTGCGGTTGGCGAGAGTTAAAAATCGGGGCAATAACAGGTTGAGCAAGACTAAAAATCCCAACTTTTGGTTCCTGATCATTCCAGCTTTCCAGAAAATTCGATTCAGGCAAAACAAACTGGCATAAAGCCGTTGTTTCGTCGGGACGTTCTGAAAAAGAAATGCTCAAACCCAACTTTCGGATGGCTTCCGCAAATTCGTTTCCTTTCGGATGATCGTAAACCGGATTTGCTCCCCAAACGATTAATGCTTTAACACTTCCTGCTTTTAGCTCTGCGAGAAGTTTATCGATATCCTTATCTATTCCTTGTTTTGTCAAAAGCGGATGTGCCAAGCCGATTGTTTCGCCGTAGTTGCCCAGCAAATCATTAATCCCGTTAATCAGAAGTTGAATATTTACATCATTACTGCCAGAGATTATGATACTTCTTTTTTGGTTTTCGAGCAGGTCTTTGGCCAATTCGCCGACATCAACGGTGGATTTTGCTCCTGATAATGTTTGAGCCCCTTTGGCCGCAGCGATGGCATTGTAAAGTGCAATAACGATGGCTCCTTCTTCTGAAGGTTTGATCGGGAAACGCACATCGGCATTCGATCCGCTCAGGCTCATTCCTGATTCGAACTGATAATGGCGAAGCATTTCATTTCGTCCATTCTGCAACTGACGGGCAGCAGTGTAACCTTTGGTATATTCAACAGGAGAAAGCCATGTGCCCAGGAAATCGGCTCCGAAACTTACCACAACTTTCGCTTTGCCGAACTGATAATCAGGAATAAATGCAGAGCCAAAACTCTTTAGATTGGCCTCCAATATGCCTGATGCTGAAGCCGGATCGTATTGAATCCATTCTACATTCCCCTGGTTGCCTGCAAATTTATCGATGACTTCACGTGTCGTTGGCGAAATAATGGTTGAGCTTAACAAAACCACTTTCTCTCCTTTGGACTTTGTGCTGTCGAGCAAAAGTTTTATTTCCTTATCGGCATCTTCCCATTTGATTTCATTTCCCTGTTTCGAAGGACCTTTAAACCGTACATCATCATAAAGATTGAGCACCGATGCCTGCACCCGTGCGCTGGTTGCACCTTTTGAAACGGAGCTAAGTGGATTCCCTTCAATCTTAATCGGGCGTCCATCGCGTACTTTGACGAGGATACTGCCATATTCATTTCCTTCGAAGTAGGAAGACGAATAATAATCGGAAATGCCCGGAGTGATTTCGTCGGGTTTTACCAGATATGGAATTGCCTTATCAACCGGTCTTTTGCAGCTTGCAATAATCGAAGCAGCGGCAATGCTAAAGCCAAATGTCTTCAGGAAATCTCGTCGCGATGAGGCAGTCATCTCGCTATCGCCTTTCATTAACATGCTTTTTTGCTTGGCTTCTTCGCGTAACTCGGCCAAATGCAATTCTTTTGGATTCGCTAGTTCTTCTATACTTCTCCAGTATTTATTCATCGACGAATATATTTTGTTTTATTTATTCAATTATCCATAATGGTTTCCACCATTCCGTCCGAAATATTATCAGCACCTTTTTCAACGCTTTCCCGCGGACGGTATTTCTTGTTATTTTGCTACCCGGGGTTTCGCCCCAGGCTATTTATATACCACCCTTTCAAAGTGAAAACCCAAAACTTGCAACTCCCAAGTCTAAATATACTTCCAACTTCGGACTTCGGACTACCAACTTCGGACCTCTTAATAATGGCAGCGCATACAATCATTCGCCCCAATATTTACAGCTCTAACAGTATCAAGTTTTCCGGTTTTCAGATCTTCATGTAACTTCAGATAATTGTCGTAATAGGCATTATCCTTGAAATTTACTTTGGTTTCACGATGACAGTTAATACACCAGCCCATTGACAAATCGCTGTTTTGCCGCATGATATCCATTTCCTGAACCTGTCCATGACATTTTTTGCAATCGACCTTGGCCACCCCAACATGCTGGGCATGACTGAAAAATACATGATCGGGCAAATTATGAAGACGAACCCATTTAACAGGCGTTTGTGTTTCATTGGCTTCAACGACTTTGGCAATTTCAAATTTTCCTGAACGAGTTCCTTCCCTGACCAAAATATGGCAGTTCATACAAAGTTCCATGGCAGGAATACCTGCTGATTTTCCGTACTCGGCAGTTGTATGACAATATTTACAATCGATCTTATTATCTCCAGCATGTACTTTGTGCGAAAATTTGATGGGTTGATCTGGGGCATAATTTTGCGAACGACCCAGATTTATAGCTGCTTCAGCAACCATTTTTACTTGTAAAACCAAGGCAACCAAAATAATGAAAACCGTAATAAAACGGTATTTGACTTTATGAAAGAAAATCAAATCAAGTAAACCTAAAGTCATGAGGAGTCCAAGGAACAAAAAAATCACAATCTGATTAATTGTTGGACCTGCTGATGGTGGTCCTGTTTTAGCTAACTCATCCAAATACAGTTTGACTTTCTTTAAGTCTTCTTCTTCAATCTTAAAATCTTTATGAGAAGTCTCAATTTTCTTTCCGTTTGGCTGCATTACGGCACTTTGAAATTCGGCAAAATCTTTCCCCACAAACTTTGTAGCAATATCCATTGCCGAAGGATTCCAATTCATGGTATCCGATTTTGTCAGGATATGGCAAGACTCACAGGATTCGTATTTGCGATCTTTTGGTAAAAGACCTTTGAAAAATCGCTCTCCTCGCTGGATATCGTTGTGGGATTGATGTTCCAGAGCTGAATCATCTTCTTCATCAGAAGATTGAGCTTTAACCGGACTTCCGGAAATTAAAAAGATAGATAAAAACAATAGGGAAATAAATGCCTTCAAATTTAACGGGACATGCCGGAGAAGTAAAACTTTTCTCATTCAAATAGGATTAGTATTTAATATATATTGAAATCATTTTTCAAACTTTCATGTTAAACAATCAAATTCGCTTATGGTTTCCCCTCTAAATATAAAAAAAATATGAAACAGTGACCTTAATGAGTAGAAACAAATTCTGAATAAGTTGAATAATAACTAATTCATTGATCACTAAGCCAATTTTTAAACTGACAAAGTATTAACAATTAGACGATATCAATATATAATTGCTGTATATTCGATAAATTCAAATTTTTTTTCCTTAATCTAAATTCATTAATCATATGGGAGAATAAGTCGCTTGAAATTAAATTTAGGATTAAGTTATATCCCTTTGGCACACTAATAAAATACTCTCGAAAACTAAATTTCTTTATTTGTGTTTTATCTGAGAAATAGATCATAATTTTTTTCATCTCATACAATTAGAATTTGGATATTATTATCTTTAGTGCAATTCAATAAATTAATGATCAGGACGATGAACAACAACAAAATACGCATATTAGTTATTGATAGTGAACAAGAATCGCTTGATCAAACACTAAAATTGCTCCATACAAATCCTTTAATTTCTGAAATTGAATCTATCTCCGACACTAACCAGGCAATACTTAAGATAATAAATCACACTTTTGACATTATACTTCTTGATTATCCTCCAAAGGGAAATGCAGAAAAAGAATTAATCTCGTTTACAAAATCTCAAAAGCCAGAACCTACTCTCGTTATTGTTTCAAGTACGAAGAACAATGCTACTTATGCTATTCAAAACGGGATATTTAAATATTTGCTAAAGCCTGTTATTCGAGAAGATCTGGAGAAAATTATTAATTCAGTTCATAAGGATAAACAATCCGATTCTCATTTAAAGGTTAGTCAAATTATTGATAGTACTCCTGAAGAAACAAGGCTCAGACTTCAAACTACAAAAGGATATCTCATGCTAAATCCTGATGATATCATATTCTGTAAAGCAGCTGGGTTTTGTACTGAACTTTATTTGACCAGAGACCGAGTTGAATTGAGCAGCCAGTTTCTCTTGAGATTTGAAGAAATGTTAACTCAGTTTAATTTTCTGAGGGTAAGTCGATCGCACTTGATTAACCAAAGTTTCATTCGCAAGATTTATCGAACTAGAAACATCATCGTTCTATCCGCAAAAGGGAAGGAATATGAAATAAAAGCAGGCAAAGGCCATATCAAAAAATTAAGCAAATTTGATAATGAATAATTCAAATATGGATACTTCAACCATTTCAGCTATTATTATTGACGACGAATCCAATGCGATCAATTTACTGGAAGTATACCTTCGTAGATTCCCTTCTATTCAGGTTATAGGAAAAGAAACTGAAGCTAAAAAAGGACTGGAATTGATAAAGGAGAAATTACCTGAATTGGTTTTCCTTGACATTGACATGCCCGATATGGACGGATTGATGGTTGCAAACATCGTCAAAACTGAAAATTTATATTCTGAAATTGTTTTTACTACAGCTCATCAACATTATGCCTACGAAGCTCTTGATATAAAGCCACTTGACTTCCTGACCAAACCATTCTGCATTGCAGATATTGAGCTTGTCTTGCAAAAGTATAATGATAAGCTTATCAAGAAAAAACAAGAAAAGAAACTAGACACTTTTATCAATTCTCAGAGCAATTCAGCCAAAATTAAACTTCCAACTACCAATGGAATCTTATTTGTTGAAATCAAAAATATTGTTCTTTTTAAGTCAAAATTAAACAATTGCGAAATTCTGATGGAAGATGGAACCACCGAAACCATTACGCGGAATTTGTACAAAGTTGTGAGTATATTGAATTCTCCGGCATTTTTTCAGATAAGCCGGTCAACCTACATTAATATGAATTATCTGCAAAGGGTTGACAAGAAAAGCTTCAAATGTATTATTTCTGTTAACCAGATCATCCTTGAAGAGCCCATCACGAAAAGTTACATGATTATTTTTGAGAAAATGATAAAATTTCCATTTAGCCTAGATTAAAAATAAAGACTGCGGAATGCAATGAACGTTCTGCAGTCTTTAAATTACTGATTCCAATATTATTTATACTATTTTTAATGGATTATCGACCTTTGCCTCCAATAAAGCAATGTCGACAACTTCCTGAATGGTATCAACATGATGAAATTTAAGTCCTTTGATATATACCTCTTTTATTTCTTCCAAATCCTTGCGGTTTGCTTCTGATAAAATTATCTCTTTAATTCCGGCCCTTTTAGCTGCCAGAATTTTTTCCTTGATTCCACCAACAGGCAATACTTTACCACGAAGCGTAATTTCGCCAGTCATAGCCAGATTCTTACGAACTTTGCGTTGGGTAAACGCCGATGCGATTGATGTTACCATGGTTATCCCAGCCGATGGGCCATCTTTTGGTATAGCGCCTTCAGGAACATGGACATGTACATTATAATGATCAAAAACTTCCGGGTTAATTCCCATTTGTTCG
>Ga0302293_10001193_pt1 | contig 13044 bp, 13 predicted proteins | sample III_Fen_N2_2_FD_198758 | JGI IMG/M metagenome (GOLD analysis project Ga0302293, IMG submission 198758) | Peat permafrost microbial communities from Stordalen Mire near Abisko, Sweden - III_Fen_N2_2 | ecosystem: Environmental > Terrestrial > Soil > Wetlands > Permafrost | place: Sweden: Abisko... | reverse complement strand
GAAATCCGTGACAACGTCACGATTTAATTTTCGCTGCTTCAGCACATACTCCATGGCATGCTTATTGCGCAGCAAGCACTGCTGATAATAGTTCACCGCTAGCCGATGCGCCTCATACAGACGCTGCTTCCGCTCTGCGAACTCCTTACTCGAAGAAGTGTCATATTGCGAGAGTTCGACTCCTGCCTTTCGCGCGAGGTGTTCGAGAGCTTGGCGAAAGTCCATCCCCTCGACTTCCATGACAAACGTGAAGATATCACCGCCCTTGTTGCTCGAGAAATCATGCCAAATATTTTTGTCGGGGCTCACGAAAAAACTCGCCGTTTTTTCGCCGCTAAAAGGGCTGAGTCCCTTGAAATTACGCCCTGCTCGTTTGAGCTGTACGTACTCCCCAATCACGTCCTCGATGTTGAGTCGAGTGCGCACCTCCTCCTTGGCATCCTGCATACCAATAGTATATCACTATTGACCTCTGTTATCGCTTATGATTAGATAAGAGTGCTATGAACCCCGAGCAACCCTCGAATCCCCAGACCCCTCCATCCCAACCCGGTGGCTGGGCTCCGCTGCCGCAACAGCCGCAGACACCAGTGGTGCCGAGTGCATTTGATTCTCAGCCTGCACCGACATCAGCGCAAGCGCTGGGCCAAAGTTATCTCAACGAAATCTCGACGAAAGAGCCCGTGCGCGTCCACAAATTTGCCATGATGGGCCTCATCGGTGGTGTACTCGTCCTCATTCTCGTGATTTTGATGATTATGATGAACTCTGGTGGGCCAAACCTCAGTACCCAAGCGAAGTTTATCAATGGTCGTATCAATACACTCAAGACAATCGTCAGCGACCAACAAAAACACCTTGAAGACAATACCGTATCGAGCACGAATGCGACCCTTTCTTCTGTTCTCACGACGATAAGCACCGACTTCACCACGACGATGAAGGAGCGTAAGATTACGCTCACGTCGAGTTCGAGCACAACAGAGAAGACTTATGCCACAACACTTACCAAAAAGTTCGAGGATGCCTACCAACGCGGCACGCTCGATCGCACTTATGTCCCACAGATCATTTATGAGCTCTCTATTTTAAGAAGCAAACTTGTCGCGCTCAAAAACTCGAGTTCATCGAAATCAATTGACACCTTTTGCACCAGTGCAATTGACGGCCTCGACGGTATCACCGAGACATTCAAGAAGTTCTCCTCGACAAGCTAGTCGAGCTACTCTGTCACAAGTCGATGACTCAGTCGGATAAGGTCTTTGAAATCATCATCTGGTAGCTGACCAGTGCAGATAATCGTATTCCAATGCTTCTTGTTGAGATGATAACCCGGCACGACCGTCTCGTACTTCTCACGCAGTAGCAGGGCGAGTTGCGGGTCACACTTGAGACTTACTCGGAGGGGCTTACTGTCATCAGCGATGAGCGCAAACATCTTCTCATCTTCATCCACGTCCTTATGGCCAACTTTATAGACACTCGTGCCTTCGCCAAACGGATAATCAAGCCATGCGCCGGGCATCGATAAGATATATTCTTCGATTTCTTTGTGTGTCATCATGCCTTCACCTTCTTGAGATAATAGCGTAGTTCATCAATACTGCCACGGATGTCTTCAAGCGCACGGTGCGCTTCGGGCTTGGCGAACCTCTTACCAAACTTGCCCTCAAACACGACTTTCCACGCCGTCACGTCGAGCATACGATAGTGGAGCCTCGCGTCGAGCCTTGTCCACTCATTGACGATAAATCGCCTATCCTGGTGGATTGAATTACCGGCAAGTAGCACTTTTTCATCGTCACCGATGTACTCATCGATAAATGCGAGTAGCTCATTTTCGACCGTGCGGCCACTCTTGCCCGTCAAATTCTGTTTCATAAGTTCAGCGCGCACGTCTGAGTATTCGTCCCAAAACGGTCCGACCATGCGCCGCTTTACTAGCGTCGGGCCAACTTTCTTTACTGCCTCATAGACGGCAATTTCCTTGAAGTTCCAATCTGTAATAATTGCTCCTACCTCGAGTATTCGGTCCTCGATCGGGTCGAGTCCGGTCATCTCGAGATCCATCCAGAGGATGTACTTCGGCTTGAACGCTTGTTTCGTCATATTCTTAGTATATACGAAAACAGCCCCATCACTAGGGGCCGTCCTCTACTGGCGACTACTACGCGTCTTTCTTCTTGTCGAGCCTATCAAGCTTGAGGAGGTGAATGATGCCGTACACGACGAGCGCAGTCGCGATAAATGTAATCGCTGAGCTCACAAATGCACCCCATTTGAAGTCGGCATTGCGACCCCATAGCTCGACACGCCATACTGCATCCGTCAGTGTATTTGAACCGACGAGGAACTGTACTATCGGGTTGATGAAACCTTCGACAAGTTTCTTGACCGTATCACCAGCTGCGGCGCCGATGGCCAGACCGACAGCGAGACCGATGACACCTTGCTCGCGGATAAAGTTCATAAATCCTGAGCCATGCTTCTTTACTTGTACCATTGTAATTATTTCTCCTTTAGTTGCTTGCGACAAGCCGATTATACTGCATCGTGCTTCCCCGTCAAATATTATTCGTCGACATCAATTCTCAGAGGATGAAACTCCCCATCACCAAGACGTTCGAAGCCGAGTATCGCGCTTACTCCTGGTTCGAGTGTTATTTCCTCTGCTTGAGCCTCAGGGTCATACCACAATGCACTCTCTACATTTCCGCCATACTGACACGAGAAGATAAACCCGAAATAATCACTCACAAGCTTGCCACTTTTGAATACTTGGACGTGCGTCAGTGCGCGATAGTTTACTGAGTCAACTAATACGCCTGCTTTTTCCACAAGCTCACGCGTCGCGGCTTGATTTGTCGTCTCACCGGTATGTATCTTCCCCGCCGGCAAGTGATAGTCGCCGAGCCAGGGTTGACGAGGTTTCTTGAGTAATAGTACTTGTCCGGCATCGTTTCTCATGACGACGATCGTAATTAGCTTTGGCTGCGGACGCTCGCCTTTGTAGACTGGGCTGAAACGATCAGCATAGTATAGTCCCGCAGGTGCCAGACGATAGCCCTCACCCGACTTCTCCACCAGACCTTTTCGTATGACATGACGCAGGTGGTATTGAAACAAATTACTCTCAACTCCCTCAGCCCTCAGCTCAGAAAACCGCATCATATCGTGGGTCATCAGTAACTCAAGTATGTGTCGTTGTATCCAGTGCATGTTAGTCTTCATTATACCTTACAGATGAATAAAAGTCAATATGATATTGAGTCAACATTAAGTTATCTAGTAATATTTGTTGTTTGTTGTAAAGTGGGTCATGAACCAACGAAAGGAGTTCACCCAATGCGAAGCGAATACTACACCTACATCCTCCCCGACGCCCAGAGGCGCCAGGAAAATACACGCAAGCTACACGCCATGCACGGCGCGCCCATCCGCACGCTCGACGAGATCGACGAAGCCACACTCCCCTACCATGACAATGACAACACAGCACGCGAACGTGAACCGCAACTACCCACAAGACAACGACGCACCTACGGACGCAACATCCTCATCGCGCTCGATAGGCTGAGGAGCCACATCGCACCAACCGCAGAGCTCACCATCATACGAGGCGGGTCAGCACGAGAAGACTACCTCCGCCTCACAGAACATGACGATGCAGGCGACCCGGTCTGGGCGCTCGCTGAACACGAAGAGAGCGGTAACGCACTCTACATCTGGCGACGCGACCTCTCAGATACTGACCTCGACACCGCCTTCTCTACCACACGCCGCGCTGCGCTCGGCCACGGCTGCCTGAGACGCTGCCACCCCGCAAACATGGACAAGCTCTCGGCTGAAGAAACTGACCGCTTCTACCTCGAACAGGTCCTCGAAATGCTCACTGCATAACGAGGAGCGCACTGCGGCGCGACCGTCCCCAGATGAGCATCTGGGCTGATGAGCCGGAAACGGCGAAACGGTAATAAAGGAGGATATCACGTGACCAACCATGAGAAAGAAGTGACTCAACAAAGGTTCATAGACAACTGGGGGTGTGATGACTAGCGAAAAACTCACACCTCAGCTCGATGGCGAAATGATGCAAAACCTGGCAAATATCTTTACCGGGCAAACGTTCCGTGACCTGAGCGACCTACATGGTAGCCTCGAAACACAGCTGACTGATGCGCAAGAGACTATTCGACGAATCAACGAAGGGCCGACTGATGAAATCGTGAAGGCCCTGAGAGAGATACTCTCGATTGGTCGCATTGCGGCAGTCTCGGAACTCCCCGGGCTTGGACAGCTGCTCAACAGCGCACAACCAGCTCACCAAAACTTCCCGCTCGTCGAAGCTTGCCTGCGAGCCGACATCCCAATCTGGCTCCACGGCGAAGCTGGCAGTGGAAAATCGACTACTGGCGAGAGAGCAGCCGATGGGCTCGGACTGCCCTTTCGGTCTATCTCGCTCGGACCAACGACGAGTAAATCCGACCTGCTTGGCTACCGAGATGCCAGCGGTAGCTACCAAGGAACGGCCTTCCGGGATTGCTACGAAGACGGGGGTGTCTTTCTCTTCGACGAAATCGACAACGCCCACCCCTCAATACTGACACTTATGAATAGTTCAATCGCAAACGGCAACAGCGAGTTTCCTGACGCTCGAGTGCCGAGACATGAAAACTCGCGCTTCATCGCGACGGCAAACACTATCGGAAGAGGCGCCACCGCCGAGTATGTCGGACGCGCGCCCATCGACGCCGCCACAATCGACCGCTTCGCCTTCATCAAGATGGATACCGACCCAATACTCGAAGAAAGTATCGTCCTCGGTACTGCACCCAAGCAGGATGAGATTGATATCGGCGAAGGCGGCATTCCTACTCCCGCCGAATGGCTCGGTACCGTACGGGCATTTAGGAGCGCCGCCACAGAACTTGGTATCAGGACCCTCATCAGCCAACGCGCCTCTATCTTCGGAGCTCGCCTGGCAGGGGTAGGGGTCGGCCAGACATACCTCGAGGATATGCTCATCTACAAGGGCATGCGTCCAGAAGACAAAAATCGGCTCAAACAACTGTCTGCGACATTACACAAACCCCTCTTCAGCTGGAACGAGGAGCCAATCTCCCTAGACAAGCTGGACAGCATAACGCCCGAACGCCCACTCAGACCACCCCTTAACCTCCACCAGCTACTACAAGAGGAATCGTAACTACCATGAGAGAGCATATCGATTATAGCCATCCGGAAGCACCTGTGTACATTCGCCGCTTGGAAAGTTTTGACGAAGGAGTCAGGATGATGGAAAAAGCCTTGCGACGAGGCATAACCAACCAAGGGGAATCGAGCTTGGAAGTCTCTGACAGCGGCTGGTACGGCACGCGAACGATGGCGGAAGCAATCGACCAAGCCAAGTATGGCTGGCAAGAGGGAACGACACGCTTTAGAGAGGCAGTCGGCACTATTGTGATCGACCAACTTGTCGGCGAACGCCAAAACTTCCACTCCCTCTACGCGGTCGCTGGCGATGAACCGGATATCGACCGCTATCTGGCTGGCGAACCTGAGAATATGCGTACCTACGAGCTCAGACAGGAACCTGGCGGTAAACTAGCTACCTTCGTGATAAACAACAGCGTGTCCTGCCGAGTGAGTCCAGAGAGGATTATCAACCGAGGCGTCGCTATCGCCGCAGCCCATGCTGCCCTCACCGCCGAGGGATACTCTATCGGTGTTGAGATAGCATCGGCAAGACAGCTTGGAGATGAAAGCGGATATCTCGAATACCACATACCGATCGTTCATCCTGGAGGATATATCTCAGAGGATACGCTCGCATGGTCTATCATATCTCCCGCTATACTGAGGCGGATGATGTTCGCCCTCGACGAAGACAACACGCCGGAGTTCAGAGCGAAATTAGGAGCATACTCGGGGGGCGGATACGGCACCCCTCACGACATACTCTCCAGCCTGCCCCCCAGCACACTTCTGGTAGACAGAAACGAAGGGCTTGACCTGAACTCACCAGAAGCGATTACAAACTTCGCACAAAATATGGTCAACCGCACCACCGTACTCCTGCAAGAAGCACCGACGAGCAACTAACAAACTATCGGAAAGGCAGGCGCGTGCCCACACCAATCAGCCAAAAACCGCAAAACAATTGTATAGTGGGGGAAGATACTATGAGTCATGCTTCAGACATACACACACTTATCCCGGCATTACGCAACAAACTTGCGGCCGCAAACTCACCATTTGTGATAACCATTAGTGGGCCAAGTGGTAGTGGTAAGACAACCATTGTCCATGAACTTATCGATGCGCTTGATATGCCCGTCGCGCTCGTCCATACTGACGATTACTACATCGGCAAAACCCGCATGAAGGCCGAAATGCCGCAGGGTGAAGCATTGAACTTCGATCACCCCGCGTCCATCGATCTCGCAAAGCTTGCGCGAGATATCGTGTCCCTACAAGCCAACCTTATTATCTCATCGCCAATCTACGATATGGCCACCAGTGAGCCAACCGCTCAGACGCGCGTCGTCCAACCCGCAGGTGTGATTATCATCGAAGGTATCGCCGCCAACCTCGACGAGATTCGATCTCATTCTGACTTCTCAATCTGTGTGACTGCTCCTCTCGAAGAGCGCATCCGACGCTGTATCACTCGAGATAATACGCGCAACTTACGCGAAGAGCATGAGGTGATCGCACATTTTACCCACGTCGTCGCGCCGAGTTACGACATCTACTTCAAACACGCCGACGAACAAGCTGACTTTATCGTACGCAATTAATTACATGTGATTCGGCGCGGAGATGCCAAGTAGACTTAGTCCACGCGCAAGTGTATCACGATACAGCTCGACGAGGCCAAGGCGCACTACCTCACGCTCATCACCAATGATGCGCGATTTTTCGTAGAAACGATTGAACTCTTGTGCGAGTTCGTAAAGATAATTACAGATACCGTGCGAAGCGAGTTCAGTTGCGGCTCGCGCGACAACCTCGCCAGATTCACTAATCTTGAGTAGTAACGCGCGCTCAGACTCATCATATTCGCCTTCGAGCGACGGCGTCTGCGTCGCTTTCGCTAAGATACTGCATGCACGCGCATGCGCATACTGGATATACGGGCCACTATTGCCAGCAAGACTGACCGTCTCGTCGATATCGAAGGCGATATCTCCGCCCAACCGGTACTTCGCGAAGATGTACTTCACTGCACCAAGCGCCACATCATCGACGAGCGACTCATCTTGCACGAGTTCACGCACTTTTTCGCGGACGATATCGATGACATCGATTGCGCGCGACACGTTGCCAAGTCGAGAGCTCATCTTAGTCCCGTCGCCGAAGCGCACCGTGCCGTTTGTCAGGTGTGTCATCAGGCCCGTGAGGCTTGGGTCAAACGTCTCTGCCGCAGCAAATACCACACGCATATATTCCTTCTGGTCATTTCCGGTAAGGATAAGCCGCTTCTCGAAGTGGTAATCCTCCCGCTCGAGCCAAATCACACCGATATCTTTCGTCTCGTAGGTCGGCAGTCCCCTGCTCGTCACGAACACGCGGGTGTGCAAATGCTTCGACTCATCACCGACAAACACCACCGCGCCGTCAGACTTCTGCAAATTACCATTCTCCAGTTGCTCTCGTACCACATTCATACCGATAGGCACGGTCGCGCTCTCGGGATAGAAGTGCATCTGTTCGACACGAAGCATGTCATAAAACGCCGTGAAATAGTCATAACTCCACTGGCGCGTCGTCCAGTAGATTTGTGCGAGTGATGAGGCGTGGTCATCATTCTCGTGGAAAGCATAAATCTGCACATTGAGTGTATCGATCGTAGCCCTGGCCTGTTCATCCTCTTCGTAGGCACCCGCACCTCGCACATAACACTGACTGATCCAGTGGGCACGTGCAAAGGGAGAACTCTCAATATCATTCAGCTTCTCGGGGTATTCGCCATCGAGCGTCGCCACCATGCCCCAGAGACATTTCGCGACATGGAGCCCGACGTCACCGCTAAAGTTGGTTCGATTCACTTGCGCGCCAGTAGCCTCAAGGATACGACACAAGATGTCGCCGAATACTGTCTGATAGAGATGGCCGGTGTGAAGTTCCTTAAATGCATTTGGGCAACTGTACTCGACGACCGTACTCGTGCCAGCCAGCACTTGTGGCACATTCCCCACTGCCCACTCACGTAAGCCCGCGTCCTGAAGACGAAGATTGATAAAGCCAGGTCCCGCAACCATGACATCACGAAATGTACCCTCTTGTCGCAATGCATCCGCAATTTCCTCAGCAATGTCACGCGGGCTGCGTGCCAGTGACTTCGCAAGCTGCATCGCCACATTTGTCGTCACGTCACCAAACTGAGGATCTGGTCGCTCGACAGTGGCATGCGAGTCGGTAGCATAGAGTCGGGTCACAATCTCATCGATGATATGGGCAATCTGTTGCATATAGCTTCATTATAACAGAGGTGTCAGATAACGTATGCAAATCAAGAGGGCTCGCCGTTCAGCGAGCCCTCTGTCATTATCTGTATGTAAGTTTATGGACAGGTAGTGGTATCACCAACTGATTTCATCACACCTGCCGACCCAGATGCATCCCAGTATGTGAGCTGAGCGCCGTTGGTGGTGCAACGCTTATATTGGGTGACTGTACCGTTCGCAGAAATAGGACCTGTCATTGCCGAAGGAGTAAGCATGTTGACGTTATCGAGCTTCACCTCTGTCGAAACCGCAGCACCGCCCGCTACACACGTCCCAGGACCGGTGCCAGAAACTGGCGTTGTGCCTGTCGGGACCATCGTATTGGTGGTGAATTGACAGTAGCTGGGGTAGGTCGCATTAATGCTATTGAACAATTCTGCCTTCTTAGCGATCATGTTTGCGTTTGCCGCACCAGCGCTTGTGCGACCACGGTTTTGGATTCCGTTATACGCGACAACTGTTAGTGTTGCAAGAATTGCGATAACGACTATCACAATCAGCAGCTCCACAATGGTAAAACCACTTTTTGTATTACGTTTCATGGCATGTTTCATTGTGAGTGCTATCATATTGCCCTCATTTTACACCGCTTACGCTTATTCGCAAAGTACTTTTCTTGCAACAAGACCACGCTAGCGATGCATTGCGGCGCGTATAAGTCCCTCGAAGAGAGGATGTGGTCGCGTGGGGCGACTACGAAACTCAGGATGTGCCTGCGTCGCGACGAAGAAGCGAAGGCCCTCTGCCTCGACAAACTCGACGAGCTTACCATCGGGTGATGTACCTGATACGCGCAACCCACCGTCAGCGATTTCCTTGAGATACTGCTGATTCACTTCGTAGCGATGACGATGCCGTTCGACGATATTATCTGTGCCATATAACTCATGTGTCACGGTGCCTTTCGTGAGTTGCGCTGGGTAATCGCCAAGTCGCAATGTACCACCAGTTGATTCCTTGCCTTGCTGACCTTCCATGATATACACCACGTCGTGTTCTGTTGCACTATCGAATTCGGTGCTATTCGCGTCGACCAGTCCAGCCTTTCGCGCGGCCGCAATCACTGCGACTTGTAGCCCAAGACAAATGCCAAGATATGCCACGTTATGGTCAAGCGCGTAGCGCGCGGCGGCAATTTTGCCCTCGATACCCCGAGTCCCAAACCCGCCGGGTACGAGTAATCCATCGACGCCCGCGAAATCAGCTTCGGTCGCCTTCTCCGCACTAATCCAACGAATCTCAAGCTTCACACCCAGGTCCCAGCCAGCCGCCTTGAGCGCTTCGAGTACCGAGATGTAAGTGTCTTCATTGTCCATGTATTTCGCGACAAGGCCGATAGTCACCTTGCGACTTGGTGTGTGGGTTTGTTTAGCGACCAGTTCATGCCATTTCGTGAGGTCAGGTTTTTTGGTATTTGCGGTGATGCGCTCCAAAATCGGCATCAAGCTACTCGTCGCGATACGCTCAGGTATCTTGAAGACGCTGTCGAGATTTGGCATCAAGATAACTGCGTCCTCGTCGAGTCCACCAAACATGGCGATCTTTTTGCGAATCGAATCTGGTGCAGGATCGTCGGTACGCACCACGACCACATCTGGCACGATACCAAATCCGCGCAAATCATTGAGCGCATTCTGCGCCGGCTTACTCTTGAACTCTTTGCTCGTCCCAATGAATGGTACGTAGACGACGTGCACATAAAACGCGTGATCGCGACCGACTCGACGGCCGAACTCACGAATCGCTTCGACGAAACTCAGCCCCTCGTAGTCACCAACTGTACCGCCGATTTCGACGATATGCACATCACTGCCCTTGCTTGCCTCGACGATGGCGTCTTGAATGGCGCCTGTCAAATGCGGCACGAGTTGAATCGTCTTGCCGCCGAACTTCCCCGCTCGCTCGTCGGCGATGAGATCGCGTAGAAGTCGCCCTGAAAGTGTCGCGTTCTTCTGCGTCAGCTCGAGGTCAAGGAACCGCTCATAATGCCCGAGATCGAGATCAGTCTCGGCCCCATCCTTCGTCACGAAGCATTCGCCATGCTCCGCAGGATTCAAGAGACCCGCATCTACATTGAGATACGGGTCGCATTTTTGAATTGATACAGTGAGACCCTTGGCCTGCAATACAGCGCCGATGCTGGCCGCGGTGATGCCCTTTCCTACCCCAGAAAGAACGCCCCCTGTCACAAAAAGATATGTTGTCTGTTTCTCCATGTTAGTTTCCACCTTCATGGGACTTCAGTATACCACGCAGGTTGGCACATACGCTATATCTAGCGTGGTGTGTTGTGTATTCTACGCTACATGTAGTGGAGAGTCGTGAACCAGTGCACCCGTCTGCGGTGCTGTTGGTTGTAATGTCTCCTATTATTGCGCTGTTGGCCTACGACGGCAAGCCGTAGTATCTACAACACTCTCCTACCCCAGTGTTAACAGATTGACAACATAAGCTTTTTGTGCTAGTATGTAGACAAACCACCATGGTAGAAACACAAACACGCGTCCCCTCTGTCGAAACACTGCAGCCACAGCCAATAGCTGAGACTGATACTCCACACATCGAACCATTCAACGACGAGTCGCGGAGAGAGTGGCACCGCACGCTAGCAACGACGGGTGCATATATAAACCATTTTTCTAGTTACGAGGATCGGATCCTAAAGGCAAGGACTCGCGGCGATCAAGATGAGATGAGGAAATTGCGTAGTGAGTTTGTCGCAACCGTCGAGTCGCCCATTCTTGCATTTACCCGTGCATATGCTATATCGGAAGATAGGCCAACATTTGAAGGTGCGTTGGAGGCTATTGTGGGGCTGCTTCCTCGCCTGCCCTCGAAGTCACGAAATACCCTCATCCTCAGCGAGCTGGAGCGGGCAAGTGCAATCATGCGGATCGAAAATTTTTGCCGTCTACATGAAGTCAATTTCTCGACAGCCACTGACCCCTCAGAGATTGCGCAAGACGTGGATATATATATCAACGGTAAAGCGGTGCGTGTCGAACGAGCTAATAGGCGAACAATCCATCCGAATCAATCGGCAGCCTCAGTATATACTCCTAGACTTACGCGCAAAGGGACATTACTTGATCAAGCGGGCGACGAGTATATGACACTATTGCTGAACAAGGTAGCTACTGCGCCCACAAAGAAAAATGCCCAACCACAAAAATCACAAGTGACAAGGGTGACAAAAAGTGCTCCGACGCCAAAAAGTAAGACCACCAATATCCCATCAAAAGAGCGCACCATCACTGACCGGGGTCTCCGAATTGCCCCTATCATCGCAGCAAAAGCGGTTGGTCTTTCACTCAACGAGAATGAGCCACCTTACGCATACAAACAAGACATGCTCAATACCACGCCCGAAGCGCTTACTACACAAATCATCGATGATGCGCTCGGCGACGACGAGATGGTTGATTTCTACAAGATTGATACAAAAGAGTTTGGAATGCGTGTCGCAGCATCGATTGCACTTGATCGCGACAGTGACCTCGTAGTCGCATTGAAACATTATGCCGCGCAAGCATGCGGCATCTGGACTGATGGTGAAAGTGGCGGAGTTTCAAAAGAGATCGTTGCGAGTGCTGAGGGTAAGTTGAGTCAAGCGGGCTTACGAGATGCACTTACCTACTTATATGAAGTGAGCCACAAGACGGAGGCCTCGCTGAGTAACTACGTGATTGGCAAAATGGGCCAGATCAATGGTCGTCGGGTTGAGGTATCGACACAGCACCTGCTTACTGCAATGGGATACCAGGTGCAAGAGGCGTCACGCCGACAAGATGACATGGGTATAGATATATTTATCGATGGCGTGCCCTTTGATGTCAAGTCGACCGAACACGATGCCAGCAGAAGCGCGAATAAAGAGATCTCTCGCTCAAAACAGCAAGCCTACTACCCCTCGGTCCGTCTCGTTCCACCGTTTACCAGTGAATCATTCGAGGGTCAGGTTATCGTACCCAATAATGTCATCAAACGACTTGCTGAAGATGAGAGCTTACGAAAGAAGATTGACACCTCCATCGCGAACTATCGCGCCCAGTTCGGCAGTCGCATAGATTTTGATAGCACGCAGGTCACGACAGATGACGACGCATACCGCCCTGCTCATCTCGATACAAATAATTAGTGAATGAGAACTTTTTTGTCGAGAATCGGCAACGTAAATGGCGTGCTGTTCATAATACTTGTGTAGATTCCTGAGGGAACCTCACCATACTGCGAAGCAGTTGTAATCGCCGTCTTGGCTGCATCGTGATTGCCAAGTGCACCCTCAAATACCGCATCGTAAAGCCATAACTTGAAGTCGTGGGGATATTGGTGAAGGACGCGCGCGAAGAATGCCGAGGCAACGACGGGCTTCGATGCAACGATATGGATCAGGGCCAAATTCGCATATATAGTACTGCTTTCTCCGTAAGAAAGCGCCTTATCGTATGCGGCTAGTGCCTGTGGATACTGATGCAGTAGCTGCAAGCCGGCACCGAGATTGACGTAGTTTGAGCTTACCGGGAACCGATCGATG
>Ga0302293_10001192_pt1 | contig 13046 bp, 11 predicted proteins | sample III_Fen_N2_2_FD_198758 | JGI IMG/M metagenome (GOLD analysis project Ga0302293, IMG submission 198758) | Peat permafrost microbial communities from Stordalen Mire near Abisko, Sweden - III_Fen_N2_2 | ecosystem: Environmental > Terrestrial > Soil > Wetlands > Permafrost | place: Sweden: Abisko... | reverse complement strand
TAACCAGACCGGCATCGGCTAGCTCATGGCCCGAAAAGCCCTTTTTGGTCAAAAATTGGACCAACGCGTCACCACTAGTTGGCGCATAGCCAATTTTAAAATCTTGAACAATTTGTTTACTTAACTGGCGCTTCTTGAACACATATTCCAAAGCATGCGGATTACTGATTAGACTTTGTTGATAATAATTTGCCGCTAAATTATGAGCTTCAAGTAGACGTTTTTTACGGCGAGCCAATTCCTGGTCACCTTTGTTCTCATATTGCGACAAATCGACGCCAGCCTTACGTGCTAAGTGTTCTAAAGCCGCACGAAAATCCATACCTTCAACTTCCATGATAAAGGCGAAAATATCACCGCCTTTATTCGAAGAGAAGTCATGCCAAATATGTTTGTCCGGGCTAACGATAAAGCTTGGTGTTTTTTCGCCAGAGAATGGACTTAACCCTTTGAAATTACGACCGGCGCGCTTAAGTTGAACGTATTCACTAATAACGTCTTCGATATTTAGCCGTGCTCGCACTTCCTCTTTGGCGTCCTGCATACCGTTTAATTATACCTCTGTTAAGACATAACTCAAAGCGCAGCATAATTACCAAGACTAGACTTTGATATTAATAACCAGTTATGCTTAAATAACAGTAGCATGTATCCAAACGAAAACCAGCCAGCCGCTACGCCAGTTGATTATCTTAATCAAATTGCGCCAAAAAACACTTCCAAAAACAGCCTATTCAGCAACAAAATTATCTTTTTTGGAATAATCGCCATTATATCCTTAATCGTTATTATGATCATTGGCTCAATATTTAGTAACGGTGGAGTTGATAAAAGCGAATTACTAGCTACTCGCCTCAACCTGACCGAAAAAGTCGCCGATGATGCTACTACAAAGATTAAAAGTAGCCAACTCCTATCTTATAATAGCGAACTCAAAATATTCCTAACCAACACGATCAGCCAGCTAAAACCGATACTCTCCGGACGCAACATCAACGTTGAAAGTCCAAGCAAATCAGCGCTAAGTAATGAGTCAACTGACGAATTAATGGCAACGCTTGAAGACGCCAGATTAAACGCCATTTACGACCGGACCTATGCCCGAGAGATGGCATATCGGCTTGAGATAACCCTCAGTTTGATGCAAGAAGTTTATTCATCAACCAGCGATAATGCGCTAAAATCTGCTCTGACTGATGCGTATAATAACCTTAAGCCAACTCAAAAAAGCTTTGCCGATTTTAACGCCGCGAATAGTTAATGAAAACAAAATAAAAATATGTGTCTAAAAATTATAAAAAAACCAACAACTCAAATCGAAACGACACCACCCGATGCGCCTTCATTAGATGAAACGGTAAATGAAGCCACTATAAAATTTGAGTCTTCAACGGCACCAAAAGTGCTTATATCTAAAAAGTTTTTAATTATTTCACTGTTATTTTTCATCTTTAGCTGCACCGTAATTGGAAGTTACACTTTTCTAGAGTTAAATCGCAATTATATTTCTAGCTTAATATCAAAAATACCATTTATTTCGAGTGTCGAAAGCACAAAAACAACGACTACCACCACTACCAATAATAGTAACAATATTCCAAATAATTCCGTAGCTAATAACAATACAGAAAAGCCTAGCTCTGATAACACAACAGATACCCCGGCTCAAACGCCAACGGCAGTAATTGAACAAATCAGCGTAATGAGCTATGGCGCCAAGGCCGATGGCATTACCGACGACACCGCCGCCTTTCAGGCTGCTATCGACTACTTATCTGGTAAAAATGGCGGCATCGTTAATGTGCCAAGCGGCAGTTACCTTATTGATCCCCTAGTTTCAATTAATATGAAAAGTGGCGTCAGCTTGGCCTTAGTAAAAGACGCAAATTTATTGGCAAAAACCAACAGTAGCACTAATTACGCAATCGTTAGCATAGTTGGCGTCAGCGATGTTAGCATAACCGGTGGTCAAATTGTCGGCGAACGATATAACCACACCGGTACAACTGGCGAATGGGGTATGGGAATTGATATCGAAGACAGTACCAACATAACCATAACTGACGTAAGAATATCAGATTGTTGGGGTGACGGTATCTATATCGGCACTAGAGGCTCGGGTTATTCAAAAAACGTCACAATTGCCAGGGTTAACCTCAATAATAATCGCCGCCAAGGAATCAGCATCATTACAGTCGACGGACTATCATTCAAAGACTCGACCGCTTCAAACACACACGGTACTATGCCTCAAAGCGGCATGGATATTGAGCCAAATTTCCCAACCGAAGTATTAAAAAACATCTTAATCGAGAACTTTCATACCGAGAATAACGCCGGCTATGGCCTAGAATGTTGGTTGGGTGATGATGAAAAAAGAGTGCCTAAATCAAATGTCGCAAATATTGTAATCAAAAATCATACCGACACCAATAGCGCCACGGGTTCTATACATAATATCCCAGAGTACATCAAGGAAGGCTACGATATTATAATTGAATAATATAATCACAGCCTTAGACGTTTAGACTATAATTTTTATATAAATTCAGATACAATAAGCATATGCTTAATGACAAACAGCTTAATAAAAGTGGTTTTACTATCGTCGAGCTCTTGGTAGTCATCGTAGTAATCGGTATATTGGCTGCAATCACCGTCGTCTCTTATACTAACATCAGTGGCCGAGCAGTCGTCGCACTACTAAAATCAGATCTGACAAATAATGCTAACCTTATTAAGCTTTACAGTGTCGAGTACGGAGCTTTCCCAAGCGCCCTCGATGGCAGCAGCTGTCCGACTACTCCAAACTCCGATACTAAATATTGTCTTAAACAAAGTTCCGGTACTACCCTGACCTACTACGGTTCCGGTACTTATTTCGTCATGATTGCCACAAATCGCGGAATATCTTATCAAATTTCCGAAGGAGGATTGTTTAAGCAAGTCGCTAACGTAAACTTTCCAATCCTTACCGGTAACAGCGTATCTTCAATAACTAGTTCAACGGCCAACCTTAGTTCGTTTATATTAGGCGGAGGCGGATCAACTGTTACGTCTAATGGCATATGCTGGGGAACGACGCCTAACCCAACTAGTAATTGTTCAACTAGCACAATTGGCGATTTGACGGCCATGTCCACGCCTTCCATACCCGGCAATGTTAATCCTCTTTTTATACGAATCTCACCTGATGGAAAGACGGCCTATTCAGCAAGTAATCCAGCTACTGGTAGAATAAACATCTATACTCGCGACACCAGCACCGGCATCTTGACGTATAGCAGTAATATTACGGTTGGGACTACCGCGTACGATATAGCGATTTCACCAGACAGCAAGAACCTTTATCTCACTTCTCTCAACACAGCAAACCTAATATATACATTCAATCGAAATATCAGTGATGGTACATTAACGGCAAATGGCTCAATAGCCACAGGCACAAACCCAGAAAGTATAGTTATTTCTCCAGATGGTGCGTATTTATACGTCGCAAATATGACCACAAGTAGTATATCTATGTATAGCCGGAACACTAGCACTGGGGTCTTGGCTTCAATAGGAACAGCTACGACAGGCCTGAACTTTCCGTATGGCATGGCGATATCACCAGATGGATCATACATTTACGCCTCAAATACTAGTGGTAGCAAAATAGCGATGTTTAGTCGAAACTCCGGAAATGGGCTTTTAACATCTACCGGGGTTATATCTGGAAGCGGTTCTTATAGAGTTGTTATTTCTGCCGACGGGTCATCACTTTACACCGCCAATCTTCAAAACGACAGCATAAGTATGTTCAGCCGCAATATTAGCACCGGCGCCTTAACAGCATTAGCTACGCCCACAATAGCAACAACTCAACCATACGACATTACTATATCGCCAGATGGGACGTCGGTCTATGTCGTCAACGGTACAGGCGTAACTTCAATGTTTAGCCGCGAAACGAGCACCGGAGCTCTATCTGCAATGGCGAATGCGACTATTGGTGCAGGCACCTCACCTATGAGCATAACCGTATCGGCCGACGGTCTTTCGGTATATGCAACTGCCGATGACGCCGATTTAATATATATGTACAATCGAAACAATAGCCTACCAACTGGGTCATTTACAAAGAGTACCGCTGGTCTACCAGCAGGCACGACAATATACTATCGCGGATTTGCTACAAATAGCTACGGGACTACCTATACCGACGACAGCACGTTCGTTACTCTACCTTAGTTGAATCACTTTGGCCATTAACCAGATTATAGCTAAGCATCACCATGCTTTTGAATTCATCTTCCGGCACTTGTCCTGTGCAAATAACTGTGTTCCAATGCTTTTTATTTAGGTGATAACCAGGTAATACGGTTTCATAATCCTCACGAAGTTTCTCGGCTAAGATTGGGTCGCATTTTAAACTTATACGTAAAGGCTTGCTGTCATCATCAATTAATGCAAACATCTTGCCATTGCCCTCTTCGCTATGACCGATTTTATAAACCGAAATCCCCTCTCCAAACGGAAAGTCTAGCCAGGCATTTGGGAAGCTTAGTAAATAATCTTCTATCTCTTTATGCGTCTTCATATAAACATTCTACTACAGACTGCTATATGGTGGCTGAAGTTTAACCATAGTAGATTGCCAATCTAGGCGTTGAAGTATGCTCGTTTGCTGATCTAGCGAGGCTGGTTTGTTAATTTTGCCAGAATCATTTGAACCAATAGCGCCAAATTTGTAACTAATATCGAGTTTAGATAATGCCTGAGATTTTATCTTTTCCAAACAGTCATCCTTGAATGATTTACAAGAATCGCCAATCGTCAACCACTTTTGAATAGCAGTCGAATCAACTGTTTTAACCGCCATAAGAACATTAATCGCAGCCGAACGTGTCACCTCGGTCGTATCTTGTTGGTCAAAAATAAAATTACCCATAGAATAGACGATTAGATGACCCTTGTAGCTTTCAGTATTTTGAATCCAATGAGGATGATCGCCAATAACCATATCGGCCCCAGCATCAATTAAACTACGGTAAAAATTAATCTTTATATCATCCGATGAAGCTTTGTATTCTGCGCCCATATGAGGCATAGCAATCACTGGCATATATGCGCTATATTTGCTGATCTGCGCCACGGCATCAGCAACTGGAATGCCAAAAACCCCATGAAACCCACACATCGCGACCGGCAAATTCCCATTTGTCGTAGTTTTATCATTCTTAACCACCGAAACCGGCAAACTAATGACCTCACAAACATCGTCAACGTTCTTATAATCATAATGCCCAAAATACTGGATACTATTCGCTTCGAGATGTTGCTTCGTCTCCGTAAAACCTTCAGCACCCTGATTATCGGTGTGATTATTTGCCAAAGTAAACGCCGTGAACCATTTTGCCGCCTCAGGCAGATATTCTGGCGAACAATTAAAGCTCAACGTAGAATCTTCTTCGGCTGATGTTAAATTGACACCACTAACCAACGGGCATTCCAGGCCAGATATCCAAGCGTTGTATTTTTCACGATTGAATTCGCTCAATCTCGAGAACGGATAGGTATATTTTAGTGGGCTAGCCATTGACCAGTCATTGATATAACGACCCCAGTAAACATTGCCCGTAAATAGGATATTCGAGCTAACGTCAGTGATTAGAGAAGCTTTAGGTACAACATTGCTAGCCTCCGGTGAGGGTGACGAGACTTTATTCCCTATAAAGATAGTGGCTAAGACTGCGGCTAAAATAATCGCTAATACTGCAAAAATCCACCAAAATCGCCAACGACCGCCACGCTCCTGACTCATCATATTAGCCCTAGTTTAGCACTATTTAAGGCGATTCAAATAGTACTGAAGCTCGATAATACTTCCGCGAATATCATCTAACGCTCGATGAGCATCGGGCTTGGCAAACTTAACCTTATATTTGCCCTCAAATACCACCTTCCAAGCACTAACGTCTAACATTCTATAATGCAACCTGGAATCGAACTTTACCCAATTTTTTACGATAAATCGCCTGTCGATATGGATTGAATTACCTGCAAGTAGAACCGGTACGCCAGTTTTAAAATTAGCATCAATAAATTCAATCAGTTCGGCTTCAACCTTCTTGATGTCTTTACCATCTTTGTTTTGAGTCAATAAACCGTCGCGAGATTCTGGATTAGCATCCCAAAAAATCGAATTTTTGGCTAGTCGTCGTTTTAGCGGCAAAATCTTGTTTTTAACCACACCTTGAAAAGTTGCAATCTCGTTAAAATTCCAATCAGTAACAATCGCAGCTACCTCTAAAATCAAGTCGTCGTCAGCCGACAATCCAGTCATCTCAAGATCAAGCCACAAAATTCTATCTTGATGTAAATTTCTAGTTTTTTTATCCATCTAAACTTTTTTCTTGTCGAGCTTTTCGACACCGAGAACTTTAAAAATTAGATAAATGACTAAGGCGATGATAATAAAATTCACGAAATCATTTAAAAATACACCGTAACTTATGGTAGTAGCCTTGCCGTGAGTATTTGCTATAACAAACGACAGGCCCTTGAGACCGTCAGCTGAGCCTAGCAGTAGCCCAAGCGGCGGCATAACGACATTATCGATTAATGATTTTACTAAGACACTCACAGCGCCACCCAAAACTAAACCAACAGCTAACCCAATAACGCCTTGGGACCTAATAAAATCAAGGAAAGCCTGAATTTGAGATTCGCCAGCCTTAACAATAACAATTGGGCTCAACTGAACTTTTTTGATGTTTTTTTCAGCTGCAGTAGCGACTTTAACTTTAGTGTCTTTTTTAACAGAATCTGATTTTTTTGACATCATAATACTCCATTTATCTGAATGTATTATAGCATCCTAATATCTAGGATATTATTGTGCAACCCTAAAACTAATATCAGAACCTTCATATCCCGTTGGTGAATATTTCAAAGAAAGTCTAGTAACGCCCGACCAAATACAGCTATCGTCATTTCCGCCACGATAAAAGGCCGTTAAGTTAGTTCTGGTTGCATCGCTTACTAAATACCCCATGCCATTGTTTTCGTTCCAGCTGCTCGCACCAATCAACCCAGTTCCTGCAGGTGAAGGGTTAACAGCCAAGCTACCTAGAGTATTCACTTGCAGCCACGACCAAACATCACTACCTTCACCTTGAACGCCGGGTTGTCCAGTAGTAACCGTTCCGGAAGTCCACTCTTGTCTGTTGCCAGCTATATCCCATATAATCTGACCGTTCGTTAGCGATAGCGTGCGTCGCTGTGAGTCGCCAGTCACGCCGTAGCCGCATGTCACAGTCATATCGCCAGCATAACTACCAGTTTTGTAATAACCATCATTATCGGTACTTGCATCATCTTCCGAACCTCTACCTTGAGAATTGCCACGATAAACATAGCCGGACCCGACAGAACCACCCGACCAGTTAGTATTTACACTCAAAACATTTTGAGCAATCGTCATCCATTCGGCTTCAGATATTAAATGGCAGCCTTCACATCCATTAACCTTCTGGCTGGCAATAATAGCATCGGCCTGAGTAATATCATTCCAAGGAGAATCCTCTTTCATGGTAGTCGGTACAGTATCCGTATCGTGTTTAGCCTCATATTTCATGACGCAAAAATCATTTGTTCCATAAGTTCCACTGCCCGGTACTGGAATAAAATTATTCGGACAAGCAACACCAGGCTGTGAATCATCGGCGGCGCGAACCGGGGCGGCCTGTGTCGAATTCGTAATCATAAAACTCACCGAATCCTTGGTTGCGACTAAACGATAAGCTCTAGAGACTATAGCTGAATAGGATAAAACACTATCGTTACTGCCCTTGTAGCAGAAGTTAGTGTCTACAGCCGCAACCCAATCAACCATACAGCCATCGGTATTCATACTTTTAGGATAAGAACCGTGCTTTCCCTTATATAGTTCCAGCTGCTTCGAGATGTTAGATAGATCAGATTTTAGTGATGTTTCGACGGCGCTCTGCATTACGTCGTCATAACCAACAACAGTCAAGGTCGCTAAAATACCAATGACTACAACTACTACAATTAACTCGATAATACTAAAGCCCGACCGCTTTTTCATATCTAAAAGTATAGCATTAACAGTATTGGTCAACAACTACATCTTATCTGGAATTTCAATTCCAAGCAGGCTCAATCCGTGAGTAAAGATTTGACTAACCTTTTTTAATAGCCCCAAACGTGCCCATTTTTGCTCAATTAATACATCACCAGTGGCAATTGGCGTAATTTCATAATATCGATTTAATTCGCGTGCTAATTCATAAAGATAAGTTGCGATTTTGTGCGGCTCTAAATCACGAGCCGACAGATGGACAACCTCTGGATATTCCAATAATTTCGCAATAACGGCTTTCTCTGGCTCGTAATCATAGCCACCGACATCACCTTGGACGATATCGTTATCGCGCAGGATTTTATTAACCCTGACAGCAGCATATTGCACGTAGGGCCCGCTAAAGCCACTCAGAGCGAAGATACTATCCCAGCCGAACAATATATTGGTACGCCTGTCGGACACGAAGTCGCTGAATTTAATGGCCCCAAGCGCGATTTTCTTAATATCGTCATCTGAAATATCGCCAGATTTAACTACCTCACGAGCTTTTTTCTCGGCTTGATTAAGTAATTCTTCCATCAAAACGACGCCTTTACGGCTACTCATTTTTTCGCGCGTGCCATCTTCGTTAATTTGGTCAATTAAACCAAACCACAAATGAATTAGCTCGGTTTTAATACTAAGTTTTTTAGCCAAAGCCGCAAGCTGCGTAAAATAAAATATTTGTTCGGGACCAACAGAATAAATTACACGATCAGGATGCCAGTTCTCTTCGCGATACATAATTGTCGCCAAATCCGTGGTCGCATAAAGTGCCGCGCCATTAGATTTTTGAACTAACAGAGGCGTTTCGATCCCATAATCATCCAAAGGCACAATAATAGAGCCGTCGTCATTTTTAATCGCGATGCCTTGATTTAGTAAATTTTGAACAAGTTCTTTGCCGCGTGGCGCAAAAAACGCTTCGCCTAGTTCATAATTAGTACTAATTTTCATGCGCCCCATAACATTATGGATATGGTCGAGGCTGATTTGGTTAAATCGGTTACTGTAATTAACCGCCGCTTCGTCGCCTTTTTCCAATAAAATTAGCCACTTTTGAACACAGTCAGCCAGTCGAGTTTCACCCCTAGCCGCTTCATCCTTAAGCGCCTTTTTAGTCTCAATATAGACACGACCTAGTTCGTAGATACCATCACGCAGCAGCCGCTCTTCGGTGCTAAATTCTTGAAAACCAGTTACCCAAATGCCAAACGGCGTACCGTAATCGCCCAAATGGTCATCCGTAATTACCTTCCAGCCGGTTGCTTCCATTAAACGCTTGACCGCCCAACCTTGATTAGCAGACCTTAAATGTCCAACACTGTATGGCTTTGCCATGTTAGGACTTGGATATTCGACAACTACAATTTTACCGTCGCCATCAGTGTTTTCGCCGTAGTTAGGCGACCAAGCACTCTCCAACTTAATAGCAAGATTTTTCGGAGAAATTCGTAAATTGATAAAGCCAGGTCCAGCAATCGTCACCTCTGAAAATTCGCCAGTTTCACGGAGCTTTTCAGCCATTCGTTCAGCAATTTCGCGCGGATTTTTGCCTAAAACCTTCGTTAACTGCATCGCGACATTGGTAGCAAAATCACCGAATTGAGCATCGGGACGACTTAACTGAACCGTTTGGGTTACATTAAAAAGCTGTTGAATAATTTTTTCGATAATCAAAGATATGGCGTTCATTACACCTTATTATAACATGATTAAAAGAGATAAATGCTAGTGAAAAACCCATTCCGCGGGTGGCGTCCGGCGGGGCAGCACCCAGGTTTCTACAAAATGGTAATCCATTTTTAAAACCTGGGGCGGACCGGGCGACAGGACCCGAGGGGGTTTTGGAGTAAATTATATTAGGATTTAGATTTTATGCTCTTTAAAGCCAGAATAAATGCGCCCATACGCAAATCAGTCTTATGTTTCGTAGCATTTTTAAGAATATTCTTTGCCGAAAGTTCCATCATTGGTCTTAGTTTATTAAAAACAAACTCTTCAGTCCAATGTTCATCGATAAGATTTTGTTCCCATTCAAAATACGAAACAGCCACACCGCCAGAGTTAGCCAAGATATCTGGCACAACGGGAATCGACTTCTCGAATAAAACTTCGTCGGCTTCGGGCGTAATCGGGCCATTAGCTAGCTCTAAAATCGCCTTCGCCTTAATTTTATCGGCATTTTCATAAGTAATCACACCTTCAAGAGCCGCTGGAATCAATAAATCACAATCTAATTCTAACAATGCTTCATTTGAAATATATTTCGCGCCCGGAAAGTCCTGGACTGAACTAGTTTTTTCTTTGTGAATCATCAGTTTTTCGATATCCAAACCCTTAGCATTAAAAATACCGCCACTAGAATCCGAAACCGCCGTAATAATATGGCCGGCTTGACTCCAAATCAATGCAGCATTTGCTCCAGCATTGCCAAAACCTTGAATAACAACTTTACATTTATCACCTAAATGCAAATCCTTTTTTAATGCTTCAAAAGCAAAGAACCCACCTTGAGCCGTAGCCGTCGCTCGGCCAAGTGAACCGCCCTTACCGACTGGTTTGCCAGTAATAACTGCGCCGGTTGTATCGCCAGTAAGTTTTTCAAATTCGTCAGCCATCCAAGCCATAATTTCAGGTGTCGTATTAACATCCGGTGCTGGAACATCTTTATGTGGCCCAAGTATTTCAACAAGACTGCGAACCCAACCCCGTGACAAACGCTCTAATTCACCTTTTGACAAAAGCTTTGGATTGACGCAAACACCGCCCTTACCGCCACCCATTGGGATGCCGATAACAGCACACTTCAATGTCATCCAAAACGCCAACGCCTTAACCTCTTCGGTCTCGGTATCATCGTGAAACCTAATTCCGCCCTTATAAGGCCCTAAGACGTTATTGTATTCAACGCGGTAACCGGCATAAATATTCACACTGCCGTCATCCATTTTGACCGGAATAGCGACCTTAATATCGCGATTCGGCTGTTCCAGACCATCAATAAACTCTCGATCGAATTTAACGATTTTATTTACTTTTACAAGCTGGCTCATTGCATCTTTAAATGGGTTTTTCATGTATATGACTATAGCTCCTCTTTATTAGATTTAGCTGCAGCTTTAATTAAACCAATAAATAACGGATGTGGCCTAGTTGGCCTGGAACGAAATTCTGGATGAGCCTGAGTTGCGATAAAATATTTATTCGTTGGCGATTCAACAAACTCAACTAATTTACCGTCTGGCGATGTGCCGCTAACTTTAAGCCCACCTTTTTCAATTTCGGTCATAAACTTCTGATTCACTTCATAGCGATGGCGATGGCGTTCGGTAACTTCCACCGCATGATAAGTTTTGGCAGCCAGTGAACCTTTTTCAAGTTTGGCGACACAGTCACCCAAACGCAAAGTGCCACCAGTCGATTCCTTGCCAGCCTGGCCTTCCATAATATAAACAACGTCATTTTTCGTATCAGGATTAAATTCCGTACTGTTTGCATCAGCAAGTCCTGCTTTGCGACAGCTAGCAATAACCGCAACCTGCAATCCTAAACACAAACCCAAATAAGGCACATCATTGTCTAAAGCGTATCGAGCCGCAGTAATTTTTCCTTCAATACCTCGCAAACCAAAGCCACCAGGCACTAAAATCGCGTCAGCCTGCTTGAAATCCTTTTTAGAAGCCGTTTCAGCATTAATCCAGCAAAGATCCAAACCGACATTTTCGTGCCATGCTGCGGCCTTTAAAGCCTCAATAACTGAAATGTAGGTATCTTCATTATCAATATATTTTGCCACCATACAAACCTTAACCGACTTGGCTGGTTTATTAATCTGATGCTTAACTATGCTCTCCCAAGTCGTTAAATCTGGGTCTTTGGTATTACCGGTAAATTCAGTTAATAAATCATTGATATGGCTTTTAACTAAAATCAAAGGCACTCGGTAAACTGTATCGGCATTCGGCATCAAAATAACATTATTAATCGGCACGCCGCTAAATAAGCTAATCTTTTCAGCTACATTATCATTAGCTGGCTTGTCGGTACGTACGACAACGACATCTGGAACAATTCCAAAACCACGCAGGTCATTCAAGGCATTTTGAGCCGGTTTGGTTTTAAATTCCTTGCTTGTACCAATAAATGGCACGTAGACAACATGGATGAATAAGCAATTTGCGCGACCGACTTTTTGAGCGAATTCTCGAATTGCTTCGATATAGCTAAGGCCTTCGTAATCGCCAACCGTACCGCCAATTTCGACAATATGAACCTCGCTATCAGTCGAAGCCTCAACGATAGCCCGTTGAATCGCCTGAGTTAAATGCGGCACAAGCTGAACGGTTTTACCACTAAATTTACCAGCACGCTCATCAGAAATAAGATCAAGTAATAACCTACCAGATAAAGTCGCATTTTTCTGTGTTAATTCAACATCCAAGAACCGTTCATAGTGACCTAAATCTAGGTCGGTCTCGGCGCCATCTTTAGTTACAAAGCATTCGCCATGTTCCCTAGGATTCAAAAGGCCCGCATCCACATTAAGATACGGGTCACATTTTTGAATAGAAACGGTTACGCCCTTTGCCCTTAATACAGTGCCAACGCTAGCAGCGGTAATACCCTTACCGACGCCTGAAAGCACACCCCCAGTTACAAATATATACTTTTGATTTTGACCCATGTTTGTTTGCACCTCCATGGAATTTCATTGTAGCACTAAGGATACTACTACGCTACATTTAGCGTCCATGTTGTTTATTCTACGCTACTTGTATTGTTTAATTACGTCTGATACCACCTTAACAATGCCCGTTTCGAACATAGTTGGCAGTATTTTTTGCGGCGTTAGATTAACCACGCTATCGGCAATTGCCTGCGCGACAGCACTAAACATTTCAATCTTAAATTG
>Ga0302293_10001191_pt1 | contig 13059 bp, 6 predicted proteins | sample III_Fen_N2_2_FD_198758 | JGI IMG/M metagenome (GOLD analysis project Ga0302293, IMG submission 198758) | Peat permafrost microbial communities from Stordalen Mire near Abisko, Sweden - III_Fen_N2_2 | ecosystem: Environmental > Terrestrial > Soil > Wetlands > Permafrost | place: Sweden: Abisko... | reverse complement strand
CCTCGGGAAATTTGGCAGTGATCCGTTCAAGAACGGAATACAAGCCCAGAATATAACGGTGAGACGTTTCTTTTTGCCTGTCGGGAGGGAGGGATGCCGAGCCTGCCTCGGTCTGATGCCTGTTCATGTCCCATTTAACGTAACTGATCGGGGCAGACCTGAGGATTCCGCTGACCGTGTCGACAATATAATCCTGCACTTCTTTTCGGCCAAGATCAAGAATCAGCTGATTACGTCCCTGAGAGCGATTTCTGCCCTCGACATGAAGGCACCAATCCGGCTGCCGCTTATAAAGATCGCTGTCAGGGCTGATCATTTCGGGTTCGAACCAAAGGCCGAAACGAAGATTGCGCTTGAGTATCCCCTCGCCAAGCGAGGACAATCCTCCGGGTAATTTTTTCCTGTCCACCACCCAATCGCCTAAAGAACTTTTATCGTCGTTGCGATTTCCGAACCAACCGTCATCCAGTACCAAAAGCTGTATCCCCAAAGGGGCGGCTACGTCGGCGAGCGCCAGGATCTTCTCTTCGTCAAAATCAAAATAGGTACCTTCCCAATTATTGATAAGGACAGGCCGCTCCTCGTCGCGATACGGGCCGCGGCATAGGCGTTCCCGGTAAAGCGCATGATAAGTTTGCGACAATCCATTCAACCCATCAGGGGAATGAACGAGAATAGCCTCGGGCGTTTGAAAGGAATTGCCCGGTTCAAGCCTCCAAGAAAATTCGAAAGGATTAATTCCGATAGAAAGACGGGTTCCGCCAAACTGATCGACTTCGGCCTGGGCAAGAAAATTTCCACTGTACACCAAACTCATGGACCACACATTCCCGTGATCTTCGTTGGCTCCAAGCTCTGCAAGGGCTATAAAGGGATTATGCTGATGGCTGCTTGCGCCCCGGCGACTCTCGATCGAATTGGTTCCCGGTGCGAGTTGCCGCTCGAGAAGGTGCCGTTCGCGGGCCCATGAGCCCGATAGCTGTATCATGGCGCAATCCGACCGAGGCATATCAATATTTGCGCTCGAGGCGCGTAATAGCGTGAGCGCGCGCTTTCCGCGGTTTTCAAAGCGAACAGATCTTGAAATCGCGGAATAATTATTCAAAACGGTATAAGTCAAAACGGCATCCATACCCGCATACTCGTCATGCAGTGTCAATTCAAGGGTATCGGCTTCGTTTTCATTTTCAATATATACCGAAGGCAATCCTGATAAAACGGGTTTGCCTGAAAAAATCCTGTGTGATTGATAGATAAAATTACTTATAGTTGAACCATCTTCCAGCCGCACTTGGCAGGCCGGGGAACGAAAATCAGTAGATCCGAACGTGGGATATTCCTGAGGTATTGTGTCCAGGGAAAAAGCGCGATCGGTTGAAATCGGATTCGGTTCAAACGGCCGGTCGATGTAAACGGGATTGGAAGAACCATTCCAGTCATTAAGCCTGGCCCCCCAATACGCGCTTGACGGGTATAAGCCCCGTTCCAGTTTAATCACATAACTGACTGTATCAGAACGCAGGTGAAAAAATTGTTTCTGTGAATTAAAGACAATACTCAATTATAACTCCATTAAAAGATTTGCCATCCGTCAAAAAAATTCCGCATGCAGGACAACCCTGCATGCGGAATCAGTTACGTCATTTTTTGAACAGATCGTTCACCTTTTTATTGGCGGCGATAAGTCCATCCGAGACTTTGTCCTGGCCAAGGAATATACGGTCAAAAGCGTCAGTCATGATTTCCTGAGTCTTTACGCCGTTATCGAGCACGGGATATACGAATGTACCGTCTTTGGCGACGGCTTCTTCCGTAAAGGCACTCACGTTAAAGCCTTTTGCCGTATAAGCGGCAAGAGCTTTGTCAACCGCAGATTGATATGCGGGGAATACGACGCCGAAGCTTCCTACAACTTCCTGCGCTTCGCGGGTAGAGAGGTATTTGACCCACAGCCATGCTTCTGCCTGATGCTTTGAACCGCTCCAAATGGAATCGGCAAGACCGTTTGTTATGCTCTTGCGGCCAACGGGTCCAACGGGAAGTTTGACGAATGAGGTGGGGAAACCGGCGTTGTTTACGTAAAAGCTGATCATCCAGGATCCATCGAACAGCGTTGCGGCTTTCTTGGAAGTAAAGAGATCCGTGGGCGATGCGCCTATGTTGGTTGCCTCATACGGTGCGATGAAACCTTTCTTGATGCAGTCGCTCATCCATTGGATCGTTGCGATGAAACGGGGATCATCATAATGAAAGTTTGACTTGAATGTGCCATCGGTATAGTTCCATCCGGTGGAAGCGGCAAAGGCGCTGAACTGAGCCTGTCCGACATTGTCGCTGTGACCTACGGCGAATCCATAGCGGACGACCGATTTAGGATCAAACTTCGGGCTCAAACCATTGTTGCCGTTTTTGTCCAGTGACAGCTTGGCAATAACTTTCTCGAAAGTTCCGCCGTCTTTGGAATTCCAGGTGAGTCCGGCAAGGTCCGCATCGGTTACGCCGGCTTCTTTCTGAATGTCCTTATTTACGACGAGAGCGATCGTATCCCAATCTTTTGGCAATCCGTAGCGTTTGCTGTCCTTTGTCCACAAGTCGGCAAGTCCAGGAAGAAAACCGGTAAGATCGACTTTGTCCTTGGCTACAAGCGGGGCAAGGTCAACAAGCTGGTTCTTGGTCGAGAAGTCCTGATATTTCGCAAGGTGATCGGTAAATACGTCAGGAGCGGTTCCGGCAACCATTGAAACCTGGAGTCCGGTCCAATAATCGTTCCAGCCGGCTTGCTCGATTACGATCTTGATATTCGGATTCTTGGCCATAAAATTATCGGCTACCTTCTGATAAGCCGGTTGTTGGCCGGCATCCCAAAGAGCATAGCGGATAGTGACAGGAGCCGCGAAAAGGCTTCCAGCAACCAGAATGAACAGAGCAGCCACAGACATGGCCAGTCTTGTACGGAAACAGAAATTCTTGATCATGCAAATCCTCCTAAATATTTTTACGTTCTTAAAGAACGTTTATAGACAACAGGTACAGAATCGATTTAACGGAATCCGGAAAACCCAATCGAATTGACGACCTTTTTCCCAAACGCGATGAAAAGCACCAATGTAGGTACCGTAGCCAGGACTGTTCCTGCCATCAGTCCGCCCCAATCCGGAGATCCGTTCGTTGTCTGGGATCGAAACACCCCCAAGGCTACGGTCAACATACGCGAACCCACGTCCTTGCCTACGATAAGCGGCCACAGATAATCGTTCCATTGATTGATAAACGTAATGATTGCCAAAGTAGTAAGGGCCGTTTGGCTCATGGGCAGAATAATCCTGAAAAAAATCCGGAATCTTCCCGCCCCGTCGATGATAGCCGCTTCCTCAAGTTCTTTATTGATACCGAGAAAGAATTGCCTCAGGAAAAATACGGCTAAAGGAGTCATCAGAAAACTTGGAGCCAAAATGCCCATATAGGTATTAAGCCAGCCCAAATCCTTTACGAGAATAAAATTCGGAATTATCATGACGATTGCGGGAACCATCAAAGCGGACAGATATAAATTGAAAATAAATTTTCTGCCCGGAAAACGCAGCCTGGCAAAGGCATATGCGCCAAGCGCCGAAAAAAATACCTGGGAAAGGGTCATCACGGAAGAAACAAAAAGAGAATTAAAAAGGAATCGAAAAAAGTTAAGCGACTGCCCGGAACCTCCGAGCTTCACGGCATCCAGTCCCTTGATCAGACCGAACACGCGCCCAAAGTTGGACAGGGAAAGCCCGGGGGGGATAATATCGGAAGGATATCCCGCTATTATCTTGTTCGGCATGAACGACATGCGCACGACCCAAGCCAGGGGAAACAAGCTGATGAATACCAATATCGCCGTAATAATCACAAATAAATATTTGATCGACTTGCGTTCATGTATCATATTATTTCCTTTTAATCAGACTCGTCAGCCCGCATGAGCCGCATCTGAATGAACCCGACGGCAACAAGTATCAAAAACAAAACGATGGCACCCGCCGTTGCCAGGCCCATTTTATATTCCTCGAACGCTGTTTTCGTGATAAAAAAGTTCATGACCCACGTAGAATGCCCGGGGCCGCCGCGCGTTGCGACTGCGACCGTATCATAAATCTGAAATGAGCCGATTACCGAAGTCGTGATTACGAAGGCCATAACGTTTCGAATCATGGGGAATGTGACCGCCCAAAAGGCTTTCCAGGGCGGCGCACCGTCCATTATCACGGCTTCGTTGACTTCCTGGGGGATCCCCTGAATACCCGCGAAAACAATCAAGGCGTTATAGCCCATAAATTTCCAGATATTAATAAACGCGATGGATGGAAGCGCTAATTGGATCGTCGTCAGAAAATTCACCGGTCCAAAACCAAAAGACTTCAGGCAAACATTAATGATACCAATGGTTGGATCCAGCAAAACCATGGCCAACAGGGCTACGACGACATTGGGGAGAAGCCAGGGCAAGAGCAATGTTCCGCGAAGCAGGCTGGAACTCTTGATTTTTGTCATAACTACCGCGATCAGCAAAGCCAGAACGGTTTGCAGGGGAATATTCCAAAGGACATATTGAATAGTCACCCACAATGAATTCCAATAGACATCATCCTTAAAGAGCGCGGCAAAATTTTGCAGTCCGATAAATTTCGGCGGATTGAACATATCCCAGTCCGTAAAACTGATAAACACGCCTCGTATTAACGGGAAAGCAAAAAACATTATAAAACCCAGGAGACTGGGGAGGATAAAAAATATCGCCGAAATTGTTTCTTGTGTATAAACATTCTTTATTGTTTTAGGCGAATGTTGACTCAAATCAAACCTCCTGGAGCAATAAAATCCCGACTCCGATAAAAAATAGTAACCTGTGATACCATATTTGTAAAGAAAAAACGTAAAGGTTTTCATCAGAATTTTACAATTCTATGCGCAGAATCTTAATAAAATGTAAAAAATAACTAATAATTTACAAGAAAGATGCCCAGGATTTTCTTGATAACAGATGTTAAATCCATACGCCTCAAGGATAAAACCATTGTTTTACCAAAATCGATAAGGAAAAAATTGATGAAAATTGATGGAAATCAAGAGACAACGCATCCAGTATCACTACGCTCTATACCTACCGTTCGGTATACTAGACTACAACCTTCGTTTCGTCCGGATGGCTTCCAAGCGGGGCATTCGCAAGCAACAACTTCAACCTGTTCAGCTGATTAACCTCGCTCGCGCCGGGGTCGAAGTCTATCGCGGCGATATTCGATGCGGGGAAGCGGCGACGGAGTTCCTTTATCATGCCCTTTCCGGTAACGTGGTTCGGCAGGCATGCGAACGGCTGCACGCACGCGATGCTCGGCACTCCCGTATGAATGAGCTCAACCATTTCTGCGGTAAGGAACCATCCCTCCCCGGTCATATTTCCGAGCTGGACGATATCGTCGACCGAATCCTGCAATTTGTAGATGGACTCGGGCGGCGTGAAGCGCTTGCTCGCGTTTAGTTCTTTTTTGATTTTCGCGCGATACAATTCAAGGAACCATACCAAAAGATGCGCGATGCGCTCGGAAGATTTCGGGAACGCGAGTTTCCGGTATCTGTACACTCCGTTGATGAACGAATAAAAAAGAAAATCCGCGAGGTCGGGAACGACGCATTCGGCTCCCTCGCTTTCGATCGTTCCGAAAATATCGTTGTTCGCGGTGGGGTGGAACTTGACGAGGATTTCCCCGACGACGCCGACGCGGCTTTTGTGCACCATCCTGAGCGGAAGCGAATCGAAATCCCGAACGATATTTTTTATCAGGCGATGGTATCCGATTATCGAAAGATACTTGAGCTGCTCGATCGCGGCCCCGTTCCATTTTTCGTACATCGCGTTCGCGGAGCCGCTTACGGCCTCGTAGGGTCTCGTGCGATAGAGAACGCGCATCAACAGGTCTCCGACCATGATTGACATCATCGCGCGGTGTATCAGCGTCGGAGAAAGCCTGAAACCGGGATTTTTTTCGAGCGTTTGGGCGCTGAGCGATATTACGGGAATATGCCCCCAGCCGATGTCGGAAAGGGCGCGCCTGATAAAGCCGATATAGTTCGTCGCGCGGCAGCCGCCTCCGGTCTGCGTGATCATCAGCGCGACCTTGTCGAGATCGTAGTTGCCCGACTTTAGCGCGGAAATCATCTGGCCTGCGACGATGATCGACGGATAGCACGCGTCGTTGTTCACGAACTGCAAGCCCATATCGACGGCCTTGGTGTCGACGTCCGGAAGGACGACAAGGTGAAAACCCGAATACTCGAACGCGTGCTGCAGAATACGGAAATGTATCGGCGACATTTGGGGCGCGAGAATGGTGTACTTTTTTTTCATCGCCTTCGAAAAGACGATCCGCTTGTTGCTGGGGGAATTTATTTTCGCCTTGACTTCGTTGCGGTCCCGCACGCGGATCGCCGCGATGAGGCTGCGCATGCGTATGCGCACTGCGCCGAGGTTCGATCCTTCGTCGATTTTTATGAGCGTGTACATCCGCCCCTTTGCCTCGAGAATTTCCTGCACCTGATCCGAGGTCACCGCGTCGAGGCCGCAGCCGAAACTCGTCAGCTGCACGAGTTCGAGATCGCGGTTCGTCGTCACGTACTGGGCGGCGCGATAGAGGCGGTTATGATACGTCCACTGATCCACGATGCGGAGCGGGCGCTCGATAAACCCGAGATGCGCGACCGAATCCTCGGTGAGAACGGCGAGACCTAGTCCGTTCAAGAGCTCGGGGATACCATGGTGTATCTCGGGATCGAGGTGATAGGGCCTGCCCGCGAGCACTATGCCCTTTATTCCGCGGTCATGTATTTCCTTTATCGTCTCTTCGCCCTTCCTCGCCGTTTCGTCGCGGAAGGATTCCTGTTCGATCCAGGCCTCATGCACCGCATCGACGACTTCTTCGTGTGTCATGGGGAACTTTTCGGAGAGTTCCTCAAACAGTCGCACGGCGAGCCGTTTTTCGTCGTCAATCGGAAGGAACGGATTCATGAATGTGACCGTCGAGTCCTGCCTCAGCGCGTCCATGTTGTTCCTCAAAACTTCGGGATAACTCGTGACTATAGGGCAGTTATAATGATTGCCGACGCCGGGATCTTCAATCTGCTCGTATGGCGCGCAGGGATAAAAAATAAATTTGATACCGGCGTCGAGAAGCGCTTCGACGTGGCCATGACTGATCTTTCCGGGATAGCACACTGACTCCGACGGAATCGACTCGAGGCCGAGTTCGTAAATGTGCCGGCTGGACCGCGGCGATACGCGCACGCGAAAGCCGAGCTTCGTGAAAAAGGTAAACCAGAACGGATAGTTCTCGTACATGTTCAGGACGCGCGGTATTCCCACGTCGCCCCGCGGCGCGCTTGCTGCGGGAAGCGGCTTGTACCTGAAGAGTCTCTTATACTTCCATTCAAACAGATTGGGCACCGCGCGCTTCCCCGGCTTTTCGAGACCGACGGTTTCCTTGCGTTCCTCGTTATTCTCGGCAATGACGGTTGATCCAAGATTGTCCGCATGATTCATATCCCCGACTTTCGGCTTGACCGAAAGGTCAAGCTCAAGCCCGCGCTCGCAGCGGTTTCCGGTAACGAAGCGTCGGGGGGGAGCGACCATGATCTCTGCCGGACCAGCCGTCGAAACGCCTGCGGTAAAGGTATTGATGGTAAGCAGGCAGTTATTCGAGCATTTTCCGCAGCGCCTGAGCTCAAGCTCGACGGCGAAGCGATCAAGCTGTTCGCTCGTCGCAAGGCCCGTGCGCGCGTCGGCGGGAGAGCCCGCATCCTTCCACTGGTCAAGCGCGATCAGCGCCGCGCCGTACGCGCCCATGAGACCGGCGACGTCGGGGCGGAACACGCTGCGCCCCGAGATTTTCTCGAAAGCACGAAGGACCGCGTCGTTATTGAACGTGCCGCCCTGCACGACGACTTTTTCGCCGATGGCCGACGCGTCGCGGAGCTTGATGACTTTGAATAGCGCGTTCTTGATGACGGAATAGGATAGCCCCGCGGAAATGTCCCCGACGGAGGCTCCTTCTTTTTGGGCCTGCTTGACGCGGCTGTTCATGAAAACGGTGCAGCGACTTCCGAGATCCACCGGTTTATCCGCGAGGAGAGCCTTGGCCGAGAATGTCTGTATGTCGAGACCGAGCGAACGGGCAAAATTATCGAGAAAGCTTCCGCATCCGGATGAGCACGCTTCGTTCAGCTGAATGGAAGTAATCGCGCCGTTTTTCATGCGCAGGCACTTCATGTCCTGACCGCCGATATCGAGCAAAAACTCCACGCCGGGAACAAGAAAATCGGCCGCGCGGTAATGAGCAATGGTCTCGACTTCGCCCGCGTCCACGCCAAGCGCCGCCTGAAAGAGGGCTTCGCCGTATCCGGTCGAGCATGAACGCGCAATCCGGATTCCGACCGGAATGCGCTTGTACAAATCCTTCAAAACGCGCACCGCAAGATCAACGGGATTGCCGCCGTTGACGTCGTAAAAACGCCAGAGGATCCTGCCTTGCTCGTCTATCAGAATCGCTTTTGTCGTAGTGGAACCCGCGTCCAGGCCGAGGAATACCGCTCCCTTGACGGTATCGAAATCCGCCTGCGCGGCTTTTTCGGAATCATGACGGATGCGAAATTCGTCAAGCTCTTTTTCATTGGCAAAAAGGGGCTCAAGCCGCTGGACTTCGCTCATCTCCGCGTTCACGAGCGATTTAAGATCATTGCGCAGATCAGGTATCGAAACAAGTATAAGGACGGCTCCTTCGTTCTGAACGCCCTCGGCGGAATTCCCGGCGTTCGGAAGCTCGGCAGACCAGGCCGCGCCTGCGGCGACAAAGAGTTGCGAATTTTCAGGGATGATAATCTCGTCGTCCTTGAGCTTGAGCGTCTGTATAAACCGGTAGCGAAGCTGATCCATGAAATGCAGGGGGCCGCCGAGAAAGGCGACGTTGCCGCGAATCGGCTTTCCGCACGCGAGGCCGGAAATCGTCTGACTGACGACGGCCTGATAAATGCTCGCAGCAATATCCTCGCGTCTCGCGCCCTCGTTAATCAATGGCTGTATGTCGGTCTTGGCAAAAACGCCGCATCGCGCGGCGATCGGATAAATCATGGTCGCGCCGCGGGCAAGCTCGTTGATCCCGTCCGCGTCCGTGTCGAGAAGGGCCGCCATCTGGTCGATAAACGCGCCGGTGCCTCCGGCGCACGTTCCGTTCATGCGCTGTTCGACGCCATCAGAAAAATAAGTGATTTTTGCGTCTTCCCCGCCGAGTTCTATGACTACGTCGGTTTTCGGGATGATTCGGCGGACGGCGGTCGTCGAGGCGACGACTTCCTGAATAAAGGGAACAGAGAGCCAGTGCGAAACGGCAAGCCCCCCGGAACCGGTAACCTTGACGCTCAACAGAGGCTGTTCGTCGGGAGCGAACTGGCTTTCGATTGAATTGAGCGCGTGATCTACTACCGAAATAATAGTACTGCGTATATCCGCGCGGTGGCGCTCGTATTGGCTATAAATGACATTTCCGCCGATATCGAGGGCGACGACCTTAACGGTGGTCGAACCTACATCGATACCGACGCGTATAATATTTCCTTGTATCATGCATATACGATGCCACAGAACAAGGTCTGATACAAGACGCGAATTAAAAGGCTATTTCTTTTTAATCGATAAATAACTCAGGGGCAATAATTCCTTCTTTTTTTCGAGAACGTCAACCCTGGCAGTAACGCCCGTTTCAGTTCGCGTCAGCAGCACCGTGCCGAGAAGCGTTTTCGGAGCCTGATAGACGAAAAAAACCGCCGTCTGCTGAACCGGGAGCGTCGCCAAAACTTCAGGGACGAGCAACACTGACGGGGCGGTCGGGTCCGCAACATCGACGATAACGCCCTCAAACGCGTTTGCGCGCGCTGCATCAGTCAAACTTTTCCGGATTCCATCTATGACTTTCGTCGAATCATCAAGCATGGCCTTTGAATTCGAAATCGTGGTCTCAAGCTCTGCCTGAGCGTTTGCCAGATCCGACTGAGTGCTTTCCAGCGCAAGCTGCGTATCCGCGGTTTCCTTCTGCGACGCCGCCAGCGCATCCTCGACTTCGGCCCGTTTTTCCTGTTCGGCGGCAAGATTCTTGTTATCAAGATCGATTCGCGCAAACGCTGCCGCGATCATTCCTTCTCCGGTACTTCCGGCCAAAAGCGCGATTTTTAACGCGCCCTTCACATATGTACCCGTATTGTACTCGTAGGGAATCCCGGCGACCTTGGTAAGAAGCAAGTTAAGTCCCGTATAGGCTTGCGCGACAGAATTAAAATCATCCGCGGAATAACTAAATCCGGAGGGAATCAAGGATGGAACCGACTGAAACGGCAGATCGGGCGTTTTATAAACGGCACTTTGCGCAAGATATGCCGCGGCTTTTTCGTCCGCGAAGACAGGATCGAGAGCGGCTATCCGCGACTGATACTCGTCAATCAATTCTTTGACCTGATCTGTTTTCAGCTTGGAGTTTTCTTTTTCGATCATCGCGGCATGCGTCCGCAAATCGGCTATTTCCTTTTCATACGCATCCTGCATTTTCTTTTTTTCAAGCTCGTACAAATCCTGCTGATTGTCGAGAACCTTTTTCTGAGCCCGAGCCTCATCGACGCGTTTTTTGTCAAATGACTCCACCTGCTTTTTGGCAGCATCGAGGCGGTTATCGATTTCGGCGAGAGCGGCTTTATTTGAGGCCTTGAGAGAATTTACCCGCTTTGCATACGTATCGATGATCGTCTGTTTCTGAGCTGCCCGGTCGGCATCCGAAAGCTTTTTCGCCGCAAGAATATCCAGATCCGCTTTCTTTTGCACCTCAAGCGTATTCAGATTAGTCTGAAAATTCGCATCTGCCGAAACACGCTCTTTCTGAATGTCGCTATAGGAATCCTCGGCTTTCTTCGCCAGATCAAGCACGTTTTTCAGGTTGATATCTTCGAATACCTTGATGTCAACGGCAATATTTCGCGAGGACTTGTTGATGTTCGAAGTGACAAGCCATGCGCCCAGGGCGACAATGGCGACAACCACGACAATTATCCAGACAACGAGATAATCCTTGTTCTTTTTTGTTTTCCCGAATTCTACGTCAAGATCGTAGCCCTGTTGCTGTTCCTGCCGAATAGACAGAAGATTATCGCGGAGAAAAAGCTGGACTTTATTCTCGCGGGCGGGAACTACTTCGTTGTCATGGTCCATACACCCCTCCATCCTTCAGGCGCTCGCGTCGAATCGCCGATTCGGTCATAGAAAACCGAGCAAAAATCGATTCCGCTCTTGCGGAACGCGACGGTGGCGGCTGCCCAATCGCCTTCATAATATGCGGAAAGACCTTGCGAATACAGTTTGTATTGTTCGACCGTTTTTTCGCTTACGCTCTTCGTATCCATCGGATAATAGATTCGCTTTCCTTCGGTCTTTCCTTTTACCTGCACCATATCGATCTCGACGAATTGATAGCGGTCGGTATCCCGCTCGACCTCGTTCTTGATGTATTCGGAAACGATAACCGGCAATTGGTAGATTCTGGTCAGGCCCTCGAGTCGGGAAGACGAATTTACGTTGTCGCCGATGACGGTGTTTGTCATGCGTTCGACCGAGCCGATGTTACCGTAGAATACGGTACCGCCGTCTATACCCACGCCTACGTCGATGAGCACGGCCTTGAGCACGCGCTCCTCCGCTTCGGTGAGCGGCCGCTTTTTCTCGATCTCGGCGCGTTTGATTTTCATTTCCGCCCGAAGGGCGGCCGTTACGTCCTGGATCGCATACGCCGAAATCAAAGCCTCAAGTGCCTTGTTTCGGGTCTGTTTCAGCGTACCATACACGGCGAGGATAGCGTCCCCGATTATCGAACCGACTATTCCGTTCTGGTCGTGGACGCACTTTATCGCCCTGTCATAATGAACGTTCAGAAGATCGATGATGTCGTTGCCGAGCGTTTCCGTCATATAGGTGAATCCGCGAATATCCGAAAACAGGATCGCAAGATCCATCTGCTTTCCCTCAAGCCGGATGCTGTGCTCGAGATACGCCCGCTCGACGACGTCCTGCGTGACGAATTTCCTGAAGATGGTCATAAGATTGTTGATCGTCGCGGAAAGCGCGTTGAACGAGGCGCCGAGATACGTTACGTCGTCATTCGGGGCGCCCTCAAGGTTGATGATTTCGAGCTTCTGCTCTTCCTGCATCTTGAGCATGCTTTCCGAAAAGCGCGTAAGAAAACGAAGTATATGATTGATGATAATAATTCCGATAAAAAGGAAGAAAAAAACCAGCACGATGATGATAATGGAGATTCCGCGGAATATTGCATTGGTAGACGCAAGCATGTCGCTGAAAAGCTCGGCCCGAACCACATAGCAGCTCCATTTGTCGAGATATTTATAAACCCCGAAATATTCTCCACCGGGCCCAAGGAACCTCAAGGTTCCTTCCTCAACTCCATTAACCCTTTCAGATTTGAGTTTCTCGAGCGCGGCTGCATCGGGAAAAGTTTCCTTGATCTCGCCGTTCGAGGAAATAAAAAGAAAATCGCCTTTTTCCGTCAGGCCAAACGCCATCGAGTGCGCCATCTTGAGATCATTGGCGGCATTGGTCTCGATCGATTTGAAAGCGCTTTCCTTGTCCCCGGAAAATTGAAAGATATCGTATTGATTCGAAGCGAAGGTATAAACCTCTTTCAATTCCTTGACGAGAAGCTCGTTTGATTTTTTTATTATCTCGCGCTGATTCAGAACCAGGTTGAGGTAATTCGTGGAAAATGTCGAGATAAGCAAAAGCACCACAAATGAAGACATTATCTTGAAAGACAGGGGAACAATAGGAGTGTTTCCTATCTTTCTGAACAACTTTTTGGATTTCGGGGACATCGGTTCCTCCAATCTCATTACTATACATCACATTTTACGCTTCAACAACGTCGATCATTATGATAATATCATGAAATTATGGCTCGATCAATGTTAAAAAGCGGTTCGCAT
>Ga0302293_10001189_pt1 | contig 13066 bp, 13 predicted proteins | sample III_Fen_N2_2_FD_198758 | JGI IMG/M metagenome (GOLD analysis project Ga0302293, IMG submission 198758) | Peat permafrost microbial communities from Stordalen Mire near Abisko, Sweden - III_Fen_N2_2 | ecosystem: Environmental > Terrestrial > Soil > Wetlands > Permafrost | place: Sweden: Abisko... | reverse complement strand
CACGCAAATTCTCACCAGTGATTCTCCAGCGTCTCATGGGGTATGAGTTTTCTTTCATTAATTATTCGGAATCTCCTTTTCCGCCATCTGCTGAAAATTAGCAACATCCTTCATTATTCCAGAACTTTTAACGAAGTACAAACATTAACATCCCATTAACAAATCAGTAACTTCTGTTAGGATATTTACCCTCTACATTTGTAAGGTAATAATTTACAAAGAAAGATGAGAACCATGAAAACAATACTATTTGTAGTCGCGTTGGCATTAACTGTTTCCTTATCGGGTAACGCATCAAATGTTTCTTCTGTCTCAAGGAATCAGACTGAAAACAGCATAGTTTCGAAATCTAACTCTTCCACATCGGTTAATACAGAAAAATCAAAAAAAGCTCATGGGAAGAAACACGCTCACAAAACAACGAAAAAAAAGAAATAAGTTCAATCGTTTTCAGTAACGATTTATTGAAGTATGCAAGTAAATAATGATTAACATTTATTTAAACATCTGGAAGTAAACTGAAAATATGGCAAAGAAAACGATGCCGGATCTTCATTAACCTTTCTCAAATGTTTGAATCAAACAAATTAATAACAATTAAAAAATCAAAATCATGAAAAAGTTAGTATTAGTATCAGCCCTTGTTTTAAGTATGGCAGTTGTGAGCATCGCTCAGACTCCAGCACCAGCTAAAAAAGAAGTAGTAAAAAAAGAAGCTGCTGCTCCTGAATTAAAAAAAGATGCAAAAGCAGTTCCTGCAAAAAAAGCAGTGAAAAAAGCTCCTGTAAAGAAAATGGAAGTAAAGAAAGAAGTTGCTGCTCCTGCAAAGAAATAAGCGATAAGCTTTTCGTATAAAAAATGCCTCATAATTTATGGGGCATTTTTTTTTGTGCCCAAGCCCGAACTTCGATCAGGATTTGATCACTATGGAGGGAGTGATGCCATATAATTCGGTTCTGATGAAAAACTGGACGGAACCAAATAGTGGTTAAAATTAAAGTGGTATCAAAACTTAAAATTTCATCCCGGGAACAAAACAAAGGATTATAGGTTGTATGCTTCGAATTAGCATTCTGACACCCTGGCGTTTAAATTGTTCTTTTGACTTTGAAGGCTGCTTCTTATTCCTGGTCCCCATAATTGATGGATCAGGATTTCTTACGGCCATTGTATTGATTCTAGAAACCATTGTCTGTTCAAGGTTAAAGTGTTGGTTGGTTCTCCTATTTACAAACCATTTAACAGGGCTTAATATTATTGGAAACTTATTCGAAGGTTATTCGAACCCTATTCGATGATTATTCGAATGAGAACGAACTATCTTCGAATAACCTTCGAATAACCTTCGAATGACCTTCGAATAACGTACAAGGAAAACAGCTCAATTAACCCAATACAACAGGGCAGAAGGCTTTGATCATGACCCTAATCAATTGGACAGGATGATGCGTCAATCCTTTGTTGACACCACACGTGGTTGGTGCATGGATATGACAGAGGCACGACAGATGTATGATAGGAATATGACCAGGGTAAGTTGGGTTTCGCTAGACTGGCAGGATTCCTCTCTTTTCAAGCAGTTCGAGGCTCATGTCCCTGAGTTTGTATTTCTGGATCTTGCCGCTCGCAGTCATAGGAAAATCATCGACGAAAAAGATGTATTGAGGGATCTTGTACCTGGCGATTTTGCCGCGGCAGAACTCCTGGATATCTTCCTCGGTCAGCTGCATGCCGGCCTTGATCTTGATGAAGGCGCCTACCTGTTCACCGTATTTTTTGCTGGGAACACCTGCCACTTCGACGGCTTCCACTTCGGGCATGTTATAGATGAAGTTTTCGATCTCGCGGGGATAGATGTTTTCGCCTCCGCGGATAATCATGTCTTTGATGCGGCCGGTAATTCGGAAGAAGCCGTCTTCGGTTTTCACAGCCAGGTCGCCCGAATGGAGCCAGCCTTGTTCATCAATGGCTTTTGCCGTGGCTTCAGGATTGTTGTAGTATCCTTTCATCAGGTTGTAGCCCCGGCAGCATATTTCGCCCTGTTCTTCGGGAGGACATTCCTTCCCGGTTTCAGGATTGAAGATCTTCACCTCTACATTGGGAAATTCGAAGCCTACCGTGGTGGCGCGTACTTCAGGAGAATTATGGGTGCGGGTGGCGGTCATTCCGGGAGAGGTTTCAGTAAGGCCATAGACAATGATAATGTCCTTCATGTTCATCTTCTGCATCACCTGGTTCATGGTTTCGATGGGGCAGAGGGAGCCGGCCATGATGCCTGTGCGAAGGCTTCTCAGGTCGAACATATTAAACATGGGGTGGTTCAGCTCGGCAATAAACATGGTTGGAACGCCATACAGGGCGGTGCATTTTTCTTTTTCCACGGAAGCCAGTACCATGAGGGGATCGAAATTTTCGACCATGACCATTGTGCAACCATGGGTGATGACTGCGCAAAGGGCCAGTACGCAACCAAAACAATGGAACAGGGGAACGCAAACCAGTAAACGCTCGTTGTGGGTGAAGCGCATGCATTCGCCGGCAGCATAACCGTTGTTCAGGATATTGTAATGTGAAAGCATCACCCCTTTGGGGAAGCCGGTTGTTCCTGAAGTGTACTGCATATTGACCACATCGTGGGTGTAGATGGTTTCCTTGATCAGTTCAAGTTCCATATCGTCGATATGGCTGCCCAGCAAGATCAGTTCGGAGGTGTTGTACATCCCGCGATGCTTCTGGGGGCCAATAAAGATGACATTCTTTAGTTGGGGAAACTTCTCGCTGACAAGGTTTCCGCGCTGGCTGGTCTTTAATTCAGGAACCAGGTCAAAGATCATGTTCACATAATCGCTGTCGCGGAATCCGTCGACAAGACACAGAGTATGAATGTCGGCATCCCGAAGCAGGTATTCCAGCTCGGTAGTCTTGTAACTTGTATTGATGGTAACCAGTACGGCACCAATCTTAGCCGTTGCAAACATGAAGGTCAGCCAGTCGGGCACATTGTTGGCCCAGATGCCCACCTTGTCGTCCTTACCCACTCCGATGTACAATAACCCCTTGGCCAGTTGATCGACCCGTTCGTTGAATTGCCTGTAGGTGAAGCGTAAATTACGGTCAGTATAGACCATAAATTCCCTGTCGGGAGCTTCGAGAGCATACTTTTCGAGTAAATCGCCAAGGGTATAATCGAGTAATTGCATCGGATCAGTTTTTCAGGGGGAATGAAAATTAAAAGGGGGCATACACCACCGCAAGTATTTTGGCTGAGTTGCTGCTGCCTGCATGAACATTATGCATGACAATTGAATCAAGGTAAATGCTGTCTCCCTTGGCCAGGTTATAGACCTCCCTGCCGTAATTGATTTCAACTTCGCCGTCAAGCACATAGATAAATTCCTCGCCTTCATGAGAGGATAGCATGTGGTCGGATTGAAGCCCAGGTTCGATATCCACGATAAAGGGTTCCATGTTACGACCTGCCTTGTCGAAGGCAAGGGAGTAAAAGTTGAGGTGTTCGCGCGATTCACTGGCCTGGGAAGTGAAACGGGCACCCTTGTAATATTCTCCTGAACGGACCACCACGGGGCCATAGGAATCGCTGTCGTCGAGGAAGGTCCCCAGACGCACTCCCAGTGAACGGGCTATTTTGATCAGCGGAGCCAGAGATGGGATGTTCTTCTCCTCTTCAATAGTTTGAATAAGAGAAACCTCCATGCCGCTTCTTTCAGCCAGTTCATCAATACTGACCTTTTTCAACTCACGGATTTGTCTGATCTTTTCACCTACAGTTTTTCCAGCAGTCATAGTAAGGGCTTTTAGAGAGTGTTTCACAAAATTAGATTTATTTTGGTCTCACGCAAGTTCCTTTCGGGTGAAATTTAGTTGGATGGGTTGATTGAATTGGGCTTCAGGAAAGAAACGGACTTAAAGCCTAAAATCTAAAAACAAAGAAATGCCACCAAATCACAAAGCCACAAAGTTTCACCAAGGTTGTAAATCAATTTAGTACTCTTGGTGAAACTTCGTGTTTTAGAGTCTTTGTGGCAAAAAAAGTCTTTTCGGAATGGTCCCTGTCGTATTAATCTGAAATAACCTTCGCCGGACGTACCCGTTTTAGGTACTCTACCCGAAGCATGAGCAGGAGCAGAATAAGGATGCAAACGATAGCCCTGACCGAATAGATCGTTGCCAGGGTTCCCTTGCTGGACATTAGCGAGAGAACAGGAGCGAGCAGCATACCGATCCATATCAGGAATGATTCGCCGTTCTCCTTTGTTTTCCATAGCCGGCTAAGCACTGGAAAATAGGCGATCACCAGGATGATCTGGGTCAGGGTATGGGTGACCACATGATTTTTGGTGATGAACCAGAACAGCAGGATAATTGTAACGGCCAGCAGGCATCCCTTGTCGAAGCGGCTGAAGCGCGAAGTGTGGTCGCCAAAGAGGTAGATGGCAATGGAGACGATGGCCGTAAGGGCCAGATCGGTTGTATTCAGAATATTGTCAAGCAAGCTGAAGTGTGCCGATTCCATGTAGGTGGTCAGACTGATGGCAACGGCGATAGTGAAAAAGATCCACATGGCCAGTGCAGGTCTTATTTTCTGCTTGTAGGTCAGCCAGCAATACCAGATGGTAATGGCCAGATTCAGGACAGACACCCCTATAATGGAGAATTGGCGGATCAGATTTTCGTGCATGGGTTATGAAACAAAAAGCTTAAAATATGATGCAAGTATATTACATTATTTCAAGCTTTAATCATACTTTTTTGATTATTGAGTGTTACATTTGTTAGACAATTTTGAACGCCTGAAATATACACTCATGTCATCATTTATCAATGAAGTCGAAATAGCCAGGATACTGGAAGAGAATAAAAAACCTGATCCGAAGAAAGTCAGTGCAGTCCTTAATAAGGCCAAAGAGATGAAAGGGCTTGATCTGGCGGATGTGGCGGTACTGACCAACATCAGCGATCCGATGCAGTTGTTCGAGCTTTTTGAGTCGGCCAACCACATCAAGGAAAAGATCTATGGCAAGCGGATGGTGATCTTTGCCCCGATGTATATCTCCAATCTTTGTGCCAACGAATGCAGCTATTGTGCCTTCAGGGCCAAGAACAAGGAACTTGTGCGGCGAGCGCTAAGTCAGGATGAAATCAAGCACGAAACAGAAATACTGATCAAACAGGGACACAAGCGTCTGCTGGTCGTAGCCGGTGAATCTTATCCCAAGGAAGGGTTCCAGTATATCATCGACTCGATTGCTACGGTCTATGAGGCTAAGGTCGGGAATGGTGAAATCCGCAGGGTCAATGTCAATATAGCCCCGATGGACCTGGATGAATTTAAGATTCTGAAACAAGCTAAGATTGGAACTTTCCAGCTTTTCCAGGAAACGTATCATCACGAAACTTACCACAAGGTGCATACCGGCGGGAAGAAGGCGGATTACGACTACCGTATTACGGCCCTTCACCGGGCTATGGAAGCGCACATTGATGATGTGGGCATTGGCGTGCTGTTTGGGTTATATAATTTCAGATTTGAACTTCTTGCCCTCATGCAACATATACAGGAACTCGAAAAGGTCTTTGGGGTAGGTCCGCACACCATTAGTGTACCAAGACTAGAACCGGCTACCGGCTCAGATATTGCCTCCCATCCACCCTTTGCGGTATCTGATCTTGATTTTCGTAAGATAGTAGCCATCCTTAGGCTGGCAGTGCCTTATACCGGCATTATCATGTCGACCCGCGAAACAGCACACATGCGTCGTGACACCTTTGCCCTGGGAGTATCCCAGATCTCGGCAGGGAGCCGCACCAATCCTGGAGGCTATACCGACTCGCTGCATGAAGACGACGGAAGCCAGTTCTGTCTGGGTGATCATCGTCCACTCGATGAGGTCATCAGGGATGTGGCTGAGATGGGGTATATTCCATCGTTCTGCACCGGATGCTACCGGCTGGGACGCACGGGACAGGATTTCATGGACCGCGCCAAACCGGGCGATATCAAGAATCACTGCGGACCCAATGCCATATCCACCTTCATGGAATACCTGATGGATTATGCCTCTTACGAAACCCGTTTGATTGGGGAGGACCTGATTGAGGATACGATTAATTCGATGCATGGCATTGCCCGTGAACGAGCTATCACCTTGCTCGAAAAGGTTAAAAAAGGCCAACACGATATGTATTGCTAAGATGAAAGTGTTCAGTCGCTGTGATCAGTGAGCAGGGAAAGAAAAAAAGTCATTAGGAAAAAGGAAAGAGGAAAAAGAGGGAAATGAAGCGTCATCCTGAACTTGTTTCAGGATCCCCAATAGGAGGGGGTGCAGAAACAAGTTCGGCATGACGATCCACTATTGCCGGCATCTCTACATGTTGTTTTTTAACCATAGTTGCAGAGTTAGACCCCTTAATCTTTAGTCTTATCAACCTTATCAGGTTGAAACTTGAAATTAATAATCGAATATCTATAAGAAACTTCATACATGCCGACTTACCGAATTGAAACTGATCTTCTGGGCGACAGGGAAGTTCCTGCCGATGCACTATGGGGAATACATACCCTGCGGGCGATGGAGAACTTCAGGATTTCAGGAAGAGCGGTTCATCCTGAATTGGTAAAAGCATATGGATCGGTAAAACTGGCCTGTTTCCAGACTAACCGGCAGCTGGGGTTTTTCCTTGATTCCCCAAAAGCCGATGCTCTGGAACAGGCTTGTTCAGAAATGGCCGAAGGACTATTAACGCAACATGTCCTAGTGGACAGTCTGCAGGGTGGGGCAGGGACTTCGACCAATATGAATGTGAATGAGGTTATTGCCAACCGTGCATTGGAAATTGCAGGAAAAGAAAAGGGTGACTATGCATCTGTTTCTCCGCTGGATGAGGTGAACCTGCATCAATCGACCAATGATACTTATCCCACCGCCCTTAAAATAGCAGCCATACGGATGATTCGTCAGCTTGGACAGGCTGTACTGGCCCTTCAGGAGGCTTTCCAGGAGAAAGAAAAGGAATTTGCTTACGTTGTAAAAATAGGCAGAACCCAGTTACAGGATGCCGTTTTGATCACCCTGGGCCGTGAAATGGCTGCCTATGCCGAAGCTTTTAACCGTGACCGCTGGAGACTCTCAAAGTGTGAAGAACGGCTTCGGGTGGTTAACCTGGGAGGTACTGCCATCGGTACAGGACTGGGAGCCCCGCGCCAGTTTATTTTCCAGGTGGTTGATCAGCTGCGAAACCTTACAGGCATTGGACTGGCCCGGGCGGAGAACCTGATCGACAATACTCAGAATGCTGATGTTTTTGTGGAGGTTTCGGGAATGCTGAAAGCCTGTGCGGTTTCGATACTGAAAATCAGTAACGATTTACGCCTACTTTCCAGTGGCCCCGATGCCGGATTGGCAGAGATTACCCTTCCACACAAGCAAGCCGGTTCGTCCATCATGCCGGGAAAGGTAAACCCGGTTATTCCTGAAGCAGCAGCGCAGGCTGCACTGATGGTGATGGGACATGACGGGGTAATTGCCCAGGCTGCAGCTTCGGGGAACCTTGAGCTCAATCAGTTGATGCCCCTCATTGCTCATTCCCTGCTTGAAAGCATCGAACTCCTGACAAACGCCTGCACCACGCTAAGGGTAAACTGTATTCAGGGGATTAAGGCCAATGAAGGGCAATGCAGAAAGAATGTTTTGAATTCGACGGTATTGGTTACGGCCATTATCCCTGTCATTGGATATGAAAAAGCCTGCGAACTTGTTAAGAAGGCTAAAGAAGAACAAATTACTGTCAGGGAAGTCATTCTGAAATCAGGATTGCTTAATGAACAGAAATTGAATGAGTTGATAAATCCTGAGGCAGTTTGTCGTTTAGGATTCAGCGGATAATCATCCAGTCTATTTAAATCAATTCTAAATAATTGTTAACAGGCTTTGTAATCTGGATAAATAGTTTTAGCTTGGCCAATGAATTCAAAATTAACCATTAAAAATTATATCATCATGAAAAGATTAGCAATGATTCTGGCTGTAACTTTTACAATGGGTTTAGCTTCGTCAAGTGTATATGCCACCAGCAAAGACAAAACTAAAAAAGCAGAAACAGCAACATGCACCGCTAAAGACAAAAAGGCCTGCTGTTCTTCAACAGACAAAAAAGCTTGCTGCACCAAAGATGCAAAAACTGCAGCTCCTGCCGCTACACCTGCCCCTGCAAAATAATGATTAAAGGATAAGTTCTTTTTTCAATAGGATAAGATCGAAATGACTGGCAATGCCGGTCATTTCGTTTTAGGGGAGTATTCATTCCCTCAGACAGACTTTCGAATATCAACTATTTTCCAATTCCTTAATCGGTCAATTTTTTAAGCACGGGCTTTTTAACTACGGGCTTTTTAACCTGCTTAGTTATTACCTTCTTTTGCTCAGGCTTCTTGACCCCAATGTTTTTGCGGAAGTCCCATGGAATATTGTAGTAAACCGAATAGGTGAAATCGAAGTTAGAGCCGCTTTCCGCCTTCCCAAAGCCGGGAATAAAATAAGCCGGCGGGTATCCGATCGGCTTGTTATTCAATTGGATCTTGCAACGGATACTCCAGCCCATGTAGAAGTTGTGAAAGACTTCACCTTTCATCCCAAAAACTATTTCACCCCAGTGGGCAAAGAATGTCTGATTGCCATAGCTGCCTGTTGTAGGCCCCCAGTATGAATCAATGCGATAATTGTTTACCTGTTGTGAAGCCAGGGCAAAACCATAGCGGGCGCCAACATATAGAATGTTCTTATCGTTTTTATTCTCTGCCTGAAGAAAGTTGTAATCCATCCCGAAACGTGAATAGCTTCCCTGTCCTGAATAATTAACGTTAGGGGTCTTTATTTTCATGAACTCATAACCGGATTCAAAGACCGGGAACATATTGGGCCAGAGTTCCATATCTGCAGAGAATTCAGAGCCATAGCGATCTCCTTTGGTCCATAAGTACTGAAACGGACGGGTTGCATCCATTCCAAACCGAAGGCCTTTTAAACGGATATAATTATCCGTTCGTTTGGGTTTTACTTTCTTCACGCTCTCCTTCTCCCTTTGGACCTGCCCGTAACTACTTGCTGCCAGGAGGCAAAGGACGAATGTTAATCTTAATATTCTCATGCCATATGGTGGTTACAAGACTGTCCGTAATGTCAATGGACCGTATCCTGTGGTGGGTTGATTGAATTGAATTCAGTTTATATTCGTCATAGAACCCGGTTTCCATCGAAGCGTATTTCTGGATGATTGTATGAACAATAGAGATGGTGTCTACCTTCGAATCAAGAGTAATGCGGAAACTGGTTGTTCCTTTGTTCGATAAAGGTAATGTAAATACGGGTACAGCGGTTTCAGAATTCCACAGGCTATCGCTTTCTATTCCCTGATAAGTAACTATTGAAGACATCTGTAATTGGGTTGAATCGTTGGTGATCGTTACCGAAAGCAATGAGTGGGGAGGAACTTCGTAGATCTCCTTGCAGGCTAAGGCAATGAACAGGACACCGATCAGGAACAAAAATTGCTTCATTTGAATACACTGTTTTGGAACGCCCTAAAGGTAGGTATATTCAGCCTGAATTGGAAAGCGTAAATAAATTTTTAACTGATCAATCCCCAGGGGGCACTAATCCCTGTCAGGGATTGATAAAAATTAGATATCTTTGCGGCAAATACGACAGTAGTAATTGATTAATAAGGTCTTTAGAACAGTTAGGAATGAAGAACATACGTAATTTTTGTATTATTGCGCACATCGATCACGGAAAAAGCACATTAGCCGACAGGCTTCTTGAATATACCAAAACAGTGGATGGCCGGGCCATGAAGGCCCAGGTTCTTGACAGCATGGACCTTGAACAGGAACGTGGAATCACCATCAAGAGCCATGCCATACAAATGCAATACAGCCTTAACGGGCAGGAATATATCCTGAATCTGATTGATACCCCTGGACATGTTGACTTTTCATACGAAGTTTCCCGTTCAATTGCAGCCTGTGAAGGCGCCTTGCTCATCATCGATGCCACTCAGGGCATTCAAGCTCAAACGATCTCTAATTTGTACCTGGCCATCGAACACGATCTGGAAATTATTCCTATCCTGAACAAGATGGATCTGGATAATGCCATGCCAGAGATTGTTGAGGATCAGATTATCGGCTTAATAGGCTGTAAACGCACCGATATTATTCGTGCCAGTGGTAAGACAGGTCTTGGTATTGAAGAGATCCTTGAACGGATCGTAAAGGATATTCCTGAGCCAAGGGGTGTCGATGATGCGCCCCTTCAGGCTTTGATCTTTGACTCAGTGTTTAATACTTTCAGGGGAGTGATTGCCTATCTGAAAGTAGAGAATGGGATCATTAAGAAGGGGGACCAGGTAAAATTCGTCAATGCCTCCAAGGAATATGTTGTCGATGAAGTTGGGGCACTCAAACTTGGGTTGTTCGAACGTCCGGAGCTGAAAGCCGGAAGCGTCGGATATATCATCTGCAGCATAAAGACCGCCCGAGAGGTGAAGGTGGGTGACACGGTTACGCATGTGAAGATGCCCTGCGATAAGGCCATAGCCGGGTTTGAAGAAGTGAAACCCATGGTCTTTGCAGGTGTTTATCCCATTGATTCGGAGGACTATGAAGACCTTCGTTCGGCCATGGAAAAGCTGCAGCTCAATGATGCTTCGCTGACCTACGAACCTGAATCGTCGGCAGCGCTTGGATTCGGTTTCCGTTGCGGCTTCCTGGGATTACTTCATATGGAAATCGTGCAGGAGCGTCTGGATCGTGAATACGATATGAACGTAATTACTACCGTTCCTAACGTGTTGTATCATGTTCATACCACCAAGGGAGTAACCATTAACGTTTATAATCCCTCGGGACTTCCAGCTACCACTACCATTGACGATATTGATGAGCCTTTTATCCGCGCCAACATCATAACAGCAGTTGATTATATCGGGTCGATTATGACCCTGTGCCTCGAGAAACGGGGTACGCTGATCAAGCAGGAATACCTCACCACTGACCGCGTCGAACTAATGTTTGATCTCCCGTTGGGTGAGATTGTGTTTGATTTCTATGACAAGCTGAAGAGTATTTCGAAAGGGTATGCCTCCTTCGATTACCATATCCTGGATTTCCGTCCGGCCAAACTGGTACGCCTCGATATCCTGCTGAACAGTGAAATGGTAGATGCCTTATCGACCCTGATTCATGTCAGCAATGCCTATAACTTTGGCAAGCGCATGTGCGAAAAGTTGAAGGAGCTGATTCCGCGCCAGCAATTCGACATTGCCATACAGGCTGCCATCGGGGCCAAGATTATCTCACGAGAAACGGTGAAAGCTGTCCGTAAAGACGTTACGGCCAAATGCTATGGCGGCGATATCACCCGTAAGCGCAAACTGCTCGAGAAACAGAAAAAAGGGAAGAAACGCATGAAGCAGATCGGCAATGTGGAAGTACCGCAGAATGCCTTCCTGGCCGTGCTAAAACTGGATTGATAATACTGAGCAGACAACTCAATGTAACCTGCTCGGTATAGTATCCTCCGAATTTATTCTATCTTTAGTGCAATTAAAGTTAATAGCATCATGAAGATATGTTTTCCACATCCCATAGTTTTATTACTTTTCATTAGCCTTGCTTCTTCAGCACCTATGCTGCAGGCTCAAACCTCTTCCTTCCGGATCATTGGCTATGTGCCCAATTGGATTGATGTAACATCGTTTGCGCAGAATTTCGATTACAAGAAGGTTACCCATCTGAATTATGCCTTTCAGAATCCAAATGCTGCCGGTGATTTGGCTGATGACAACAATGGGCTAACGGTACTGGTAGAAAAGGCACACCAAAACAAGGTGAAAGTTCTAATTTCGCTCGGTGGGGCAGATTCTGCCAATCCACCATTAAAGACTTACTTTCAGAACTTGATAAGCACTTCTGCTCAAAGGGCAGCCTTTATTCATAAAATTGTCGCATACCTGAACAAATTCAAGCTTGACGGGTTGGATGTTGATGAGGAAGGTCCTGCTATCAATTCAAATTACGGTGCATTTATTCAGCAACTGTCCGATTCACTGAAGCCGAAGGGCTTCTTACTGTCTACTGCTGTCGGTTGGGGAAATGAAAATATTCCGAATACCGCCTTTCCGTATTTCGACTGGGTAAACCTGATGGCTTATGATTTAAAAGGTAATTGGGATATGAAGAATCCCGGACAGCATTCACCTTACTTCTATGCCCAACAAATGATAAGTGACTTTAAGAAAAGGGGAGTAACTAAAGAACAACTTTGCCTGGGTGTTCCGTTCTATGGATATGGCTTTTATAAAACGTCTGGAAGCTTCAATTACGTGGATATTCTTGCCCGGTATCCTGATGCCTGGATGAGGGATCAGGTGGCTGATACTATTTATTACAACGGGATGTCCACCATTTGGAAGAAGACCAAACTGGCCCTGTCCGAAGCCTCTGGCATTATGATCTGGGAATTATCGAACGATGCCGTTGGCGATAAATCACTGCTTAAAGTGATCTCCTCCACCGTTGATTCGTCACTCACGTCAGCTGCAATTCATACAAAACAATCTGGGTTCCTGAAGATATATCCAAATCCTGCCGGCAACGAGTTGATTATTGACAACCTTAATTACGACCAGACAGCCTTTGTGGAGGTGCTAACTATTCAGGGAGAGCTTGTGAAAACTATTCATCTGCAAAAAAGGGATGGGTTAATGGATCGGATCGATGTTTCATCATTACACGTTGGAACATACCTGTGCAGGATAACTTCTGCGGATGGCAATTTTGCAAAGATGTTTATAAAGGAGTAAAGCTAAGCAGATGGTAATACTCAGCAGGTGACTCAAAGTCACCTGCTGAGTATACAATAGATTATTACATGATCAGTTTATAGCCTTTGCCATGTACGTTGATGATTTCCACCTTCGGGTCATCTTTCAGATGTTTTCTGAGTTTGGTAATGTAAACATCCATGCTTCGGGCATTGAAGTAATT